>Ga0210389_10000348_pt1 | contig 44832 bp, 46 predicted proteins | sample IncBWH28OmetaG_FD_160127 | JGI IMG/M metagenome (GOLD analysis project Ga0210389, IMG submission 160127) | Forest soil microbial communities from Barre Woods Harvard Forest LTER site, Petersham, Massachusetts, United States - Inc-BW-H-28-O ... | reverse complement strand
CCCCCATTGCCTACAATCTCAAAAAAATGCTCAAACACAAGGTGAAATCAGTTCAGGATAACATTCAGAACCTAAAAAGCAGTCAAAAACGGCTTTTTAAGGCATTTTTAGCGCGACAAGCGCGACTAACATCGCGCTATATAGAAATTCTTGGCAAACTGATTTTTTCTACACGGGAAATCGTAGTTTTCGAACGGAGTTGTGCAACAGCCACTAAAGTCGACGGCAATGAATTTTTTTGATGGAAGGTCAGTTACTACAGCTTCAAATCGCCCCACCCCTCACGGTATGTCCTGCGAATAAACTGGTTAGCAGGTTCATAGTTAGTGACCCGTTTGTTTTCAGCATCCCACTTCAACCCAACATACCGGCCGCTAAATTTCAAGCCTTCCATATTGCCGTAAACGGGGTCGTTGCGTTTTATCTTTTCCTGTATATCAAAGCTTCGTAACAGCAGGTTACCTAGCAACACTGTTTCGGTTAATGGCCCTGCATAACTTTCAAACGGTGAGTCCACCTCCATTTTTCCATAACCGGCGATGGCCGCATCTACAAACTGCCACCAGTGGCCGTCCATGCCGCCTTCCACGCGGGGATATTTTTCCGGAATATGCACATCCTTATTCAACGAGAGCGGCAACAACCTCGGGTGACTCCCTCCCCAGCCGCAGGAAACTTTTCCTTTGGTACCGATAAACAGTGTACAACCCTCAAAATCGTTTTCGCTTGGAATGTCGCCCAGGGCCTCATTCATGTTTACGTCCGGGTCGAGCTCCGACAGGCGGTCGGGCGTAATACCGCCGTCCATCCAGTGCAATTCCAGCGGTTTCCCATTTTTTAGGGTGAAATCATATTTGATATGGCTGGAGACCGGCCCGCTTTCGGGGAAGACGCCTTCTTTAAAAATGCCGGTATAAACCGTGCTGGCGCTGCCCGAGATCATCGTGGGATAGCCCAGTTCAAACAGTTTAAAGGGCGGCCCCATGATATGGCAACCCATATCGCCCAAAGCGCCAGTGCCAAACTGCCACCAGCCGCGCCAGTTAAAGGGCACCAGGTTGTCAATGTAATCTACATATTTTGCAGTACCGAGCCACAGATCCCACTTTAATTCGCTGGGTACAGGTGGTTTCGCGGTTGGCCACGATATACCCTGCGGCCATACGGGGCGGTCGGTCCAGCAGTATACTTTTTCAATATCGCCGATCAGCCCGGCCTCGAACCACTCGCGCAGCGTGCGCATGCCATCACAGGATGCGCCCTGGTCGCCCATCTGCGTAACCACTCCGTACTTTTTGGAGGCTTCGGTTAATATCCTCGCTTCATAAATGTCATGCGTTAAGGGCTTTTGCAGGTACAAATGTTTACGCAGCTGCATAGCGCCGAGGCCCACAATGGCATGGTTATGATCGGGAATTGCCACGGTAACGGCATCAAAATTTTTGTGCTCCTTATCAAACATCTCCCGCCAGTCGTGGTAAAACTTTGCTTTCGGGAATTCTTTCCGTCGCTGAGCGGCCGGTCGCTCATCCACATCGCATAAAAAGGCGATTTCGGCATTTTTCTTTGGTGCGGTGGCAAAGTGATGAATATCATTTTCCGCTTCGCCGCCTGTGCCAACTGCTGCTATGTAAAGCTTATCGCTTGGGGCTTTATATCCTTTGCCCAACACATGACGCGGTACAATATAGAAACTGGCAGCAGCTATGGCAGATTTCTTTAGAAAATCTCCGCGGCTGAGCGTATTTTTTTCGGTGTTGTTTTTATTTTCTTCCATCTCCGGGATTATTTTAGGTGTAAAGGCCTTACTTCAACTGTCTTAAAAAAAACCACGTCGTCATCACCATGATTTTGCAGGCCAATAAAACCGTAATTTGGCCGTAAGCCACGGAAGGGCTCATAATCGAATTTTCGTTCTGGCACGGGGTCGCCTTCTGTATAATCCGTTACCAATTGGCCGTTAACATAAACAATAGTGTGCGGGCCATCCAGCGTAATTTCCATCACGTTCCATTGCGGGCCGGGCCTGCCTGGTTTGGAATGGGGTTTGGTTAACGAATATAAACTACCGGTAATATGGTATTCATCCTCGCCGGATGTTTCCGGGTGATTATCGATCTGTACTTCATACCCATAGTACACCGGCATCCAGGCTTCGCGCGGCTCAATCGGAATGCGGATAAAAAATCCAGAGTTGCTGTTTTCTTTTTGCATTTTATATACCACACGGATCACACAATCGCCGAATTTCTCTTTCGTCCAATAGCATAATCCCATACCGCCGTGACTGCCGGTGAGGCCGTTCTCCACATACCTCGCGCCCGGGCCAACTTGTTTCCAGCCGTCAAGGTCCTTGCCGTTAAATAGTTGCCGCCAGCCGCTATCTACCGGCTTAGTCACTTTCACAAGGTGCTTCGTTTGTTTTGAAGAATAATTTGAGGATGGCAACTTTGCGCTGCACAATGCAATAGCCAATGCGCAGGTAAACAAGCACAGGCCGCCGATGGTAAGTTTTTTGTTCATAATTGTTTGGTTAGATTTGAGATGTGAGATTTTAGATTTGAGACAAAAGAAAATACGACTTTCTCAAATCTCATGTCTCAAACCTCACATCTACAACGTTTATATTGGTAGTCTAAATTAGCGATATTTTGCTGATGACTGCAAACTTTAAATTAAATCCGATGAAACAAATCACATGGTTACTTTTCGCTCTTTTGATGGTATGCTCATCTTTTTCGCATGCACAATCGGTTACGGTTCCGAAAGAGGTGCGTTTTCTGGTCGATTCAGCCACCAAACAGCAACTTGTCGAATCGCTCAATCAATTCCTGGCACAAAAGGAAAGCCCTAACAAGGCCAACCAATATGTATTGCCCGCCGACCTGCCGGCCATGTCGGCGCTGCTGGACGAGCTGAAAGGCATGGATAAAAACATCAAACTAAAGGATGATCATTTCTATAAGCCTGTTTTGGAGAATTTGGTGGACGCCGGCAACGGCCGCCTGGTGGTGCAGTTTGCTTATTTAGGGTATGCCGATGGCGCACCTGTATTGCGTGCGAGTTTCAGGCTGATGGCCGTAGAAGAAAATGGAAGTTATCGCTTCTATACCATGCTCCGGCAAAATACCCTGGGATGGAAATTGAAAAAAATAGATTTCTGCAGTTTTTATTACAGGGATTCGCTTAATATGAGCGAAGCGAGAGCTTATGTCGACTTTTTAGCTTCCTGCAATAAACGCCTGAATGTAAAAGCCGAACCGGTTTTGTATTACAGCTGCGCCGACTATCCCGAGGTGCTCCAGTTGCTCGGAATCGACTATAAGCTGGATTATAGCGGCATACGTTACGATGGCCTAACAGGGCATGAAAATAACCAGACCGTAACGCTTATAGGCGGCTATACCGACAAGTCCCGCTTCGACCGTCACGATTTATGGCACGACCGCCTGCGTATGGTTTTATCAACAGATAAAATAAACCGCCCGGTGGACGAGGGCTGCGCCTACCTCTACGGCGGCAGTTGGGGCAAAACCTGGCCCGAAGTATTGGCCCTGTTTAAAAAATATGCCGCCGACCACCCCGATGCGGATTGGCTAAAGTTATATTCCGGGTACAATAATTTTTACCAGGAAGATTATAAAACCTTTGTAATCGCTTATTTCATCAATGCCCTCATCGTACAAAAAACTGAAAAAGAAAAAGGGTTTGCCCCGGTAATGGAACTGCTGAGTTGCGGCAAGCGCCAAGCCGATGAAGACAATTATTTCAAAGCGCTTGAAAAAGTGAGTGGCATCACCAAGGCTGATTTTAACAAAACCGTTTGGGAGCTGGTAAAAAACGAACCAAATTAAACGAGTCTTAGTACACTTTGTCAAAATTCAGACAGAATAAGCACCTGCGGCGCCATATATGTGCCGGTTAACTCATTTTATATAACTTTGAGCCATGCGCATTATCGCCCAAACTCCCCGCTTTTTTATCAGGGAATTCGTACCGGCAGACGAGCAAACCTATCTTTCGCTTTTTGACGATAAAGAAGTGACCTTGCATCTGCCCAAAAGGACCCGGCATGAAAACCTGCAGCTTTTCAGGGAAACATTTAAGGATTATGTTGAAAAGAGGGTTTTGGGCCGCTGGGGTATGTTTAATAACGGCAACGAGGAGTTTATAGGTATTTGCCTGTTGCGGCCCTACGGTAACAATCCCGACCAGGTTGAGTTGGGTTATGTGCTGAGCAGAAAATTCTGGGGCAAAGGTATCGCCGGCGAAATGGCTCAAATTTTGGTAGCTTATACTTTTACCCACACCAACATTCCCGAAATAGTTGCCGTAACTACGCTGCAAAACATTGGGTCCCAAAAAGTGCTGATGAAAGCGGGGCTGGAGCGTATGAGCGATATTTTTCGTGACGGCGAAGAACTGGCATTTTTTAGCCTTAAAAAGAACCGGCAATAATTTGAAGTATGCAAACCGTAGTCGACACCCCGCGATTGTACATCAGGGAGTTTAATCCTGACGAAGAATACCTTTATTTAGATCTCTACGCTGATACATCTGTAACGCTATTCATCAATGAGCGGTCGGCAGCGGAACGAAAGAAACGGTTTGCTGAAGGTTTGGCCCGGTACAACGACGGTTCGGGGCTGGCGCGCTGGGCGATTTTTAACCAGGCCGATAACGATTTTGTCGGTGCTTGCAGGCTTGAGCCTACTAAACAAAATATGCAATGCGTTGAATTGGGCTATGTCCTTCACCAAAAATATTGGGGCAAAGGTATCGGCAGCGAACTCGTGAGGAATTTAGTCGACTATGCATTTACAAAAACCGGGGCCGTCGAAATAATCGCATTCACCCACCCGTCAAACTTTGCGTCGCAAAAGGTGCTCGAAAAAACCGGATTTAAGCGGCAGGAGAATGTTATAAAAGACGGAGAAGACCTGGCGTTTTTTAGCTTCAGGAAAGCTCCTCAATGATCACCCTGCAACCCTCCTCCACCATTTTAAAAACCGGCTCAAACTGCTCATCCTCGTAGTAGGGGTCGGGTACTATTTTGTCGCCAAGCAGCAGTTTAACTTTTGCGGCATCCGATTTATTTCGCGCCATAGCCAAAACATCGCTTAGGTTATTCCGGTCCATCACAAAAATATGGTCGTAAGTATCAAAATCGCTAACCCTGAAAAGGCGGCACACCTGCCCGCTGATGTCAATCCCGTGCGCGCGGGCAGTGCGGATGGAACGCTGGTCGGGCGGCTCGCCAACGTGCCAGTTACCTGTACCTGCCGACTCCACTTCCCAATCCAGGCCTTTGCCCCTCGCCATTTGCTCCATAATGCCATGCGCCAGCGGCGACCGGCAAATATTGCCGAGGCAGACCATTAGTATTTTCATTTTTTATTGTTGGAATGTTGTAAAGTTGGAATGTTGTAAGGTTGTTTAGCAGATCGTTTTAACATTCCAACTTTACAACCTTTCAACATTACAACAACGTTTTGTTGGAATGTTGTAAAGTTGGAATGTTGTAAGGTTGTTTAGCAGATCATTTTAACATTCCAACTTTACAACCTTTCAACATTACAACCAAATTCTAACCAAATAAAGCATTCAACACCCCCGCAAGCCTTACGCCGGCTTTAAGCATTTGCTGGTTAACAATGGCGATGTGGTTAAAATTATAGCGGTAGTTAAGCGTATCGCCCGGTTTTATTTCGGTGTATAATTTTTCGGCAATCTGGTTCGATTCAAACAGCCATTTGCTTATGGGGTCCGCCTGCCATTGTGCGCGTTGCGCTGCCGTGCAAAAATGGATGGCCGACGCATATTCGGTAAAGCTGAGCTGCTGAAAGTCGATCAACTGCGAATCCCAAACCGAATGCAGGTTGGTGGGCGTGCTAAACCAGTTCACCTTAAAATCGTTTCCGCCTTTGTCGTCCGCGTGGGCGGTATGCATCGGCTGGTGTACATCCTCAATAATATGGATAAGCATGCGCAGGTATAGCCGCTGTTTGTCAAGCGCCAGGTTCTTCTTCTTCAACTCGCCGATCAAAAAATTCATTTTGGTATAGGCATCCGTTGCGGTATCGGTTTTCAAAAACTCCACCATTTCGGGGTAGGTGTATTGTTTATTAAAGTCGATGTAATGCCAGGGCGATAAATAAGCGTAGTTAGGGTCCGACTTGATAAAGTCCGCCCAGTTACTGGCCAGCGCAATCGATTCGCCGCCTAATATTTCATCAATCGCTTTTTTGGCTTTGGGCGTAAGATAAAAACTCGCGATCTGCCCGCAAATACGGTGGCCCTGCGTTCCCCAGGCCATCGACTGCAGCGGGAAATAAATAACTGTTGCAATAAGCAGTAACTGTTTAACAAATTTGTTTTTCATATCATAGTGGTTTTGGGTGGCAGGTAGTTCTTTTGATCAATCGCGCATCAATCGGGATAACATTGGTGAGGCTTACAAACCGGATCAACGAGTCCGACCGTTTGCTCATTTTAAAATCCTCGGCATAATCGCCCGATCTGAAGCAGCCCTTATCGTCTTTTATGGTAAAATCGGCATTGGCAAATTGTCCTTTTAAATGCAGGGTATCATTGGTTTGCACGTAAACGCCCCGGGTATACTCCATCCACTGGCCCGACCGCATACAGGTATCCACGCCGTTGTCTACTTTGCTGAAGGAGTGTATCGACATAAAAAAGGAATCGCAGCTAAATTTAATATGATAAAGCGAATAGCTGAGCAATTGCTTTTGATTTGTTACAGAGTCCTGCTGCCATTCGCCCTGCAGGTAGCTTTGCCCCGGCGTTTGCATGTTAGGGTTGAACCAGCAGGAGGAGCTGAAAGCAAAAAGCAAAAAGCAGAAAGCCACTTTTGAGGTGAAAGGTAAAAGGCGAAAGGCGAAAGGCTTTTGCATGAAGGTTTTTTCTAAACTGTTTTTTAAAGTAGGGTGAGGCTCTTTAAGCCCCTCTCCTTTGGAGAGGGGTTTGGGGTGAGGCGGCTACTTCAGCCCCCCAATCATATCCTCCGGCCTAACCCACAGGTCAAACTCCTCATTCGTTAGCAGCTCCAGTGCCAACGCGGCTTCCCGCAGCGAAAGGTTTTCCTTCAGCGCTTTCTTGGCAATTTTTGCGGCATTTTCATAACCGATATGCGGGTTCAGTGCCGTTACCAGCATCAGCGAATTCTCCAGGTGCTTTTTAATGCCGGCATAATTTGGTTCGATACCGGCTGCACAATGGTCATTAAATGACGTACAGGCATCACCTATCAGCCTGGCCGACTGCAGGAAGTTCGCTGCCATCACCGGTTTAAACACGTTCAGCTCATAGTGCCCGTTCGAGCCGCCTATCGATACGGTCACATCATTGCCCATCACCTGCGCGGCTACCATGGTAACGGCCTCGTTTTGGGTTGGGTTTACTTTGCCGGGCATAATGGACGATCCCGGCTCATTGTCCGGTATGTGTATCTCGCCAATGCCCGACCGCGGCCCCGAAGCCAGCATCCTGATATCATTGGCAATTTTCATCAGCGATACGGCAATTTGCTTCAATGCGCCATGACTTTCTACTATCGCATCATGCGCCGCCAGCGCCTCAAACTTGTTTTCGGCGGTGCGGAAAGGCAGGCCGGTAAACTTGGCAATGTATCCGGCAACCTTAACATCATAGCCCTTTGGCGTATTGATGCCGGTGCCTACTGCGGTGCCGCCCAGGGCCAGCTCGCTCAAATGGTCGAGCGTGTTTTTTAAGGCCCTTAAACCGTGGTCCAGTTGGGAAACATAGCCCGAAAACTCCTGGCCCAGGGTAAGCGGCGTGGCATCCATCAGGTGCGTGCGGCCAATCTTTACCACCGCTTTAAACTCGTCCGACTTTGCCTTCAGCGTATCCCGCAGCTTTTCAATGCCGGGTATGGTTACGTCGGTTACCATTTTATAGGCGGCAATGTGCATGGCCGTGGGGTAAGTATCGTTGCTCGACTGCGACTTATTCACATCATCATTCGGGTGAATAAAGGTCTTACCCTCGCCAAGCTTGTGGCCCTGCAATACGTGGCTGCGGTTGGCAATCACCTCGTTCACATTCATGTTCGACTGCGTGCCCGAACCTGTTTGCCATATCACCAGCGGGAACTCGCCTGCCAGCTGGCCGGCCAGTATCTCATCACATACCTGGGCTATCAGGTCGCGCTTTTCAGCGGTCAGTACGCCGCAATCGGTATTGGTATAGGCGGCAGCCTTTTTCAGGTAAGCAAAGGCGGCTATGATCTCCTTTGGCATCGACGCCTCCGGCCCTATTTTAAAGTTATTGCGCGATCTTTCCGTTTGCGCGCCCCAGTATTTATCGGCGGGTACCTGTACCTCGCCCATGGTATCGTGTTCCGTCCTGAAACTCATGGCTGTTGTATTTTTTGACGCGGCAAAGTTAGGTTTTTAGTCCGAATCCCGATAGCTATCGGGACCGAAAGATAATAGTTTGGAATGATGCTAAACAAACGTTTTTACCGCCACCCAAACTGCCAACTGCCCACCGCCGACTGCTAACTGCCAACTGCTGCCAAACGTTGCATACTGTTGCAGCGCAACACCGTGCCGGAAGAAACAGCTGCAACACCTGCAACAGTGCCCATTGAAGCTGAGGCAGTTAAGTGCAAAATGTGAAACACTTTTGCAACAGCTTGCAACTACTGACAAGATTTTGTCACCACTTTTTAGCACGATAGAGCCTGGATCTTCGTCTCCGCAGGGTCTCTCGCAGAGGACCCTGCGGTCCATGCCGGTCGAACCGCTACTTGCCGGGGGCCGGTCATGCTCCTCGCAATTCGTTCGCCTGTTACACACAGCGCAGGGTCCTCTGCGAGAGACCCTGCGAGGACTAAAAAGCGCCGTAATTAGCCAAGCTCTTACCAGTGACGCACGCGCGACACGGCTGCGCCAGCATTGGCAACCGATAATATTTATAATATCTTATCCTCTAAATTCTTTTAATTTATAGCTTTGATTACTTCAGCTTTACACGGATAAGCATGCCAATAGACATTGACAAACTTTGGGTATTTAGAATAATTCCTATTCAGAATTTGGAACTTAATTTATCCAGGGGGCTTTATTGTAAAAACGCTAAAATTGCAGATGCTGGATATATGTCCATCGGGAGCCCGGATGTAATTGGCAAAAGAGATACTAAAATCGTAAAATGTCACCCTGATTACGTTGTTAATGACTATGTCCCTTTCTATTTTTCAATAAGGACTCCCATGCTGTATAATATTATTACAGGTCATGGGGTTAAATCTTTTCCACAAAAAGACATCGTTTATTTGTGCTGTAAATTCACCGACCTGGCGTGTGATGAATTTAACTGGTGTTATACAAATGGCAATGCCGCTGTTGCAATTACTAAATTTTTTAGTAGTTTTGATAGTATCAATAATGATATTGACTGGCGTTCGATTGAAACAACTGATTTCCGTGATGAAAATGCCGACGGAGACGAAGACAGGATAAGAAAAAAACACGCCGAGTTTTTGGTCAGAAACCATGTTCCTGCAAAATATATTAAGAAAATTGTAGTGCTCAATATTGAAGCTAAACAAAACGTGGAAAAAATTCTGTTAACATTAGGCGCAAATATTGATATACTTGTCAATCCCAACCAAAAATTCTATTTCTGATGCAATATAAAATTGGAAACTTATTGGATGCAGAAACTGAAGCGCTTGTTAATACCGTTAACACCGTTGGTATTATGGGTAAGGGCATTGCGCTGCAATTCAAAGAACGATTTCCTCATAACTTTAAGGAGTATGCCGATGCCTGTAAAAAAGGATTGGTTAAAACGGGTAAAATGCTAGTGGTAGAAGAAAATTCTTTAGACGGACATAAAATAATAATCAATTTCCCTACCAAAACGGATTGGTTCAGGAAATCACAATACAGCTTTATTGAAGAAGGCTTGAAGGACCTCGTAAATGTTATAAAGGAGCGGCACATTAAAAGCATAGCTATTCCGCCGTTGGGATGCGGAAATGGCGGGCTTAAATGGAACAAGGTAAAAGCTTTAATGGACAAATATTTGGCTGGCATACAAGGCGTAGATATAACAGTTTTTGAGCCGAACGATATGGTTAAAGAGATACTGCAAAAAGAAGCGGTTAAAAAGGATGTGGAGTTGCGGCCAGGCAGAGCCATGTTACTTTATGCTTTGTACCGTTATGAGCGATTGGGCGAAGTTGCCAGCATATTTGCTGCCAATAAACTTGCTTATTTTTTACAACAAAGCGGCGAAAATTTAAAATTGCAATTTGTGCCTTACACCTACGGCCCTTATGCCCAGGCTGTTGAGAAAGTTTTATATACTTTAAATGGGAAGTATTTAAAAGGCATGGAACAGATGAAAGCCAGGCCATTCGAGCCGCTTATACTGGATTGGGACAAATTTGACGAAGTTGAACATTATACCAAAACCTCCTTGTCTGCCGAACAACAACAACGTTTAGATGATTTGTTTAAGGTAATTGATGGTTTTGAATCTACACTGTCATTGGAGATACTCGCTTCCATCCATTACCTGTTAGCACAAGATTCAAAGCTCACCCAGGCAGACTTATTAAGCAAAATACAATCCTGGAACGAGCGAAAGAAAAACCTGATCAAGGAAGAATATATCGGTATTGCCTTAGAACATTTACGGAGTTACGGGCGGACATTGAATTTCGCTTAAAGTATCAACTTAGCGTCTCATCTGGGAGTTTGGTCGTGCCCCGGCCGGTATTAGCCGGGTCGGGCCAGGAGGCCTGTCCCGATGAATATCGGGATCATACACCTGTAGGCCTTGCGCTCGAAGGCCGGTACCCACTGCTGTCCCTCACGCGGGCACCATTCTGTCCGCGCACACACCAATAACAATTGAAAGTTATACGAAAGGTGCCTGATTTGACAGAGAAATAAAGATTACGCTATCTTTACACTCAACCTTGAGTCGGGAAGGTGTAAAGCTGGAACGTTTACTTTGAAAGGAATTATGAATTCAACCGAAATAGAAAATAACCTAATCGCTTTACTTGAAAATCTCGACGCGGAAGAATTCATCTATGATTTTCTCTTGGCTTACGGTATTTCCAAAACCTCAATTACCAGACTAAAAAAAGGAGATTTCAATTTATCAAAAGTTGAAGGGGAGGTTTTATATAAGGGCAAGGTATTTTTTAAAGTTGGAAAGTCTGACAAATTATTATTTGACGCTGAAGAATCTGCGAAAGATGAAAGAATTCTTAAACACAGCCCAAGATTCGTAATTGTCACTGATTTTGAAACGATAGTCGCCAAAGATTTAAAAACTAAATTAAATCGTGATTTCAAAATTAAGGAACTCCCCAAATATTTCGATTTTTTTCTGCCTTTAACAGGAGCAGAAATTTATAAGTCCTCCAATGACAATAGGGCCGATAGGGACGCCGCATATAAATTAGCCCAGCTTTATGATATTTTGGTAACTGACAATCCGGATATTTATAAAGAAGGTAGTCATAAACTTAATGTTTTTCTTTCCCGTTTGTTGTTTTGCTTTTTTGCTGAAGATACTGGCATATTTGAAAAGGAAAGTATTTTTACGGAAACTTTATCCCAGCACACAGCGGAAGACGGAAATAATGTGCATGGATTTTTAAACATTTTATTTAAAAGGCTCAATTCAAAGGAAGGTGTTTTCCCCGCCTATTTAGAACAATTCCCGTATGTTAATGGTGGCCTGTTTAGAGACACTATCCATTCTCCAAAATTTTCGGCTAAGGCGCGGCAAATATTAATAGAGTGCGGTGATTTGGATTGGAGCGAAATTAACCCGGACATATTTGGTTCTATGATCCAAGCGGTTGCTGACCCAGAAGAAAGAAGCGATTTGGGAATGCATTACACATCAGTTCCTAATATAAAAAAGCTAATTGAGCCTTTATTTCTGGATGAATTGTACGAAGATTTTCAGAAAAACTATGACAGTGCTAATAATCTCAAAAAGCTAATCAATAGAATTGCCAAAATCAAATTTTTTGACCCTGCCTGTGGTAGTGGAAATTTTTTGATTATCTCTTATAAAGAAATTCGTCTGCTAGAGATCAAAATAATTCAGCGACTCGTTGACATAGAAAAGACGGGGGGGCTGATAACTCTTTTTTTTACCTCGATCAGCCTGTCTCAATTTTACGGCATAGAAATCAAAGACTTTGCTCACGAAATGGCAATCCTATCGCTATGGTTAGCGGAGCACCAGATGAATAAGGTTTTTGAAACAGAACTAGAAGATTATGGGCGATCGAAACCAATATTGCCGCTAAAGGAAGCGGGAAAAATTGTGCGCGGTAACGCAACCCGAATGGATTGGGAAGATATTTGTTCAAAGAATAGGACGGAAGAAATATATGTTCTGGGTAATCCGCCCTACCTCGGGGCACGAGTACAAAACAGCGTTCAAAAAAACGACATGGACTATGTATTTGCTTCTTTCAAGAAATATAGAGATTTAGATTACATATCCTGTTGGGTTTATAAAGCGAGAAACTATATTAAAGGATTTAATGCTAAGGCAGCTTTCGTATCGACAAACTCCATCTGTCAAGGTCAACAAGTTTCTTTGTTATGGCCGAATGTAATATCCGATGAAATTGAAATCGCATTTGCGCATCTTTCTTTTAAATGGACAAATAACGCTAAGGGAAACGCTGGCGTGACGGTAATTATAGTTGGATTAAGGAACAAATCTGCCGAAAACAAATTCGTGTTCACTGATAATTATAAGAAACTTGCAAATAATATCAACGCTTATTTAATAGACAGCGCTGATGTATATGTTTATGAAAGGAACTCTTCCATTTCTAAATTTCCTAAAATGAATTTCGGAAATATGCCAAATGATGGAGGAGGCCTAATTATTTCGAGAGAGGAGATGACTGATTTAATTGTCCAAAATCCCGAAGCGAAATCATATATTAAGTTACTGCTTGGATCTTATGAGTTTATCAATGGGCAAAAAAGATATTGTTTGTGGATTGAAGATAAAGATTTAAAGGCAATTCAAAAAATACCCTTTTTCGATAGTCGAATTTTGATCAGTCGACAACATCGACTTAAAAGCAAGGACAAAGGCACCAATAAGTTAGCTGATCGAGCCCATCAATTTAGAGACAGGCACACTTCGGCTAACCAATTAATTGTCCCAGGCGTTTCTTCCGAACGCAGAGAATATATCCCACTTGGGTATTTAGATGCGGACACCATAATTTCAAACTCGGCTTTAGTGATCCACAACGCACAGCCTTGGCTTTTCGGCGTATTAACATCAAAAATACACATGGTGTGGGTAAAGGCTGTCGGTGGCAAATTGAAGTCAGATTATAGATATTCAGCTAAACTGTGTTACAATACTTTTCCATTTCCCGAAATTAGTGCGAAACAAAAGGAGACTATAAATCAATATGTTTTTCAGATACTGGATGAAAGAGCAAAACATCCTGAGAAAACTATGGCTTGGTTGTATAATCCTGAAACAATGCCCAGAGGCTTGAAACAGGCTCATAAGGAATTAGACGAAGCTATAGAACGAATATATCGCCTTAACCCGTTTCAAAACGACGCAGAAAGATTGGAATATTTGTTTAAATTGTATGAGGAAATGATAAAAAAAGGAACCCTGTTTGCCAAACAAAAAAAGATAAGAATCAAAACAGCTAAATAAGGTGAGCAACCAAGATATAAATATCCCGGAATACGCAAAGCCCACTAACTTGGTGGAAGTGACCTATGCCCAAACAGGACTAAGTAAAAAGACAGATGCTTTAGGAATGCGTGAAATGCAAGCCAGAGCATATGAAGCGCGAACGGCCAAATACCTGTTACTTAAGGCGCCTCCTGCATCTGGTAAATCAAGAGCGTTGATGTTTATTGCTTTAGATAAATTGAGCAATCAAGGTATAAAAAAAGTAATCGTCGCCGTTCCTGAACGATCTATTGGCAATTCATTTAGCCCAACAGAATTAACCAAACATGGCTTTTATGCAAATTGGGAGCTTAATCAAAGATTCAATCTCTGCACGCCCGGGAATGACACAAGTAAAGTCAAGGCATTTCTAAACTTTCTAAAAACCGACGATAGGATTTTAATTTGCACACATGCCACGCTTCGTTTCGCTTTTGAAGGCTTAAGCGAAAAAGATTTAGATAATTGCCTTATTGCAATTGATGAGTTCCATCACGTGTCAGCTGACGGTGATAATCGATTGGGAGAAGTGATTAGAAACATTATGCAGAAATCAAACGCCCATATCGTTGCAATGACTGGCTCCTATTTTCGTGGCGACAGTGTACCTGTGTTGCTTCCAGAAGATGAAGAAAAATTTGCAAAGGTTACGTATAATTATTACGACCAGTTAAACGGATATGAATATTTGAAATCTTTAGGAATAGGATACCATTTCTATCAAGGTAGATATTACAAAAAACAAGAGGATCGGCCAATGTCCGCCTTAGAGGAGATTTTGGATGAAAACCTCAAAACCATTATTCATATCCCCAGTGTTAATTCCGCCGAATCTTCAAAGCAGAAGTTAGAAGAAGTAAGCCATATTATTGATTGTATTGGCGATATGGAATATCAGGACAGTGAAACTGGTATTTTATATATAAAAAGCAAAAGGTCGGGAAGAATTTTGAAAATTGCTGATTTAGTAAATGATAATCCCAAAGAACGGGATAAAGTGGTAGCCTATCTGAGAGGGGTTAGTAGCCCCGAGGATATTGATATGATTATTGCTCTGGGAATGGCTAAAGAAGGGTTTGACTGGCCATTCTGTGAGCACGCTCTTACTATTGGTTATAGAGGATCACTTACAGAGATTATCCAAATCATAGGTCGCGCAACACGTGATAGCGAAAATAAAAACCACGCACAGTTTACAAACCTGATAGCTCAGCCCGATGCGCTTGATGACGATGTGAAAATTGCAGTGAACAATATGCTGAAAGCGATTACAGCTTCCTTATTAATGGAGCAGGTTTTGGCTCCTAATTTCAAATTTAAACCTAAATACCCGGAAGACAGCGACGAAGAAAACAATGATGAAAAAAATGGAAATACTATTCGGATCAGAGGTTTTAAATTACCCACATCACAACGCGCAAAAGATATTATTGAAACTGATCTTAACGACTTAAAAGCAAGGATACTTCAAGATGATACGATGCTAAGGGCAATGCCCGGGAATTTGGAGCCAGAAGTAATTAATACAATTTTAATTCCAAAAATCATCAGAGAAATTTACCCCGATTTGAGTGAAGATGATGTAGAAGCCGTTAGGCAATATGTCGTAGTTGATTCAGTGATAAAAAATAGCACTATAGAGGAACAGGGTAATAAGAAGTTTATTCGTATGGCGGGGAGTTTTGTAAATATTGATGATATTCATATTGACTTGATCGATACTATAAACCCTTTTCAAAAGGCGTTTGAAATCCTATCGAAGTCCGTTACAACATCGGTATTAAAGGCGATACAAGATACTATCGCCGTAACGAAAATAGACATGACAGAGGAAGAAGCTATTTTATTATGGCCCAAAATAAAAGAATGGGTAAACAAAACAGGCGGACAACCAAATCTCCAATCCTTTGACCCTAAGGAACAAAGAATGGCACAAGCTTTAGTATTTTTGAGAGAAGAAAAAAGGAAAAGAGCACAGAATGGCTAAAACATTGGACGACATATTTAATGATGATGATTTTGGTTTGTTAAATTCAAATGAAAAACCTTCACATGTCAAAACGGATGAAGACCGCTTGATCGATTCTTTTGAAGAAATCAATCAGTTTTTTGAAAAAAACAATCGGGAACCGTCAACAGATAGTATGACAGAATACAACTTATTGGCCAAATTAAAAAGTTTTAGAAATGATGAAAACAAAAAGAAAACATTAAAACCTTTTGACAGATTCAATCTATTAGGCTATGTTGAAATTGAAAAAAAAACTTTTGACGAAATATTGAAAGAGGACGATTTAGGGTTGTTGAATTCAGATGGAGACATTTCAATATTTGAATTCAAACATACACCCAAACAGGAGACACGAGCTGAAACCGAGTTTGTCGCGCAACGGCAACCCGTTCCAGAAGATGAATTTAAGAAATATGAGACGATGTTCCAGTTGGTCCACAAAGAATTAAAGAATGGCGAAAGAAAACTCAAAAATTTTGATCGATTGGAAAACAACCTTCAGCCGGGAAATTTCTATTTGTTAGATGGGTTGCTGCTTTATTTGGAATATGCGGAAACCGAACCGCAATTGCGAGGAGTGAAAACAGGCAGTCGTGTACAACTTGACGGCCGGACTATTACAATTTTTGAAAATGGAACGCGATCTAGGATGCTCTTCCGTTCTTTAGGGAAAGCCTTACAAAAAAACGGAAAATTGGTTACGCAAGTCAACGGACTCTACCCGATTGAGCTTTCAGGGAATGTCGATCTGATTTCTGAGGAAGACGTTCAAAGCGGTTGGGTATATATTTTAAAATCTAAATCGAATCACCCTGATATCGCGGGACGAAAAGATTTATATAAGGTGGGTTTTTCTACTTTAAATGTCAAAGAACGGGTTAAAAATGCCGCAAATGAGGCGACCTACCTCTTTGCCGAGGTAGATATCGTTGCCACTTACCATTGTTATAATCTTAACGCGCATCAATTTGAGAATTTGGTACATCGATTTTTTGGGCATTGTTGTTTAGATATTGATATTTTCGATAACGAAAAAAGAAGAATCACGCCGAGGGAATGGTTCGTTGTGCCACTGGAGGTAATAAATGAAGCTATCGAACTCTTGACGTCTGGTAGCATTATCAATTATCGATACGATAAGAACGTTAGGAAGATATTACTAAAATAAGGCAATATCGAATTTTCCGCCTTCGCCGGTATTTTTCACCAACAAACCGAAATGCCTAACCACCATGCAATGGATGCATGGCTTAGGCAAAACCTCAGCGTCCCGGTATGCAATTCGCCCGGTAAGGTAGTTTGTCCTGTGGGCTCCGCCTAAACGCCCGGCACGCGGGTCTTGTTGGTGAAAAACACCAACAAGGGCGGGAGAGGCGGGGCGTATAAATAAAAAGGGATGGCTTGTGCAACCATCCCTTTTTATCGCTGAAAACTTTTTAGTTTTCCAACCTTTATTTTTTTAAGTGATCTGGTAAGCCATTTTTGCGTAAAAAGGCTTTAGCCGCTTCTACCTTTTTTACGACAAAAGGATCATTGGAATGATCTCTGTCGACATTGTTAATAATTGCCTTTCCATAATCCTTTCCGGTAACCGCTTTCTTTACTGTTGGCATATTAATCCTTTCCTGTTTATAGTCAAATATACGATTTTATTTTTTTTCAACCAAAAACGCTTCGTAATTGACATTTTTCTCAAAGAGTTCCCAGGCATGATTTCTAAATCCCATTACCATAAAATCTTTGTTTATTTCATCCAATAAATTGGAGATGCTTAGTTGATATAATCGTGTCCTGGCGGGGGTGCTCCCCTGAGCATAAACAGGGAAATTTCCATACGCCTTCATAAATTCATTAATCGTGGCGGCAACGGTCGCCAACACTTTATCTCTATCCTGGTTATTACTTTTGGCCGTGTCGTCGATATTGCCGGTTTTGGGATCTTCATCTCCAAAGGCTAAATTGTAAACAACGGGGTCATCCCACAAAATTGAATATATCACTGTTTTTTTAATCCTGCCATTGGGACCTTCACTATAAAAAGAATAACTTTTATAATTATTACCAGGCAGATAAGCGTAATGGTCTAAATTCATCTTACAATAATTGAAAATTAATTTGATAATCACGCAAATTCTAAATCCTCAATTCCGCCTTTGCCGGCGTTTTTCATCAACAAACCGAAATACCTAACCACCATGCAATGGATGTATGGTTTAGGCAAAACCCCAGCGTCCCGGTATGAAATTCGCCTGGTACGCCTGCTTGTGCTGCGGGTTCGCCTAAACGCCTGGCCCTCGGGTCTTGCTTTTATTCCCTTCTCGTACGCGCCTGGAATGCTTTTTATAGGTGTTTCTTAAGCGTTTCGTGATGTGTTTGACAGGCGCCTTAGCGCTGTTTTGCCGGGTATCCGCTGCAAGCGTTCACGAAATTCCTCAAAAACGTGACAATTTGGAGATAGTGTAAATTTTAACAGGCTAAAAACCAGCGCTTTTCGTTGCTATTTAACGGGTGTATGTGCGCGAAACGTGAACGCTTTAAATGCTTTTGAAACGCCTTTTGCCGGTGTTTTTCACCAACAAAGGCGGGAGGGCTGGTAACATCATTCCAGCGTCAACCTGCACTCATTTTAAACTAATTGCCCCGCAACTGGTTTAACTATCAACATTGTAAAAGAAATGAATTTTATCGACTTTGTGTTGTTCATCATCCTGCTGGCTTGTGTACTGGTGGCTGTGCGGCGTGGCTTTATCCTGGCCACGCTGCAATTGCTCACCTGGTTGGGCAGCCTGGTTATCGGCTATATTTTTTACAAGCCCTTTAGCGGGGTGCTTTTGGAAATTTTTCCGGGTATCGGTTTTTTTTCTGCCTTATTATCGTTTATCCTCATCGTCATCGTCGCCCGCATCCTGTTAGACCGCCTGGCCGAACGCATCCTGCTGCAAACACCCTTTTATGTGCACACCTCGGCGCTTAATAAAATATTAGGCATTTTGCCCGGTTTGGTCGACGGCTACATCTGGGCGGCATTGCTGGCGATATTTTTGCTGTTGATGCCGTTTCCCGGCCCGCTTTCGCGCGAGGCGCATAACAGCAAACTGGCCGCCGGACTTGCCGGCGAAACCGGCTGGCTGGAACACTGGTTGTCGCCCGTTTTTGTGGAAATTCCGGAGCATGTCATCCGCAACCCCGGCACGGAACACGGAGAAGAAAAATTCACCCAGCTGCCATTCACCGTAAGAAAGCCCGAAGTACGTGCCGATCTGGAAGCGGAAATGTTGCGCCTGGTAAACAAGGAACGCACCCAAAGAGGGATAGCCCCGCTTAAAGCCGACCCGAAATTAACCGCCATTGCCCGCAAACATTCGGTTGATATGCTGGCACGGGGGTATTTTTCGCATTACACACCCGAGGGCGTCGATCCTTTTGCACGTATGCGGAATGACGATATCCATTTTTTAGCTGCCGGCGAAAATGTGGCATTGGCGCCAACATTGCCGGAGGCGCATTCCGGCCTGATGCATTCGCCCGGGCACCGCGCAAATATCCTCAATCCAGCCTTCGGTCGCCTGGGCATCGGCATTGAGGATGGCGGAATTTACGGACTGATGATCACGCAGGATTTCAGGAATTAAAACCAGCCGTGCGTAGTTTTATTTACGCCGGCTGTGCCTTGGTTGGTATTTTTTCACCAGCAAAGGCGCAATTTCTAACAGAAATATACCGCACATCATCTTATCACCGACCCATTGTGCATACCATCAGGGGCGGAAACAAAGGCGAGCTTGCCCTCGGCGTTCTCTGCCATCAGGATCATGCCCTGGGAGGTGATGCCTTTGATATCGCGGGGTTCCAGGTTTACAAGCACAGCCACTTTTTGGCCGATGATGGCTTCCGGTTCAAAGTATTCGGCAATGCCGGATACAATGGTGCGCGTATCAATTCCGGTGTCAATGGTAAGCTTGAGGAGTTTTTTGGTTTTGGCCACTTTTTCGGCGGTCAGGATGGTCCCGGTGCGGATGTCCATGGTGGCGAAGGAGTCATAACTGATATTTTCCTTGGGCGCAACTACTTCAGGCGCTTTGGGCGCGGTGGCGGCCTTTTTGTCTAAAAGCTTTTGAATTTGCTTGTCGATGGCCTCGTCTTCCACTTTTTCAAACAGCAGCACGGCAGGGTTTAGCTGGTGGCCGTTCTCAAAGGCGATTTCCTCTCCAAGCCCGATGGCGCTGTAGGGCAGGTTAAGCATGTTAACGAGCTTTTGCACCGTATGGGGCAAAAATGGCTGCAGGCACGATGCCAGGTGACCGATCATCACCAAGCTGTTATGCAGCGTGGTTTTGGCGGCCGCCGGGTCAGTTTTGATAGTTTTCCAGGGCTCGTTTTCGGTTAAATACCGGTTACCCAGCCGGGCTATTTCCATCACCGTTTGCAGCGCCTGGCGGAACTTATAGGTTTCGAGCGTGGCTTCAAGTTCATTATAAAAACGGCCAAGTTCATTCGATATGTGGTTGTCAGCAAGGACGATTTGGCCATCTTTGCTTTCGACTTTGCCATCATAAAACTTGTGCATCAGGATCATCACGCGATTTACATAGTTGCCGAGGATAGCCACCAATTCGTTGTTCACGCGGGCCTGGTAGTCCCTCCAGGTAAACTCGCTGTCGCTGGTTTCGGGGAGGATAGAGGTGAGCACGTAGCGCAGTTCATCCTGCCGGCCAGGGAACTCTTCCAAATATTCATGCAGCCAAACCGCGTGGTTGCGCGAGGTGGACAGCTTGTCGCCCTCCAGGTTCAAAAATTCGTTAGCCGGCACGTTTTGCGGTAAAATGTACTCGCCGTGAGCGTGCAGTATCGATGGGAAGATGATGCAATGGAATACAATATTATCCTTACCTATAAAGTGCAGCAGGCAGGCCTCATCAGCTTCGCTGGCTTGTTTTTTCCAATACAATTTCCAGTCTTTGCCGTTGTCAATCGCCCATTGCTTGGTGGCGGAGATATAGCCGATAGGCGCATCCATCCACACATAAAGTTTTTTGCCTTTGGCCTCGTCGAGCGGAACATCGATGCCCCAGTCCAAATCACGCGTCATCGAACGCGGCTGCAAGCCCGATTTTAACCACGACTTACACTGCCCGAATACGTTTACTTTCCAGTCACCTTCTTTGGTGTCGATCCACTTTTCCAGCCAGGGCTGGTATTTGTCCAGCGGCAGGTACCAATGTTTGGTTGGTTTTAATACGGGTGTTTTGCCGCTTAAGGTGGATATGGGGTTGATCAGGTCGGTTGGGTTGAGCGAAGTGCCGCAATTTTCGCACTGGTCGCCGTAAGCGTTGGGATTGCCGCAATTGGGGCAGGTACCAATAATATAACGGTCGGCCAGGAACTGCTGGAAATCCTCGTCGAAGTATTGTTCTGAAAATTTCTCTATAAACTCGTCCTTCTCGTACAGGTTCAAAAAAAACTCCTGCGAAAGATCGTGATGAATGGGCGATGAAGTACGGTGATAAGTGTCGAAAGCGATACCGAAATCTTCAAAGCTTTTTTTGATCTGGGCGTGGTATTTATCGATGATGGCTTGCGGGGTGGTATCCTCCTTTTTGGCTTTGATTGTGATGGCGGCGCCATGCTCGTCGGAACCGCATACATACACCACGTCCTTTTTTTTCAGCCTCAGGTAGCGTACAAAAATATCGGCGGGCAGGTAAGCGCCGGCCAAATGCCCGATATGCAGCGGGCCGTTAGCATACGGCAACGCCGAAGTAACCGTAAAGCGCTTGTATTTATTGAGTTTGGACATTCGTTGTAATAATGGGCAAAGATAGGGATTAGTCCGAAAGTCGGGAAGTCCGAACGTCCGAAAGAATTGGCCTGGGTAAAATGATATGCAATCGGTGCAATCAAATAAAAAAAATCGGTGATATAAAGTCCGAAAGTAAAAGGGTATAGGAAAGATTAACGCCAAGTCAGGAAGTTTTTCTAATATTGGCTATGAATCGCCCAGCACGTAAATCCGAAATCGAACATCCGAAATCCGAAATCAAAATTCCTTCGCCCCTGAAAAAAGGTGACAAGATCGCCATCACATGCCCTGCCAAAAAGCTGCCTGCGCCAATGACTGATGCGGTGAAACTGCTGGAAAGCTGGGGCCTGGAAGTTGTTTTGGGTGAAACGATTGACCTTTCCTATCATCAGTTTGCCGGCGACGATGAGCAGCGCGCCCGCGACCTGCAGCGTTTTATTGATGATTACGACGTAAAAGCCATCATTGCCGCCCGCGGCGGCTATGGCACAGTACGGATGATTGACAAAGTAGACTTTAGTCGCTTTGCCGCTAACCCCAAATGGCTGGTGGGGTTTAGCGACATTACAGTTTTACATACCCACTTGTTTACCAACCATGGCGTGCAGACCATCCATGGGCAAATGCCGGTGAATATACCTGACGCTTCAGCCCATTCGCTGGAAACGCTGCGAAAAGCTTTGTTTGGCGAAACGCTTCGCTATCACTTTGATTCACATGCACTCAACCGCAGTGGTGAATCCTCGGGTATTTTGGTTGGCGGTAATCTGTCTCTATTAATTGCCGTGTCGGGTTCCGTGTCGGATTTGGATTACAGCGATAAGATACTCTTCATCGAAGATGTTGGTGAGTATCTTTACGCTATCGATCGTATGATGCGCTGCCTGAAGCGCGCCAATAAACTAAAACAGCTTAAAGGCCTGATTGTTGGTGGTTTTACAGAGGTAAAGGACAATGAAATACCTTTTGGGCAAACCGTGCCGGAAATTATCATGGAAGTAGTGAAAGAGTATGATTACCCGGTTTGCTTCGATTTCCCGGCGGGGCATATTCCGGACAATTGCAGTTTAGTACTGGGCAAAACTATAAATTTAAAGGTTGACAAGAATCACGCGAAAATATATTAACACGAATTTACGTAAACACTAATTTTCACGAATGCCAACGAATAAACACAAATTTATTTTGATACGAATTGCATGGATCCCAACAGGCTTAATTCGTCCCAGCTCGTTTAATTCGTGTCAATTGCTTAGTTTAATTCGTGTCTATTCGCCAAAATTCGTGAAATTCGTGTTATTATAAATTCGTGTCAATTATTTAAAATATGGCAGCACTTGGCAAATTAGGCAATTACAAAAATTTCGGGTTGTTTATCATCCGGGTTGGTTTGGGCATCATGTTTATCTATCACGGCTATCCCAAGCTGTTAGGCGGCCAAAAGATGTGGGAGCAGTTGGGTGAATCAACCAAATATGTGGGCATCCATTTTATGCCGATGATATGGGGTTTGCTGTGCGCCGTGGTAGAAACTGTCGGCGGAGCATTCCTGATTATCGGGTTTTGGTTCAGGCCTGTTTGTATTTTGCTGCTGGTCAACCTGCTTGTCGCAGCGGCGGCTCAATATGCGCACGGCGGCTTGTCAGATGCCGCCCATCCAATTGAAGATGCGATCACTTTTGCCGGGTTGATATTCCTCGGCCCTGGAAAATACAGCGTGGATAAAAAATAATACAGGTACGATAGCCATTGGTCGCGCTTTTAAGTAAATTTATTGCTTAATAAAAATTTATGGGGCTGATTGTAATTGCATGTTATAGGCCTAAACCCGGAAAAGAGCAAGGCTTAAAAGAATTGATGAAGACCCATCTGCCACGCCTTAAGGCAGAAGGCCTGGTGACTGACCGTGAATCTATCATCATGGAGGCAAAAGACGGCACGATTTTAGAGGTTTTTGAATGGCTCTCTGCGGAAGCGATCGTAAGTGCGCACTCCAATCCGGCGGTTATGAAAATGTGGGGCGAATATGGGGAGGCTTGCGACTACGTGCCGATAAATACGTTGGCCGAGGCCGGCGATATGTTTGCGGGATTTAAACCTATGAATTAGACCGATGGATAAGCCAATTAATAATATTAGCCTGAAATTTAAGTGCCCGGCCAAATGGAGCGAAATGAGAGATCTGGGCGGTGCGCATTATTGCACACATTGCAACCAAAAGGTATACGATTTTACTAATACCAAAGAGCAGGAGTTTTTAAATATACTGGCTGAAAACGGGAATAACGTTTGCGGAAGGTACACGCGGGCGCAAATAGCACCAGTCTATGCGGCACAATCGAGCTGGAAAAAATGGCTATCAGCCGCAGTGATGTTTTTGGGGATTAATATGTTTAGCGGTAAAGTGCGCGCTCAACTTGTCGCCGTTTATTCCGTGCCTGAAAAACAGGTTATAAAAGATGATGACGATCTATTTGTAGGCAGAACGGTATTCGCCGGTAGAGTAGATCGCGAAAAAGTGGAAAAAGAGGCCGAATTTCCCGGAGGCGAAAATGCTCTCAATAACTTTGTCGCTCAACACGTAGACAAGACCCAGGAACTTAGAACAGGACGTTCGGATGTAATTTTTACCATCGAAGCAGATGGCAGTATATCGAATTGCAAAATTGAAAGAGGGTTAGGGCCCTCAAATGATGCGGAGGTCATCCGCATAGTAAAGTTGATGCCAAGATGGAAACCTGCAATAGCCAATGGGAAGGCAATCGCTTCGGAATACATTTTACCTTTTGATTTTCATTAGAACATGAAAAATGCTTAAACCGCCTCAATCCAATTTCCGTCATCCTTAATAATCCCTATCAATTCATCCAGCGCATTGGTGGAAGCGATATTTTTCTTCACCGCTTCCTTACCACGGTAAAGAGTAACTTTATCAGGCCCTGAACCAACATAACCGTAATCGGCATCTGCCATTTCGCCGGGGCCGTTAACAATGCAGCCCATGATACCGATCTTCAAACCTTTTAGGTGACTTGTTCTGCTGCGGATCATTTGGGTGGTTACCATCAGGTCGAACAGTGTCCGTCCGCAGCTGGGACAGGATATGTATTCTGTTTTTGATATGCGCGAACGGGTAGCCTGCAGAATGCCAAAAGATGTTGAGGTGATGACCTTCGTCTCTATTTGCGGCGCATCTATCCAGATACCATCCCCAAAACCATCCACCAAAAGGGCGCCCAGATCGGTGGAAGCGTAGAGTTGTAAGTCCTGAGTCTGAAGTCCTGAGTCTAAAGTCTTAAAATCGTAACTTCTTTTAATGATGACAGGTACGTCAAGCCCTAATTCTTGGAGCTTAAAAAAGAAAGAACGCTGATCGGCCATGCCGTGTTCTTCATCTGTTTCCAACACAAAAACAAGTGATCTGTCAAATGGAAGCGCTCCAAATTCATCGCTTTCAACATCTGTATCTTTCAACCGCACCAGGTTTAAGGCCGATGAGCGGTCGTCCGCCTCAATAAACTCCTTAAGCGTAAAAACCGGGTGGCACATGGTTTTGTCGGCCAGTTTTTGCCAGGTTGCGTAGTTGTAAAGCTGTTTTAAGTTGCCCGGGAAGTTAAACGACGGCAGGCCATCACCTAAATACACAAAATCAACCGATTGATCGGCCATATTGTATTTGTCCAGCACCGGCGAATACAAATAACCGGCATCATTCAATATCGCGGGATCTTTTAAGTTCTTTTGCGAAAGATCAACCACCACCCTCGGCACCATATGGCCGCCGATAAAAGCATTGGCTTCGTAAGTTTCGCGGCGTTTGTATTCGTACGGATTATGAGGTGAAAGGTGAAAGGTGAAAGGTGAAAGGTTTTCTTGCCCTGTGGCTTTCCTTTTCGCTCTCTCCGCATATCTGCTTACCAATGCAATAGCCACGGGGGCTTCAGCTTCGGGTTCTTCGGTGAGAGAAACGCGGACGGTATCTCCTAAACCGTCTTCCAGCAGCGTGCCAATCCCTACTGCTGATTTGATGCGGCCGTCTTCACCGTCGCCAGCTTCAGTTACGCCCAGGTGCAGGGGGTAGTTCATTCCCTCGGCAACCATGGTCTCTACCAGCAAACGGTAGGCTTGAACCATCACCTGGGGATTGCTTGATTTCATGCTGATCACCAGGCTGTAATAGTTCAGTGCCTCGCATATCCGCATAAACTCCATGGCCGATTCCACCATGCCTTGCGGGGTATCGCCATAACGGCTCATGATCCGGTCACTCAGCGAGCCATGGTTGGTACCGATGCGCATGGCCGTGCCATATTCCTTGCATATTTTAACCAGCGGTGCAAACTTTTGGTAAATACGGTCCAGTTCACCCCGGTACTGGGCGTCGGTATATTCTATCTGGTCAAATTTCTTTTTATCGGCATAATTGCCAGGGTTCACCCGCACTTTTTCAACAATGCGCGCAGCAACTTCCGCGGCATTCGGGGTAAAGTGAATATCCGCCACCAAGGGTGTGGTATAGCCACGCGCCCGCAGCTGTTTTTTTATTTCGGCCAGGTTCTGCGCTTCCTTAATGCTGGGGGCAGTAATTCGCACGTATTCGCAGCCCGCCTCTATCATCCGTATCGATTGCTCAACCGTACCAATGGTATCCATAGTATCGGTAGTGGTCATACTTTGGATGCGGATCGGATTGTTCCCGCCCATCGGCACATCGCCTATGGCTACCTCACGCGTTACAAACCGCGAATATTCGGTAAGCGAATTGCAGTAACGGCCGGGGAGGGTTTTTATAGCGGCGGTATCGTTCATACTGCAAAATTACGAATTTGTTGGAAGGAGAATAGCAGACTTGCGAAGTTTTAGAAACTTCGCAAGTCTCACGAAAACTTAATACAGGATCAAATTTCTATGTCCAATAACCTTGAGCCGTGGACTATCCTGATGATGTTTATATTGTTTTCGTCAACAACTTGATAGATAATCCTATACTTATTAAGTAACAACTCCCGAATTGACCGATCTTGAACCTCCGGTACAAATTTTCCAGATAAAGGATATTTATAAAGCTGATCAATGCGGTCGAAGATTTTATTGATAAACCGCCTGGCTATTAAAGGAGAGTCTTCCGAAATATAGTTTTCAATATCTTCGAGATCGGCGTATGCTGATTCCGCAAGGATGATTTTTACTTGCTCCACTTATCAAAAAACTTTTTCTTGGCGTCTTCATATTCAATTACCTTTCCTTCTTCAACGTCTTTCAGACCCTTTTCAACTTTTTGGATAAATAAAAGCTTTTCAATCAATCGCTCAGTATCGAACTCATCGTCAAATGAATCCAGCGTCTCGATAACGGTATGCTTTTTCATCGGATTAAATATACAAATTTATAATATCTGACAAGGAAACTAAATACGGATTGTTTTATTGCGCCCCAATCGCCTTTATAGCCGCGTCATACTGCAAAATCAACCCCGGTGCTCGGTCCACCGCCCAGCCTTTGTAATTGTCGCGCATCAGGATAAGCGTTTGGCGGGCGTTGTTTTCATTTCTCGACTCATAGCTCAAAAATATACCGCCAATTTTGTCTTCCAGTTTAGCTATGCGTTCCTGATCGTCGTAAATACCAGTTAATTGCTCCACCAGCTTAATATTTATCTTCGGGAAGATATTCTGGCTTTTGGCAACTTCCCAGGCCACTTTGCTCAGGTCGCCATACAATACACCATGGCCTCCTGAAAAAATATATTTATAATGAAATTCGCCATTGGCAATGATCTTGCGCTGCAAAGCAGGGTCGTTTATTGCCGAATCAATTCGTTTTATTACCTCTTGTTGATAGGCATATTGGGCTACTTCCAGCTGTTTGTTTTTGATCAGCTCGTTTTTGATATTTTCCATCAACTCACGCGTCTGGCTTTTTTCATGCAGGTTATTGATGTATTCGGTTAAAACCAAAGCCAGCAAAACGCTGAAAATGATAAGCAGCGATTCGCCCAGGTATTCGCGTATGTCGCGCAAAGTATAAACTTCCTGTTTGTGCTTTTTTGCAGGATGTGATGGCTTTTTATGGGGAGCGCCTGATTTTTCTTCTTCCATAAAGTAAAAAATTCTGCAATGAAGATAAGGAAAGCATCAAAGAGACGCAATATTTTACGTCTCCAAACGGCGCCGTGGAACCACGGTAGTTCTTTTACCTGGTAGCAGTAGACGCGAAGTATCGCGTTTACTGGATTGTGGAAATAAAAAATGCCCTTACCAGGCATGTCATTTCAAACATCGCAAAAACAAGAAATGCTCTCTAAGGGCATTGTCATATCTTATTTAAAAGTAAGACTATTGAACAATATCCCTTACTAATTTTCTGATCTTGAGGCAGGTGGCCATAGTTGCGCCGTTGCTGTCCTGGTTCTTCTGTCCCGGAACGTACGTAAAAACAATGCCGGTAATTTTCTTTTCGCGGTTTATCCAGGGGTGGGTGCCAAATGCACCGGGGCTACTGCCTTCAATAAGCGAGTCGCCGGAGGCGGTCACGTCGCGCCAGTTACCAATGCCATAGTAATTGCTGGCAGGAAGCATCGAAGCCGGATAAGGGCTATATACGATAGTAGCTTTGTTTGTTTCACCTTGTTCCATCGCGGTTATTGCGGCCTGGCTTAAAACACGCCGGCCGTTCAAAGCAACGCCATTATTCATGATCATGTATAAAAAGAAGGAATAATCCCTTGCTGAGCTGCTTGCCCCGTTGGCAATAGATGGGTTTAAACCCAACCCAAAATTGGTATTGATCATGCTGCACGGAGCGGCAATATTATCGGCAAACAAGGCATTCCATTTCTTTCCCGAAACCACCTCACATATCCTGCCTGCTACCTGCATGCTCACATTACCAAAATCAAATTGAGTACCGGGCAGGGCTACCAGGGGAACATTTATGGCGATCGAGTCGGCGCACTGGCTCAGGGTAAGGCCTTGATTGTCCTCATAATCCTGTGCGGAGGCGCCAGGGAAGCCCGATGTATGCGAAAACAGCTGGGCCAGCGTAATATTGCCCTTATGGTGTCGGCTAAACAAAGGTAAAAATTTCCCAACCGTATCGGTTAGCGCTACTTTACCTTCGTCAACCAGGCTCATCAGCACTGCGCCCGAAAGCCATTTTGAGCAGGAAGCTACTTTTTCAACCGTGCTGTCGAGGTAGCCGCCACAGCTTTTACTGTAGACTGTTTTTCCGTTGACGGTGATCAGCGCATACAATTTGCTGCCAAATCTTAAGGTGACGGAATCCTGCAAAACTTTATCAACGGCGCTAAACGGGCTGGGGGCTACTGGTTTGGGTGCGGAATCCTTCCGGCACGCGTTTAACAATATTACCGCCAGTATTGCTGTAAACAGCAGAGTGCTTTTCATTTTTTAACTATGACAAGTTTGTGAATTACAGCACTTTTACGTAGCAGGCGAGGAAAGGTTGTATTTGTTAGTCCGCAAGTCCGAACGTCAGTAAAGTCCGGAAGAAAAAGCAATCGGCGTAATCAAAAGTAATCGGTGAAACTGAGCGCAGCGACCTCATGAACACCGCTGAAAAACAAATACACCGTGAATAATCCCAAAAAAAAATAAAACCCCGGACAGCATACTGCGGACCGGGGTTTATTACAGGTATAAAAATTTTGTTAGCAATACTGCTCAAACGCGTTGATCAGGTTATCAGCTATCATCTGTGCCGGGCGGCCTTCAATCTGGTAACGTTCGATAATATGTACCAGCTTCCCATCTTTAAACAAAGCCATCGCAGGCGAAGATGGAGGATAGGGCAGCATATAAGCACGTGCTTTATTAACCGCCTCGGTTTCCATTCCGGCAAAAACCGTAACCAGCTTGTCGGGGTGTTTTTCATGCTGGGCAGCTATCCTTGCCGCAGGGCGTGCATTAGCCGCGGCGCAACCGCAAACTGAATTTACCATCACTAAAACAGTTCCTTCGCTTTCAATCGCCTTTGTTACATTTTCGGCGTTCTTTAACTCTTCGAAGCCAACCCTGGTAAGCTCTTCCCTCATCGGGGTCACTAAATATTCGGGATACATCATTTTCGTTTTAAATTTCTCAGCAAAATTAATAAATCATTATCACTATAAAGCGCGCGCCACGAATAATAACATTGGGCTGACGCTTGAAGGAGTCCGAAAAGTCGGGACAGTCCGAAAGTCCGAAAGACGCATTCAGTTAAATGCTGAATAAAAGGTGCTTACCATTTCCGCTTTCTGTCTTACGGACTTTCGGACTTTTCCGACTTTATGACTACTTATAGTTAACATTAGTTTTATTAATAATTAATCTTGTTTTTTAACTTGTAATTATTACCTTGCCGTCCCTTAATTATTTGGAGCTTTGAAATGAAAGGAAAACCTTCTGACATCAGCACGGTAATAATTGTCAACAAAAACAGTGAACCGAAAACCTTACGGGTTAAAACCAAACACATCAGCAGACTCAGGCACTATGCAGTTGGCATAGTTTCAGTCATTATGCTGCTTTCGGGCGTCATCATTTATTTGAGGTCGCAAAACAACCGGCAGGAGGTGGAGAAAAAGCAGCTTATGGCGCAGATCACCAAGCTTAAAGGCTCAATGCCTGCCCAGGAAGCTGAGGTTAAAAAGGGCAGCGATGCCCAAACCTACATTCAGTCAATTGAGGGTAAGCTGTCAAAAATAAATGATTACCTGAGAAAAAGAGGTTTAAAAGGTTTCTCCACAACGGCTGTTGGTGGCAACGGCAATGCAGAGGCGGCTAAGCTAAGCGACAATGAAGCTTATTCACTGTATGACGAATATTTGACCCGGCTGGTGCATACAGTGGCTTTCACGCCAATGGGATACCCGCATATAAGTGCTTTAACCTCTTATTTTGGTTACCGGAGCGATCCGTTTAACTCGGCAGATGCCGAATTTCACCCCGGTATTGATTTTAAAGGGAACAAGGGTGACGATGCCCGCTGCACTGCCAACGGAACGGTAGTATTTGCCGGGTGGGCAGGCGGCTATGGCAATTGCGTCCGCATCGCACACAATAATAATCTCGAAACTCTATACGGGCACCTTTCACGGATAAGCGTAAAGGTTGGCCAGGACGTTACAGCCGGTCAAAAAATTGGCGAGGTGGGTTCAACAGGCCGCTCAACCGGCACCCATCTCCACTATGAAATACGGAAAAATGGTAAGGCAATTAACCCCATAAGTTATCTTTCATTAAACAACTAATTCATACGGGCTATGGCATTCTTTTCAAAAAAAGATAATGTTTCACTCGACCTTCAGTCTATTTCAACCCTGATTAGCGAAGGCTGTATTATAGATGGCAATATCAAAGCCCCTGCTTTCGCCCGGATCGATGGGCAGGTGACGGGTGATGTTATGGTTGATGAGGGGCTCATACTTGGCGAAAAAGGATCGATCCTTGGTAATGTACTCACTAAAGAAATGGTTATTTACGGTACGTTAACCGGCAATATTCAAACCAATTCGCTCGAAATTAAAGCAACCGGTAAAGTTACCGGCGAAATACGCACCCAAACCCTCCAGGTTGAAAATGGCGCTGTTTACAATGGCAGCCTCTCCATGACCCAAAACAATAAACTTGCCCAGGGCCAAAAACTGGCCAAGCCGCAGCAGAAAATGATTGAGGTTTAGTTTTTGGTTCATAGTTCATGGATCATAGTTCATAGTAGCTTCGTTAGCGGTTCAGAAATCAACCCAATCAACTAACATTGCATTTCATAACCTAATTACCTAACTTTGCGCAAAAAACAAAAGCTTATGTCGACAACAGAAACCGCCTACGTAAAATATAAGGTAAAAGACTTCTCGCTGGCACAGTGGGGCCGCAAAGAAATCGAGTTAGCCGAAGCCGAAATGCCTGGCCTGATGGCTTTGCGTAAAGAGTACAGTCCGTCAAAGGCCCTTAAAGGCGCCCGCATAGCAGGCTGCCTGCATATGACCATTCAAACGGCTGTGTTAATTGAAACCCTTAAAGAGCTTGGCGCCGAAGTTACCTGGTCGTCATGTAATATATTTTCAACCCAGGACCATGCCGCTGCTGCCGTTGCTGCCGCCGGTACTTCTGTTTATGCCTGGAAAGGCATGAATGCCGAAGAGTTTGACTGGTGTATTGAGCAAACCTTATTTTTTGGCGAAGACCGCCAGCCTTTGAACATGATTTTGGACGATGGCGGTGACCTGACCAATATGGTTCTGGATAAATACCCTGAACTGATTGCCGGCATTAAAGGTTTATCGGAAGAGACCACCACAGGCGTTCATCGTTTGTACGAGCGTATGAAGAACGGCACCTTACCGATGCCCGCTATAAACGTAAATGACTCTGTTACCAAATCAAAATTTGACAACAAATACGGCTGCCGCGAATCGTTGGTTGACGCTATCCGCCGTGCAACCGATGTAATGATGGCCGGTAAAGTGGCAATTGTTTGCGGTTTTGGCGACGTGGGCAAAGGTTCCGCAGATTCGTTGCGCAATTCCGGTGTTCGTGTAATTGTTACCGAGATTGACCCGATCTGCGCCTTACAGGCAGCCATGGAAGGGTTTGAAGTTAAAAAGCTTTCAACGGCTATTACCGAAGCCGACATCGTAGTTACTGCCACTGGTAACAAGAACATTGTCCGCGAAAGCCATTTCCGCGCGCTAAGGGACAAGGCCATCGTTTGTAACATCGGCCACTTTGATAACGAGATAGACATGGCCTGGTTAAATGACAACTACGGCGATACTAAAATCGAAATCAAGCCGCAGGTAGATAAGTATACCATCAACGGTAAAGACGTTATCGTATTGGCCGAAGGCCGCCTGGTAAATTTAGGCTGCGCCACCGGTCACCCCAGCTTTGTAATGAGCAACTCGTTCACCAACCAAACCCTGGCCCAGCTGGAACTTTGGAACCACGGCGACAAATACGAAAACAAGGTTTATACCCTACCCAAGCACTTGGACGAAAAGGTGGCGCGTTTGCACCTTGCCAAGATCGGCGTTGAATTGGAAGTTTTGGATCCCGACCAGGCCGAGTACATCGGTGTAACCGTTGACGGGCCGTTTAAGCCGGAATATTACCGTTATTAAGTCGAAAGTCTTTAGTCGAAAGTCTGAAGTCAAAATATGGGAGGGCATGGTTTTAGGATCATGCCCTTTTTTATTATTTCAGCCTGTAGAAGATTGTCGCCAAATCACCCAAAGCAAATTCGTGCAATTCGTTTTAATTCGTCTAATTCGTGTCTATAATCCCGAATAATAATCATACCCCTGCTCGGCCCAGTAATCGTGCGGGCGGGTGTTGCTGAAGGTAATTGTTCCGATACGTTTCAGGTTTTTAATGCCATATTTTGTGGGGATGATCAACCTTAGCGGCGCGCCGTGATTAAGCGGCAGCAGCTTTTCATTTACCTCGTAGGCCAGGATGGTTTGCGGGTGCATTGCGCTGGGCATATCAATGCCGACATAATAGCCTTTGTCGGGTGTTTCCATGCCGACGTACTGCATTTTGGCATAGTCGTCCAACTGATAATGTTTTACAAAATCGCTGAATTTTACACCGCCCCAATGCGAGATCTGGTCCCAGCCCTCAACACATTTAAAATCGTAAATAAGCTCCGTTTTTGGCAATGATCTTAGTTCGTCCAGCGTAATTTTAAGCACTTCTCCGCCCCTTTTTATTACCTGCAGTGTCCATTGTGCTGGGTCGAATTTCTTTTTGGCCTCGATACCGATATCGCTGTTCACCCTGACGTGTTTGGCGGCCATTTCCTTCGGATAGGTTTTTACCAGGTGGTTTTCGCTGAAGGCTATCCGTCTGAAAAATATTTCAGTTTTATTCAGCGCTTTTCGCAATGGTTTATGCGCGCCTGCGGTTATTCCTGACACTTCATCCGGCGATTTATACAGCCAGCGCCATCCTTCATACGCGCCTGCCGCCAATACGGTGAATACCCCGAACGAGATAAAATTGCGCCGGTTTATCTTTTGCTCAACGGTGAGCTCTTTTTTTACTTTTTTATTCGCCTTTTTCATCTTCGCTTACTGTTTGAATCGCCGGCACAGGCTCTTCCTTTACCACTTCAAAGCCAGATATTACCGATCTGAAATTATTCCATCCCGCCAGGAAAACCTGTACCACATGGATCACAAAAAATAAAACATAGCCTATAGTAAGGGCGAAGTGTAAAATCCGGGCAAAGTGGTATCCGCCGCATATCCAGGTGAGGTAATAAAATTGTACCGGTTTGTAAATGGCGAGCCCGGTTATAACCGACCCGAACCCCATGATAATAATAGCGGTATAGGCGATGCGTTGTGCCGCATTGTACTTGTTTTGCGGCGGGGCTGTTTTGCGGATATGCAGATCGTGCAAAAGCACCAGCCAGGCCTCTTTGAATGAGTTCCTTTTAGGCACCAGTTCCCGCCATTCGCCGGAAAACAAGGTGTAAAGGACGTACAGTATCCCGTTCAGCGTAAAAAACCACATGAACAGGAAGTGAAAAGCCATGCCCTCGGCCAGGCGCTGCGGGATGCCTAAAGTTTTATAAAACCAATCCGGAAAGAAGCGGACAAAAGTGTGGCCGAAAATGGTAATGGAATAAATATCATTGGCCCAATAGATCAGCATCCCGCTCCATATCATGATGGTTAGGATGGGGAAATTAACCCAGTGGCACCAGCGCATAGCAAGTGAATGTTTCTCCTTTATGACTTTCATTGGGGGCACGTTAAAAGTTTAAGTGAAGTTACGCAAAAATAGATAAAACGGTTTGTTGAGTTAGATTAAGCTGCGCTACTCAACAATTGAAGCTTTGGCGGCCCCCGTCACCACGCCGGTGCCGGTATTTTGCAAAAAGCCGATGATCTCCCAGTCTTGGTTATCAAAACCGGCAGGCAGGGGAACTTTGGTTTCGCCATCTTCGCTACTCAGCGCTATCTTCTGTAATTTCCGTACAATTTGTACATGCGATAAAGTGCGGCCGCTATTTTCACCGCCCCCGACCTTCGTTTGTGCACTTTTTTGAAGGAAGGCAATATAAAGAACCGTGTTTTTATCGGCTTTGCCGGTTGTGTATTTAATATCGGCCTGGTTTTTATTGGCCGTAGCGGCGCTCAGGCTTAATGGCGCACCTTGTGCCTTCTGCAGGTTACCGGTAATGGCCGCGCGAAGCACCGATTCTTCCGAGCCAACAAACTCCATCCGCCCGTTCACTACTATTTGCGGCGTATATACTGTTTGAATATGCAAATAAGCCGCATAATCCTGCTGGCGTTTGGAATAATCGGCACTGCTGAAGGCATCTTTCCATCCGCCGCGATTCCAATAGTCAACATGGTAGGCAAGTATGTAAACAGGCCTGTCTTTTACTTCCTTTTCTATTTTAGCAACCAATTGGTCGGCAGGCGGGCAGCTGGAGCAACCTTCGGATGTAAAAAGCTCCACTACGGCAAAGCCTTTGTCTTCGGCGTTAACCTTGTTTAGTAACTTTACGTTAATAAATGCTGTCGATCCCAGGGCCGCCGCCATCAGGCAAGCGGTTAATGCAAATATTTTAACCTGTTTCATTATTTTCTGATTTAAATTTAGCGTTGTTTGCGGGGTTAGTCGTTCAAGTCAAATCAACCTTACAATAAAATTATATCTTTTTACTTTATCGTGCCGAAATGTATCAACTTGCACAAACTTGTTTCAATTAGTACTACAGGCAAGACGAATAAAGACGGCATTAATTGTAAGGATTTTGCATTTAGCGCGACGAAAGATCAACACAGACGAAATGCATTTGAATTTTTTATAAATGAATAACCTGCTAAATCCCCATCAATGGGTTGCTGCCCATGCCGATTATCTGTATAACTATGCCATATCCCGCATTAATGATGAAGAGCAGGCAAAAGACCTGGTGCAGGAAACGTTTTTAGCCGCACTGCAAAAAACCAACAGCTTTGAAGGGCGGAGCTCCGAACGAACTTGGTTAACGGCAATCCTGAAAAATAAGATCATCGATGTTTACCGAAAAAAATCTTCGGGATTGCGGCCTGCGGAAACTGTGGCGGCTGAACAGGAGCAAAATGAGTTTTTTGATCAGGACACGGGCCATTGGCTAAAGGAATTCGGCCCGAAAGAAATAGGAATTGAAGACAAGGATCATATTATCAGCAGAGAGTTTGAAGAAATACTAAAAAAATGCCTGTTAAAGCTGCCGGGATTATGGAAAGCTGTTTTTACCATGAAACATATTGACGAGGAGCCGACAGACACCATCTGCGCCGAACTGAAGGTAACGCCATCCAACTTTTGGGTGATCATTCATCGCGCCAAGCTTAACCTGCGGGCCTGTCTCCAAAAAAACTGGATTTAAAAAATTCAATCATGAGCTATTTGAAAAAAATTATACATAACTGCAAAAAGGCCACCTATTTGATCGACAAGAAAGAAATGGGCCGCATTACCCTGCGCGAACATATCGAATTGCGGATACATTTAATCGGCTGCTCATTTTGCCGGATATATGGCAAACAAAGCCGGGCGATAAATAAAATGGTTCGGGAACTTTTCCGAAGCGCTACGCAACCAGGCGTAAAACTTGATGACGATTTTAAAAAGGATTTGCAGGAAAGAATTGAAGAAGAACTCAATAAATGATAAACACTAAATTAATAGACACGAATTTTCACGAATAAAAACGAATTTTCGCGAATAAGATGTATAAGGCTGGATTTGATAGTGCCAAAATAGCGTCCCAATTAAACCCGTATCTTACCACTATAATTTGTGAAAATTCGTTTTTATTCATGAAGAGTTGTGTCAATAGTTCCCGCCGCCATGGTTCGTGAAAATTCGAATAAATTCGTGCCTATTCGTGTTAATAAAAATACTTTGTAAGGTTTGATAATGATTACCGACCAACCCATAAAAATTATTAAAAAACTAAAAACCAAAGTATGAAATCAATTATCTCCGGCGCAGTTGCCGCCATCGCTATTGCAGCTTGTTTAGGTGTTAATGTTCAGGCGCGGCCAATTGCCTCCGTTCATCACATCGCTGTTAGCGATACCGGTAAAATGGGCAAAATGAAAATGGACAAAATGAAAATGGGTAAAATGAAAAAAGACTCGATGAAAATGTCCAAAAAAATGGGCAAAAAGAAAATGGCAAAAGACACTGCCAGTAAAATGTGAGTTGTTTTGTTTGTAATTCCCTGGAGGGGGAGTGATCCCTCTCCCTTTAAAATCCAATAAAAGCTGATGAAAAAATATTTATTTGTACTCCTCGCTTTAACATTAAACGCGAAAGCTTTTTCGCAAAGCGGGCTAAAAACTGGCGCCGGCGCTCCGGTCTTTACGGCGATTGACAATGCCGGTAAAATGGTCGACCTAAAAACATTGTTAAAAACCCACAGAGCGGTTGTGCTGTTTTTCTATCGCGGGCAGTGGTGCCCATACTGTAACCGGCAGATCAGTCAATTGCAGGATTCGCTGCAATTGGTAGTTGACAGGGGTGCATACGTGGTGGGCGTTACGCCCGAAACACCTGACAACATTGCAAAAACCGTTGATAAAACACATGCCTCTTTTTCGTTGGTGCACGATGAGGGTTACAAGATTATGAAAGCTTACAACGTAAATTATACGGTGGATGATGGTCTTTACGGCAAACTAAAAGGCTATGGCATCGACCTCGAGAAGAATAATGGAAATTCCGACCATGTTTTGCCTGTGCCGGCTACCTTTGTTATCGGCCAGTCCGGGAAGATCATATACACACACTTTGATAAAGATTATACCAAACGCGCGGCTGTAAGTGACATTTTAAAAGTCCTTTAAAAAAATTATTTTACTCGTTTTTCCCGAAAATGCTCAAATGTGTAGCTAAATTAGCCCAACATTTTCCGGATTATGAAAAAGCTTTTGTTATTGTTAATGCTGATTTATTCCGGCGTCGCTTTTGGCCAGGATAAGTATAAAACCACCCAACAATTTTCTGTTGGCGGAAAAATAAAAAATCCCTCGGTTATTACAATGGATTCACTAATGCACTATGCCATTTCGCCTGTTGGCGACATCAATGTAACCGATCATACCGGCGCATTTAAACATAAGGACGAGCAATTAAAAGGCATTTTGCTGAAAGATATTTTAAGCCATACCTTGCTTGACGCCGCCAGCCCAAAGTTGTACAGTGCATTTTACTATACCTGCGTGGGCAGCGATGGTTATAAGGTAGTGTACTCGTGGAACGAATTGTTTAATACTGAGGTAGGCAACCATGTATACATCATCATGGAGAAGAACGGCGTGAAGGCTGATCAGCTGCCTGAAAGTATCCAGATGACATCGATGATGGATATGAAAACCGGCAGAAGGTATTTGCACAACCTGGATAAGATCGTTATCAGCGAAGCGAATTGATTATTGACACGAATTTTCACGAATGAAGACGAATTTTCACTAATAAGACACATCGCTTCGAGTGGAGGCGGTAATAAATGTTTAAAACCAAATCGACATTTCGCCATCATGATTTGTGAAAATTCGTCTTTATTGGTGAAAATTCGTGTCACTCAATTCGTGTCACTCAATAATCAACTCCCTATCAGCCAAATCTTCCAGTTCCTGTTGGTTATGGCTTACTATTAAAACGGTTGTACCCTGATCTTTAAAAAGCGACCTCAAGTCGTTGATCAACCCGGCTTTCATGTCGGCATCCAATGCCGAAAAAGGTTCGTCCATTAATAATAATTTTGGTTTTATGGCCAGCGCTCTTAAAATTGCCAGGCGCTGTTGCTGGCCGCCTGATAAATGTTCGGGCTTGTGTGTGGTTAGTGTTTCCAGTTTGCCGATGGCAAGTAATCGTTTTATCCATGCACCGTCCTTAGTAGCGTATTCCAGGTGTTGCTGCACGGTCATGTTTGGGAAAAGGGCATAGTCCTGGAAAACGAAACCGGCTTTTCTTTTTTGCGGGGCAAGAATGATTTTAGCTGATGTATCCAGCCACGTCACTTTATCGGCTACTATCTTTCCATTTTCAGGTTGGATAAACCCGGCGATAATTTTCAGAAAAGTGGTTTTACCCGCGCCGGATGGGCCGTGAATTTTGGTAATACTGGCCGCCGGGAATTGTTCAGCAATTTTTAATAGCCGCTGACCCTGGTACACTTTCAGTTTTTTTTCTATGTCGATACTGATCATTCCAAAGGACTTTTTAAGCGGTATTTATTAAAGATGAACACCGAAATTACCAGGATAAACGTAATGCAAAAAAGAATGAGCGAGTAGGCATTGGCGGTTGAGTAATCCATTTGCTCCACCGAATCATAAACCGCGATGGATGCCACCCGCGTTACGCCGGGGATATTGCCGCCAATCATCAATACCACGCCGAATTCGCCCAGGGTATGGGCAAACGTGAGCACAATGGCGGTCAATAGCGAAGGCTTGATATTCGGCACCAGCACTTTTGTAAACGTTTGCCATTTACTTTTGCCCAGTGAATAAGAAGCCTGCGAAAGCGAAACCGGCAGCTGCTGCAAAGCGGATTTTATCGGCCCCATCATAAACGGCATGCTGTAAATAACCGATGCCAGCACCAGGCCCTGGAAGGAGAATACAAACTGTATATTAAAAGCCTGCTGCAGCCACTTGCCCACGCCATGCTGCGGACTAAATGCCAGCAGCAGATAAAAACCCAGCACCGAGGGCGGCAAAACCAGCGGCATGGTTATGATGGCTTCCAAAATAACCTTAATAATGGAGCGCCCTTTTGACAGCCACCAGGCAACGGGCAGGCCAATAACCAGCAGCATCAATGTAGTGATACCAGCGAGTTTTAAGGTAAGCCAGATGGGGGTTAAATCCATTAAAGCAGTCAACGATTTAAACAAAATGCAATAGGAATATTTCTTTGGTCAAACACTCATTCACGGTATCCATATTGCTCCAAAATGCTTTTAGCCGAGGCACTTAACATGTAATCATAAAATTTCTGGGCATCGGCATTATTTTCGGCATGTTTCAACAAAACCATTCCCTGCTCAATCGGCGAATATGACTTTGGGTCGATCACCCGCCAGTACAATTTGGTTTTGTTGTTAGGATCGTTTACCAGCGCCTGTGTAGTAAAGCCCACATCGGCAACGCCGGTAGTAATGTACGTATTCACCTGTGAAATACTTTCGCCGGTAACAATTTTTGACTGCACATTTTCCAATACGCCTTTTAGCTTTAGCACTTCAGTAGCTGCTTTGCCGTAAGGCGCAATTGCCGGGTTGGCTATAGCTATTTTTTTTATCCGGGCGGTCAGCAAAACCCTTTCCCAGTTTTCAAAACCGATATCCTGGCTGCTGCAGATCACCAGGCTCCCCTGTGCATAAACGACCGGCTTTTTGGAGCTGAAACCATCGGTGAAAAGCGTTTGCGGGAAAGTCATATCTGCGGATAAAAACACATCGAACGGCGCCTCGTTCTTTATCTGCGTCGTAAGGTTTCCGGAGGCGCCGACTATCGGCTCGACTGTAATACCCGTTTTTTGCTTAAAATCTGCGCCTAATACTTTGATAACGGCTTGCAGGTTGGCCGCCACAGCCACTTTTATATCCTGGGCAAAAGCGGTAGACGATACTAATAGACAAGCGGCGATTAAAAAATTCAGTCGTTTCATAAGTGGTAATGCATTTTTTAATTTATGTATGCTGTTATTGGAAACACACTACTAATATACATTGTTATGAATTATGAGGATTATAAATCGGGCGGAATTGTTCGGCTAAAAATTTATTGATGCATTCAATAATTATAATGCTATATTAGCATTTAAATGGTGTACCCTACACACTAAGCCTGTGTGTCGCGCCATGTTTTATTACCAATTATTAAGCGTTTACCTGCCGTTATGAAAAAAGCTGCCTGTTTAACCACAATCAACCTCAAATAATGAAACGGACATTTTTAACCACAATCGTTTTAACATTTTTTGGCCTATGCTCGCTCAGCGCGCAAACCCCGCGATTTATCACCACCCGTGGAAAAGAAATCATCGGCGCCAATGGCAGGCCTTTCCTCATCAGGGGCACAAACCTTGGCAACTGGCTGGTGCCGGAGGGTTATATGTTCAAATTCAAAAGCGTCAATTCAGCCAGGCTGATCGATGAAGCGCTGGAAGAAATACTCGGGCCGGAGGAAGCTACAAAATTTTGGAAACAATATCAGGATACTTATATCACCGCCAGCGATGTTCATTTTTTAAAGGCATCGGGGATGAATTCGATCCGCATACCTTTTAACTACCGCCTTTTTACCACCGAAAATTACTGCGGCCAAAATAACCCAAACCGCGGTTTTGAGCTGCTGGACCGGGTGATCGGCTGGTGCAAAAAGGAAGGTTTGTATGTTATCCTGGATATGCACTGCGCTCCGGGCGGCCAGACCGGCGATAATATCGACGACGGCTTCGGCTATCCTTTCCTGTTTAAAAGCCCCGCCATGCAGCAGCTAACGGCAAAGATATGGCGGCGGATTGCTGATCATTATAAAAATGAAACCATCATTTTGGGATACGATCTGCTGAATGAGCCTATTGCTACCTATTTTAATGCTGATGAGTTTAACCCCTCGCTTGAGCCTGTTTATAAGCTGATCACCAAAGCGGTACGTTCGGTGGATAAAAACCATATCCTCATACTGGGCGGGGCGCAATGGGACAGCAATTTCAAACCTTTCGGGCCGCCGTTTGATGCAAAATTGGTTTACCAGTTTCATAAATACTGGACCAAAACCACCGGCAAAGAGGTGATACAGGACTATATCGACTTCAGGAACAAATACAATGTACCGATCTATTGCGGCGAAACCGGCGAAAATAAAGATGAATGGTGTGAGGCTTTCCGCAAAACGCTGGAAGAAAATAACATCGGCTGGCAATACTGGCCCTATAAAAAGATGGACAACACCGCGGGCATTATTACGTTCGACAAGCCGGCCGGCTACGATAGCCTGGTAAATTATACCGAAAAACCACGGGCCGATTTTGCCGCCATCCGCAAAGCTGCACCACAGGATCGGGAACAGATAAAAAATGCACTTTACGCTTTTATTAAAAATAGCAGGTTTGAAAACTGCCACCCCAACAAGGGCTATATCGAAGCGTTGGGACTGAAGGCGCCGTGATTATAAAAGACAAACAATTGCCCAAGCTACACAGTTATAGATGAATAGTGCTCGCTCAACATACGGTAATAGAATTTTAACGCATGTAGTGTGTTTAACCTCCAATAGTAATATGAGAAGAAAAATATTAACCCCGCTAAAAACAGTAGCGATCATCTTATTGGCCGCTTTCGCTTTAACCTCCTGCCAAAAGGTACAGGACACTGGCAACAACCACCCCTATGTACCTCCGCCGGATACGACCAAAACAATTGATACCACCAAGTACAGCCTTTTATGGTCGGATGAGTTTAGCGGCTCCAGCATTGACACAACCAAATGGAATTTTGAAACCGGGAACCTGCATGTAAATAATGAGGAAGAGTATTACCTGGCTGCGAATGCTACAGTAGCCAATGGCATGCTGTCTATTACCGCAAAAAATGAGTCGCAGGGCGGGCAGCCCTATACGTCGGCCAGGATGAACACCCAAAACAAATTCACTGTAACCTACGGCAAAATTGAGGCCAGGATAAAGCTGCCAACGGGCGCCGGGCTGTGGCCTGCGTTTTGGATGCTTGGATCGGATATTAGCATTGTTTCATGGCCGGTATGCGGCGAAATAGATATTATGGAACATATTAACTCCGATAGCTTAATTTATGGCACCATGCACTGGGCATCGGGCGGGCAGGCTGCATCCTATGGGCTAAATATGGCAAGTACACCAAGCCAGTGGCATATTTACTCGGTTACCTGGGATACAAATTCCATCAAATGGTATGTCGACAACAATTTATATGTCACCGGTAATATAGCCAATAATATCAACAGCACCAACGCATTCCACAATCCATTTTTTATTATACTGAACCTGGCTGTGGGCGGCGACTGGCCCGGCGCTTATGTGGATCCCGGCAAACTGCCGGCAACCATGCTGGTGGATTATGTAAGGGTATACCAGGCAAGTAATTAGGGGAAATGATATTAAAGCCCGAGGGTATTTTCTGTCAATGGCGTACAGATTAAATCAATGCACGTCGACCGTCACCATAGTCGAGGCCTCGCTTTCATTCTTCAGGCGGTCTATTGCTGTCACAATGTAGCGATAGGTTTTTCCTTTTTCGACTGAGTCGTCGGTGTAACTTGTATTGGTATTGTATTCAATATTAAGGATGTTTTGCGGGTCGTCAGTATCGATCTTGTCACCGGCTTCAAAACGGTAGATAACATAACCGTACACGGGTTCATTATCCTTTGCGGGCACAGGCGTGGCCCACTTTAATTCGACTGTATTTTTTGGGGTAGCCAGGGCGGTTAGCGCCACCGGCGGATTGGGGGGTACGGAATCCAGCCAGAGCATTTCGGGCGGCAATGCGGGATATTTATAGTAGTTATCCTTCAACGAGTCGGTAAAGCCAAGCGGGTTATTCTCCAGCGATTTGGCGCTAAAATACACGCTTCCCTGTACCCTTGGGTTATCACGCAGGTATTTTATCTCGTCGGGCATGGCGGCCGGATCTTTAAACTTGCTGCCTTTACGGCGTTCGTTCAGGCGATAGGCTGCCATGCCGACGTATAAATGCCGGTTATAGGTATTATCGCTCCACCAATCAACCAGGTTATTAAAAGCAGCGGAGCGGTCATTCAACGGCCAGTAAAGCTGGGGGGTGATATAATCGAGCCAACCCTCTTTCATCCATTTGCGCGAATCAGCGAACGTTTCATAATAGGATGCGCCTCCATGCGTCACCGACCCTTCGGGGTTTTGATATGCGTTGGCCCATATGCCAAACGGGCTAACGCCAAACTTGACGCGTGGCTTATGCTGATGGATACTGTCGCTCAGCATTTCAATAAGGGTGTCGACATTATGCCGCCGCCAATCTTTTATGTCGGTAAATCCCGCACCATAGGCTTTAAAAGTAGCGGCATCATTGATATACTGTCCCGAAATCTCATACGGATAAAAATAATCGTCCATGTGCACACCATCAATATCATAGTTATCAACCACGTCTAAAAAAACCTTAACGATATACTCGCGCACTTCCGGAATCCCCGGGTCAAATTGTTTCTTTCCTCCATAGGTAAAAAACCACTCAGGTTTGATATTAGTGATGTGAGTAGGGCTTAGGGCTGAATATTTATTGTCGTTGGTGGCCCGGTAGGGGTTAAACCAGGCATGCAGTTCCATTCCGCGTTTATGGGCTTCGCTTATGGCGAACTCCAGCGGGTCGTAAGCCGGATCAGGCGCCAGGCCCTGTTTTCCCGTCAGCCATTTGGACCATGGCTCGCGGCTTTTTGCATAAAACGCATCGGCGGCAGGCCTGATTTGAAAGATTATCGCGTTCATGCCGGCGTCCTGCAAAAAATCAAACAGCGTAGTCAGTTCTCTTTTCTGCTGCTCAACCGGCAAACCAGGCGCGCTTGGCCAGTCGATATTTTCAACGGTGGCCACCCAGGCGGCGCGGAACTCGCGTTTTGGTTCTGTCTTGGTCCGAATAGAATCAATGGCTTTTAAGATGATTTTGTCTGTTTTCTTCGCCTGTGAGTCGGCTTTAGCCGGCGACTGGACAGGTTGCTGCGCATAAACCCGGAAAATATAGGTGGATAAAAGTAGAAGAACGAACACAAACCTACGACAGAAGTACATCAATTCAAATTATTAAAAGCTGCAAAGATATGAACTCCCTGCAAAGCTGATTTATTATAAACTACAATAAATGCCCTTATTTTGTGTTTTAATCATATTATACTATTTTTAGCGCCAATTTAAATCCGAAACAAACATTTATATTTTTGTGGGTGTTATAGGGAAAAATCAAGCGTTAAATTGATTTAGGAAATTTTTATAGGCCGGTTTTCAAAGTACATCGATCACGAGGTGAACCGGCGACAATTCATCTAACCAGAACTAAAACTAAAAGCTATCTATCATGGAAAATCCAAACGGCCAATCCTCCAAGAAAAATTCCAATGTCATTTACTTTCTCATCGTAGTTGTATTGGCCTTACTGGCCACAGATGTGTATCTGTACCTGCAAAAAAACAAATCGGATACCCGGATTGTCACCGAGAGCAGCGAAA
>Ga0210389_10000346_pt1 | contig 44900 bp, 43 predicted proteins | sample IncBWH28OmetaG_FD_160127 | JGI IMG/M metagenome (GOLD analysis project Ga0210389, IMG submission 160127) | Forest soil microbial communities from Barre Woods Harvard Forest LTER site, Petersham, Massachusetts, United States - Inc-BW-H-28-O ... | reverse complement strand
GCTTCCTCGCCCAGGTTAAGGTGGCAGTAGCCCCCCACGAGCGCCTCGGTGTAAGCGCGTGCCGCGCGTTCCTCGAACCGCCTGATCAGCACCATGTTCTTGTAGAACTCGCGGAGCTGCTCGTCGCGTGCCGCGGACCCGGAGTCCGACTTCGCGCGCGACTGGGCGGCACCGCTGGCGGCAGTTGACCGCCGCTGACGTGCCTGTGTTGCCATGGAACGGCCTTCCCCGACCTGTGTTCAGGTCGCCACGCAGCAATGAGACGATGTAGTGTCATTTGTAACTGGCACCGATCGTATCGCGCTACAGGACTAGACCATACGGGGAGCAGGTAGTTTTCGATTGTGTACTCGCAGGTAACTTCGGCGCGCAAGCGCGGAAGGCCGACCGCCGCCGAGCGGCGCGCCCGCGAAGCCGAGATCTTGTCGACCGCTCTCGGCGTGTTCCTCCGCTCCGGTTTCGGTGACGCCACGGTCGATGAGCTCGCCACGGCGGCCAAGGTGACGAAGCGCACAATCTACGCGTATTTCGGGGACAAAGACGCGCTGTTCACGGCGATGGTGAAGGACCTCGCGATCACGGTGTCCCTCGACACGGCCAGCGATCGCGGGACCCTCTCGTCGCTGGCGGGACGGATCGTGTTCCGCGTCCACTCCGACGAGCTCGTCGGCCTGCACCGCCTGGTCATCGCCGAGGCCGACCGCTTTCCCGAACTGGCGCGCGTCCTGCACAGCTACGGCGACGCACGGCACATCGCCCGGCTCGCCGAGCACATCCGGGCCGAGCGCGACGTCTCGCGCGCCGTCCTCGCCGAGCCGCTCTTCTCCCTGCTCCTCGGCGAACGCCACCGCCGGCGACTGCTGGGCCTCGACCCGGCGCCCGCCCCCGAGGAAGCGGCCGCGCACGCCAACCAGGCGCTGGCCTGGCTGGGCCTAGCCTGAGCAGCACCGCCTGACCGGCACCGCCTGACCGGCACCGCCTGACCGGCACCGCCTGACCGGCACCGCCTGACCGGCAGCCCGGAAACCGGGAACCGGGCTCAGCTGCCCAGTGCCCAGGTCTCCCACGACAGCTGCCACGGCCGCCGCACCCGGCCGGCCGGCACGCCGTCCAGCAGCTCGCCGATCCCCTCGCTGGCCAGCCCGGCCGACTCGGCTTCGCGCTGGGCGTGGATCGGCTCGCAGACGAAGATGACCATGCTCTCGTGCGCGTACGTGCGGCAGCCGTAGCCGGTCCGGCGGCGGACCGCTGTCCGGACCTGGCCGCGCAGCGCGGACTGGTGGTCTCCGGGGACCGCCCTGATCTCAGCGTAGCCGTGGTCGGTGATCGTGTCCGTGACGAGCTGGACGACGAGCGGGAACCGCTCGTCCAGCACCGGCTCGGGGAAGAGCCGGTCCATCAGGGCCAGGCACCGCCGGCACGACGGCGCGGCGGTCGCCTCGTCTTCGTTGGCGTCCCCGCCCGCCATGAGCAGCCACGGACGCCCGCACATCGTCGTCTCCGCCCACCGGGGGTCCGCGACTTCGGTCAGGTTGTAGCCGAATTCCCGTGCCTGGCCGCGGTAGTGCTCGGGGACAGCGCCCTGGCGCGGCTCCCGCGGGCCGGCCTCCCGGGTCAGGTGGATCATCGTGCCGCGACTGGTCACGGTGACCAGAAGCGTCTGTGATCCCGCCCTGATGGCGTTGATGTCACGGTGCGTGTCGGACATGCTTCCAACTATGCGCCACCTTGCGCGCTCGCACCGCAGGTCAGCGCAGAGCGCGGACACAGATTCCCTCATATGAGGGAATCTGTGATCACCCTGAAATCACATCATCGCACAGCGTAACTCTCGCGGTAATCAGCGATCGCCCGCACACGAGGGTCTTGCCTCCGCTCATGAACTGACTTAGCGTCGTTTCATGTTGAGGAAATTATTTCATATATGCGAAAAAGCTGAGCCCGCAAGGAGGCGGCTATGGACCCCACTTCCAGCCAGGCCCCGCCCGCTGATCTCGGCCCGGCCGAGCAGCGCCAGGTCGTCCGGAAAGTCGGCTTGCGGATTCTTCCGCTGCTGATGCTGGCCTATTTCCTCAACTCGCTCGACAAGACGAACATCAGCCTGGCCGCCCTGGACATGAATAAGGCGCTCGGGCTGACCGACGCGGCGTTCGGCCTCGCCTCCGGACTGTTCTTCGTCGGCTACTTCATCTTCGAGGTGCCGAGCAACCTCGCCCTCACCAGGGCCGGGCCCCGCCGGTGGATCGCCCGCATCATGGTCAGCTGGGGCATCGTCGCGGCCGCCACCGCCTTCGCCAACGGGGCCGTCAGCCTCTACGTGCTGCGGATCCTCCTCGGCGTGGCCGAGGCGGGGTTCTACCCCGGCGTGCTGCTCTACCTGACCGTCTGGGTGCCGGCCAGGTACCGGGCCCGCTACCTCGCTTACTTCGTGATCGGCGGGAGCCTGGCGGGCGTGTTCGGCTCTCCCCTGTCGGGCTGGATCATCTCCAGCGGCCAGGCGCTCCTGGGTATCGCCGGATGGCGCGCCATGTTCGTCCTGGAGGGCATCCCCGCCATCGCGTGTGGCATCATCACGCTGGCCGTGATCAAGGACAAGCCGGCCGACGCGAAGTGGCTGGCGCCGCGGGAGAAGGAGTGGCTGACCGGGGAGATCGCCCGCGAGCAGCAGGGCGTCAGCACCCGGCACCGCGGCTCCGGATCCATCCGGCGGCTCATGGACGCGCGGCTGGCCCTGCTGTCAGTGGCCTACTTCTGCAAGTGCTACGGCCAGTACGCCCTGGCGTTCTTCCTGCCGCAGATGATCGCCGCCTTCGAGGCGTCCGACGGCCACCAGTCCTACTCCGTCATGACGGTCAGCCTGCTCACCGCCATCCCCAGCGGCGCCGGGATCATCGCGTCGATCCCGTGGGCGATCCACTCCGACCGCACCGGCGAACGGCGGTGGCACGCCGCCATCCCGCTGTTCGTCGCCACCGCCGGGGTCTGCGTCTCGGCCGTGGTGCACCAGCCGTTCGGCATCATGGCGGCGCTGTGCGTCGGGTACATCGGGATCGGCTGCCAGAGCCAGGTCTTCTTCCAGCTGCCGTCGACGTTCCTGACCGGCGCGGCCGCCGCGGGCGGCCTGGCGATGATCAACGCGGTCGGCAACCTTGGCGGCTTCGCCGCCCCCTACGTGACCGGCTGGCTCAAGGAGTTCACCGGCACCTTCACCGCCGCGAGCTTCGTCATGGGCGGGGTCATGGCGCTCGGCGGCGTCCTCACGATCCTGCTGCCGCGAATCCGGGCCGCTACCCCGGCTCGCTCGTCGCTGAAAGAAGGAGAACTGCATGCGTGAGCAGCGCATATCCGCCGTCGAGGTAATCGCCGTCCGCGGGCCCCGGCCGCCGCGGCTCCCCGGCCCGGTCCAGGTGCAGATCAAGCCGCTGTACCGTTATCCCGAGCACCGGCCGCCAGCGCGGCGCCCAGCTGACCCGGCATCGGAACCGGACTGGAAGCAGTCGCTCTACCTGCGGATCGCCACGGACTCCGGCGCCGAGGGCCTCTACGGGCCCATCGACCGCGAGGCCGCGTGGCCGATCGTCGACATGCTGGCCGGCTTCCTGGTCGGCCTCGACCCGCTGGCCGGCGCGATTGTGTGGGACAAGCTCCAGCGCTATGACCGCCACGCCCGCCACGGCTACCTCAAGATCGCGATCAGCGCCGTCGACAACGCCCTGTGGGACCTACGCGGCAAGGTGTTCGACGCTCCCGTCTGGCAGCTCCTCGGCGGCCCGTCACGTGCCAGCATTCCCGCCTACGCCAGCACCCTCGGCACCTCCCTGGACCCGGAGGAGGCCGAGAGCTTCGCCCGGCAGACGGCGAAGGACGGCTTCGCGGGCCAGAAGTGGTTCATGGCCCACGGGCCGGGCGACGGCCCCGACGGCATGGAGCGGGACATCGAAGTCGCGGAGCGGGTCCGGGGCGCGCTCGGGCCGGGCGCGATGCTGATGTTCGACGCGTTCATGGGCTGGGACCTGGCCTACGCCACCACGTTCGCGCGGGCCGTCGAGCACCTGCGCCCCGCGTGGCTGGAGGAGCCGTTCCCGGCCTCGGCGCACGCCTCGTTCGCCGAGCTGCACCGGCGGACCACGGTGCCCCTGTCCGCGGGCGAGCACCTGTACGACCGCGACGACGCGCTGCCGTTCCTGCGCGACGGCCTGCTCGGCGTGCTGCAGACCGACCCGGAATGGTGCGGGGGCGTGACCGAGCTCGTCCGGATCTGCGCGCTCGCCGAGACGTTCGGCGTGCCGGTGATCCCGCACGGGCACGGCCTGCACGCGGCGCTGCACGTCATCGCCAGCCAGTCGCCGGGCGTCTGCCCGATGGCGGAGTACCTGCTGCGCGCCATGCCGGAGCGCCATCACTTCGAGGTGTCGCCGCCGACGCCGGCCGACGGCCACTTCGCGCTGCCCCGGCGGCCCGGCTTCGGCATCGAGCTCGACGACGTCAAGATCGACTCGCGGCGCGTCTGGCACCCGGAGGGCTGACGCGGGCCGTCGTCAGTCGAGGTTGCGCAGGAAGCCCCGCGGCGACGCGGCGGCGGGCACCACGGCCCGCCCGTCGAGCATCCGCCGGGCGCCGGTCAGGAGCCTGGCGAGCTCGTCGAGCCGGTCGCCGTCCAGCCGGACGGTCGGCGCGGTGATGGAGATGGCGTCGCCCGGCGTCGGTGTCCCGGGAACGGTGACCGCCACGCAGCCGAGTCCCAGGTCGCTTTCCTGGAGCTCGACGGCGTAGCCGCGTTCCCGGGTCACCGCCAGGTCGGCAAACAGTGCCTCGCGCGTGACCAGCGTGTAGGGCGACAGGTGCGCGAGCGGCCAGTCGAGGATGCCCTCCGCCTCGGCCTCGCCGCGCTGGGCGAGGATCGCCTTGCCGAGGGCGGCGGCGTGGGCGGGGATGCGCTTGCCGACCGCCGAGTAGATCCGCAGCATGTGCCGCGACTCCCGCTTAGCGAGGTAGATGACGAAGGAGCCGTCGAGCCGCCCGTAGTGGACGGTCTCCCCCGTCTCCTGGCTCAGCCAGTCGAGCACCGCGTCGGCGCGGGCGACGTGAGGGTCCGAGCGCGGGTAGCTGGACCCGGCGACCAGCGCCTGCGGGCCGATCCCGAACCGGGTGTTGGTCTCGTCGGCCTCGAGCCACCGGCGCCGCTGCATCGTGCGGAGGATGCCGTGCAGGCTGCTGAGCGGTATGCCGAGCTGCTGGCCGATCTCGCTCAGGCTGTAGCGGCGGTGCCCGGCCGACAGCAGCTCCAGGATGGCCAGCACCCGGTCGGCCGACTTGACCGGCACGAAGCCATCGCCATCAGCGCCGGACACGCCCGCGACGGGTGGGCCTGGGAACACGCCGCCTTCGCATCACCCGCTCATCATAGCCAGCGTGCCCGGTCAGCACCCCACCTGAAGGTGATCCGGCCGATGGCGCCCGGCAGCGGCAGGGACTCCGCCTCGGCGACCACGGCGTCGCGGTGAGCACCGTGCCGGCGCGCCGCCAGGTCCCCGCGATGAGCACCGTGCCGGCGCGCCGCCAGGTCCCCGCGACCTCTCCTCCGATCAGGAGCCCGTCGTCCGCGGACAGGATCCACGCCTCGCCGGCCGGCGTCCGCACCGGCGTGAGCGACTCGCCCAGCGCCTCGAACGCCGTCGCCGCGCCGCGTGCCCCGATGCCTGACCACTGGGCAAAGGCCTGCGACGTGACGGGGCCATAGACGTGCAGGTAGCGGCGTGCGAGTTCCAGGCGCGCCGCCGCGGCCGAGGTTCCGTCGAGGAATTCGCGCAGGCACGCGGCCAGGTCCGCGGCGCGGCGCCGGCCCTTGGCGTCGTCGGGCAGCGTGCCCAGCGTGAACACGGCGTGATCGCGCGCGGGAACCACGAAGACGTTAAACCGCGGCCCCCACAGCTGCACGAGTGACGGGTCCTCCCAGGCCGACGGCCCGGTCCGCGCGACACGCGCCTGGATGGACAGCAGCGAGGATCTGGCCCCGCGTCACGTCGAGCCGGCGCCCGGTCATGACGCGTCAGGCCTCGAAGGCCGACGTGTCACCCGCGCCGCGGCGCACGATCTCCGGCTCGTCCAGGGAGAAGTCGATCACCGTGGTCGGCTCGGTGCCGCAGTCGCCGGAGTCGAGCACCGCGTCCACGGCGTCGCCCAGTTCCTCCGCGATCTCCCAGCCCTGGGTCATCGGCTCCTCCTGGCCGGGGAGCAGCAGCGTGCTGGAGACGAGCGGCTCGCCGAGTTCGGCCAGCAGCGCCTGGGTCACGACGTGACGCGGGATGCGGACGCCCACCGTCTTCTTCCCCGGATGCTGCAGCCGGCGCGGCACTTCCTTGGTCGCGGGCAGGATGAACGTGTAGCTGCCGGGGGTCGCCGCCTTGACCGCGCGGAAGATCCGGTTGGGGACGACGACGAACTGTCCCAGCTGCGCGAAGTCCTGGCAGACCAGCGTCAGGTGGTGCCGCTCGTCGAGCTGCCGGATCGCCCTGATCCGCTCCATGCCGTCCTTGTTGCCGAACTGGCAGCCGAGGGCATAGCAGGAGTCCGTCGGATAGGCGATCACGCCGCCCCCGCGCACGATCTCGGCGACCTGGTCGATCGCGCGGCGCTGCGGGTTAACCGGATGAATGTCAAAGTACCTGGCCACCCGGTTGAGTGTAGGCTCACCAGCCTCGCTCGCGCTCGATTGACGCTGCCACGGCCGGTCGGCCGTGGCGGTAGCGCTATTATCGCCATATGGCGATAATAGCTCCCGATGCCGAGATCGAGCGGGTGGAACTCGCCCCCGCCGCCGCGCTGTTCCGCTCGCTGGCGGACCCGGCTCGGCTGATCATCGTCCGCCGTCTCGCCGCCGGCCCCGCCCGCGTGACCGACCTGGTCTCCGGGCTGGGACTCGCGCAGTCCACGGTATCCAAGCACCTGGCCTGCCTGCGCGACTGCGGCCTGGTGGCGTCCGAGCCCCAGGGCCGCGCCTCGGTTTTCCGTCTCGCCCAGCCCGCCCTCGCGGACATGCTGACGGCCGCGGAATCGGTGCTGACCGCCACCGGCAACGCCGTCGTCGTGTGCCCGGTCTGGAGCGAGGACTCCCCCGTACCGGACTGCTGCGCGGGAGCGGAGTCGTGACCGCCGGCGCCCGGCCGTCGGCGGTCCCGGCACCGCCCGACGACTGCTGCACCGCGGGCGGCCCGCCATGCCCGGCCTGCGCGGCACGGCGACGGGTCCGGGTGGTGTTCCCTGACGCTGGATGGGCGGACGCCGCTCGCGCGGCGCGCTGGCTGGCCTGGGCCAGCCTCGCGTGGATGTGCGCCGAGGGCGCCATCGGGCTGTGGCAGGGGCTGTCCACCGGGTCGGCCGCCCTCACCGGATGGGCGCTCGGCAGCGCGGTGGAAGGACTGGCCAGCGTGATCGTCATCTGGCGGCTCACCGGTGCCCGGGCCCTGTCCGAAACGGCCGAGCGCCGGGCCCAGCGCGCGGTCGCCGTCTCCTTCTGGCTGCTCGCCCCCTACATCGCCGCCCAGTCAGCCCTGGACCTGGCGAACGGCCACCGCGCCGGGACCTCGGCGGCGGGCATCGCGCTGGCCGCGTCCGCCGTCGTCATCATGCCGCTGCTGGGACGCGCCAAGCACAGGCTCGGCGCGCGGCTCGGCTCGGCCGCCACCGCCGGCGAGGGTACCCAGAACTACCTGTGCGCCGCCCAGGCCGCCGCGGTTCTCGCGGGACTGGCCGGCACCGCCGTCAGCCCCGGCGCATGGTGGGCCGACCCTGCCGCCGCCCTCACCATCGCCGCCGCGGCCGCCTGGGAAGGCACGCGGGCCTGGCGCGGCGACGACTGCTGCTAAGGGGCACGCCATCGATGTCAGCCCCCGCCGGAAGAGTCGCAGGTTGAGGGGACTAAAGAGGGTTGGCGGGGAATTACGGGTTTGATCGGTTTCCGGGCGGCGGATGAGGGAGGATACGCTCGACGGCACCCTGACGCGCGCCTCGCTGGCGCGCTTCGGGAACGGCGTCGCGCGGGGGGCGCGCTCAAGCGGGTGCGTGAGCTCCTGACGTCCCTGGAGGACGAGCGCATGACGGATTCAGTCGCCCCCGAGATCGCGGACCGGATAAGACGGCCGATTCCCCCCGGGCTGGGCGTGCTCCCGGGCAGCCTGCCGGTGACGGCGTTCGGAGACGTGTCGGCCGCGGCCGTGGCGACGATCGCGCTGAATCCCAGCTGGCTGGAGTTCCAGTCGCCGATGGGCTCCTGGCTGGCGGGCGATGAGCGGCGGCTCGCCTCGCTGGTCTCGCTCGGCGCGCATGACCCGCGCGACCTCGACGATTATCAGGTCGCGTGCGTGCTCGCCGAGAGCAACGCGTACTTTCGCGGCCCGGATCCGCACATGGACCAGTTTCACTGGCTGGAAGCATTGCTCCGCAGTTCCGGAGCGGGCTCCTACGCCAGCGGGACCGCTTGCCACCTCGACCTGGTCCAGTGGGCCACCAAGCCAGTGCAGCGCGCACTGCCGCCTGGGGCGTGGCAGGCACTCGTCGAAGCGGACCGCGACTTCCTCCGCTGGCAGCTGCACCACGGCAACGTGAAAGTCGCCCTGGTCGACGGCGCCTTCGTCCTGCAGGGCGTGGCCGACGCGAAACTGGTCGACCGCTGGCACCGCGGCGAACTGGAATACGGCGCCGACCAGGGATCGGGCCGGTTCCGCGTGTACTACGCGTTCGCCGCCGGGATCATCTTCCTCGGCTGGAACATGCCCCTCGGCGGCCCGATACCGGCGGCCGACCGGGCCGCGCTGAACCAGTGGGTCAGCCGGAACCTGCCGTTAGCCCGGCCTCCGCGCGGGCGGTTGCGGCTGGAAAGCCCCGTGCTATTGTTGTACTTATCGGTACAAGTGAGAGGACGTGGTTATGGAGCAGCGACCGCCGTTGCCGCCGTTTACCCAGGAGACGGCCGCTAAGAAGGTCCGCGGGGCCGAGGACGCGTGGAACAGCCGGGATCCGCAGCGAGTTTCCCTCGCCTACACCCCCGACAGCCACTGGCGGAACCGGTCACAGTTCATCACCGGACGCGCCGAGATCGTCCAGTTCCTCACCGGCAAGTGGGCGCGCGAGCACGAGTACCGACTGATCAAGGAGCTGTGGGCCCACGACGGCGACCGCATCGCGGTGCGCTTCTGCTACGAATGGCACGACGACGCCGGCCAGTGGTACCGCTCCCACGGCAACGAGAACTGGCAGTTCACCGCCGACGGCCTCATGGCTCAGCGCCACGCGAGCATCAACGACGTCCCGATCGCCGAGGCTGACCGGAAGTTCCGCTGGGACCGTACGGGCCCCCGGCCGGCTGACTATCCTGGCCTGACCGAACTAGGCCTCTAAACGTCCCGGGTGATTCACTATGGGCAGGACAATGACCGACCGGGACGACGCAGTCCCCGCCCTCGCGGAAGCGTTCCGCGAGCACGGTTTCGAGGGCGCGAGCCTTGCCCAGCTCAGCGCCGCGACCGGCCTCGGCAAGGGCAGCCTGTATAACTTCTTTCCCGGCGGCAAGGACGAGATGGCCGCCGCCGTCCTCGCCAACGTGGACGCCTGGTTCACCGGCAACGTCTTCGCCCCGCTGCGCAACGCGACGCCGGGCGACGCCGACGCGATCGACGCCATGTTCGACGCCGTGGTCTACTATTTCCGGTCCGGCCGGCGCGTGTGCCTGCAGGGCGCGTTCGCGCTCGGGCGCGAGCGCGACAAGTTCGCGGCGACGATCAGCGGCTACTTCGGGGAGTGGATCGAGTCGCTGGCCGCCGCCCTGCGGGGCGCGGGCGTGCGCGACTCCGAGGCCCGGGCCAGCGCCGCCGAGGCCGTCGCGGCCATCCAGGGCGGCATCATCTTGTCCCGCGCCCTGGACGAGCCGGAGGTCTTCACGCAGACGGTGGTGCGGCAGCGCGCACGCCTGCTGTCACACTTCACCGGCTGAAGCGGCCGCACCGGCCGCGGCCGCCGCGACGAGCGCCCGGAACAACCCGAGGTGCGGGGTCTCCCCGTCCTCCTTCTCCGGGTGCCACTGCACGCCGACCGCGAAGCGGTGGTTTTGCGACTCGATCGCCTCGACCAGTCCGTCGTCGTCGCGCGCCGTCACCCGCCAGCCCGGCCCCGGCTCCCCCAGCGCCTGGTGGTGGGCCGAATGGCACGCCAGCCGGCTGGCCCCGCCCAGCGCGCTGGCGACGACGCTCCCCGGCACCGGCGTCACGTCGTGGCGCACCGAGGGCGCCGCACCGGAGGGATCGGAGTGCCGCACCGTCGCCGCCGGCCGGTCGTCGGGCAGGTGCTGCAGCAGCGGCGCGCCCGCCAGGATGCCGAGCAGCTGCATCCCGTAGCAGATGCCCAGGACCGGCAGGTCCCGCTCCAGCGCGCCCCGCGCCAGGTCCGCGTCGAAATCCTGCTTCGCCGCCAGGCCGGGCCGGGCGGCGGGATGCGTCGGCCCGAGCCCGAAGCGTTCCGTGCGGAAATCCGGCCCGCCGGTGAAGACGAGCGCGTCGATGGCGTCGAGCACGTCGCCGGCGCCCGCGAGCTCACCGTGCGACGGCACGGCACCCGCTGGCGCCGCCAGCACCACCGGGATCCCGCCCGCCGCGTACACGGCGTCGGAGTACCGCGTGCTCATGGCCACGAGCGGCCCGCCGTCCTCGGTCCGGACGCTGGGCTCAATTCCGACGACGGGACGGCCGTCGATGGGGCGTTTGCGCATGCGCCCATTCTGCCCGGGAGCGGGCAGCGCCTTGCGTCCCCCCTCCCGGAGGCGGTCGCCGGCCGGCTAGCGCGCTCAAGATCATGGGTCATTCCGGCACGCGCGGCACCACCGACCCGTGATCTTGAAATCGGCCTACCCGGAATGCCTGTTAAATACCGTTATTTCGGTCAGTTGAGACCGCTTTCCGGCCAGCCTCGCCGACGTTTTCGAAGATCATGGGTCGTACATGCCAAATAGTGGCATGTACGACCCGTGATCATGCCGGAGGACTCTGAAATGACCTCTCCAAGGAGACAGTTTCGTGGGTTACATCCGATATATCCGGCAGCGTGATCGTCGTTTTACCGGTTTTGGCGCGTTCGACCCATGGAACGCGCGGGCGGCGCCGCCTCTCCGGGGTGAAGAGCGGCCCGCCACCCGCCTACGAGATCGAATGGCACCCTGACAAGATCGTCTTCATGGATATCGGTCTGCACATCGCGAAGTTCAACTGGCCCGGCGCCCCGGACAGTATCGGGCCGACGCTGGCGCGCGTCGCCGCCGCGGCGGACGAGGCCGGGTTCAGCATGCTGTCGGTGATGGACCACCTGTGGCAGCTCGACTGGAACGGCGACCCCGAGGAGGAGATGCTCGAGGCGTACACCACGCTCGGGTTCCTCGCCGGGCACACGTCGCGGATGACGCTGCTGGCCTGGGTCACCGCCGTGACGTACCGGGAGCCCGGACTGCTCGCCAAGGCGGTGTCCACCCTCGACGTGCTGTCCGGGGGCCGCTCCTGGCTCGGCATCGGCGCGGGCTTCTACGCGGCCGAGGCGTCCGGGCTCGGGCTCCCGCTGCCGCCCGCGGGCGTGCGGTTCGAGCGGCTGGAGGAGGCCCTGCAGATATGCCTGCAGATGTGGTCCGGCCGCGACGCGCCCTACGAAGGCCGCCATTACCAGCTGGCCCGCACCCTCAACTCGCCGCAGCCGCTGACCCGCCCCTATCCGCCCATCCTCGTGGCGGGCGGCGGAGAGAAGAAGACCCTCCGCCTGGTCGCCAAGTACGCACACGCCTGTAACGTCGGTGCGACACCGGAGCTCCCGCACAAGCTCGAGGTCCTGCGGCAGCACTGCGCGGATCTCGGGCGGGACTACGACGAGATCAAGAAGACCGTCATCGCCCGCCTTGACCCCGGGCCGCGCGGCGAGCGCGCCGACCAGGTCCTGAAGCAGCTGGCGGAGCTCGCCGCCCTCGGCGTCACCCACGTCCAGACCCAGGTCCCCGGTGTCCAGGACATCACGCCGCTGGAGGTGTACGCCGAGCGCATCATCCCGGAGGCAGCGGCCCTCTGACCTTCTCCAGCGCCTTCGCCTGGTGATACTGGTCCCCGATGAGGGCGGTGCGCCGGACCGCCTGCCGGCCGCACACAAGGCCCGCCCCGCGGCCGCCCGGGGCGGCCCGTGTCAGGCCGCGGCCTGACCGGGCTGCCCGGGCTCCTCGGCCGGGACCGACGCCTTGCGGTCGATGCCGAGCAGCGCGGGCAGCGCCAGCAGGCCGCACAGCAAGGTCGGGACGCCGCCGACGATGAGCGACCAGCGGGCGTCGGTCGTCTGGGCGATCCAGCCGACGAGCGGGCCGCCGATCGGCGTCGAGCCCTGCCAGGCCAGCGCCCACAGCGCCATGACGCGCCCGCGCATCTCCGGTTTGGAGGCGAGCTGAAGCGTGGTCTTGGCGTAGGAGTTGAACGTGATGCTGCCGTAGCCGACGAAGAGGAGCACCACCAGCTCGGTCGGCAGCGACGGCGCGACGGCCGCCGCCGTGATCGCGATGCCCCACCCGATGGCGGCCAGGCACAGCGACCGTGCCCGCAGCCTGGACCGGCCCGCCGACACCAGGCCGCCGCCGACCGCGCCGATGCCCATGACCGACGTCATCAGCCCGTAGGTTCCGGCCCCGCCCTTGAACACCTGGCTCGCCATTAGCGGCAGCGTGACCGGGAACTCCCACGCGAGGGTGCCGACCAGCGCGATCATGAACAGCGGGATGAGCAGTTCGGGCGTCTGGCGGACGTAGGCCAGCCCCGCCCGGATCTGCCCTTTGCGCTGACGCACCGGCCGTGCCGGGTACAGCAGCGCCGCCTTCATCGCGAACAGCGATATCAGCACCGCGCCGAACGAGATCGCGTTGCACGCGAAGCACAGGGCCAGCCCGAGCGTGGCCACCAGGATCCCGCCGAGGGCCGCGCCGAAGACCCGGGCCAGGTTGATCGACACCGAGTTCAGCGTGACCGCGTTCGCCAGGTCCGCGGTCGGGACCATCTCCGGGATGAAGCTCTGCCGGGCCGGGTTGTCGAAGACGTTCACGAAGCCGAGCGCCAGGGCCAGCACCGTGATCGACCAGATCTGGATGACGTGGGTGGCGGTGAGGATCGCGAAGATCGCCGCGAGCACGCCGGACAGGGTCTGCGTGACGTACAGGATGCGGCGCTTGTTCCGCCGGTCGGCGAACAGTCCCCCGGCCGGGCCGAACACCAGGATGGGCAGGAACCGCGCCGCCGTGGTCAGTCCCAGCGCCGTGCCGCTGTGGGTGAGGTCCAGCACGAGGAACGACTGCGCGACCGTCTGCATCCAGGTGCCCATCACGGAGACGAGCTGGCCGAAGAAGTACAGCCGGTAGTTGCGGTGCCGCATTGACGAGACGATCCTCACGGCACCTAGTCTATCGTTAGCTCTGCTAAGGACCTTCCAGGATGACGACCTGGCGGGCGTCTTGGAGCCGGGACGTTCGGGGCTGACGCTTATCCCGCCGGCAGCCAGCCGTCCCGGACCGGCACCGGCCCGGGGCCGGGCCACCAGCGGGCGAGGACGATGGCGCCGAGACGTCCGAGGATCTCGTCCCCCTCGGCGAGCGCGGTCATCGTGCGGTCCGCCAGCCCGTCGGCGGCGGCGGCGTAGGCGACCGTCCCGCCGCCGGGCAGGAGGAGCAGCCCGGCATCCGTCCGGCAGCCGCCCACGTACCCGGTCTTGTGCGCCAGCCCGGGGCTGTCCTGCCCCGGCGGGTGGAAGGGGATCGCCACGGCGAGGTAGGCGCGCGGGAACAACGCCTGGTGCTGCTGGTACCGCATGACGGTCACTATCTCCGCGGACGCTTTCTCGTCGACCACGGAACCGGCGTGCAGCCCCGCCATGAGCTCGCAGAAGTCCGTCAGGGTGACCGTGGCCAGGGGTCCGCTGGGCGCGGGGCCGCCTGGAACCTCGGGCGGGCGCATGGCGGCCAGCGGCGGCGGCGGGATGCTGATCTTGCGGTTGAGCCGGAAGCCCGGGAAGCCGAGCGCGGCGAAATCGTCGTTGACCGCGGCGACGCCGCCGCACAGGTCGACGAGCATGTTCGTCGCCGTGTTGTCGGAGACCACGATCATGAGCGTGCACAGGTCCGAGACGGTGCACCGCAGGCCGGGGCGGAGTTCGGCGAGCACGCCCGAGCCGCCCGCGTGATCGCTTTCGCGCACCTCCACCTCATCGTCCATCGCGAACGCGCCCAGGCGCGAGCGCCGCAGCACCGCCGCGTGGATCGGCACCTTGATCATGCTGGCGGTGCTGAACCGGTCGTCGGCGTGCCAGGTAAGGGTCTCGCCCGTCTCCAGATGACGTGCGGCCAGGCCCACCGCGCCGGACGCGCTTCCCGCTACCCGGGCAACCGCGGCCCTGGCCGCGTCGGGGCTCAGCCCGGTCACCGGCGTGCCCTCGCGCGCGGGCGTGCCCTCGCTCACCGGCGTGCCCCCGGCCCGGCCAGGGCCCGGCCGGCGAGCTCGCCGGTGAACGCCCCGCCGCCGATCGTCACCCGGCCGTTCACGATGACCTCGCTCACCCCCGCGGACAGCTGATGCGGATTGTCAAAGGTCGCCTTGTCCCCCACTGTCCGCGGGTCGAACACGACGATGTCGGCGAACGAACCCGCGCGGAGCAGCCCGCGGTCCTTCAGGCCGAGGGTGCCGGCCGGCAGCCCGCTCATCCGGTGGATGGCGTCGGCCAGCGTGAGCACCTTCTCGTCACGCGCGTAGTGCCCGAGAACGCGGGCGAAGCTGCCGTACGCCCGCGGGTGCGTGGGCGCGCGCAGGAACGCGCCCTCCGGCGCCATCGAGGCGCCGTCGGAGCTGATGCCCACCCACGGGCGGGCCAGGGCCATGCGCAGGTTCTCCTCCGCCATCGAGAAGAACGCGACGCTTACCCGGGTCCGGTCGGAGACGATGAGGTCCATCGCCACCTCGACCGGGTCGGCGCCGCGCGCCGCGGCGACCTCGGCGAGGGTCTTGCCCTGCCACCGCCGGTTCTCCTCCTTCGCCACCTGGAGGATCAGCACGTTCTCGGCCTCGGTCACGTCGCCCCAGCGCGCGGAGGACGCGAGCTCGGCGCGGATCTCCGCCCGGGCGCCCGGATCGGCCAGCCGGGCGTACAGGGCTTCGGCCCCGCCCTCGTGGAAGCGGTCGGGAATGATGGTCGTCAGCCCGGTCGAGCTGGCCGTGTAAGGGTAGACGTCGGCGGTCACCGGCGCGCCCGCCGCCCGGGCCTCCTCGATGAGCGCGATCGCCCCGGCCATCTTGTCCCAGGCCGGCCGCCCGGATGCCTTGAGGTGGAAGACCTCGCCGCGCAGCCCGGCGTCGCGCACAATGGCGAGGAACTCGCCGATCGCCGCGTGCAGGTCCTCCCCCTCGCCCCGGACGTGGGAGGCGTAGCACCCGTCGTAGTCCGCCGCGACCTGGCAGAGCGCGGTGAGCTCGGCCGTGCCCGCGTAGCTGCCGGGCGGGTAGATCAGCGCCGACGCGATCCCGAGCGCGCCGTCGGCCATCTCCTCCGCCACCAGCCCCCGCATCCGGTCCAGTTCCGCCGGGGTCGCCGGGCGGTCGTCGTACCCGACGCCGTTGACGCGCAAGGTGCCGCCCCCGATGAACGACGCGACGTTCTGCGACGCGCCGCGCCGCTCCACGTGGTGCAGGTACTCCGACAGCCGCGTCCAGGTCACCTCGTAGTCCAAGTCACCCCGGTTGGCCAGGTCGGCCTTCAGCTTCGGGGTCAGCGGCCCCATCGAGGACCCTTCGCCGAACACCTCGGTGGTGACGCCCTGCGTCAGCTCGCCGAGGGACCGTGGGTCGTGCAGGATGCTGAGGTATGAGTGGCTGAGGATGTTGATGAACCCCGGGCACACCGCCTTGCCGGCCGCCTCGATCACGGTGCCCGCCTCGCGCGACAGGCCCGGCGCGACGACCGCCACCCGGTCACCGCGGACGCCGACGTCGGCCCGCACCGGCCCGCCCCCCGTGCCGTCATACACGTCGCCGCCCGTGATCAGGACATCGAACATTGTGCACCCTTCTCTCACACCACTCGTTAACCATTAACGATGTCATGATCACGCGCGGCAGGTAAGGGGCTTTCCCCCGTTGTAGGCCACCATGTCGGCGAGGGCCGCCATGACGTCGATAGGCCCGCCGCGCGGGGTGCCGCCGAGTTCGGCGTACGCACGGTGCAGGTTGCCGACGATGCGCTCGGCGTCCGGCCAGTCCGCGAACCGGCCGAGATCGGTGTCACGCGCCGCCTGCAGCGGCGGGATGCCCGCCGCGCGGCCGCGCGCGGCGAGGTCGAGCACGAACCGCAAGTAGTCCAAGGTGTCCTCGACCGGCGCGGTGCCTTCGAAGACCGGCCCGTGGCCCGGCACGATGACGCGCGCGCCGAGCGGCAGCACCGCCCGCTCCAGCGCGTCGACGGCGCCGGCCACCGAGCCCATCAGCAGGAACGGCGTACCGCCGTTGAACACGAGGTCACCGCAGAACAGCACTGATTTATCCGGGATCCAGGCCAGCACGTCGTTGGTCGTGTGCGCCGCGGTGCCGACGTGCCGCACCGTGATGCGGGTTTCGCCGGCGTGCAGCCCGATCTCGTCCGTGAAGGTGAGGAACGGCGGTTCCAGCGGCAGGTTGCCCCAGTCCGGGTTCTGCCAGAACGGCAGCTCGCGGGCCGGGCCGAACGCGATCGCCTCCGCCCGCGCCTGCTCGTGCGCGACGATCGTCGCGTTCGCGAACAGCGCGTTCCCGAACGTGTGGTCACCGTGGTGATGCGTATTCACCAGCGTGCGCACGGGCTTGTCGGTGACCCCGGCGATGGCCGCGAGGTACGCGCGGGTGCGTCGCTCCGTCGAGCACGCGTCGACGCTGAACACGCCCTGCGGCCCGACGATGAAACCGGTGTTGTTGATCCACCAGGTCCCGTCCGGCTGGACGTAGGCGTAGACGCCGTCGGCGACCTCTTCGGTCCGCGGCCGGCCGGGCGTGGTGATCTCGTGGTCATGCTCGGGAGCGGTGCTCATGGTGGCACCGTATCGCCGCCGCGTCGTCCGCCTGTCACCACCGGGGCTACGAACGTTTGCGCGCGCTACCCCTCAGGATCACTCTAGTTACATCGCGGCCGTCAGAATCCGGTCGGCATGTGGATGGTGTAGGGCGCCTCGAGCGCCCGGATCTCGTCGTCGGTGAGCTTGATGTCCAGTGCCGCGACGGCGTCGGGCAGGTGACGGGGCTTGGTGGCGCCCACGATGGGAGCGGTGACCACGGGATTCTTCAGCACCCAGGCCAGGGCCACCTGCGCCATGGGGACGCCGCGGGCCTCCGCGACCTGACGGACCGCCTCGGCGATGGGCCGGCCCTGGTCGTGGAAGTACCGGCTTTGCAGTGGATCGGTGTCGAAACGGTGGGTCTGCTCACCCCAGGGACGCGCCAGCGTGCCCTTGGCCAGCGGGCTCCACGGGAGGCTGGCCACCCCCTGGGCGGCGAGCAGGCCGAACATCTCCCGTTCTTCCTCGCGCTCCATCAGGCTGTACTGATCCTGCATGGCGACGAACCTCGTCCAGCCGTGCATATCGGCGGCGTGCTGCAGCGCGGCGAACTGCCATGCCCACATCGACGATGCCCCGATGTAGCGGGCCTTGCCCGCCTTGACGACGTCGTGCAGCGCCTCCATCGTCTCCTCGACCGGAGTCTCGGGGTCGAAACGGTGGATCTGGTACAGGTCGACGTAGTCCGTGCCCAGCCGGGCCAGCGACGCGTCGATCTGCTCCATGATGGCCCGGCGGGACAGTCCTGACCCGCCCGGCCCGTCGTGCAGCTTGAAGAAGACCTTCGTCGCGAGGACGACATCTTCCCGGCGGGAGTACTTCTTGATCGCGCGCCCGGTGATCTCCTCGGAGCTGCCGAATCCGTAGATGTTGGCGGTATCCCAGAAGGTGATGCCGAACTCGACCGCCTGCCGGAAGATGGGCGCGGCGCCCTCGTCGTCCAGGGCCCACTCGCTGAAGCCCCGCGAGGTGTCGCCGAAGCTCATGCAGCCCAGCGCGATCCTGCTGACCCGCAGGCCGGACTTGCCGAGGCGGATGTATTCCATGTCAGTCATCTCCCTGTCGGTTATCTGCCCGCCGGCTGTCTTCGAACGACGCGGAGCTCACGGCCTGATCAGGACCTTGAGGGCCGTGCGGTCGTTCATCATGCGGTACCCGTCCGGTACGTCGTCCAGGCTGACCGCGGCGTCGAACACGCGTCCCGGATCGACCGTCCCGCTGAGCACGTCCGGGAGCAGTTCCTCGATGTACGCGCGGGCCGGCGCGACGCCGCCGGTGAGCGTGACGTTACGGAAGAACATGCGGCCGAACCCCACGTTAGCTTCCTCGTACTGCGGCACGCCGACCCGGCTGATCACTCCCCCGGCGCGGACCACGCCGAGCGCCGTGTCGTAGGCGTCCAGGTAGCCGACCGCCTCGAGCACCGCGTGAGTGCCGTCGCCGCGGGTCAGCTCGAGGACCTTCGCGATGCCGTCGTCGCCGCGTTCGGCCACCACGTCGGTCGCGCCGAACTCACGCCCGAGATCCGTGCGATCCTTGTGGCGGCCCATCAGGATGATCCGCTCCGCGCCGCGCCGCCGGGCGGACAGGACCGCCGAGAGCCCGACCGCCCCGTCGCCGATCACCGTGACCGTCGTGCGCGCGCTGACCTCCGCCCGCACCGCGGAGTGGTAGCCGGTGCAGTACACGTCCGACAGCGTCAGCAGCGACGGCAGCAGCGGCGAGTCCTCGCCGACCGGCACCTTCACCAGCGTGCCGGCCGCCTGCGGCACGCGAACGGCCTCCGCCTGCCCGCCGCCGACGCCATTGGCGTTCCACATGCCGCCATGCCGGCAGGACGTGTGCAGGCCTTCCCGGCAGAACTCGCAGGTGTTGTCCGACCAGACGAACGGGGCGATGACCACGTCGCCCTTCTTCAGCCCGGTCACGTCCCGGCCCAGGTCCTCGACCACGCCGACGAACTCGTGGCCGATCGTGGCGCCCTCCGCCGCGGCCGACCTGTTGTGGTACTGGTGCAGGTCACTACCGCAGACGCAGGCGACCAGGACCCGCACCACGGCGTCCGTGGGCGCCTCGATCCGCGGGTCGGGCACCTGCTCCACCCGGACGTCACCAGCACCGTAAATCAGCGTCGCGCGCATGAATATCCCTCCCGGAAAATGTCGCCCCGTCCCCGGCTTCTCTCACCAGGAAACCAGGGGCGGCGCGAGCGGGGGAGAGTCTGCCGTTCCAGGTACCGGCAGGCCCCCTCAGCGTGACCGGCGCGTTCGCGACGACCAGGAGATCCGGCCCGCCACGGTAAACAGGGCGCGTAACCGCGACCGCACGCGACCGCCTATGCGTCCGCGGGAAGGACGGGCAGCAGCAACGCCGACCCGGCGCCGGACCCGACCCGCACGCGGTAGCGGGTGTCGCGCAGCTCGGCCCCGGACGCGTCCAGCGCCCCGGTGCCAGGATTGCGGGCGAAACGCGGATGCGCGCCGCCCGATACCTGGACGCGGAGCCGGTGTCCGGCCGCGAAGCGGTGCGCGGCGCCGGTCATGGAGATCCGCACAATGCCGTCCAGCGGATCGGCGTCGCTCAGGCGCACGATTCCGTCGCAGACGTTGCGCGACCGTCCCGACGGGTCCACGTCGCACAGCCGGGCGAACACGTCGGCGTAGGGGTTGTCGCGGCTGAGCGAGACCTCGGCGGCGACCTCGCCCGCGAGCGCGACGGGTCCCGTGAGCGGCGCACTGGTAAACACGAGTACGTCGGGGCGCCGCTCGAGCTCCTGGTTGTCCCGGACCCCGGCGGCGGCCCGGGGCAGGACAGCGCCGCCGACCGACGGCGTAGGCAGCGCCGGGTCGTACCGGAACGCCACCTCCCCGTCAGCCGCGCTCGTGGTCCCTGGCGTGCCGAGCGAGCCGCCGGGCAGCAGCGGCCAGCGTTCGTCCCGGACGCCGGGTGGCGGCCAGTCCGCCAGATCCCGCCAGCCCTCGCCGCCGAACCACGCCCGGACGTCCTGCCCGCCGTTCTGCTCAGCCGGGGCACCGTCCCCGCGCAGCCACCGGTCCAGCCAGGTCAGCGCCTCGCGCGTCGCGATACCGCCACCCTTGGTCGCGATCTGCACGTGCGTCCAGGGCCCGATCACGAGCCGCGCGGGCAGGCCGCGCCGGGACAGCGCCTGGTACTGCTCGATGGTCTGGCCGAGGAAGATGTCCTGCCAGCCCCCGACCAGCAGCGCCGGCGCCGACAGGCGTTCCAGCGCGGCGCCGCACCGCAGGGGTGCCCAGTACGGGTTTGTGATGTCGGGGTTTCCCAGCCATTTATCGAACCATGGCGCGCCGCTGCCGAGCATCGCGCGGGCGTGCGTCCCGACCGGGTTGCGGTCCATGGCCTGCCGCTCCCGCCGGTCCGCGTTCGCGAGCAGCAGCATGCCGCGCGCTCCGCCGACCTCCTGGTTGGTGACCAGGTCGGCCCACGACAGGGACGTATGCAGGCTGAACGCGCCGTTGTGGTGAATGCTCCGGCTGAAGTCGTGCAGTCCCGCCATCACGACGGCCGCGCGCAGTTCCGGCGGCGGATCCGTGGCGAGCGCCCACTGGGTGAACCCGAGGTAACTCAGCCCGAACGTGCCCAGCCGCCCGTCGAACCACTTCCGCTCCCGCAGCCAGGCCACGCAAGCCTGGCCGTCGGCGGCCTCGTGCCGCCCGGGATCAAACTCCCCGCCCGAGCCGAACGTCCCGCGGCAGCTCACCAGCAGCACGTGATACCCCTGCCCCGCGATCAGCTGCGCGTTCGTCAGCCCCGAGAACATGGAACGACCGTACGGGGTGCGCACCAGTACGGTCGGGAACGCGCCAGCGTCGCCGGCGGCCGGGACCGGCGCGTAGTGGTCGGCTAGCAGCGTCACGCCATCGGGCGTCTGAATCGCGATGTCGCGCGTAACCGCGACCGAGTTGCGCGGCCCGGGCAGCGACCAGGCCCGCGCCGCCGCCGTGCCGAGAACCCGCGCGACGGCTCCGAGCCGCCGGGCGTCTTGCGGGATGTCTGCCATAAACGAATCATGTCCCGGCGCGGGCCAACATGCACGCGCCCGGCCCCGCGCCGCCCAGGTCTCCGGTCTTCCCATACGGGAAAATCCAGCGCGCGAAATATGTACCAGAAGCAAGGAAGTGCGAATTAAAACTAAAGTAATAATGCGGGAAAAGTAGAGCGAAATATAAGTTCATCTTAAGCGGGAAATGAGCTGGTAATGTCACGCCGTGAGCGTGATCCAGCCGCAGCACACAAGGCAGCCCGTGCACGTTGGCCAGTCCCCGCGAATGGCGCGTCCGCTGCTAGCAGCACTGCTGTGGGCAAGCTCCTGCGTAGCGCTTTTCGCATTTTTTCTTAAGATATCCTTTATATCAGCAGTTAACTCAGACGGGGCGAATATCGGCCTGCAGGGCTGGGACATGCTGCACGGCAATATCCTGCTGCACGGCTGGATCACCGGCGACGCCCCGTATTACACACTGGAGGTTCCGCTCCTCTGGCTCAGCGAGCTCACGTTCGGCCTCGGGGATCTCGCCCTGCACGCCGCCTCGGCGGCTACCTACATGATCGTCTCGGCCTGCGCGGCCGTGGTGGCGCTGGCGGGCAGCCGCGGCGCGGCCCGGCCGGCTCGCTTCGGGCTCGTGGTCGCGGTGCTGGCCGCCTGCCTGCTGGTGCCCGCGGACGTGTGGATCGCGCTGGGGCCGCCCGATCACATCGGGACCGCGGCGTTCTTGCTGGTGTCAGTGCTGCTGGTCGACCGGGCGCGCGACCGGCGCTGGGCGGCCCCGCTGCTGTGCGCGGTGCTGTGCGCCGGGCAGCTGGGCGACGTCATCGTGCGCTACGTGTACGTGCCGGCGATCATCGCGGTGTGCCTGTACCGGCTGTACTTCGGCACGGCCCGGGATGACAACGCACTCGAGGCGCCCGCCGGCTCCCCCGGTGGCCCGCGCCCCGCCCGGCCGCGAGCGCTACGCACGGGCGACGCCGCGTGCGCCGTGGCGGCCGTGGCGTCCGTGCCGCTGGAGGTCGTGGTACGCGAGGTGGCCGAACACCATGGCGCCTATCGGCCCGGGCTGCTGCAGGGGACCCGGATAGCACCGCTGGGGCAGTGGCCGCGGAACGCCGCGCTGACCGTGCGCGCGCTCCGCGAGCTGTTCGGTGTGGTCACGACCTCCAGGGCGCCGCTCGGCGTCGCCGGGGCCGTCTTCGGCGCCGCCTGCCTGCTCGCCGCGCTGGCCGGGCTGGGGCGCGTGGTCTGGAACTGGCGCACCGCCAGCCGCGCCGAGCAGATCCTGTGCGTGGCGGTGATCGTCAATCTCGGCGCCTACTGCTTTAGCACGATGCCGCGGACGTTCAACCCGCATGAGATCGCCACGGTGCTGCCGTGCGGCGCGGTGCTCGCGGCCCGGGCGCTGGTGCCAGGACGGCTGCGCGCCCGCCACGCGACGGCCGCCGCGGCCGCCGCGGCCGCGGCCGGCGCGCTGGTGCCGCTGTGCGCCGCCGCTACCGTCAGCCCCGGCCGGAACCCCAACGCGTCGCTGATCACCTGGCTGGCGGCGCACCGGCTCGCCTACGGCCTGTCCGGCTACTGGGACGGCTCGGCCGCGACCGTGGAGTCAGGCGGCGCGGTGGCGCTGCGCACGATCATCATCAAGGACGGCCGGGCCACGCTCTACCCGTGGATGACGAACACGTCCTGGTTCGACCCGGCACAGCACGACGCGACGTTCGTGGCCTTCCGGATCGGCGACACGTCGCTCACCACGCACGCGATCGAGCAAGCCTTCGGCAAGCCGGCCACGATCGACCAGGTGAAGTCGTGGCACATCCTGATCTATCACCGGAACCTGCTCAGCCAGGTGAGCGCGGGCTAACGCCTGACTCCGGTGGTCACGCTGGCGGCTTTGGCGCGTTCGACCCATGAAACGCGCACGGGCCCGTCCGGGGACGCTGGGCGCAGCAGCCAATCGTCCGGTCTTCCCGGCCAAGGCTGACGACCCGCGCCGACCCGCGCTTCAGTAGCCGCGCGCCGGGTCGTAGCGGTTGCGCAATGGGCGGCCTTCGGCGAAGCGGGCGAGGTTGTCGATGAAGAGGTCGGTAATGGCGGCGTTCTCGGTCGCGACCGTGGAGGCCGAGTGCGGGGACAGGATGACGTTGTCCAGGGACCACAGCGGGTCGTCCGGCGGGAGCGGCTCGGTATCGAAGACGTCCAGGCACGCGCCCGCGAGGCGGCCCGCGCGCAGGGCGTCGGTCAGGGCCGCCTGGTCGACGACCGGGCCGCGGGCGATGTTCACCAGCACCGCGTTCCCGGGCAGCAGGCCGAGCTGGCGGCCGCCGATGAGGCCACGGGTCTGCTCGGTGAGCGGGCACGCCAGCACCAGCAGGTCCGTGCCGGGCAGCGCGTCGTCCAGGTCTGGCCGGCCGACGAGCCCGGCGAGCCCGGGAATGTCGTAGTCCTTCCCGCCCCGGCCCATCCCCCAGACCTCCACGCCGAGCGCGTCCAGCAGCGTGACGACGCGTCGCCCGATGCCGCCGAGCCCGACGACCAGCGCCCGCTGCCCCGCCAGCTGCCGGGTGACGTACAGCTCCCAGTGCCGCTCCTCCTGCCAGCGGCGCAGCATTGGCACCTCCTTGACGAAGTGCAGCGCGCCCATCACGACGAACTCCGCGAGGGGCTGGGCGTGGATGCCCGCGGCGGTCGTGACGAGCAGGCCGTCTGGACCGGGATCAGCGCAACGCCGGTCCAGACCGGTCCGGTGCATGAGCGCGCCGATGCCCGCGCTCGTGGCCTGCACCCAGCGCAGCCGCGGGCTGTTGTCCGGCATCCCGGCGGGGTCGAGCCAGTCGAAGCCGAAGTACACGTCCGCTTCCGCGGCGATTTCTCCCCAACGTCGCAGGTCCGACGGGCTTAGCGCGCGCCGTCGGCCAGTGTGGTCGGCGGGATAACGAGGCGACGGCAGCAGGTCAGGCTCATAGCGGACCCGGATACCGGGCCGGGACTCCTCGATCCGCTGCACCTGATCCGCTTCGAGGAACGAGCCGATGACGACTGTAATGTGCGACACGGTTCACTATCATCGCGCGAGCGCGCGGCGATTAGTTTGGCCGGGGTCCCGCCGTCGTAACCGCATGGGGATTCCGCTGCTGCCTGAACGCGGCCCGCGCCGCGTGTACGGGCTGGCGACGCTGGTGAACACGGTCGGCTTCGGCCGCCCGGTGGGGCGAGCGGACACGGCCAGCCGCCGCGCGGGAGGCACTTACCCGGTCAGCGACCAGTACTCCGGCATCAGCGTCTCCAGCGGGTTGAGCACGACCCCGTGCACCTTGTCGCTGACCGCGTACACGAGAGGCGCGTTCGGCATGTAGATGTCGGGCAGCTGCTCGGCCGCGTACGTGGCGAACTGGTGGTACAGGGTCAGGCTGCCGCTGGTGTTGGTCTCCGCGATCAGCTTGTTCATCTCGGCGTTGGAGTAACTGCCCTTGTTCGCCCCGGCGCCGGTTGCGAACGTCTCCTCACCCGTCGGCTCGTAGTCGGGCCCGTACGTCCAGCCGCCGAGCATGGACGCCTGCCAGGAACAGGACGGCCCGGGCGAACAGGGAATGTCGGCGCCGATGATCGCGTCGAAAGTCTCCCCGACGGTGGTGACGTCGATCCCGGCCTTAGATGCGTCGGACTTGTAGACATCCACTTCCTGGGGGAACCCCGCCACGCTGGTCGCGTAGTCCATGGTGAACGCCAGCCGCGTGCCCTTCGCGATGCCGGTCCCGCACTTGGCCGGGATCTCGCAGGTCATAACGCCGCCCACCTCGCTCCACCCGTGGCTGGTCAGTAGGCTGACCGCCTTCGGGATGCTGAACGGGTAGGGGCCCGTGCCCTGCTCCACCGTCGGGTCCCACTGGTTAGTGGGCTCGGTCGGCGCGGGACCGGTGGTCGGGTAGCCGTAGCCCCGGTAGATGTCCTGGGACATGCCGGTCTGGTCCGCGACGTACTCCAGCGCCTGCCGCACGTACAGCTGCTTGAACACCGGCCCCATCGCGGGGTTGTTGAAGTTCACGCGGTAGAAGTAGAAGCTGAACGTGTAGTTGAGGTCGAGTGTGTAGTTCGGCAGGGCGCTGCTGGACGGCGCCCCGCTCGCCGGCTTCGGCGGCAGGTTGTCCTCCGGGACCTGGCCGATGTCCAGCTGCCCGGTCTGCAGCGCGGTGTACTGGGCGGACGGGCTCGTGTAGGTCACGTACTTTACCGCGGCCAGCTGCGGCTTAGGACTGCCGGAGTAGGCCGGGTTCGGCACGAACAGATCGTCGCCGTCGGCGTTAAAGGTCTGCAGCTTCCACGGCCCGTCGACGATGGTCCAGATCGGGCTCGTCGCGTACGTGCCGGCCTTCTCGGCCTGCGCGGTCAGGAAGTTGTAGACCGCCTTGCACTTCGCCCAGCTGTCCTTGGCGGTGTCGGTGGCGCAGCCGCCACTGCCGGGCTTCGCCCCCGCCGACGTCACGTCCCACGCGGCGGGCATCGGGGTGATCTGCGACAGCTCGTTGTAGGTGTACCAAAGACTCGAATACGCCGCGTTCAGGTGCAGGGTGACCTGCTCCGGGCCGGTCTGCGCCAGCGACGTGATGTCATCCGGGATGTCGCCCGGGACATAGCCGTAGTAGTTGGCCGCCTCCGCCTTCATCATGTTCAGCCAGAAGACCACGTCCTGGGCGTCGACGGTCTCGCCGTCGCTCCACTTCCAGCCCTTGAGGTTGATCATTACCGTCTTGCCGCCGTCGCTGTAGGCCGGCGGGTTGGCGACGGACAGGCCGTAGTCGACGGTCGGCTGGTCGTTCTGTCCGCCGAACCAGTACAGCGGCCGGTACAGCATCTGCTGCAGGTCATCCAGGTCCGACACCGACGAGTAGGCCGCCGTGTCGTACGGGAAGATCCAGTTCGGCTGGCTGCCCGAGACGAAGCCGTAACTTACCGTCCCGCCCTTGGCGCTGGCGGCCGACCCGCTCGAGCTGCCGGGCGGCGCGCCGGACGAGCACCCCGCCAGCGTCAGCCCGGCGACCGCCAGGCAGGCCAGCATGCCTATCGCGAGGCGCAGGCGTGATCTTCCCGACCGCCACGATCGCCTTTGCGGAGCTTGGTTTCCCATGAGCATAACCTGTCACACCTAACTCACGATTATCAGTATTTTACATTGATTTAATAGGATTAACATATCCGTGACCAGGCGTTATCGCCCGCGGCACGATGTGACGAGCGGGCACGGTGTTACGAACGTCACAATGTTACGGCCGACACAGGGGCAGCAGCGGAAAGCTTCCTCATTGGAAGTGTTAATCATTGACGTCGCTTACCTATCCTTCTAGCCTCTGGTTCAGCCAGTTAATGTAAGCGGTTTCAGCGTAGGGGGTCAGCCTAATGACGACCGTCTATGATGTCGCGCGCGTGGCCGGAGTCTCCACGGCCACGGTCTCCCGGGTCCTGCACGGGTCTGACCTGGTCCGCCCGGACACGCGCGACCGCGTGCTCGCCGTCATCGAGACCCTCGACTTCGTCCCGGACGCCACCGCCCGGGGCCTCACCCAGCGCCGCAAGGACATCATCGGCCTCGTCGGGCTGGAACGCGGCACGGACGAGATGGACGTCGAGCGCAGCAGCCTGCTGTTCACCGACCAGATCGTGCACGCGGCCGAAGGGGTGCTGCGCGGCACCGAGTGGTCCCTGCTGCTCAGCTTCGGCGCTCTCGGCGCGGAACTCGAGCGCCGCGTGCGCGCCCTGTCCGGCAAGGTCGACGGGCTGCTCATCGCCGAGGAGATCATGCCGGCCGGGGAACTCCAGGCCCTGTCGCGGCGACTGCCGGTCGTCGTCATCGCGGGCAGCCGTCACGAGACCGGGATGGACGTCGTGCTCGCCGACAACACGGCCGGCATGACCGCGCTGGCCGAGCACCTCACCCGGCAGCACGGCTACCGCCGGCTGTGCCTCGTCGCCGGGCCGCCGAACGCCCCGGACGCGGCCGAGCGCCGCGCGGCCTTCGAGCGGGTCGTGCTCACCGCCCCCGGCTGCGTGCTCGAGCAGGTCATCGAAGGCGACTTCGCCGAGGCCAGCGGCGTCGCGGCGGCCCGGGCGCTGCTGCGCGGTCCGCTCCCCCAGGCGGTGGCGTGTGCCAACGACCAGATGGCCATCGGCGTGCTGCGGGAGTTCCAGCGCGCGGGCCTGCGGGTGCCGGCCGACGTGGCGGTGACCGGATACGACGACATCTATCCCAGCCAGATCATCGACCCGGCGCTGACCACGGTCAGCCAGCCGCTGCGCGACCTCGGCACGCGCGCGGCCCGGCGGCTGCTGGCCCGGATCGACGACCGTGACCTGCCGCCGCGGGCCGAGATCCTCCCCGCCCACCTGGTGACCCGCGCGAGCTGCGGGTGCCCGCCGCTGACCGTCTCGTAACCAGTGGCCTGCGGGGCCGCGGAGCGGCGGACCGGCCCGGCGGTGCGCGGCCCCGCTTTCCGCGCACCGCCGGCGTCAGGAACTGGCGGCGGAAGGCCCGACAAGCCGCAGGCCGCTGACGTCCACGGCCTCGATCGCGATGACGTAGTCCATCTCGGTGTCCACCCACGGCTCCAGCAGTTCCCGGTAACGGCTGACCTCGGCGGGATCGACCACCAGCCGGGCCAGGCCGGTCACGATGACACTCCACCCCGTGTGCCGGACCGGATCGAGCTCGTCGGCCTCGTAACAGACGACCACGCCGTCCACCGTCCCGGTGTGGGACACGATCTCCGAGCCCAGATGCGAGCGGACGATGACCTTCCCGCCGTCGACCAGGTGATTGACCGGCCGCACCGCCGGCAGCGCGTGGCGGGTGAACACGATCCTCCCCAGCGACGCGCCCGTCAGCAACTGCCACGACTCACGCCTGGTCAGCTCGACCGTTCGCCGGGCGCCCACGATCCGCGCCCTGGCCTGCTCGTCTCCCGTCATGCCCCTCACCGTCGTCCACCGCGCCTGGATTGCACGACAGGACAGGGCTAATCGTTCCGGTACGGGCCGGGACCTGCCAGGGACCAAGGTCCCTCTTTCCCCGCCCGCCTCTGGCGTAGCGCGGCCGGGGGACGTGCGTGACCGGAGGCCCTGGGACGTGATGGGGGACTATGCGTCGCGCAGGCGGAGCAGGAGGCCGCCGAGGCTGAGCGCCCCGGCGGCCCAGGCGGCCAGCACGCCGAGGCCGGCCCAGGGGCCGATCGGCAGGGTGCTCAGCCCGGTCGTCGCCTCGATGGCCAGCCCGGCCGTCATCGGCCCGGCCTGCTCCAGGTGCCGGGACACCGCCGCGTCGCCCGCGGCGGCGGCGACGATCGGGAACAGGTAAAGCAGCCCGAGGACCGTGCCGATGGCCGCGGCGGCCTCCCGCAGCGCGGTGGCGGCGCCCAGGCTGAGCAGGGCGATCAGCACGAGATAGAGCACCGACCCGAATCCGGCGCGCAGCACCGCCCCGTCGCCGAACGACCGTGCCGGGTAGCCGCCGGCCGGGCCGATGCCGTTGCCGGGCAGGATGAGCCGCCCGGCCAGCAGCGAGCCCATGACCGCGATCGTCCCGGCGACCGTGGTGAGGCCGGTGACGACCGCCGCCTTGGCGGCCAGCACGCTGATCCGGCGGGGCATCGCCGCCAGCGTGAGGCGGATCATTCCGGAGCCGTACTCGCCGCTGACCGCCAGCACGGCCATGACCGCGACGAGCGCCTGCCCCAGGTAGATCCCGGTGAGGCTGATCCTGGCCGGATCGTCGGCGCAGGCTCCCGACGGGCACCTGGCGGCCGCGGCCGCCGCGGCGCTGACCGCGACGGTCAGCGCGATCATGGCCGCCAGCAGCCAGCACGTGCTGGCCAGCGTGCGCAGCTTCGTCCATTCCGCGTGCAGCGCGGTGCCGCGCGCCGATGCCGTGGGTGCGGGGCGGGCGGTGCTCACGCGTCCCTCCGTCGCAGCGACCAGGCGCCCAGGGCGAGCGCCAGCGCCGCGTACCCGCAGGTCACGGCGAACCCGGCCCAGGGCGCGAGCGGAAAGTACCCCTGGTATGACGAGAAGCTGCCGGCGACCTGGGGGTAGGCCGGGATGACCTGCTTGATGGCGAAGCCCGCGGCCGGGGTGATCCGCAGCAGCCAGTCCGCCGCCCCGTCGGGCAGCACCGGGAACGCCGCCGCCAGCAGGTAGGGCAGGACCACCGCGGTGATGACGACGGTGACCGTCGCGGCGCCGTGCCGCAAGATGGCGCCCACCCCGAGCGCGAACACGGCGAAGACGGCGACCAGCGCGGCGGTGCCCACGATGACGCGCGCGTCGGTGAGCGCGCTCGCCGGGTAGATCGGGTTGCCGTTGGCGCGCAGCAGCGGGGTCCCGATCAGGATCGCCCCCGCCGAGCCGGTCAGGCCGGCCGCGAACGTGACGGCGCCGAGCACGACGGCCTTGGCGGCCAGCACACGGCCGCGGCGCGGGCTGGCCGCGAGGGTGACGCGGATCAGGCCCCGCCGGTACTCGGCCGCCATGAACAGCGCCCCGACCACGATCACCGCGACCAGCCCGATGAACAGGCCCGCGAGCGTGGCGTCGATGGACGACGCGCCGTCGACGCCTGGCGCGATGTCGCCGGAACCGGTGACGGTGAAGGCGCCGCCGGCCTGGTGGTAACCGGCGACGGTCCCGGACGGGTAGGAGATGGAGTCGCGGCCGCCGTTGACCGAGGTGCCGGCCCAGGCAGCACCGGCCGAGGCAGTGCCGGGCCCGGTGCCGGGCCATCCGCCCCGCAGGCTGACGCGGTCGAACGTCGCGGTGGCGTCGGTGGGGGCGCCGCTGCCGGAGCTGCCGCTGAGCTGCTGGCTGGACGTCGCCGTGTACCCGGGAGACGTGGCGAACAGCCCGGCCTGCACCGTCGCCGCCAGCCCGGGCACGGTGACCGTGCCGAGCCTGGTCCAATGGCGGCCGTCGGCCGAGTCGTAGCCGGTGAGCACGTCGCCGTCACGGGTCAGGCGCAGCCAGCGCGGCGCCGCCGCCGACACGCCGCCCGCCAGCCCCGGACTGTCACCGGTGTAGTTCCACTGCATCCTGGTGCCGTGGCCGCCGGTGACCATGACGGCCGCGTAGGCCGCGCCCTGGCCGGGACCCGCGCCGATGAGCAGCCCGGCCTTGGACCACGGCACCGCGGCGGGCTGGGTGCTGGTCGGCCCCTGCGGGGTCAGGCCGCCGTCGAGCACCGTGGCCAGCGAGGTCACCCGCACGGTGATGCTGCCGTCACCGGCCAGCGGGCGGTGCACGAAGTAGTAGGTGTCGGTCACGGCCTCCCCGCCCGGCCCGGTCGGGATGGTGAAATGGCACGGGCCCGTGGCGCAGCCGTCCTGGCTGCGGGCACCGGTGTACACGCCGATCAGCAGGGTCACCAGCGCGCCCACGACGACGGCGATGACCCAGCCGCGGACCGTACGGAACTTGGTCCACTCCGCGTGCAGGACGTACGCGAAACTGTCGCGCCCGGCGGCCGGCCCCGGCCGGGGCGGCGCCATGGTGGCGGCGGTCATCGCGCGGCCTCCTTCGCGTCGCCGCCAACAGTCTCGGCCCGGTACTCCACCGCATCCCTGGTCAGGTCCATGTACGCCGCTTCCAGGGTCGCCCGGTGCGCCGTCACCTCCGAGAACGGCACCTTGTGCGCCCCGAGCAGCGCCGTGATCCGCTCGGCCGGCAGCCCGGAGACCGTGAGGACCCCGCCGCCGACGTCGGCCACGGTCGCGCCTGCGTTCGACAGCGCGCTGGCCGCCGCCCAGCGATCGGTGGTCCGCACCGTGACCTGGCTGGCGGACGTGGCCGCGATCAGGTCCGCGACGCTGGTGTCGGCGATCACCTTGCCGCGGCCGACGATCACCAGGTGGCCGGCGGTCTCCTGCAGTTCGCTCATCAGGTGGCTCGACACGAGGACCGCGCGGCCCTCGGCGGCCAGGGACGTGAGGAATCCCCGCATCCAGACGATGCCCTCGGGGTCCATGCCGTTGAACGGCTCGTCCAGCATCAGCACGGGCGGGTCGCCGAGCAGCGCGGCGGCGATCCCGAGCCGCTGGCGCATGCCCAGGGAGTACCCGCCCGCCTTGCGCCGCGCCACCTTCTCCAGGCCGGCCCGCGCGATGACCTCATCGACCCGGCGGGCACCCAGCCCCTGCGAATGGGCCAGCCACAGCAGGTGGTTGCGGGCGGTCCGGCTCGGCTGCGGCGCGGCGGCGTCGAGCAGCCCGCCCACCTGGGTGAGCGGGCGCGGCAGGCTCGGATACGGCAGGCCGCCGATCAGCGCGCTGCCCTCGTCGGGACGGTCCAAGCCGAGGATCACCCGCATCGTGGTGGATTTCCCGGCTCCGTTGGGACCGACGAACCCGGTGACCTGGCCGGGCGTGACGGTGAAGGTCATCCCGTCCAGCGCGAGCGTATGGCCGAACCGCTTGCGCAGCCCGGCGACCTCAATGGTTGCCTCGTACATGCGACCGGTTCTACGCGCGGGGCGGTCTCAGCACGGTCTGCGTTCCTGATACCTGGCCGAGACCGGCGGCCTGGCATGCTGACGGTCATGAGAGTGCTGGTGGTCGAGGATTTCGAGCCCATGGCCCGCGCCATCACGACCGGGCTCCGCCGCGAGGGCATGGCGGTCGACGTCGCCTGCGACGGCGGCGACGCGCTCAGCCAGCTGGCCTGCACGCGCTATGACGTCATGGTGCTGGACCGGGACCTGCCGGTGGTGCATGGCGACGAGATCTGCCGCCAGATGGCCGCCGCGAAGTCGCCGACCCGGATCCTGATGCTGACCGCGGCCGGGAGCCTCACCGACCGGGTCAGCGGCCTCAACCTCGGTGCCGACGACTACCTGGCCAAGCCCTTCGACTTCCCCGAGCTCACCGCCCGGGTGCGTGCGCTCGGCCGCCGCGCCGCCGACCCCGTCCCCCCGGTGCTCACCTGCGGCGACATCGTGCTCGACTCCGGCGGGCGGACCGCCTCCCGTGCCAGCCGGCGGCTGACGCTCAGCGCGAAGGAATTCGCGGTCCTGGAGTACCTGCTGGCCCGCGCCGGGCAGGTCGTGCCGGCCGAGGAGCTGCTGGAACGGGTCTGGGACGAGGCCGCCGACCCGTTCACGACCGCGGTCAAGCAGACCGTGCACCGGCTGCGCGCCAAGCTGGGCGACCCGCCGGTGATCGACACCGTCCGCGAGGGCGGTTACCGGATCGGAGAACGCTGATGCCCGCACCCCACATCGACCTGCGGTCGCGCATGGCGCTGCTGTACGCGGCCCTCATCTGCACGTCGGGCATCGCGCTGGTCGGCATCACCTACCTGCTGGCGCCGGGCCTGCTGCAGCACCGGGCGTGGCGGGGAGCACCGGGGCAGCCGGTCCCCTCCACCATCACGTCGGGGCACACGACCGGCGTCTTCTCCGCCTTCATCGGCTCCGACTCGTTCCGGGCCGCCGTCGCCGCCGTCGCCATCATGGCGGTGGTCTCCCTGGCGCTGGGCTGGCTGATCGCCGGCCGGTTCGTCCGCCCGCTGCGCTCGATCATCACCACCGCCCGCGACATCTCCGCCAGCAACCTGCACCGGCGCATGGGCCTGCGCTCGGGTCCGGGCGGGCGGGGCGATGAGTTCACCGAGCTCGGCGACACGCTCGATGACCTGTTCGCCCGCCTGGAGGCGTCCTTCGAGTCGCAGCGGCAGTTCATCGCCAACGCCTCGCACGAGCTGCGGACCCCGCTGTCGGCCGGGCGCGCCCTGCTCCAGGTGGCGATCGCCGATCCGGAGCCGTCGGTGGAGACGCTGCGCTCGACCTGCGAGGAGCTCGTCGAGCTGGGCGGCCGGCAAGAGCGCCTCATCGCGTCCCTGCTCACCCTGGCGAACAGCCAGCGCGGGATGGAGCACCCCGAGCCCCTCGACCTCGCCGGCATCACGCGCGCGGTCATTTTGGCCCGGCAGCGCGACGCCGACCGCCGCGGCGTCCGCGTCACCGCGGACCTCGCCCCCGCCCTGGCGACGGGCGACCCCAGCCTGGCCGAGAGCCTGATCGTCAACCTCGTCGACAATGCCATCCGGCACAACCTGCCCGGCGGACGGGTGGACATCGCCACCGCCCTGACCGCCGCGGGCGCCGTGATCACGGTCGGCAACACCGGCACCCTGATCCCGCCGCACGCGGTCGACGAGCTCTTCCAGCCGTTCCGGCAGCTCGGCGCCCCGCGCACCGCTCAGGGCGACGGACACGGGCTCGGCCTGGCCATCGTCCGCGCCATCGCCGACGCCCACGGCGCCGTCCTCACCGCCAGCCCGCGCCCCGCGGGTGGCCTCGACATGGAAGTGGTCTTTCCCTGAGGGCCGCCGGTAACTAACTGCCCCCGGTGAACATGGACGGCTTGACGAGTTTCCGTATCTCACCAAAGCTTGCGCCCTCAGTATCTTCTTTGGGCTCGGCTGTCGATGAGCGTCGTTGCGGGTCAGCCCGCAGACCGTGAGCAGGGACGTGATGCTGGCTCGCAGATCAGTCCCGAAGGCCTCTGGTGGAATACATTCTCCGCGGCGTCGGGATACGTCGGCTTCAGCGCCTGCCGGATCCCTTCCCGCGTGTCATGATGGCCGATATCTCCGAGCTCCGCCCAACCTGCAATAACCAGGCCTTCTTCCAGAGCCCGAGCCTCACGCTGACCATGCTCACCGCCCCGGACCAGCCACGCCCGCGCTACCCGGCACGGAGCCGCTTTTGCTCGGCTTTCACAATGCGGTGCTGCAACTCCTCCTCGATGGCGGCCAGACCCGCGCCGTTCAGGTCGGAGACGTTCACCGTGCCCGGCGCGAAGGCCGCCCGCCGCATCCCCAAGGATTCGGCTACGAGGTGAGCGACGACGCGCTCGAGCGGGTGCGCGAGCTGGGGAGTCGCTGCCTGACGCGTAAAGTGCAACCGCACGCGGGAGTTCAAGCGTCAAGGTTCGGCGGACCAGGTGAGGTTGGCGGGGCCGAGCCTGGCGCAGACCGGGTTGCCTTTCGCATCGGTCAGGCGGACGCGGGCGACGAGCCGGCGACCCGGCCGCAGTGCCTCCTCGATGAGGCCGGGCGGCACGTCGGCCAGGCGGAGCTTGGCGCCGCGAAAAAGCCGCAGCGTCCCGTCACCGGGAACGTCTCCCCAGGCCAGCCCGAGGTTCCGGTCCGTGCGGTCACCACCGACATTCGGGCCGGTGAAGTCAAAGCCGTCGTCGCCGCGCCGGACTGTCGCCTCGGCCTCCCACCGGGCCGACGGGCTGTCGCCAGGCACGGGTCCGACCGCTCGCCCGGGCTTGCCGGGGACGGTCAGCCCCGGCCTGCCCTTGTCGCGGCTGAACAGCGCGACGTGGATGCTCTCGTGTACCGCGCCGCCGGGTCCCGGATTACAGGTGAGGCCGGGCAGATCGGTTCCTTCGATCGCCACGGTCAGCGTCCCGGCCACGGGCGACGGGCGTCTCGCCGGGCGCTGCGGCGGAGGCGGCGCCGCATTCTCCTCATATGCCCGGCGCAGCCAGCCGACGACGTCCCCGTCGACCTCGCCGGGCTCGCTGAGCGGTATCCGGACCGTCGCCTGGCCGATATCCCGCGCCGGGCGCAGCCGTCCGTCCGGCGCGGCGGCATCCAGGCGCAGGCCAAGGTCGACACGGTTCTTCGTCGTGGGCTTCACCACCGCGAATACGCGGCGCGGCGTCGCCAGGGAGACCAGGGTCCCTCGTGGCTGCACGGTGACCGGGCCGCCGACCGACGGGACCGCCTCCAGGATCGCGTCCAGGACGGGCCGCAAGCGCGGGCGGTCAGCGTACTGCTTGTCGATGAGCTGCTGCTCGGCGTCCGCCGCCATGCGGTCATCGTCTCACGCCCTCGCCGTCGATATGCTCAACCGGAACCCGTCACCATGCCGAGAGGGATAATCCGGACGTGAACCTGCCCGATGGCCTGCTCGCCCTGCTACGTCAGCCCAGCCCGTGTTACCTGTCGACCGTGATGCCCGACGGTTCGCCTCAGCTCACGCAGACCTGGGTGGACACCGACGGTGAGCACGTTCTGATCAACAGCGTCGCCGGCTTCCAGAAGGTCAGGAACATCGAGCGTGACCCGCGCGTCGCGCTGACCGTCTCCGATCCGGAAAAGCCCCACCGGTATTTCGCGATCCGCGGCCAGGTCCTCAGCGTGACGGCGGACGGCGCGGCCGATCATATCGAGAAGCTGGCCCAGCGTTACCTGGGCGGCCCCTACCCGTGGTATGGCGGCCGCGATCAGGCACGGCTCCTGATCACCATCGAGGCGCACAAGATCAGCGGCACGGGTTAGCCGGGAAGCCCTTATGCGGGCCGGCCGGTGCGCGGCCAGCTCTGGTAGCACAGCACGCAGAGCTTGGTCACGTCGTCAACGCGTGTGAACGAGCCGCACCGGAAACAGTAATTTTGCTGCATCGCTGGAATCCACCTCCCCGGACGTTTTCGTAAAACGCAGGGGACGCATTGATATTCCCCCAGGTCGGAGAGGGTGGCGCAGGTCACCCTGGCAGGCTGCCGGCCTCGAACCGGCTGACCGCCATCCCGCCGCTGTCACCGCGCAGCCCGAACGCGAAATGGTACTGCGACAGCGTCGCCGGGTCGTTCAGGTCGAGCAGCGTGGCGACCGACGTGGACTCGAGTTCCGTCCACGGTCCGGTCCCGCCCGACTGGTAGAAGGAGGTCACCGTGTCACCGCTCAGCGTGAAGGCGAGGCGGTCGCCGGGCTGGAGCGTGACGTCGGCGCAGCAGGCCACCTGGAATCCGGGCGGCTGAAGCACTCCGTTGAGCACCAGGTCCTCGCCGACCGTGTCGTAGTAGTCGTTGTACCAGAACATGATGTAGTCGGACGCGTCCTTGACGAGGCCGACGAAGACGCCGCTGTTGTGATTGACGGCCCCGCTGCCCAGCGCCTGCACGTCCACTACGGCGGTGGCCTGCGATGTGGCCGGCGCCGTCCCGGAGACCAGGAACCCGTACCACGGCTGGGCGGCGGTGGCCGCCGCCTGGCCGCCGCCGACGGTCCACGTGGGCGGCACCTCGCCGGTGCCGCTCGTCACCGACGAGCTGACCTGCGTGTAGGCGGCCAGGTCGTCGGTGGTGAACTCGTCGTTGAGCTGGCTGGTGTAGGCGTCCGGGGAGTAGACCACGGTCGCCGACACCCGCCCGTAGGCGACGATCTTGCCCTGGCCGGCCGTGGCGTACGCGTAGAGCGCGGTCGCCTCACCGGGCGCGGTGCCCGCCGCGGGCGTGACCGCCCAGGTTTCCCGGCCCGGGCCGGTGACGGCCACGCGGCGCACGGTCCAGCCCGTGGGCGCGACCAGGTGCACGCTGGCGCCCGCCCCGGCGCCCAGGACATACTCCGTCGTCACGGTGGTGGCCGCCCCGTTGGTGAGTGTCGCGGTAGTGGCGGTCGGGCCGTCGATCCAGAGCCGTGCGCCGGGCTGCTGCGGGCCGCCCGCCTCCAGTTCTGCCACGCCGCTGCAGTCGCCGGGCTGATCGGTCACGCTCACCCTGATCTCGCTGGTGACGACCGCCGGGAACGTCACCGCGCTCAGCCCGTTGGACGGCGGCGGCCCGGCCGGATACCGCGCGCCAGGCACGGTCGTCCACGTGCCGCTCGCGTTCAGGTACTCCACCTGGTAGGAGGCGGGCGCGGCGACCGTGCCGCCCTGGTCGGTGTCAGACCAGGTGTAGAGGCGGACCTCGCTCACCGGAACGGCGGCGCCGAAGTCCACGCCGAGGTCGCTGTCCGGCCCCGGCGCGCCGCAGTCCGTCCACTCCGAGGCCTGCTGGCTCTCGTCATAGATGACCTGGCCGTCGGTGGCGTCCGCCGGTGAGGTCCCGGAGCCGCTCGTGGACGCGAACGCCTGCGGCTCGCCCGTGCTGTAGACGTTGGCGGCCAGGTCATCGAAGTCCGCGGCCGGCTTGACGCCCGCGCCCGGGCCGGTGAGCGGGACGCTCAGCTCCCTGATGGTCGCCGATGTGGCCGCGAGCCGGCCGTCCACATAGACGTGCAGGCCGGGGCCCTGATGGAACTGATCGCCGGTTCGGTCCCACAAGACCGTGATGTTGTGACCGTGATAGGGCACGTTCTCGAGCGCGAAGTAATTCCAGCTCTGGGGCACGAGCGGCTGGATCTTGAGCGTGTTCCCGAGCTGCGGGCGGATGCCGATGAGGCCCGAGATCACCAGGTCGTTATAGGTGGAGTGGCTGTAGTCGGTGGCATCGTAGATCCAGTCGGGCTGGGACGGGTCGTGCGCCTGGCCAACGTGCGGCGAGCCGTTCTCCATCTGCGTCGCGGCATAGGTGTGCAGCAGCGAGTCGTAGTCGGCCGCCGTGACATACGACTGGGCGGGGTAATTGTCGAGCAGGTTGGCCAGCCCGGTGAGGGTCTGCGAGGTCGCGAACGGCCAGCTCGGGCCGTCCCACCGGCAGCACCCGTCGGCGGCCTGGTACATGTACCACTTGCTGCGCTGCTCAACGGTGGTCGGGCCGTACGGCGCGGCGAACCCCTGCGGGCTGGTGAGCTGGGCCCAGGCGGCCGAGTCGGACGGGGCGGGCATGTCGAACATCCAGGGGACGAAGCCGATCTCCTCCCGCGCGGACAGCAGCGTGTGACTGGGGTTGTCGACACTGCCCATGTCGTAGAAGAACTGCCGGCTGGGGTCCCACAGCCATTTCTGCATGCTGGTCTTCAGCGCCGCGGCCTTGGCCGCGTAGCTGGCGGCGACCCCGGGCTGGTGCGCCAGTGACGCCAGCTGGGAGATCGCCATGGCGTCGCCGTACTGGTAGGCGTTGATCGTCGGCCGGTAGCCGGCGCCGCCGTGGTACGGGTCCGACGGATCGGTCTCGTATGAGGACGCCGAGTACTCCATGCCGTCCCATACCGGCACCTGCCAGTACAGGCCGAGCTGGGCGTTGTACTGGTTGCTCCAGCCCTGGTACTGGCGCTCCATCTCCGGCAGCAGCCTCTCGGCCTGACTGAAGTCACCGCTGACCTCGGCCTGGCCAAGCACGGCGCTGGCGAGCCAGATGCTGTACTCGTGGGCCCAGTTGTCCTGGTTGGAGTTGAGCTCGTCGGTCGCGGGCTTGGGGCCGGAACCCGCGCCCTGCAGCCAGTAGTCGATGTCGTCGGTGACCGGCTCCTGATCGCGCAGCCAGCGGCCTTCGTCGATCTGGTGCGCGGACGAGGCGTCGATGGCACCGAAGGGGGCGGAGTAGCCGGGTGCGCCGAAGAACTCGGTCAGGACATCCCCGTTGGCCGTCCCGGTGGGGCGCACGTGCTCCTTCCAGACGCGCCAGCGGTAGTAGTACACATCCTGGATCGTCTTGTCGGGGACGTCGAGGAAGGGGATGTTGGCCTCGTACCAGGCCTTCTCGTCCGTGTTGCCGAGGAGCGCGGCGTCGTCGAGGAAGTGGGTGCCCTGCCCGACCGACGGATAGGGATCCGCCTGCGACGAGCTGGCCGCCAGGGTGCTAGCGCTCCCCGGCGCGCCATGGGGGGCGGCCTGTCCCGCGGTGGGGGCCTGCGGGAGCCCCGCGCCCAGGCAGGCCGCCAGCATCGCCACAGCCACGATGGGGTAAACGCCCCTGGTTCGCCACGAACAGATGCGTGATCGTCGGCCAGCGTCCATGAGGGACTCCCTTTCCGCCTGTGTCCGCCTCCACGGGATGCACCGGTTTGGGACACCATCAAAGTAAATCGCCCACTAACGGGCAATCAACACCTGACATCGATGAGCCGCTTGGCCGGGCCACGTCTGACTTTTGGGAGCACACCGGTACAGAAAGAAGGGTGCATGACATGAGCGCCTCGCGTATCGCGATCTACGGCGCCACCGGCCACACAGGGCGCCTGGTGGCCGCCGAGCTTCTCGCGAGAGACCAGGACATCATCGTGGCTGGCCGCGATGCGGACGCGCTCCACGCGATGGACGAAAGCCTCGCCTCGCCAGCGCACGTCACGACCAAGGTCGCCGCGCTCGACGACGCGGCCGCGCTGCGCGAACTCGCGGAGAACGCGACCGCGCTGATCCATTGCGCGGGCCCGTTCGCGGAGACCGGGCCGCCCGTGGCGTCCGCCGCCGTGGCGGCGGGCTGCCATTACGTCGACCACGCGGTCGAGCCGCATCACGTGCGGTTCCTATTCGACAAGCTCGATGAGCCGGCCCGCCGCAGCGGCGCGATCATGATCCCGCAGACCAGCTTCTACGGTGGCATCCCCGATCTGCTCACCGCCACGGTGGCCCAGGGAATGGCGGACATCGACCGCGTCACCATCGGTTATTCGGTCAGCGGCTGGCGGATGACCCCCGCCGCGAAGCGCACGGCGGAACTCCTTGTCTCTGAGATCGACCGGATCACGTTCACGGGCGGCACGCATCATGTGGGTCCCGGGGAAGTCCGCAACACAGTATTCCCGTTCCCTCCGCCGTTGGGCCCGCGCACGATGATCGCGCCCTTCCCGATGGGCGAGATCGTCACTATCCCCCGGCACGTCCCCGCACGCACTGTGGAGGCCCAGCTGACCGCGGCGACCTTTGAAGAGGAGCAGGTGTTCACGAGCGAGCACGTCGATGACGCGACACGAGCGCAAAGCACCTTCGTGATCGCGGTGCAGGCCACCGGGCTGGCCGGCGGCGGCCGAACCGGTCATCTGAGCGGACGTGACATCTGGCGTGCCGGGATGCTGCTGTCGGTGGAGGCGGCCCTGCGACTGGCCCATGGCCAGGGGCCTGGGCAGGGTGGCGTGTTCAGCACCGCCGAGGCGTTCCCGGCCGCGTCCATCCTCCGGGATCTGGACGCGCTCGGCGCTTTCTCGTTCCACGGCGTGATCGAGTCGCCCGCGAAGCAGGAGGCGATGTGACGGCGATGGAACCGGTGCTGGTAACGGGCGCCGCGGGCGGGCAGCAGGGGTCAACGGGCCTGCTCGTCACGCGACTTCTGCTGGAGCGAGGTCAGGCGGTGCGCGCGTTCGTGCACCACGATGATGAGCGGGCGGCCCGCCTGCGGGCGCTAGGGGCGGAGGTGGTTACCGGCGACCTGCGCGAGATCACCTCGGTGCTGCCGGCCATGCGCGGGGTGCGCCGGGCGTTCTTCACCTACCAGGTAACCAGCGGGCTGCTAGACGCCGCCGGCGCCTTCGCCGCGGCGGCCCGGCAGGAGGGACTGCAGCGGGTCGTGGAAGTGTCGCAACTGGCCGCCTCACCGGCGGCTCCTACTCCACGGATGCGCCAGCACTGGGTGGCGGAGCAGGTCTTCGATTGGGCCGGCATCGGCGCGGTGCATCTGCGGGCGGCGGTGTTCTTCGAGAACCTGGCGGTGCTCGCGGCGTTTCGGGGCGGCGGTGAGCTGATGCTTCCCCTGGGAGATCCGGGCACGGTGATCCCGCTGGTGGCGGCCGGCGACGTAGCTCGCGTGGCGGCGGGCATGCTCACCTCCGACGGGGACATCGATCCGGTCTGCCGCCTGACCGGCGAGATCCTGCCCGTCGGCGAAGCGGCCGAGGCGCTGGGGATTCCCTACGCGGACATCGATCCCGCGGAATGGCATCACTGGGCACTAAGCAAATACGGTGACTCGCACACCGTCGAGCACCTGTCAGCCCTCTGGGAGATTTTCCGTCTCGTCGGATCACATCACGAGCTTTACCAGGTCACCGAAGCGATCGAGCAGATTGGCGGGCACCCGCCGCTGACCCTCCGCGAGTTCGCCGCCGCGTCGTGACGGGAGCGGGGCGAGGTCCCGCCGGAAAAGGCGGTCGTCACGGATTCCGGGTAATAATGGCGGCATGGATGAGGGATCGTCCGAGCCGGACATTCTTGAACACAAGGGCAGGCTAAGGCTGCCTCGCCTGCCTTCGCCCGGCTGGCGTCCCACGCGGGCCGCCAGCATCCTGGCGGCCGTGACCCTGGCCATCGGACTGGCAGCCGGCTACGTGGCCGGCCACGGCCAGGGACCAGGCACCGCCGCCCCGCCAGGCAAGCCCGCCGCGGCGGCGCCCCTCGTCCCGATCGACTTCGGCCCGGCCCTGAGCGAAGAACAGGGCACCTGCTCGGTGCAGGCCGGACGCGACCTTCAGCTCGGTATCCCGGTCACCAACCAGTCCCCGGAGACCGTCCTGCTCAAGTCGGTTAAGCCGGTCCCCCTGGTGCCCGGCCTACTCAGGGTGCTGTCCTGGCGCTGGGATCCCTGCGGCTTCGACAATGACGGGATCAGCCCGGATACGGTCGCGCTCGGCCCTGGCGAGACCACGTGGGTCACCGCCGTCGTCCAGCCCCTGGTAGCGTGCCCGGGCCCCGCCCCCCTGCAATTCCGGGTCACCTACTCCATCAACAGCCAGCAGACCAGCTTCAACCTGCCCGGCTTCCCCGACCTGAGCGCCGTCCACTACAGCGGCTGCCCAGCCCCCGCCGCCTAGCACGCGCCCCAGTCCGCCGGCCCAGATCACCGGTCCCATGTGGTGTCCGCCACGGAACAATAGTTGCCAGGTAATCCTGACCAGCCGCCGCGTTCCCGCGGGAACGTCGGACGCAATTGCGCGAAACGCCCCCGCGGGAACGCCAGGGAGCCGCGGGAGTCACCATGGATCGTTGGGCGAATGATTGCACGTGATCTTCATGAACGTCCGGAGGTGACGAGCCAGTGCCGGCGACACGGGTCAGCCATCCGTTCTTCGCGCGGATTTTCCCGCCACTGATCCGCATGATGGACACGGGCGGCCTGGCCGGGCGCCGGGCCGCGCTGGTCGGCGACCTGGCCGGGATCATCATCGACGTCGGTTCCGGGTCCGGCGCCAACTTCGGCCACTACCCCGCCTCGGTCACGCGCGTGCTCGCCGTCGAGCCGGAGCCCAGGCTGCGGCGTCTCGCCACGGCGGCGGCGCTGGCGGCGCCGGTGCCGGTTGACGTCGCCGGCGGACTAGCCAGTCCCCTGCCGGTCGGCGACGCCAGCTTCGACGCCGCGGTGGTTACCTTCCTACTGTGCAGCGTGCCCGACCTGGACGCGGCACTGGCCGAGATACGCCGGGTCCTGCGTCCTGGCGGGACACTGCGCTTCCTGGAGCACGTCCGCGGCGACTCCACGGGGATCACCCGGACGCAAGACATCCTGGACGCTGTCCTGTGGCCGCGCCTGGCCGGCGGGTGCCACCTCGGACGCGACCCAGTGACTGCCATCGAACGGGCCGGGTTCGTCATCGACCGGCTCGACCGGTTCCTGTTTCCCGGCATGCGGGGCCCTATGTCCTTTTACGTCGCCGGGCACGCCACTTCACCGTGAGTCCGCGACCGGGTTTATATAAGGGGTCCTGGCTTTAGAGTTGGCCGCCTAAGCAGGCACGGTACGGAAGACCGGCCAGCAGACTTCCGTCCGGTACCTGGTCTCGTCGTCGGTGTCGGTGAAGCTCACCGGGTAATACTCCCGGATCGGGCCGTCGACGCCGATGGCTCGCTCGGCGACCGCCGTGCCGAGGGCGGCATAGGTCCGGTCGATGCTATCGAGCGCGCCCTCGTGCATGGCGGCGGCCACGTCGACGGCCGGAATCTGTGTCAGCCGGACTCGCCCCCCCACCGGTGCCGCACCGCCGTGGACCGGCACGAAGAGCGTGATCTCGGCGCGTTCCGCCTCGAAGAAGTCGCCGGGGAACAAGGCGCCGAAGCATCCGGCCGCACGGATACCTCCGGCAGACAGCGCACCCTCCAATTCGCTGAACGCTCCTGGTCCCCATTCGCCCAGGACGTCTGCTGTCACTACCTCCTCGATGGCGAGCACGGTAGCCGCCGGGATCGACCGGAGCTGTATATCCGGGCGCACGGCCGGGCCCGTTAGCAGGCTTCGCAACGAAGCGACGGACGCCTGTGTCCGCTCCAACTGCTTCTCCATCCGGGACAGGTGCTCGGCGAGTTCGCGGTTGCGCGTCTCTATATCCGGAGCGCCAAGGATCGTTCTGATCGAGTCGAGCGGCATGCCCAGGTCACGCAGGCGCCTGATGACCTGTGCCGCGGGGAGCTGCGTGGTGTCGTAGGACCGGTACCCGGTGAAGGGGTCCACGGCCGCGGGGACCAGCACATCCGTGTCGTGGTAGTGCCGGAGCGCCTTGATGCTGAGGTGCGTCATCCGGGAGAACTCGCCGATGGTCAGAAGCGTGGCCATGGGTCCTATCCTGCCTTCTTCGGGATCAGGAACGTGAGCGCCGCCACGCCGAGGAGCAGCGCCGCCATCTCCGCCACGCTCCACCCGTACGCGATGCCGTATCCGCGGTCGAGGAGGCCGTAGAAGACGACGCCGCTAATCGCGACGCCGATCGCGTTCCCGACCTGCTGGGCGGTCGCGAGGGCGCCCGACACCGATCCGGCCGTCCGCTGGCTGGAGTGGGACAGCACCGTCGTGGTGAGCGGCGTGATGCACAGGCCCTGCCCGGCGCCGAGCAGCAGCAGGCCGGGTGCGAGGAACACGAGGGGACCCGCGCCGCCCGCCGCGCCCGAGTGCCAGACGGCGGCGATGAGAAGGATGTCCCCGAGGGCACCGAGGAGCGCGCCGATGGCGACGACAGGACGGCCGAAGCGCACGGTGAGCTTCGGCGCGGGGAACGAGGTCACCAGGTAGCCGGCGGCGAGGATGCTGAACATCCCGCCGGATTCGATCGGCGTAAGGCCGCGACCTTCCTGGAGGTAGAGGGCGAGCAGCAGGTACCCCGCGGCCTGCTGGCACCAGAAAAGGACCTGGCAAGTCAGGCCGGACCGGAACGCCCTGATCGCGAAGATGGCCGGGTCGAGCAAGGGCTGCCCGCCGCGGTTCGTCGTCCGGTAAAGGTGAACGGTGAACGCGGCCAGGAGTACCGGCCCGGCGGCGAGGGACGCCCACGACCAGGCTGGCCAGCCTTCCTGACGGCCATCGAGGAGCGGCAGGACGATGGCGGTAAGGCCGGCCGTGAGCGTGACCGCGCCAGTGACGTCGAGACGTCCGGTCCCGGCGGTGCGGGATTCGGGGACAAGCCGGGGCGCGGCGACGATAGCGGCGACGCCGACCGGGACATTGACCCAGAAGATCGCCCGCCAGCCCAGGTCGAGCACGTTCGCGCTGATCAGAAGGCCGCCGATGATCTGGCCGCCGGCCGCGGCGGCGCCCATCACCATGCCGTAGACGCTGATTGCGCGGACCCGGTCGGGACCGGTGTATGTCGTGCCGAGGATGGACAGGACATTCGGCGCCAGGAAGGCGACGCCGATGCCCTGGGCGAGTCGCGCGGCGATCAGTGTCTGCGGATTGGGCGCGACGGCGCACAGCGCCGAGGTGATGGTGAAGACGGCGACGCCGATCATGAAGAGCCTCCGGCGGCCGTAGTGGTCGCCGAGCCTCCCGCCGCAGACCAGGAACGACGCGCTGGTCAGGCCGTAGCCGGCGATCACCCACTCGACCGCCGCCGGGCCGGCGCGGAGGTTGTGCTGGATGGCTGGGATCGCGACATTGACGATGAAGAAGTCGAGGACGGAGACGAAAGTACCGCACAGGATCACGGCGAGCGGCGCCCACTTGGCCACCTTGGATACCGTGCCCGTGCTTTCCACTGCGGACTGGCTCGTGACTGTCATGTGCCCGAGCCTCCGGTCTCCCCTCGCAGGAGAGTCAAGCGCCCAGTTCCCGCGCGGCCAACCGGCCCACCTCCCCTCGCGCCACCGCCCCGCCGGCCTACCCCAACCGCCCCGCC
>Ga0210389_10000345_pt1 | contig 44963 bp, 67 predicted proteins | sample IncBWH28OmetaG_FD_160127 | JGI IMG/M metagenome (GOLD analysis project Ga0210389, IMG submission 160127) | Forest soil microbial communities from Barre Woods Harvard Forest LTER site, Petersham, Massachusetts, United States - Inc-BW-H-28-O ... | reverse complement strand
GGCCTTCTGTTGTTCCTCCTGATCCCACAAGGAGTTAGCAAGATCTCGGGTGTAGTCTTCGTCCAGCAGGAAGCCTTTGGCATCCATAAGGGTTGCGATCATCGCAACTTTGTGATCGTCCTTGGTCAGTTTTGACTTGATGTCTATTTGCTTTTGGAGTTGCTGGAAGAGCCTGGCTGTTCCGATGGCGTCTGTCCCTGCGTAGATGAGGAAGAGTTCGTTGTCAATTGGCATCCATCGGTACATGTCCGCAATTTTGGCAGAGGCTTCCTTTGGTAGCTCCCCTGCTTTTCTGAGTCGGATGTATTCATCTGTCAGTTCCTTCTTAAGTTTGTGACAGTCTGGCACATAATGTGCCAGAAGCTCTTCTAGAGACTGTCCAATACCGCCTTCATCACGTCCACGAGGATCGATCTGATGGGCAAGAATCTTGGTGTCCCTAGTCTGCGACCAAAGCTTTTCGATGTAACGAGGCAGTTCGTCACCGAAGTGACGATTGGTCACCTGGATGTCATAACTTGCATTGTGCATGATAAGCCGCTTGCCAAGCAAGCTCTTAAGAGTTTGCCAGATCTTGTCCGGGAACGTCTCGTACGGGAACACATACGCCTGTGAAGGCGTAGCCAAAGCGATCAAGCGGAGCCTGTGGCCATCAGAGTAGATGTCGAGACCTGTGGTCTCTGTGTCCAGCGCCAGCGTGTGCTGGCGTTCCATCCAGTCAAACATCTTGGCCAGGTCCCTATAGTCCTCAGGGACTAGGATGCTGCCGTTGGCGAGTTGTCTCATGGGACCCACTGTAGCACGGCTAGCGGCCGTGTGCAACCCACAGGGGTATATAGTTACTAGCAGCCCTACAGGGCTGCTTACTACTAGTAGTAGGGAACCGTTAGGTTCCCAACCACTTATTCACTACGTTCATATTGTAGCGAACCAGATAGTGTCTGTCAAGCAACCTTGGTCGGTGGACGTAGAGGACATCATAGATGTCCGACTTATCATGACAACCCTGTGGGGCTTGACACCGTGTGCTAGTGTCTTCCACATGGTAACCGGACGAACTGAGCAGCAGTTCACACCTGATCTGAGCCTCCTAGCTCAGGGGCACTACAAGGAGTTCTTCTACCAGGGCCTGGGTGAGAACAGCCTGGCCTACCTTCGACAGCCTGCACGAACACACAAGACCACCTTGACGGCTGTCGAACACAAGAGCTGGGAGGCTACGGCCCCTCGGGACTGGCGACTGAAAGCGGCTTGCAAAGACGTCGATCCTGATATATTCTTTCCTGAGAGCTTGGGAGAGTATCAGCTCCCGGATGCGCCTTGGCGCAGACTGTGCCCCAACTGTCCAGTGAAGGACCTGTGTCTAAAAGCTGCAACTGAACCCGGCGACAAGGTGTACGGTGTGTTCGGCGGGGTATACTTCAACTCACGCGGTCAAATGCGTGACGACAGCAGTCGTCTCGGTGGGAAAAACCCCAAGTATCCCGACAGTAGAAACACAACCAACGCAGAGCGTTGCAAAGCATACCGGAACCGAAAGAAGGCGGAGATTGCACGCAAGTCACAGCTCGATTAGTTCATACCTGTATTGTGGCAAAGCATACGAACTAGCAAAGATTCGAAAGTTTCCCGAACCACCTGCTTGGTATCTACTCGGTGGTAGTGCGGTGCATACCGCAACAGAGTGGATTGATACGGACGGTTGGGATGGGACACCTGAGGAAGCTTTTCACTACGCTTTTCACCTAGCGTGCCAGGAGGCACGGGAGAGCGGCTGGGAGGACGAGACACAGTGGCGGACGGCTGGTTACGGCAATAACAAGCAGGGCTACGCACACTGGTCGGAGAAGGGTCCTAGGTACGTCCGCCAGTGGGCTGATCGTGGCCTACAATGGGATGAAGTTGAGGTGGACATTTCCCACACTCTGCCCTCGGGCCTTGTCATCAAGGCTTTTGTGGATAGAGCGTGGCTTGACAGGAAGACCTCAACCTGGTCTATTGTGGATATGAAGACTGGATCTTCTCGCCCTGACTCTGATCAACAGCTTGGCATTTACACAGTCTTGTTTAAGCAGTGGCTGGCTAGGCAGACAAAATACACCACTCCGCCCTTTACAGACATGTGGGGTGGCTGGTCTTTCATAGCTTCCAACTACATGTTTAAAGACGATGAGTTTTACGAGATGGACGTCTCGAACTGGAACCTGGAAACTGTTGACAGACTAGCTCAGGAGTGGAAGAATGGAGTTGAGTCCGGAGTTTTCCTCCCCAACCGTGGATTCAAGTGTGCACGATGTGGTGTTGCAGAAGCTTGCTTCCTCCAATCAGGTGACACCGAAACTACCCGTGTTTTTGACAGGTACAACCCCTATTTCATTGGAGACTGAATTGGTTACGAAGAAGGATGAGGCCGTGGAGCAGGACGTTTGGGAGGCTGAGCCTGAATCCAACCGTGAGTTCATGACTGTCACCCTCAAGGGTGGTGGAAACAACTCGTGGATTGTGTTCCATTTCAACGGCATGGATGAGGCTGAGTATACTCTCGCCGATCAGGATCGGCTGTCTGAGCTGATGGACCTGGCTGCCAAGTCTGAGGCAACCTTCCAGCGGCATGTGAAGACTGCCACCGGTGTTACTGGCCCGAGTACCAAGTCTTCCGGTTGGAAGAAGCCTGCGGCTTCTGGTGGATCCAAGTTTGAGTGTGAGCATGGTGAGCGTGATGTGAAGACTGGACGCTCTGCCAAGGGCGATTGGAAGGGTTACTTCTGCCCGGAGAAGGTTTGCGATCCGGTTTGGGGCTGATAGTCCTTGTCGTTCAAGTTGGCCCGCGCCGTTGGGCGCGGGCTCACCAATGGCGAACCACTGCCTGATGTGTTCCGCTCTTTGAAGGAGCGAGGGATCCGCTTCTATCGTGGAGGCACTGTGTTGGTTGGTGGTGTCCCAGGTTCTATGAAGACCATGTTTATCGGCCACTTGGTTGACACCATGAAGGTTCCGACACTCTACATCAGCAACGACACCAACGAGATGGATATTGTGTCTCGCTTCCTGGCGAGACGAACCAAGCAAGACTCCAGGGACATGCGTGAGAGGGCTCTAGAGGATCCACAGTGGGCCGCTCGCAAGCTGTCTGACATGGATTGGGTCCGCTGGAACTTCAACGCCTCACCATCGCTTGAGGAGATCGAAGAGGAGATGATGGCGTTTGAGGAGTTGTGGGGTGATAACCCGCATCTGGTGGTCGTTGACATCCTGATGAAGGTGGACTATTTCGAAGATGGCGGTGGTTCACTGGAGGGTATTGTCAGATACTTGGACAAGCTCGCACGTGACACTGGCGCCTGTATAGTGATCGCCTGCCACACGAGTGAGAATGAGGACGGTCATCCTTGTCAGCCTATGAAGGCTATCCTAAACAAGGTGTCCAAGTTTTCTACGTTGGTGTTGACCACTGCACATGTGGATGGTATCTTCTATCTTGCACCGGTTAAGAATCGCAACGGCTTTGCCGATGCTACCGGGTACAGTAGTTTTCAGTTTCTGGTTGATCCGACCATCGCGATGATTGAGGAGTTGGAGTAATGGCTCGTATTCTGCACCAAGACACCTTTAAGGTGTACAGGGTGGTTGTGTCAACCCACAGGGGGGATGCTTCCTATGATTCCTTCTACGGTCCGTACGACAATCGTCGTACTGCTGCCAGCGTTGGGGGAAACATGGTCGCCGATAAGCGGAGATGGGGCTTGGTAGCTGCATATTTCGTTGAAGAAGCCGATACTCGGTGGGCCAGGGCCGATGACTAATGACGCTCGAAGAGTTGGTAGCCAGTTTGAAACAGACATCCTTCTGTTCCTGCGGGAGTCAGGAGTGCCAAGTGAACGACTTGCGAAAGCGGGAGCTAACGACGAAGGAGACATTAGCGTTGGCGGAGGTGCTTTCATCGCTGAACTCAAGGCTCGCCGAGATCGAAACAGTTCACTCAGCCTGCACGCCTGGCTCACAGAAGCAGAGCGAGAAGCAGCCAACTACGCCAAGGCCAGGAACCTTTCAGTCACCCCGGTACCGATCCTGGTAGTAAAAAACCCGCGCCATAGGATCGAGGACAGCTTCGTTGTCCTCCGTTTGAAGGATTTCATCGATGATGAGGGAAGCTGAGAAGGAACGTGTGATTACGTTCCCACTGCATGAGTTTTGTGCGGTGGTCGAGTCTTATCTCACACCTAACCACCCAGTCTACCAGTTCGTGTTTAAGCACTACAAGGAACAGATCCTGAAGGGATTTGGTTTGGATGGCCGAGAAGAAGACGTTTAAGAACATACCTATTTCCAATGAGATTCGCAGGGACCTCCACGAAGACGAACTTATTTGGCAAGTCTACACGGCTGATAACGCCCCAACACGGGAGAAGTTCAATTCTTCAGAATGGGACATGGAAGTCACCTTCACCAAGAAGGTGGAGCCTATTGAAGTCGGCAACCAGGTTGTGCATATAAATGCTAACGCTGCAAAGGGCATCTGGACTTGGCTCGGTAATCCCACGATGACTGTTCTACAGGTCATTGAAAACAAGGCGTGGTGTCGTACCAACGGAACTGGCCAAGATGTGGTTTTCAAACTCATCGAGCTTAAGCATGCCAGCTAGGTTCAACATCGAACCTATTCTCCTAGAGTTCGGGGCACAGTTCACAGCCAACAGTTCTAAAATGCTGTGCCCGTTCCATGAGGAACGACACCCCTCCGCCTGGTACAACGACTACTATTTCAAATGCTTCGCTTGTGGCGTCCAAGGAGACGCTGTAGGTCTTCTACACAGACAGGGAGGTCTATCTCTTGCAGAGGCTTACGCCAGAGCAACGGCTCTTGCTGGAGAGCCAGACGGCACAGTATCAGACGCACCTGTATCTGGCCGCAGACTACCTGGACGGAAGAGGAATTACCGAGGACACAGCCGTTTCGGCAAGACTGGGAGTAGTTGATGAACCAATCCACGGCGACAGTGAGGCTGCATACCGACGACTTGTCATCCCCTTTGTCACACGTTCAGGGGTGGTCGATCTACGCTACCGATGCATTCGGGGACACGACTGTGCTGAGGCTGGGTGTCCTAAGTACCTCGGAAGACCTGGTTCGAGCCTTAGGCTCTATAATGTCGGATCTCTTGTCACCGCTGGTGACACCATATGCGTCACTGAAGGGGAACTTGACGCTCTCATACTCGATCAACTTGGATTCGATGCAGTGGGCCAGCCCGGAGCAGAGTCTTGGAAAGGACACTGGACCAGACTATTCGAAGACTTCAGCCGAATCGTAGTGTTCGGCGATGGTGATGACGCCGGTAGGCGTTTTCTCAAATCTTGGAAGGAAAGGTTTCCACAGTCTGTGGAGATGGTACAACTACCACAAGGTGAAGATGTGAACAGCATGTATTTGTTGGAGGGTGAGTCCTATTTCCGCAACATCCTTGGCCAATGATCGTGGCCAGTTTTGGGAAGAGCGCGTTCGCGATAGCTGGAACAGCTATGCATCCAAGGAAGCTTGGATGACACACATTCGTCACTGGTTCGAGGAGCCAGACATCGGTCTGGCTGATATTGCCTGGGATCTGATTAGCTTGGAAGAGGGAGAGGACAACCTGTGACTGACCGACACAACGCCGACAAGCTGCTCTACCTGTGCGGCGACCTTAGGAATCCCGAGTGGTTCTTCAAGGCTGAGCGTGAGATCGTGTGGTTGACCGACTACACTGTGGTAAACCCTGCCAAGGCCAGAGACACTCTGCTTGAACGACTTCGGTACTGTGTTGACGCGGCTGATTTGGTGGTCGTGCTTCCGGGGTACCTCACCTCTAGTGAGGCTTTGACTGAGGCTATGTACGCTAAGACTGTTGGTATCGAGGTCAAGCTCTTCGAGGATGTTGTTGCACCTTTTGATAATGTGAGGGATTGTGACTGAGCTAGAGGCCTTGCTGCGCAATGAGTTTGCCATCACACAGATGATGCTGCTCACCATTCTGGTGACACTCTTCTACATAGCTTTTATTAAGAGGAACAAGTGACCAGTAAGTTTAGCTGGGAGCCTCTGGATCGAGGCTCCCTCCTTCTCCGCATCGCCGATGGTGATCGAGAGACCACTTGGAAGATCCGAAAGAACACCTCTATCGATAAGGTACGCATGATCTTTGATGAGATGACGGATGAGCTTGGGGCCACCAATGTTGAGCCCCACTCGTGGGAGTGGGCCGGTACTCCAATGCCGGAGACAGTCCGTACGGTGGACGCTGAGGAGCTAGCAGAACTCCAGGGGTATCAGCCTATACAGGAGACCTCAGAAGAGGCTTCACGGGCCGCTCAGGCGGCACGAGTGGCCAAGCTCAACATCGGGGCCAAGTGGTTTGAAGCAGATGGTGACGAAACCTACGGGATCCCTATCCCGGACTACGATGCTGGCGAGGTCTGATGTTTGGTAGAGACAAAACTCCAGCCAAAAGCACTTACTTTGCCGTATATACATATGAGTACACCACCAGCGCGAACGCCGTAGTTGTAAAGGCCCCAGATGATCTAGCCGCTCTTACGACAGCTAAGGGCTTGGTAGGGACGGAATATGGGACGCACAAGCTTATCGGAGTACTCCGTAGTGATGGTAGTTCGGTACAGGACTTCAGTGAATCTGAGCGCCATACAGCAGACCTTGAGCGAGAGTTGGGTATTCGATGAATGAGGACCCTTACCGCCATCCTGGCGGGCGAACCTGCGCTAGCACACTCGGTTTGCTGATAGTCAGTGTTGGAATTTTTGTCTGCGGCTTGGTGTTGATGCTCGGATGAAGGTGTACATTCAAGATGAGGGTATGAGAAAGGTCAGACGGATACCGCATTGGCCACACAGGTACAAGAGGTGGGAATATGTGGGCGGTAATTACGCGGAGCGTTGGTGCGAAACCTGCGGCCACTGTAAACGAAGGAAGGTGTATCTTTTTTGAAGCTGTTGACGGTGGACATTGAGACCACGCCCAATCTTGCACATGTTTGGCAGCTTTGGGGACAGCAGCACATCGGCCTGAATCAATTGATGGAGTCTTCAGAGCTGTTGTGCGCATCGTACAAATGGCACGATATAGATCAGACGTACTTCATCTACGGTCCCAGATACGAGCACATCGATCCTGAGGATGGATGGGGTCTTGTAGACCTTTACGATGCTGTGAACCTAGCCGATGCTGTTATCACGTACAACGGTAAGAAGTTTGACATTCCCCGCTTGAATAGCGCGTTCATTGAACAGGGATACCCAGTTCCAGCACCATACCAGCAGATCGACCTATACCAGACTGTGAAGCGTGTCTTCGGCTGGCCCAGCATGAAGCTGGATTATGTGGCCGGTAAGCTGCTAGGTGTGAACAAGGTCAAGCACGAGGGTCACGATCTGTGGGTCAAGTGTATGGCTGGTGATCCAGAAGCTTGGGCGCGTATGCGCGAATACAACATGCAGGATGTTGTGATTACAGAAAAGTTGTACGATAAGCTTCGGTCTTGGATCACCAATCATCCCAATGTTTTGCTGTACGATGACAACCCTGAAATCAAGGCTTGTACCTTCTGTGGGAGTGGTAGTTTTCAGCGTCGCGGAGAGCGACGACTCGCGACAGGAATATACCAGCAGTATCGTTGCAATGATTGTGGTGGCTGGTTCAAGGAAACGAAGAGGCTAAATGGATCCACAGTACGCAGTTGACGAACAGCCGCCACTGACTGAGGAAGAAGTGGCGAAGGCAATCACTATGGGTGCGCGACAAGGGCGCGCTGGTTGCATAGGATACACCGAACTGGATGACCTTATTCAGGTCTGTTGGCTGGACACGCTGGAGAAGCCACGCAAATATCAGCGCTACATCAATGTTGGCAACTTCAACGGTTTGGTCAAAGAAATGGTTCGCACCGCAGGTGCGTATGCACAACGTGAAAAGGCTTCTGTTCTCGGCTACAGGGCAGAGGATTTGTTCTTTTACAGCAGGCGTATTCTACGCGAGGTTATACCGGCTGTGATTGAGCATACGTCCACTGGTGAACTGTTCGAATTTGAATACCCTGATCGGGCACTGTGGCTGGATGTTTGCTCAGGTCTTGGCGAGCTTAAACAATCCGACTATCAGATCCTGGTGTGGGCATTCAAGGGCGATCCCGGCAGGGATGCCGGTGCTGATGTAGTGGCCGGTCACTTGGGTATTTCACGTGTTGCGGCTGCTTCCAGGGTCAATCGAGTGTTGGACAAACTCCGTGGACATGTAGGCGGAGACAATCCTTTCGAACGTCGCCGTGTTCGTTCTTCAGCGTCGGCACAAGCCGAGCTGCAACATCAGTGGGAGGGCTAGTGAATGAGATAAAGGATTGGCGTGGAACGCCGATATTGGAGGGTGTTAAGGTTATCTGGTCTGGGGAAAGTTCCTACACTGTAGGTATTGGCACGATTACCCGGATTGAGGCGCATGTAGGTCGCTTCTACACTGTAGGTCGTGTGTGGGTTGACTGGCTTGAGCACAAGGCCCATGACAACAAGAAGTCTCAGCCTTTGGATATCAGCCGAATCACTGTTCTCACAAAGGATCTGCTCGATGACTGAAGAGACTGCTAGGGAATGGCTACGTGTTTTGAACACATCCGAAAGCGCCTGGCCCAGTGGCTATGAAGCAGACGGCTTCACTGTGGACGGTTGGGATTTCGAGTATTGTGGTTCAGGAGATTGGGTGCTTATGACTTACCGAAACGGTAAGTGGGTGACTATTGATGACTGAACAAGATGTTGTCTTGGTGAACGATTGGTCAGAGCTTAAGACTGCTGTTCACTTTCTACACAGCGTTGATCTCACAGCTTGGGAGATCGTCCCAGAGATCAACGAAGCAGTTGAAACGATCTACGACTACGTTCCTCGCCTCTTGGCACAGTATGCCAGTCTGTTGGAGGCCTCCTTCGCACTCACAGACGCTTGGGAACAAGCCAACCAGAACCGTACTCCAGAGGGCCTGTACCTGCCCTAGAACGACAAAGAGCCCCTGTCCCATACCGGGACAGGGGCCATATCTTTTGATCTTCTCTCAGTGTCTCTCAGCGGCTGCCTTGTACTCGCACACTGTGCAGATCGCGTAGGGCATTCCGTGATTCTCTTGGTCGTGTTGGGTCCACGCCGACTCGTCGGCCTGATCGTACTTGTTCCACCGGGACAGGTACTTGTGTTGTGAGCGCAGCTCGCGCTCTGCGATGACTTCCACCACGTCGGGGTGCATCAGTCCCTCCCTACAGGACAGTTACAGGATCCGCTACAACCACCGGCCGTAGCGCACGGACCTTTCGGATTGCGGCAACAGTTTTTATAATGCCGCCTGAGAAGGCGCCTCCAGTTGAAGATCTTCACTAGTCCACATACCAATCACGCTCGTACTCGAACAGGTCGGATTCGGGGTCCAACAGTTCCATGGCAGTGTAGAGGTCTTCTTCATCCTGCCAGTCGTCCTCTTCGTCCTCCGGGAAAGCCAGCTCCCAGCACCGAGGGCAATAGCCCGACTTGAGGGTTTCACGGTCCTCATCAGACCACGACATGAAACAGTCCTGGATGAGTCGGCCAGACTGCCACTGTGCGAGAGCTTCTGTGTCCACCGTGAAAATAGTCTGTTCCCCGCACAGCGGGCAGGGTGGACACCTGTGTTCAATGAACATGTCGTTCTCTCCTATCCGTCATTCGACCTGAATGACTTCCAAAGTCTACGGACCGGAGTCCGTAGACTAAGGGCTACATTCAGTCTTCTAGTCCCTCTTCAACCCACACAGTGTAGCGGGAGTACTCACCATCGTTGTCGTCAAACGACGTGTCGATCACCTTAAACTGCTCTCCACAGGCTACGAAACGTTCGCCTCCGACCCAACGATCGGGCAGGAAACCACCCTTGGACAGCCACCCGTCCAGCTCTTCGATCAACAGAAACATCCAGCCCCCATCTTCGTAGATAACTGTTGGGTCGCTGTTTGCAGCCTTGATCAGCTCACGGATGTTCTCAAGCGTCTTGTTCGGGTCCACGTCAGTGCCTCCTCTCCACGTCCACGTCGATCTCGTGTCCCACAACAGCTTCACACATGCGGTTGAACACGGTCTCCAGACCAGCTTGTGAGGCAGCTTCCAAAGCAGCAATCATTTCAATGGTCGCCTGGAAGATAGCCTGATCCATGTTTGGAGCAGTGACGTCTACGTGGATTTTTGCACCAGGCACCGGCACCGAGCCGGGCATTACCGTGAAAGTGACTCGCCATGTCGGCATAGCCATGATCTTCCCTCCTTGACTCCAGCACCCTGCCAGAGAGACCAGCCTACACCCGAAGATGCAGACCAGTCGAACTGTCAGCCTGCGTTGAATGACCCCAAAAGAACTCCGTACCCAACGGTGTTGAGGATCTCCTCAACCACGGTGTTGTCTTCGTGGAAGCCATACGCCGTCACCGCACCGGAAAGATTTTCCCTGGCAATGGCCAAGGCATGCGACGGAGACTCAGCAGAAATCACCGCACCGTCGTATTCGTCGTAGCTGATGCAGTCGGTGCGCAGCACCAGATAAAGGGCCATTTTGATCACTTCTCCTTTTCAGATCACCGTAATGTCGAACACGCGGAAACGGTCTGTGAGGGACAACTGCACTGTCACACCGCGATAAACACTGTTGTCGATCTCGTACGAAACCATGGAATTAGGCACGGTTTGATAGCTGTTGCCGTTGTCGAGTGTTACACGCCAGGAAAAGCTGCCCAACAGCTTTTCCAGCTTGGTGATTACACCCTGGTCAGTGCGCGTTGACATAGCGTTCCTCCCGAACGAGCACACCAGACAGCTCCTGTTGAGCAATGTCCATGATTTCGGCACCGGCATCTTCAGCCGTGAGATCGCTCAGGACACCGCCAGTACCGAGGAGTCCAATGGTGACGCCCACCCCAGTTCCCGCAATAAAAGCTGCCTCAACAGGTGAGTAGGCCTCGACTGGGATCGTGGTGGTTTCACCGCCGCTCTGCACCTCAACGAAATACTTTCCCATGTTCATTCTCTCCTCGTTCTTTGAAACAGACAGCCACTCAGCCATCTTAGAGGTCAACAGAGTTTAAGCTGCTGACCACTAGCTAGGTTGACTAGCGTTACTCTGCGCTGAGCGCGCGTACCCAAGCTTCGGTCATTTCGGCGCAGTCGATGTCTTCAAAGTTGCTGAAGCCCAAAGGACCAGTGATGTAATCTTCGTACATACCTTCAAAGAAGGTTGTTACCGCATATTCGTAGCCGCAGTGATCGCGGGCGATGGCTGCGTCCCGGAACACCTGGCCCAGAATGCACTCAGTCATGTTTTCGATGTTCAGGGTGCGCAGGTTCACACGGCTTCGCCAGTCACCAGGGACATTCCGGTCAAGCCAGGCGATACCAGCAGCCACGCACTCATCAGCAGCTTCTGGCAGCTCACACGATTCACACATGCTGTGACCTTCTCTCCTTTGCGAAACAGACCACTGGCGTGATCTAGGCAGTGCTGGGACAGAGCCCCAGCACCACGAACTACTCACCAGTGTACGGGAAACAAGCCTCTATGAACTTGTACCGGTCGAAGTTGGTGTTGTCCAACTCGAACATGGTTGCCAACCCCGCCGCCACATACGACAGAAGCCAACCTTGCACGTAGGCAGGCGAGCATTCTGTATCGAAATGCTCACTGTAGGCTTCTTTGATGAGCTGTGCCACTTCACGATAGTGCCTGCGCGACATAGACATTATTCGCGCCCTTCAAGCTCGTTATCCGCGCGGCTCACAGCGGTGGCCCAGGTGTAACCGCTATCCTGGTAGTTCTGCACCGTGGCCAACCACAGCAGATTTTCCCGCGTGGTGTTGAGTACGCCCGACCAGACCGTCTCTCGAACACTATAGTTGAGCAGGCGGCACTCATTCATGCCGCTGCGCTGTTGTGCGGGGAGTGCCTGACCGATGCGAGCCATGGCATGTCCGATAATGCAGTCCGGGCAGCCGTCCTCGGTCGTGTAGTAGCATGCCGGTCCGCTCGAATCGAGATTGGCCGGGTACACGACGTCTGGCCACTCCGCCGCGATTTCACGCACCGCCTGAATCAGTTTTTCGGCGTCGATTCTGTCACCGTTGCGATACATGATCACCCTCCTTGAGAGATAGACAACCCTTCTGAGTCATCTGGAAGGTACACGTATGAAACGTGTACCAACCGCTAGAATCAGCGGGCAGGGTGGATCTCCATAATGCGGGGGAATCTTGAGTTAGCGACCTCGATAGCCTCGCCCCAAGCTTCACCGGCGTCCTGGCGGGTTTGCACACAAGCCAACCAATTGAACGCGATGTATTCGCTCTCACTGGTCGGGTTGAAATAGTCGTCCCAGACACGTTTAGCGAAACCTGCGATTTCACGATCTTTCGAGATCCGATAAAACTTTTGCTCATCCCAGGCGGGAACAGGGTCACCACACTTGGCCAGACCAACACCGATGATGCAGTCAGGAGTCCCGTCCGACATGGTGTAGGTGCAAACACCCTCACAGTTGGGGAAGTCCCGACGCGCATACACGAAGTCGGGGTTTTCGGCCGCTGCCTCACGTACGGCATCGACCAGATCGAACAGGGTGTAGTTCAGTTCTGGATTTCCCATGATCTTCTCTCCTCGTGGCTTGTCTCATCAGTGCACAAGTAGCCAACTTGTACAGACCCCTCCCGGGGTTTCGACGGGGCTAGTAGGTCAGGGTGCCGTTTCCGATACCCTCCTTGATCTGCTCCTTGTCCGTCTCGGACAGCAACTTCCACTCCTCCGACCAGTCCTTGAGGGTCTGACCGGGCTTCCGCCCGAAGAAGTCAGCGACAGCCTTGATGGTGGCAGCAGCCATGATTATTCTCTCCTTTGTCAAGACCAATCGGATTGATTGATCAACTAAGGTCACACGGCGTGTGACCAAAGCAAACCTGTCAATTCTTGATCAGACACCAAACCAACTGTCCGCGAATGTCTTGATGACATCCATGTGGGTTTGTTCAGCAAACACAGTTTCCACAACTACAGACTCCATCAGCTCGTGATCGATGAAGCTGTTGACGATCCACTTCTCACCGGGCTCATATGTTTTGCCCAGTGTCCCGCCGCCGACTTTGGCCACCTCAAGCGTGAAACTGACCTCTTTACGAAAGCCAGTCAGGATCAGCTCAGGAGCCATACGGTATTCGGCCATGTAGTCCACGATCTCGTCCATCATTCTCTCCTACGGTCTCGTCAGCGTGTGCACAACACACGGACCAGGACATGCATTGCATGTCCGTGGTTTCGACCTTTGTCAGTTCGTCTCCAGAACGGCGTAGACGTCCACAACGTGGCTGAAGTCCTCACCAGCCCACTCTTCACCGCCGACAATCAGGCACGCCATGTGCTCGTTTTTGGCCACCTGAAAGGTGGTGATCTTGTCCACGAACGACTGACCCTCGCTGTCAATGTTGTTGAACTCGACAGTTACTCGATACCAGTTCATGATCTCTCCTCTCAACGTCACCAGGCGTTGTGTCTGGGAACGTATGACCGCAGACAGACCAGCCAACAGCTTGCACCACTGGTAGGCCTGCCTACGATCATTCAAGGAGAGAGAATGATCATAATCAACACAGTGTGCCGTACTAGGCAGCCTTCCGCTCACCTGTAAAGGATCGTGGCGTTCTGGCTTCCGTTTGGTACACACCGCTTCTTCAGTTGAGAAGGATCAAGCAACCGCCAACCACTGCAACCGTTCGGTAGTCCCCACTTACGTAACGAGCGTGAGCATCATCCGGCGCTGTAGGGAGCCGAGCTATTCGGTTGTTCGTACCTGGCCTTGCAACGAGAACTCTCCTCCTGACAGCCTTAGCTGTCAAGTCACGACAATGTAACGATAGTGTTGGCTGGTCACAGCACACGCTGTGACATGTTCGTTACTTGATCAATACAAGACTAGTCAACAGCTTACCACTCACCCAGGCTCCGTACACACGAAAAAGGACCAGCCTTCGGGCTGGTCCATACGAACACGAAGGAATTAGTGCAGGTGCTTCTCGCAGCCGGTGCACACCAACACGTCCCACGACTTGCCACACCTCAGCGTGATCTGAATGAACACGCGTCCCCAGCCCCACACCTGGCACACAGAGCAACGCTTCATGATCCTCATCCTCCGTCGTGTTCGTTGTGCTTCACACACTAGCACCTCTGTCAATCAACCCCTCACAGCCACGCTAAGAGCCTCACAGAGGCTCTGGCATACGACCACACACAGACACACTCACAGAGCCTCACGTGACCCTCGCCACGCCATAGAGGGGCACATATACAACACTCACTCGCGCGGAAGGAAAGACAAAGTCACCTGCGAGGAAATGCGTTGCATTTCCGGTCCGGAAGCAGAGCTTCCTACGGACTAATCACTCAACAAAGCGGAGGATTATCCTCCGCTTATCCACCAACACACTCTTATGACAGTAGCTGACATCACAGTGACAGTGTTGTATGGCGTAGCAACACCTGCACACTTGCGTAAACGTGCAAGTATCAGCCGACAACAGCCACATACACTGTCAACACGTGTGCATACAGCACACATACGCACGAACACAGCGATGTCACACTGTTGATGGCCACATACAGTAGTTGAGCAACTAGTTGATGCAGGCTGTGAGCGGCTGCTGGTTCAGGTGTTTACAACATCGTTGTCAAGACATAGACAGGCAGTTTGCACCTAATCAACCCCACGATGTTAAACCATTGACGGCGCTGTGCTGTGCTGCACTCCGCAAACTTTTTCCTAAATTTCATGATCTACTAAGGGTGTCCTTATGTCACGGTGAGGTCTCTAGAAATCTACGCTTTACCTGGACAGTCTAGGACAGTCTAGACAGAATTCTAGTAACAATTTGGTAACGATTTTGGTGAAACCAGCTCACACCTTGATCAAATCGACGGTAGTATAAGTGAGTAGGTTTTAGTGTTCCTAACCCGGTTCGGAACACAGTAAGTAACCCGTTAGGGTTACTAGTTACTTACTAACTAGTAGGAAGCCCTTCGGGCTTCCATTATACTTAACTAGTAGATGACTCACTGGTGTTCGTCATCTGGTGGTCGTAAGGCAACCCTGTAGGGGTTGCCGTGGGTTACGAACGAAACGGGTTAGTGAGTAACCCCCTCCTTAAGATGGTTCCCCCTATGGAGCCCCCAACGACCACCGAAGGTCACCCTATGATGGAGTAACTGGATATGCCTAAGGAATGGTCCACTCTAGACAAGCAGAAGATTCTGCTTGATAAGCTTGCTTCGGGGTGGGACATTCAGCGTGCTTGTGACTTTGTTGGTGTGTCCTACAAGACTTATGAATATTGGAAGTATCGTGCTAATGGCACGAATACGATGCCCGCTAAGGAGTTCTCGGATGAGGTTGAGCGTATCCGCTCGAAGCAGGCTGGCGAGCCTGTAGCGGCTGTTCCCGACTTCGAGACTTTTTCCAGGGTGTATCTGGGTCAGCGTCTATTTGACCATCAGTTGCAGTGGCTGGATCTGTTGGAGGGTCGTGACCCTCGTTCGCTGCATCCGCAGCAGACGTACGTTCCTGGTCATCACAACCTGCTTCTGATCAACACTCCTCCGCACCACGCCAAGTCACAACTGTTCTGTGTGAACTATGTTGCATGGCGGATCATCCAGGACCCGAACATCCGTGTGCTGTTGGTGTCGGCATCTGCCGACCGTGCCAAGAAGAACCTTGAGGCTATCAAGAATATCTTGGACAAGGACATCATCGCCTTCAAGGACATCAAGCGGGACTTCGCCCCAGCTGAGGGCTACAACGGCAACGGCGCCAAGTGGACGCAGGATGTGATCATTGTCAACCCGGACATCCGTCCGAGGAACATGTCGGGGCACCCTACGGTGCAGGCACTCGGTATCCGTAAAAAGATCTACGGTGCTCGTGCTGACCTGATCATTCTTGACGATTGTGCCGACCTGGACAACGCACATGAGTACGCGAAGCAGATCGAATGGATTCAGTCTATCGTCGGTTCCCGCCTTGAGCCGGGTTCGGGTAAGCTGATTATCGTCGGCACTCGTCTGGCTGCACAGGATCTGTATTCGGAGATCAGGAAGCCTGAGTGGTATGTGACGGGCGAGTCGCCCTATACGTATCTGTCACAGCCTGCTGTGCTGGAGATGACTGAGGATCCGAAAAACTGGAAGACTCTCTGGCCGCGTACTAACGTGGAACCTGCTGGCTTGGTGAAGATCGAGCCGGACGAGCAGGGCCTCTATCCGATGTGGAACGGACCGGCGCTTGCTGAGAAGCGCAACCAGATGTCTGCTGAGGCCTGGTCCCGTGTCTACATGCAGGCACAGATTTCACAATCTACTACTTTCACACAGGCGGAAATCGATGGATGTACCAATGGCGGTCGTCTTCCGGGTGTCATTGTCCCCGGGTTTCCTGGTGTTCGATCAGAAGGCATGGCTGGACTTTACGTAGTTGCGGGACTGGACCCAGCCGCCACAAACTATACGGCCATGGTGGTTGTGGGAGCTGATCTATCTACAGGTCGCCGATATCTTCTAGATGTTTGGAACCAACACGGCGCGCTCCCTGCGCAGACTTCAGCGGTCATGAAGGAATGGACACGACGTTACGGAGTGAATGAATGGCGTATCGAGTCCAACGCATACCAGGCTAGTATCCTCCAAGATGAGGACCTGAGAACCTGGATGTCCTCACGCGGTGTTCGTATGACTGCCCACACGACAGGAAAGAATAAATGGGATACGCAGTGGGGCGTGGCCACTATGGCAAGCTTGTTCAAAGGCTACGAGGCCGGGCACAACGCTCTGGAGCTTCCATCCCGAAGAAACCATGCTGGAGTCCAAGCCCTTGTGGAACAGTTGGTTGCCTGGTACCCTACGCCGAACATGAACCGGGCGCCTGTCCAAGACTGTGTGATGGCGTTGTGGTTTACGGAGATCCGGTGTCGTGAACTGCTGGATCAGCAGGACGTTGCGTCACACTGGGATTCTGGCTTTCTCTCTCCGCGTGAACGTGAAGAACAGGTTATTTTGAACATCGACTGGTTCCAGGCTTCGCAGGGTCAGATCACTGAACAGCCGGCTGTGGACGGTCCCTACATCTCCAACTCTACTAGATGGTGGGAACAATAGACCATGGCAAATATTGAAGACATTGCCCGGAAGGTGAATGCCACCAAGCTTCGGCACTATGAACGCGACCTGCGAATGGGCCAGGTTCGTGCTGTGCGTGCTTCTGAGTTGGACCGTGTTGCACCCGGGCTGCTGGCCGATGACTTTCGCAAGCCTATCGTGTCGAATGTTATCGATGTGGCAGCCCGCTACTCTGCGGAGCAGATCGGTGTTATGCCAACAATCTCTTGCACTGCTGGTGTGATGGTGTCCGACCGTGAGAAAAAGTATGCACAGCGGCGCACGTTGATTGCCCACAACTATCTGGAAAACTCCAGGGTGAAAGTCAATCTGGTTGAAGCAGCGGACTGGCTCAACACCTACAGTTTTGTTCCGCTGATTCTTGAGCCGCACTTCGGCGATGCCTACTGTGAAGCTGGGCCCCGACTTCGCTTTGAGAATCCTATCGGCTGCTACTATGAGCTGGATGTGTACGCGCGAACGCGCTACTTTTTCAAGGTGTACGACTCTGACGTGGACTCGCTCTGTGCGAAGTTCCCTCATCTTGCAGCCGCGCTGAGGGCGGGGACTCACGCCGAGAGTAACCAGAAAATTGAACTGATTGCCTACTACGACCACGATGATCTGGTCTGGTACCTTCCCAGTCGAGACAATCTTGAACTGGTTCGGATCCCCAACAAGTTTGGCCGCTGTCCGGTGTACATTGCCGAGACACCCAAGTTTGATGAAGAAAACCGTGGAGCCTATGACGATGTGATCTGGATCCAGGTTGCTCGTGCTGTGTTCGCACAGATGGGTATGGCCGCAGCTAAAAAGTCTGTGAATGCTCCGCTGGTTGTCGGCCCGGATGTCGTGAACATCCCCTTCGGCCGTGACCGTGTGATCCGCTCTACAGACCCTGCTGGCATTCGCTATGTGGCCGCTGATATGCCTCCTGCTGCTTGGCAGCAGGGTGAGCTGCTGTCGCAGGACATGACTGTTGGTGCTCGTTTCCCTGAGGGTGCGACTGGTAAGTCTCCAGGCTCGATCGTAACCGGCCGTGGCATGGAAGAGCTTAACGGGACTATCGACTCTAAGGTTCGCACCTACCAACTGATTCTCGGTGATTGTCTGAGGCGCGCCGTAGGCGCAGCCTTCGAGATGGATGAGAAGTTCTGGCCCAACAAGCAGAGGTTCATTCGTGTCCAAGTCAACGGTCAACAGTTTGAGGAAACCTATGTTCCGAGTCGTGATATCAAGGGGATTTACCAAGTCGATGTCACCTACGGTATGGCTGCGGGAATGGACCCTAACCGCGCCCTTGTGTTCCTTCTGCAAGCACGTGGAGACAAACTCATCAGTCGTGACTTTGCTCTGCGACAGTTGCCTTTCGACGTTAACGTTGATCAAGTCATGGAGCAGATCGACACCGAAGAGCTGACTGATGCACTGAAGCAGATGCTTGCACAGACCGCCATGTCTGTCCCTGCTATGGCTGCCCAGGGTATGGACCCCACGGACACGCTAACCAAACTGGCTAGTGTGATGAAGGCTCGTGAGTCTGGTATCCCATTGCATGAGGCGATCCTGAAGGCCTTCACTCCTAAGCCACCGCCTCCGGGCACAGATGCCTCTCAGGGGCCTCCGCAGGGTCCTCCTGGTATAGGAGGTCCACCCGGACCTCCTGGAGCCCCACAAGGCCCTCCAGGGCCGCCTGGTGGCCAAATGCCGCAAGCACCACAGCAGCAAGATATCATGTCTATGCTTGCAGGGCTCTCCGGTGGAAGTGGCGCACCCAACCTCCAAGCTTCAGTCAAACGTCAAGGTCCCGCAGGATGATCAAAGGAATATTATTCAATGTCTGCTGACATCGTTCTCCTCAAGAAGCTCTTGGAAGCTGAGGGCGTAGATACCACGAGCGAAGGATTCGTTCGTGCACTTAGAAAGTTTCAGAATCCGGCCGGTTGTGAACTGTGTGGTTCACGCACTAAGATCGGCACTGTAGTCCCTGCCAAGGGCAAAACTCCTAGCTATGTGAAGACCGCTTGCTGCGGTCGGAAGGTTGGTTAAAATGGACCAGGGTGGTAGGCAGTTCGGTCTTCCTAATTTCTCCGATGCTATTCCTCCGGACCCGCCCCGTCAGGGCAGTATGGGTCCTGATGGCATGGGAAGCAACCGCGTTGATGAACACACTTTCGAGTCCGGCTCTGTTCCGGAGAACACCGGGGCTATCGAGTCCAACTGGATGGGTCTGGTTGATGATGACGGCCTGAGTGGTCATTCGATGGACTTCACCGCTATGGCCGGTGGAACTGGCGTTGCGAACAAGTGGCCGGGCGAGGGTATCCGAGGTTTCCGGTCCACTCCTGTCGGTGGTAGTTACAATCCGGGCCAGGGCAAGGGTGCTCCGTCCGTGGGCACTGAGCGAAGCTCTGCTAGTTGATGGAACGAATCCCGGTGGACGATGACGACGACGAGATCGGGGTTGTTTACAACCCCCTCTCACCCAAGAAGGGTTCCAAGTGGCTTATTCTCGGTGCGTTCTTCGAACTGATCGGGGATCTTTTCAAAGCCTTTCACAGCTTCTTCTACTCACTCACTGAAGAGTCTCTAGCCAAGTACCGCGCTGAGCGATCTCGGCAGGCCTTTGCTGAACAGGCTTCTCGTGAAATTGAAATGCTAACCTCGGGAGAGTTTGATGCCCCCACCGCAGAATCCGGCAGGAGCTTCGGGCCCGGGCCCTCTATCGAAGAGAACTGATGGCGGACCTGCTCAAGCACTCCGCCAGCTACCCAACGCAAAGTATGGGGAGAATAGCCAATTCCAGGCTCTACAGCAGGGTGCTTCACTTTCTGCTTCTCCCTCTCCGCAGGGTGCGCCTATGCAGGTTCCTGGTGGTCAGCCTGGCGAATTGCCACCGAATCCGGCCGCTGCTCAGGTCGTTCCCTTCTCTGCACCCACACAGAGGCCTAATGAACCTGTAACAAGCGGTGCTGCTCTTGGTCCCGGCCCGGGACCTATCGGTCCTCAGCAGGCCACCATGCAAGCTGCGCAGACAGACATGGGAAAGATTCAGCAGGCAATGCCCTACTTTCAGATGCTGGCAAATATGCCGGATGCTAATCCGTCCACCCGTATGCTGGTGAACATGGTGAATGGAATGCCTGGCCGATGAGTACTCCGCTAGCTACACCGATGAATTTCATGGGTAACGTGTTGGAAAACTTCAACCAGGATCCGCATGCGGCTCAGAATATCGAGCTTGCTCCGGGAGTGGCCATGGACGTTTTGAGAAACGCACCAGCAGATACGTTCGCCAACATCCCGCACTTTGAATTTGAGGCAGGAAACAGTGACACAGCCAACCCTTCAGGACCTGGGAGCCCAGCCACAACCTAGCGGTGCTTTGGGGCAATCTGGGGCTCTGACGCCCCAGTCAGGTGCTATCGGTGGCTCACAGGTTATCGGCCAACCGCAGATTCAACAGGCACAGCAGCAACAGCAGTTGGCCGCTATCACGGCCGCACAGGAGCAGTCTGCTGCACAAGACCAGCAGAACCAGCAGGACAAGTCTAAGGGTTGGTCTCTCAGTAACCCTTTTCAGGACATCGGCCAGATTTGGCACGATGTTGAGACACACACAGTCTCACCAGCTTTTCATGCGGACAACTGGGTTCTTCAGAATCTGATCAAGCGACCCATATCAACTGCTGCTATCTACATGGGGCATGCGGGCTATGAGGCCTCACAGGGTCATGCGAACTGGTCACTGGCTCAGAGCTCTCTGTGGGCACAGTCCTGGAATGCCTCTGCGCATATTTCTATGGGCCGTTCGCTGGTGCTTGCAGCCAATGATCAGGGACATGTCGGGCCGTTCACTGTTCAATGGTCGCCTTCACTGGATCATCAGTTCGTAGATCCTCTGAATGTTCAGCAGCGGGACGCCTACCTGAATGACAAGTCCAGCCCTGTGCACATGGCCACTCAGATAGCGTCGGGTGGAATGGATGCACTTGTTGACTGGTTCGCGGATCCGGCAAACCACATCACCAGAGTTGCTGATACTCTTCGGGTCATGAAGAATGCTCCGGTTCTAAACTCGGATTCTTCGGCTGAACGTATTGCCAAGTTGAATGCCCCCAGTTCTGCCAAGTTTGACCAGGCTGTTCCTAACATGGACTTTGCTCAGCTCGCTGAGCACCCTATCGTCAAGGGCACGTCTGACAATGCCAACCCTCTGCGCTATGAGACTGCTGCGCTTCTCGCAGCCGCTAAGACTCCTGAGGAGTCGAACCTGATTCGTCAGGTGTTGGCCGGTATTCCGGATGCGCTGAATCAGGTTCAGAATGCTGCTGAGGTTCCAGGCGAGGTTGTTTCTTCAGCCAAGTCGCTAGACAAGCTGGCTAACCAGAACCAGAACCTGGCCGCACAAGTGAGCAATATGCTCATGCCGCTAGAGATCAATGAACAGTACGCTATGACTGCTTCCTCAGAAGCAGAACGTGATGACTGGTTGCAGAAGGTTAATGCCGTCAAGGCTAAGGCTGCGCAGTCTAGTGTAAACATGGATCCTGATACAGCCGCTCGTGTAGCAAAGCTGTTCGGCATGCAGCGGGATATCACCAGATCTTCAGCAATAACCAATAAGCTGGCTGAGCTTAAGGGCGCTGGCAAGTATGCCAATACTCGTGACACTTCTGCTCTGCACTTTATTCACAATGCCATGTACGCGTATCCAGTTCGTTTCTATCAGTCCTTGACTGATCGCGTTCCTGGTCTGATCAACCACAACCAGGACAATGCCGTAGAGTATGCACGAACCTGGTTGAACAAGTCTTCTAGCCTCACCCCGGACGAAAAGGTTGCCTATACACAGCAGTATGCTAACGCACCTATCGGTGATCGTCAGCGTGTGTGGACCAACATCGAGAATGATGTCTACAACAAGGTAGGCCAGAAATATGGTCTTCCCTCGGATCAGATGCAGAAAATCCTCACAACCACTCGTAAGAAGGGGCAGTCTATTTACATGGCTGCCAAGTCCCGTGCGTACGGGACTCTAACGGTTGATAAGGAAGATCCGGCTGCCATTCTGCCGTCCGATGATGAGAGCGTAGTTCTTCATCCGCAGCTTATCACCCAGCTTGAGGCTGGAGCGATGCCCTTGGCAAATCTGAAACAGCTTGAAAATGCTCTGGATCGCATGCAGGACACTGGACTACTGGCACCTATCAGAAACGCCGGAGCCTACGCTAAGGACATGCTGGGCTACCTCATGGATAACGTCTATGGGCTTTGGAAGCCGCTTACTCTGATGACCGGCCACCGTGTGTTCAACCACGTTGGTGACGACTTTCTTCGGGGTGTGGCCAAGCTTGGCGGTTTGGACACAATCAACAACACTGTGGAAGGCGCAGGAAACTTCCTGCGAAACAACTACGCTCGTGTGAACAACAACCTGATCGTTGATAACGTGATGGGTAAGTATCAGCAGTCTGTTGGTATTGCTAAAGCCAACTATGATGGCCTGCTGGCCCAGTACAAGACTCAACGTGGTTGGGGAGTCAACAATATCCCCCAGGACATTCGGATCACCCCGCAGCAGCTTCAGGACAAGAAGCGGATCTATGATACGCTGAAGAAGACACCTCCCGCATTTGTCAACCAGAGTCACCGTCTTGGTGAGGGAACCTTTAAGATCCCCAGATCTAACATCTCCTGGGATGAGGCTTTCGGTGGCCCTAACGGTGACTATCAGCGCTATGCGACTTCCTCGCACCCCACGTTCATGTCCACGATTGACGGGGCATCAAAGATGTCCCATGCCACACAGATGGCGCTTCGTGGAAAGGGCTTCGCTTCACTGAATGCTATCGATCATCCTGGGCAGTATGAGCGTGCCTATGTGCACTATATCAGAAACCAGATGATGCCTGATCCTGCGGCTAAGCAGATCGTTGCTGGGACACCACTCGATGATGTAGCCAAGTGGATGACTTCCACCTCGCAGGGTCGAAGCTATATGAAGGCTTTGCATGTCGGCGATCCCGACATCAAGGTCAATGAGATTGCTTCTATGGTGAAGACCTATCTGCCCACTGATGCAATGCGTGATGATGCTGTTCGTGGCAAGTTCAATGTGGATACGCTGGAGCGGGCTATGCCCGATGCCGCACAGCGGCCTGACATCCATGCAAACGTGGCTGCGCTGGTTCACGGCGGTGATGGTCCGACCAACCTTCTGAAGAAGGCATCAGATAGTCTGATGCACATGACTGGTACCTTGCCAGATGATATTATTGTTCGGCACCCGCTGTACAACTCGCTGTACAAAAACCGTCTAACCAGCGATGTACAGTCGTGGATCAATCAGACCGGCCGTGATGTAACCGACAAGGGCACTCGCGACATGCTGGTTTCTGGCGCACATCTGGCAGCCAAGAAGGATCTGCAAAATCTGGTGTATGACACTTCAAGGTTCAATGACCTTGGACATACACTGAGGTTCGTGAGTCCTTTCTTCAATGCTTGGTTCAATGCACTGTCTTCGTGGTCGAAGCTTATCATGCAGAATCCGGGTTTGCTTGGGCGAGCCTATCAGGCGAAGCGTGCCCTGTGGAATTCCCCGTTCACTATCGACAACACCACCGGCCAGAAGGCCAATGTGAACACACCGTGGGATCAAACCTCTTTTGTGTTTCACATGCCGAAGGCTTTGGCTGGCTCTCTCGGGGGTTTGACGGATGTTCCTATCGATGCCAAGACGCTGATTTCACCCACCTATTTGGATGCTATCGGGAATCCTGGGTTTGGCCCGCTGGTTTCTATACCGGCTAACCAGATTGTGCTATCGCACCCTGAGCTAATGAACGATGCTGTGGTTCAGTCCATGCTCAACAACATGGTGGACAAGAACAGTATGCAGCAGTTGATTCCTTCCGGCGTCAACGACGCAGGGACTTTGGCTACGTTGATTTCCGGTCACCCGGGTGATTCGGCATCCTATGCCAAAACTGTATGGTCGATCTATCAGGAACAGTACTACGACTACCTGAATGGTCAGCGACAGACACCCCCCAACTGGGGCGATGTTCAAACTCAGGCTAAGTGGTTGACTGCTGTTGATCTAATAGCCAATCGGCTGTCTCCGCTAGGTTTCAAGCCCGCACCGGGACACCAGTTCCTGATTGACGAATACCGTCGTATGCAGTCTGCTGATCCCAAGAACGCACAGCAGGACTTTTACAACAAGTACGGTGCTTCTGGCATGGTGTTCACACAGTCTCTGTCTACAGACCCTACCGGCATCAGCGCCACTGTGGGAGCCTCTAAGGCAGTCAACAAGTATTCTGGTCTGTTGGACCAGTTCCCTGAGCTTGGGGCCGCTATCGTCGGTCCTGAAGGCAACGGCAACTATGACCAGATGGCCTATGACTGGCAGGTCGCTCGCGGGCTTCGGCAGAAGCTGTCTCCAGAGCAGGCTGCTACGCAGGAACAGGTGAATCTTGGTTGGGCTGAGTATGGTCGGCTGTCTGCGCAAGCGCAGGCTTTGGTTCAGGCACGCGGTCTGTCCTCCATTAATGATGTGAATGCTCGTGACATCAAGAAGCAACTGACTAACTTTGTGTCTGCTACGGGTGATCCTAGCCCAGGCAACACGCTGTACAATCCGGCATTCTATAGCAACTATGGGGCGTACAACCCCAACAGCTACCTGACCCGTATTCAGGCTCTGTTCACTATTGCGCAGGACCCAGCTCTGCTGGCCAACCCGGCACGTAGTGATATCAGATCCCTGAATGCATATGCGCAGATTCGTGATGCTGTGTATGCAGCCCTCCAGGGCCGCTACTCCAAGTCTATCTCTTCTGTTGGTAATGAAGATATTGCGGGCTACTACGACACTGCGGTTGCTCAACTGATGCAGAAGGATTCTAAGTTTGCTCAGTTGTATGATCGCTTCCTACGCAAGGATGATTTCAAGGAGCCTATCCAGTGACCGTTCCCACTATGCCACTTCCGGCGCCTACGGGAGCGGCTACACCGGCAGACTCTGGCAACCCAAACAACCCGGTGAATCTTAGTCCAGGTGCTGTATCCTCCGGTGCCTGGACGCAGGACAGTAGCACCGGTCTTTATACCGGTGCTGTTTCGGTCAACGGCAAGTTGATCGGAATGACTCTCAACTCCCAGTTGAATCCCAACTCTATTGTTGGTATCAATTCGGTGCTGGGAATCACCGGTAGCGGAAAACAGAGTGGAACACCGTTTGTCAACCAGCCCAAGGGTACACAGACGGTTGAGCAGGAACTGAACAGCATCTCTACCTGGTATGGTAATGCTGATAAGAAACAGCAGTATGTTAATGAGATGTATGCTGCTGGCCTCATTACTTCTAAAAAGTCGCCTACGGCTGCTGAGGTTTCTCTAGCGTGGCAGTTGGCCGTTCAAGAGGCTGCTCTACAGACTTCTGCTGGCAATGCCACACTGTCTACTCCTGACCAGGTTCTGTCAGCCGCAGCACAAAATGGCTGGAATGCGCTGCCTACCAAGCAGCAGGTTGGCGATGTTGACCAGCTTCCCGGTACGGGAAACCCGAACAATTCACAAGATGCTGTTAATCAGAGCAATACTACGTACACTTCCTATATGGATCCTGCTACAGTGATGGGCACCTTGGCGGATTCTTACTTCCGCCTCATGGGTAGAAATCCGACGTCTGCTGAGTACCAGTCTTTTCTGAATAATGTGTTTTCGTATCAGCAGGCAGCAAACACCGGGACGTTGAAGGAGTCGCAGTCTGGCTCTAACGTTGAGCAGGCTACCATCGACCCTAACACAGGTCTCCCGGTGGATCAGTCTGGACAGACTAGTGGTTCCAGCACGACGACCAACGAAGTTTCTCAGCGTGGTATTGCTACTCGCGGCGTTCAGTTCCTTGCCGGACAGCAAGCTCTCGCCTCCCCAGAGGAGGGAACCTACCAGGCAGCTACAACCTATTTCAACGCCTTCGTCAAGGCTCTGTCTGGACCCGCGAGCGGTATGCAAGCATCCGGCCCTACCACCACAACCCCGTAAGACCGTAGTCGTTCGGGCACCGGTTCAGCAACACCCATCTACCGAACCTGTTCCGGTGCCCGTTCCAAGCCCAGCAAAAGATACCCGTAGAGAAACAAAAGCTGCGCCTACGGCGCCGAAGGAGAACAAACACATGGCAGCAGTCAGTGGAACGCAGATTCTTCAGTATCTGATGCAGTACGCTGGACAGCCCTATGTTTGGGGCGGGCAAGCCCCAGGTGGTTTCGACTGCTCAGGGCTTATGTGGTATGGCATGCAGCATTTCGGAATCAACATTCCCAGGACTTCTAATGCGCAGATTGCTGCGCTGCGTAGTGTGCCCCTGGCGCAGGCACAAGTTGGTGATCTGGTCTTTTTCGACTCCGACAACAATGGACAGTCGGATCACGTGGGGATGTATGCTGGCAACGGTATGGTGTTCGTAGCAGACAACCCTTCAGTGCCGATCCATCTCACACCAGTTTCTACCGAATCTAGAATCACTGGTGTTGGTCGTGCACCTGGTGTTCTCAACACCACCACCTTCGATGGTGGGCTAACTCATGCTCAAACCTCGGGTGTTACCGGTGTGAATGGTGCCAACTTCAGTGCGCTTATTCCTAGTGCACAACCCACCTACGATCTCTTCGGAAGCCTGGGACTACAGTCCCCGTCGTCTTCTACGCTGAATGAGAACTACGGTCTGGCAGCCTCTTTCATGGAGTCTGATCCAGAACTGGCTAATATCTACAGCCAGGCTGTTGCCGGTACTTGGTCAACTGATCAGTTTCAGGCTGCACTACAAAACACCGACTGGTGGAAGAACAACTCTGCATCTGCCAGGCAGATGCTTGAGCTGAAAAAGACTGATCCCGCACAGTACCAGCAGAACATGACCAACAAGGTCACACAGCTTACTGATTTGGCTGCGCAGCTCGGTGTGCACATTTCCACTTCTGGGATGAACACGCTGGCAGATCTGGCTTTGGTCACCAATATGAATGATGCTCAAATCAACGGCTATCTGTCCAAGTATCTTGAGCTATCACAACAGGGACATTTCTCCGGCTATGCCGGGCAGGTCGAACTCGGTCTTCGTGAATATGCTCGTGAGCAAGGTGTTCCCTTGTCAGACTCCTATGTGGAGTCTGCTGTCTCCGGCATTGTGGCAGGTACCGGCACTCTACAGGCACAGCGTGCCAATATCCAGACAATAGCTGAGCAGTCTTTCCCAGCCTATGCTGATCAGATCAAACAGGGTGTGACTGTCGGCCAGATCGCAGCACCCTACCTTGCTGCACAGGCAAAGATCTGGGAGGTTGATCCTAACAAGATTGACCTGTTTGACCCTACACTTCGTGGAGCTTTGCAGAAGTCGGCTCTCCCGCAGGGAGCAACCACAGGTGAGCCACAGCCGGTACAGCAGCCCCTGTACGACTTTGAGAAACAGTTGAGAACCGACCCCAAGTGGCTGACGACCAACAATGCCCGAGAGGCCATGACGACCACCGCTAGTCAGATTCTGACGGACATGGGTTTGCAGACTAATGATCTCGGCGCTGCTCCGCAGACCGCACCCACTTCTGTAACCTCTAACACGCGCGCTGACGCGGGCGGACTGTCTGGGGCAACTAGTTTCCCCACACTGACTTCTACGGCCGCTACACCGCCTTCTACGCCCCCTACAGCCAGTTCCCTGGCGCCGGACACTAGCTTCCAAGCGAGTACCACGCCATGACAACTTATGTCCCTCCCCAGTATCAAAACTGGGTTACCTCGGCTGCACAGCAGCTTGGTATTCCTGTTGATGTGGTTGCTGCACAAATCAACCTGGAGTCCTCATGGAATCCTAACGCAGTGTCACCTACCGGTGCTAAGGGTTTGGCACAGTTCGAGCCCGATACTTGGTCCCTTGTGGGCAAGGGAGACCCTACTAACCCTAGCGATGCGCTGAATGCCTACGTGGCCTACATGAAGTATCTGCTTCAGTTGGAATCAGGCAACCTGCAACTGGCGTTGGCAGCCTATAATGCTGGGCCCAGCAACACCACAGCCGGTATGGGCTATGCCAGTCAGATTCTGTCGCAGTCTGGTCTTCCCACAACCACGCCGGTAACTCATGACAACAATGGTGTGAGCCTGGGAAACTCTAACGTGGTCGATTCTATCACCACCAACGTTCCCATGCTGTCGCTGGATCAGCTCAAGTCTGAATACCCTACCGTGGCGGCCTTGGTTACTTCAGTGCCAGAGCTTACCAACATCTTCAATCAGGCAGTATCTGGTACATGGTCCACAGACAAGTTCATCGCTGCGGTGCAGAACAGTTCTTGGTGGGCGAACACCAGCTCTAGCGCACGTACAGCTTTCGCAACTATGAAATCTGATCCTGCTACGTGGTCGCAGAATGTGGATAACCTACAGGCGCAGATGACAAATACCGCTGCACAACTGGGTGTGGCGCTTACTCCGCAGCAGGCGCAAGAGTTTGCAACCAACGCCCTCATGGGCGGATATGATCAGAACACTGCTGTGATTGATCAGAAACTGGCAGACTTTTTGAAGCCTGTGTCTGGTCTGCACTATGGCGGACAGGCTGGAACCTATGAGCAACAGATCAGACAGTCTATGCTAGATCTTGGTGTGCAGATTCCTGAGGCACAGTTGGATAGTCAGATACAGCAGATCATCGCCGGTAAGCAATCTGTACAAGGTGTGACCTCCCAGCTTCGTACACAAGCCGCAGCTATGTACCCTGCTTATTCACAGCAGATCAATAGCGGGATGAATACTTCAGATATTGCCTCGCCCTATATTCAGAGGGCACAGCAGTTGCTGGAACAGGGACCCGGCCAGATGAACATCAACACCCCTTTGATAAAGTCTGCCTTGCAATATACGCAGGATGGGCAGGCTCAAGCCATGCCCATGTATGACTTTGAACATCAGGTTCGTCAACAGCCGTCCTGGTTGCAGACAGACAATGCTCAAGATGCTTTCATGACCAATGCGCATCAGGTGCTAGTCAACTTCGGATTCGAGTACTAAGGAGTATTGATGGCTACTGCACCTAAGCCCCCGCCACCAATCCCGCGACCGCTCCCACCGCCGCTCCCGCCTCAGATCCCGCTTCCCAACAACTACACAGCGGTTGGTAATCCAGGTGGGGCTGCGCCCCTAGACCCGAACCAGCAGCTACAGAATGAACTAGCTGGACTTCCTGGCCAGGAACGCGATGCCTATGCAGCACTTACTACGCTGTTCAACTCCTATGGTCTGGGTACTTTGGCACCAACCATTCTCGGCTATCTACAGAACGGTTATGGTGCAGACACAATCACCGTGCTCTTGCAACAGACACCTGAGTATAAGCAGCGGTTCGCAGGCAACCAAACCCGCATACAGAATGGTTTGCAGGTTTTGACACCTGCCGAGTACTTGTCCACTGAGGCTGCCTACAAAGACACACTCAGACAGAATGGTCTGTCTACGCAGTTTGGCAGCCAAGACCAGTTGAATCAGTGGATTGGCGACGATGTGTCACCTACTGAACTACAGGATCGTGTTGGACTGGCTGTACAAGCCACTATTCAAGCACCACCTTCTGTGAAACAGGCATTCAATGAGTTGGGCGTCCCCACCTCAGCACTAGCGGGTTTTTTCCTGAATGATAACACACCCACACCAGAGCTTCAAACCATGCTGACGCAGGCCCAGATCAAGGGTTCTGCTCTACAGAATGGCCTGGATCTTAATAGTCAAGATGCATACAAGTATGCACAGCAGGGTGTTACCTATTCTCAGGCGCAGTCCGCCTATCAGAAGATTGCTGAGATTCTACCGACTGCCAACAAGCTTTCACAGATCTATACTTCTCAAGCACCAGTCAACCAGACCACTCTTGAGCAGCAGTATCTTGGCCAGTCCGGTCAGGCACAATTGAACGTGGAACGTCTGGGTCAGCAGGAAACTGCTGCCTTTGCTGGGCAGGCTGGCACAGGCAAGACTTCATTCCAGCAGCAGACCACTGGCGCTCCTGGTTTCTAAAACTAAACAGCCCTTCGGGGTATGGGCCTATAGCTCCAATTGGTAGAGCGGTTGCCTTGCATGCAACAGGTTCTCGGTTCGAATCCGAGTTGGTCCACACTGCACAAGCTAATCCAGCGCTTGCTGTACGTATCACAGTCTGGAGAACCGGTATCCGTCAGCCAACCCCGGACTGACGCGGCCTATAAGGGAGAAGCAAGGAATATGACCGAGTGGCAGAATGAAGAGACTGAAGGCATCAAGGAACTTCGAAAGAAGTTCAAGGAGCAGTCGAAGCTCATCAAGGAGCTTCAGCAGGAACGTGAAACCTTCCAGCAGACCAACCGTGGTGCTGTAGTCAGTCAGGCTCTGGCCAGTCGAGGCCTGGATTCTAGGGTTAGCAAGTTCTATCCCGCAGATCTGGGTACGGACGATGAGTCCGTGGATAGGTGGGTGGACGAAAACAAGGAACTGTTTGGTGTTGGACGCAGCCCTGCACAGAATTCCGGTGAACGTGATACTACCCTGTCCGAAGAGGCACAGAAGGGTTATGAGATTATGCAGGCGATGTCTGCGTATGACACCTCTGTCCAACAGGACTTTGAGTCCATCATCAACAAGATTCAGTATGACCCCGCGAATCCGCAGAAGGCAACCGATGAACTTTTGGCTGCTCTCCAGGCTCAGGGGGTCAACCTCGCATCCGCATAAGGACATGAAATGGCAAACAGTTATACCAGCACTAGTGCTGTGGCTGCCCTTGTCCAGACTGCCTACGACCGCCTTGTTGAATTCCAGCTTCGTGCTCAGCCGCTCCACCGTGAGATTGCTGACAAGCGTCCTGCACAGCAGGACAAGCCGGGTTCTTCCGTGGTTTTCAGTCTGTACAATGACCTGAATCAGGCCACCAGCACCCTTACCGAGACCGTTGATCCGGACGCAGTTGCCATCGGCAACCCGACCACTATTTCGGTTACCCTCGCAGAGTATGGCAATGCCGTGCTTCGCACCCGACTGCTGAACCTGTTCAGCTTCTCCGACATCGATCCGGCTATTGCCAACATCGTTGCCTTCAACATGGTTGACTCGATCGACTCTGTTGTTCTCTCTGTTCTGGTTGGCGGAACCAACGTCATCCGCGAACAGGGCGGTGCTATGGTTTTGTCTGGTGGTGCCAACGGCTCCATCACCGGTACCGATGTTATCCAGTCCCGTGACATTCGGGCGGCAGTCACCAAGCTCCGTACCGGCAAGGCTCTTCCCAAGAAGGGTTCGCTGTACTGGGCTGCTATCCACCCGGAGGTCTCCTACGACCTCCGTTCCGAGTCCGGCACTATCGCTGGCTGGCGTGCACCGCACGTATACTCGGCTCCTGGCTCCGTGTGGGCCGGTGAGGTTGGTGAGTACGAGGGCGCCTTCTTCGTGGAGACCCCGCGTGCCTTCCAGGACACCACCGGTTCCGCAGCTACCCGTGTTTTCTACACCCTGTTCGCAGGGCAGCAGGCACTGGCTGAAGCTTGTGCTGAGGAGTTCCACGTGGTGATTGGCCCCGTGGTTGACAAGCTGATGAGGGCCCGCCCCATCGGTTGGTACGGTGTTGCCGGGTGGTCCATCTACAGGCAGGCTGCACTCTACCAGGTTCGTACGACCTCCAGTCTCCAGAACACCTAGGACAGGAAGCAAATGGCCAGCATCAAATTCTCCAACACGACCAGCGTAACAGCGGCAACCTCTATTAACGTACCACTAGGCGGGTCGCCCAATCCTGGAGATTTGGTGCTGGTCTTTCTTCTTACCGGCAATGAGATAGTAACACACCAACCCGGTTGGGCAAGTGAATTCACCGCAGCACCAAACCCTTGGTTCAAACTTGAAGGTCTAAGGACCCCAGATGCTGCAACGCTGTCCGGCTGGTACCACACCTGGAACGCCAGTGACAGTGGATCTTCTGTAACATTTACCTTTATACCGGCACCGACTCTAGGTATCGGTGACAAAGATATTCCGAACACGGACGCTCTGGCTACCGCAATTGTTTTGGATGGTACAAGTTCTACTGCTGTGCTAGAGCACAACATCTATGGGACGTCACAGGATCTAGTGTCTGGAACAATATTTCCTCCGAATACCCACGTACCTGCTGAGCAGTTGAAGAAGCCAGCCGCCTTGGCTTTCCATGTGGCAGCGGCCAGTGGCGCTGCTGCCGCTATTCTAGACAGTGATGGTTTGTCATCTGAGGTGAGCAGTGGAGGGTTGACCACCCCGAATAGCACATTGAGCATCAATGTGTACCAGCGTCCGAGTAGTCCGGCAGGTTATCGACCGACCTTTAGTTTGCAGGGTCTCACGTCTCCGGCGTCAATCATGATCGAGGCTGTATCCGTCAGTGACAACCAGCCGCAAATCTACAACCCTCCCTATATTGAAGAGGGTCCGATGGCGGACAACCGCATGATGTTCCGCTACAGGCTGAATCGGTTCTTCACCGTGTTGAACAACGGCGGTGTATTCACCGCTGTGCGATATCAGTCCACAGATCAGATAGCTGCTGCAACGCAGGTGTTCACCAACAACCAACCGATCAGCGCAACTGATCGTGCAAGCATTATAGCCTCCGGTGTCGGGGGAGATTTCCTCGCAACCTCTTAGGAGAATCGAATGGCTACCAAGCCTAACAAGAATGCGCCCCTGGGTCAGGGTGGACGTTTCGCCGCTGTCAAGAAGGCAGCCGGTGGAGGTGCCAAGGGAGCGGCTATTGCAGCCGCTGCGGGCCGTAAAAAGTACGGGGTTACCAAGATGGCTAAGCTGTCGGCCAAGGGCCGCAGCGACGCTGCTAAGGGGAAGTAATGGCGCCTCCGAAGCCTAAGAAAGCCGTACAGTCTGCCAAGAAAATCTCTTCGGTCAAGAAGGCTGTACCGGCTGTCAAAAAGCCTGCTGCCAAAAAGGCAGCCTCTGCTAAGAAGACCACCAGTCCACCGACCAAGGGCAAGAAACCAGCTGCGGCGGGCAAAGACATGACCAATATGGGGCCTATCCCGAACGCCGGTAGCAAGGCTATTCCGTTCCAGGGTCCTGGACCGACCGGACAGGGGATTTACTAATGAGTGGACGCGCGGGTACCGCACGCTTTGGCATGAACCCGGATATTCACCCGGACGACAGTGCGGGCACTGATGGCATGGGCAGAATCAACACGCCCATTGATGGGCCGTGGAAGGAGACGCACTTTGTCTACAACCCTGGCCAGACTTCTCGTCCGATGGGCACCACCCGTGGTGGTGACCCTGGCAAAGACTTTGAACGTGCACCGCACCAGGCAGACTACATGTCTAATCACGACGGCTTCATCGGTGGGGACATGCACCTGACCAACCTGGACGAGCGCAAGGTTTTGGACAACACCATCTACAGCGTCAAGTGCGAGTATGCCACTCCTGGTGATGGTGACCAGTCGCCCAACGGTTGGGCTCCGTATGAAACCAAGGGAGCCTTTGACTAATGCCTTGTTCCACAGGCTGCCCCACTCAAGACCACAAGACTTGGGGAGAGTGTGTTCGTTCCAAGCGCCAAATGGTTGGCTTCGCACGAAGTGCCTATGGTGCTGATAAAACCCGAGACAACCTTCATGAACGGGAGCTTAGCCTCTATCGTGATCTCCGAACCCAAGGTATCCAGCCTGATGGTACAGGAATGGCTAAACTCAAGTTTGCAGAAAAGATGTCCTCGGACACCGGTATGGCCTACGGCCGAGACTTCCAGGTGGCGCCGAATGGCAAGGGCGGTTACGATACTGTCTCCAACGAGACTATCAAGCAGGTGACTGAAATGGTTGATCAGTCTAAGGATATGCAACTAATTAGGGAGACCGCTCGTGGCGAGTAACACAGGCACAACCGTTCAGAGCAATGTAACTTTTACCACTGGTGTGGTTCCCCTGGCTGTTGGTGTTCTGAACCCAGCAAATAGCCCACAGTCCGTTTGGGACTGTGGTGTGGGTTTCAACTACGCTGCCTACACCAGCGTCATCACTGGAGCACCTGCTACATCAACAGTTGTGTTGGAGGGAACCTATGATGGTAACACGTGGACTACCATTGCTACAGGAAATAGCACTACAGGTGACACAGAGGTCTTGAGTTCTGGTTCTGTCTTCTTCACCAACCTGCGTGCTCGTTGCACAGCAACCACTGGTGGAACCAACCCAACCATCAATGTGTTCGTTACGGCGTCTCAGACGCCTATGACAGTCACCACAACTAGTGGCACTCTTCCGGTGGCTGGTGGCTCCATTAACTCTGTCACGAACCTGAATGCAGCCACCACAACTGTGACAGGCACAGTCACCGATCAGGGTTCCGCACACCAGACACCAACGTTTCAGGTTGTGACAAGTGCTGGCACAACAGCCGGTGCTGTTACCTTCTTCGGTTCTGTAGACAATGTGACCTTTGTTCCATTGACTTCGGCAGCTATTCAGGGATCCACTGGAGCCCCAACCATTACTAACGGTGTCATGTCCTTCACAGCGCAGTCTACTGCACTGGTCTCTCTTGGGGCCAATCACGCTGCTATGCGCTTCCTTCGCGCTGACGTCACTACCAATATGGTAGGTGGAACCGTTACGGTAAAGTCCACTGGAGCCTAAATGCCAACCCTTCAGAATCTGATTGACCGTGTTCGTCAGGAGCTTTCTGGCTTCTCACAAAACCAGCAGCAGTTTACTGCCCTCTCCGCGAACATCACAAACAGTGCCACCCTCATCGGGGTGGCGGATGCTTCACAGGTTTCACGTGGAACAATCGAGGTGGACAATCAGGAACTGATGCTTGTGCAGTCTGTGAACCAGAATGCTAACACAATAACTATTGCGCCCTTTGGCCGTGGTTATGCATCTAGTACAGCCAATTCGCACCTTCTGGGTGCGAAGGTTGAGAACTCCCCCATCTGGCCCACTATCCGTTTGACAGAGGCAATCAATGATACCATCCGGGGGGTCTACCCCAAAATCTGGGCCACGAACACCACGAACATCCCCAAAATCTCTGTTGTCTACGAATACGGACTCCCCGCCGATGCGGAGGAAATCCTCTCGGTCCAGTACCAACTCATCGGGCCGTCGCACGTCTGGCCGTTCGCAAGGTCGTGGCGGTTCGTAGGTCAGGCGGACACCACCACAGGTGAGCTGGGAGCCTCCGGCAAATCACTGTTCATCTCCGATGACATCGTTCCCGGTAGACAAATCAAAATCACCTATCGTAAGGAACCGACTGAGCTGGTAAATCTTACCGATGATTATGCCGCAGTGACTGGCCTGCCGTCCACGTCGCATGATGTGATTGTTTTCGGTGCGTGTATGAAGCTGTCTCCGCAGCTCGAAGGCCCTCGGCTTTCAATCTCTTCCGTGGAGGCTTCCGAGCGTGCACAGTATGTTCAGCCAGGTTCTGCCTCAAGGGTGTCACAATACTTCGGCCAGTTGTACAACGAGCGTCTAGAGCAGGAAGCTGCCAAGCAGCGGGACAAGTTCCAGATTCCTTCCCACTACGACTTCTAGGAATAGAATGCCTACAGGACAGCAGTACGGGACAAATGTTCCGCAGACCTTTATCACCGCAGCAGCGGGTTCTGGCGTAACTGCCATCTCCGTGAACTCCTCCACTAGCTGGCCTGCTACGCCGTTCACATTCGCCTTCGGTATCGGTACTTCGCTACAGGAAGCATGTGACTGCACCAACGTGTCCGGCACAACCTGGACTATCGTCCGTGGCATTGATGGAACCGCTGCGCAGAATCAGCCGATCAACCAGACAGTGACGCATGTGGACATTGGACGAGACTTCCGTGAAGCCCGTTCTCACATTGATGCCTCAACCAGTAATGACGCCAGTGGCCATTCTGTACACGGTCTCGGTGTTGGCTCTAGCGTGGTCGGAACCAGAGATGCGCAAACTGTGTCCAACAAAAACCTCACCAACAATGAGGGAACTACGGACTGGTTTAATGTCAAGTATCACGGTGCACAAGGTGATGGTGTCACGGATGACACCACGGCTATAAACGCTGCTATTGCTCTGGCGAACACTGCTGGCGGTGTTGTGTACTTCCCCAAGGGAACCTATGTCATCAGTGGTACAGGGCTGACGCCCATCCAGACTGGTGTTGTTTTGAAGGGTGACGGCAGAAGTACTACCACCATCAAGCCCGCAGCAGGGTTCCAGGCCGATGTTATCAGCACGCCCATTCCGGCATCAGCCGGAACTGCTGGATATGTTCAAAACTTCGTGGGTGTTGAGAGTCTCACCATCGACGGTTCCAACATGGCCGGTACTGTAGCCGGTCAAGGCAACGGTGTTCACTTCTACGGTGTTCGTTACAGCTTCATCCGGGACTGCAACATTACGGCAGTTCCCAACTTCGGCATTATGCTAGATGGTGATATCACCAACTTCTCGTACAGTATCCAGGTGCAGGGCAACCGTATTGTCAATGGTTCCGCAGGAATCATGACAGTATTCTGTGAGGAAGGCTTTATTGCCTTCAACGATATTCTACAGGCAAACGCTACTACGGCTGCACAGCAGCCTGCTTTCGCACCGCAGACCAACGTTGGTTATCTAGTTCGTCTTGTGGCTGGATATTCCAACATCGTAGGTAACGTGATCGGAAGCTCCGGCACCTATACTTCAGCAGCTATACAGGTGGAAAACTCTGGCCCCACCCGCATTGAAGACAACCGATTTGACCAGACCCGCTATCAGTCTATTAGAACCACTGGACCCAACTGTATCATCACCGGCAACCAATTCGGCAACCCGTCTAGCGTTGGCACTGTGGAGGGTATCCGGCTGGGCTCTGACAACAACACAGTTGTTGGCAACAAGTTCGACTTGACCAATGGTGCCGCGCACTATACCTACTGTATTGCTGAAGCAGGTGGACCGTACACCAGCAACATCATAAGCTCCAACAATACCATCGCTGGTGTTACTGGTGTGATCAGCTTGAATGCTGGATCGTCTGCAAAGGTGTTTGGTAACACCGGATACAACCCAGTGGGCTCTGTCACGCCACCGGCTGTTCCAGCCAGCGGAGGGTCTGTTACAAACCACTTCGGAACGGATGCCACTGTCTACGTGGTCGGTGCCACAATCACCGCTATTGCTGTCAATGGTGTTGTTACGGGCATCACAGGAGCTTCGCAAGGCCAGTCTATTCGGGTGCCTTCTGGAGCTTCTATCACGCTCACCTACAGCAGCACGGCACCTACCTGGACCTGGTTCCTGGACTAGGAGATCACGATGGGCTTGACGTCTCTGCTCAACAACACCAACGGCATTCTTCAGCCTTCCCCGGCCGGTCTCCTGCCGGGGGTTGGTGTCCTATCCACACAGTTCCAGCGAACCGATATCGCATACGACTACGCTATCGCAGGTATTCCGTTCATCGGTGGTGAGTCCCTTCGAGGCTCCTACTTCCGCAAAATCTATCAGCGTAGTTTCTCTCCCATCCGCAAGGATCAGTTCGACAATCAGCAGGTTCCGGGTGAGCAGTCCATCTGGGGTTGGTGGCTTCGCAGCCAGAGTAGCTTCATACAGGGTGCGGGAACGCAGTTCCTGGACACTTCCGAAGACAACACACTCAGTCTCAGGTATTCGTATTCTGAGGGCGTAGACACTCTGTCTACGCCAGGGCAGGTTTCGCTGTTGCCGCAGGCGGTCCCGGTTCCTTCACTGATTCTTACTGGCCCTATCAAGCTGGCTGCTGTGTACAACCCTACATTCTCTACGCACTATGGTGCGCTAGTGCTTGATGTGGGTGCGAAGACTCTTAGGTGCATCACAGAAGCTGGTGCTGTTGCCACAGTGTACACGATGCCAGGCGGTCTTACCGGCCTGGCCAACACTTTGACCACTGACGGAACCAACTACTACTATGCGGACAAGACCGGTATCTACAAGGGTGCTATCGCCAGCTCCGCAGCAGCTACTCTGGCGTGGAATGTTCCATCCACCTCAGGTAACTATGTTCTCGGCTGGGTGAAGGGCCGTCTTGTGGCTGGCCTAGACAACAACGTCTATGAGCTGGTGGGCGGTTCCCCGCCTACTCTGCCAACACCCAAGTTCACCCACCAAAGCAGCAGCTATATTTTTACAGACATCAGTGAAACACAATCAGCTATCATAACCAGCGGACATGATGCCAACCAAGTCAGCCAGGTACACAAGTTTGTTCTAGATTCTGGTGGTGCGTTGCCAACCCTCACCTCTGGTGTGGTCTGCTGTCAAATGCCCTTTGGTGAGGTCATCCTCTCGATGTATGCCTACATCGGTTCTTTCGTGGGCATCGGTACCAACAAGGGTTTCCGTGTGGGGACCACAGACAGCAACGGTAACCTCACCTATGGTCCGTTGGTTGTTCAAGACCCCACCTCAACAGGGGTTCAGGCCATCTGCGGATATGATCGCTTCATGCTGATCGGCAACCAGGGAAACAACCTGATACCGCAGCAGGGCTGGGTTAATCCTTCAGAGGCTTCGTCCACAGACGGTCTGGTAAAGATCGACCTGTCCCAGGTTACTTCAACCAACAGTCAGCCATACGCCAACGATCTGATGCCCTACGATGTCGGTGGTGGTGGATATTTCCCTGCCTCTGGCAGTCCCGTAAACAGTGTCATAGTCACAGGCACCAAGAACTCTGTGATGTGGTCGGCTGGTTCTTCCCTGTACTATACTGGTGGCCCGACTGTCACCACTCGTGTAGCGAGTGGTTATATTTACACACCAAAGATCCGATACAACACTCTAGAACCGAAACACTTCAAATATGTCTATATGAGACATCAGAATATTACAGATGGTAGCATAGACATCTATGGTCAAAACCCCAACATGGCTTTGACTAGTATTGTTGCGGGTGTTACCGGATCTTCAGTGTCTGCTTCTACTACACCATTTTTCATATCCGATATCGGTAACGCTCAAGAGTGGTTCCAGTTCAAGTTTGTTCTGCATCGTGGTTCGAACAACAACAACAGTTACACACCGGTTTTGAACGGCTATCAGTTGCGGGCGTTGCCCGGCGTCAACAGACAGACCCTTATTGAAATACCCATGCTGTGCATGGATCATGAGACAGACCGAAACGGTGTTCTTCACGGCACGGATGGCTACGCCTTCCAACGGCTGACTGCTCTAGAAGCTGTTACCTCCTCAGGTAACCTGGTTCTTTTCCAAGATCTCAACTACAATACCACCAACCTGGTGGTCGTGGACGACTACACCTTTGAACAACAGTCTCCTGAGCTAGCTAAAACCTCCACCGCAGGCAACCAAGACTCAAACGCACACGGTGGATACATTATCCTGCAATGCCGCGTGATTATTTAGGAGGCGACATGCAGCTAAAAAATCTTCTTGATATTCTTGCTGCTGTGGTGGTGGTTGTTACCGCTGTAAACGTCGGCAGGACAAACATCAAGAAGAGAACCATCGAGGATCAGAAGATCCTCATAGCAACCCTCAGCACTCGTGTAAGGGTGTTGGAGGAGGAAGCCCAGGAAAAGGACGAGCGCATCTGTAACCTTGAGGAGGCCATTGATGGATACACCGAGTTGGTTCGTCAAGGACATATCTCTGGGAACAGTGGGTCCGGAAGTGGAAACCGTTCAACTTCTTCTAAGACTACCAAGAACAGGACACCTTGATGAGGACACCGTTCGTGCGATCAGAGGATGGCAGCGACTTCACAGACTCCCGCCCACGGGCATGGTTGACGCCAGCACAGCGTCAACACTCGGAGATGTTTGTTGGATCAGAGATCCAGAGGCAGAGAGCAGACGCTATACGGGAAGCGGAACGGATTGGGTCAGATGGGATGGTTCGAGCGCTTCCCGCCTCTTCACTGAGTTACCAAGAGTCCTTGAGCCTGCTGGGGATGGACAACAGTGACGATTAAATACTACGATGTGTCGTCCTATCAGGGACAGATGAATGTCCCCTCCGATGCTGTAGCTATCGTGGCCAAGGCCACTGAGGGAAACTACTACAGGGATTCCCAATATTCCTGGTTCAAGACACAGGCAGCCAATCGCAACCTACTGTTCAGCGCCTACCATTTTCTGAAGCAGGAGATAGACCCTGCCGTGCAGGCAGCCTACTACTTTGCCTATGCCGGTAATGTCCCTTGTATGCTGGATGTGGAAACCTCTGGTGGAAGCAAGCCCACAGTGGACCAGATCCTCGCTTTCAAAATAGCCCTAGAAGGGCTTGGAGGGCGTGTCTGGGGCGCTTACGTGCCCCAGTGGTACTGGAATATGGTAGGCGGGAATCTGAGCCGTCTGACGGCCGCTGGAGTCGCTCTGGTATCCAGTAACTACACAAGCTATTCTGACACCGGTCCTGGGTGGGCTCCCTACGGAGGCGCCACACCTGTTGTGTGGCAATACACCAGCACACCGATCGACACGAATGCTTTCAAGGGCACAGTTGCCCAACTGGGTAACCTCTTCAACGGGGTCGCCGACCCTCCGACAAACACAGGAGACGATATGCCTGCTCTTTCTCAAGGGACTGTGGCTGCTGGTTTGAACGCAACCACTCTCGTGCTTCCGCCGCCGTGTCGCCAAGGTGCCGCTGGCTGGGGCAACGTTTGGTTTAGTCTAGGCTCAGACATGGGTGATGCCCATGTTCGAGTCACTGCCTTCATCAACGGTGCCTGGACCGACTTCAATCTCGACTTTGTGGTTCCGGCTAACAAGCCGAGGGTCTTCCCGTTTCCGAGTCCGCTGCCCACTGATGTGGAAAAGATTTCAATCACTCGCCTTGCAGGCAGTGAAAATGTTCCGCTGGCCTATCTGATCGAGGCGGTATAATGAAACTCCCCAAGTTCACCGTGCACGATGTGCAGACTGGGCTGCTTATTTTTGTGGCAGCTTTTGTTTCCACTATTCTCAAGGGTGGCTCTGTAACCACCGGTCTTCTTCTCTCGGCAGCATCGGCTGGGGTTGCTGCTGTCGTACACACCTACCTTGGAAAGGGAGCCTAATGTCCGGCTTCGATGATCTGAACGAGACTGTCAAAATTGTTGCTGGCAGTTACACTGTTACCGACAACGACTACAATGTTTTTGTTGAGGCACAAGCTGCTAACGCAACTGTGACCCTGCCGAATGCAGCGGCTCTTGCCGGTGCAACCTCCAACCAGGGACTCAAGTATGTGGGGCGCCAGTACACTGTCACCAAGGACGCTGCTGCCTTCACCGTGACTGTAGCTGCTGCCGGTGGTTCGCTGATTGGTCCTGCTGGTGCTGTGACCCTGGCAGCTTCTGCTGCACACAGTTCCTCGTGGATGTCTGACGGCACCAACTGGTACGCTATCGGAAACGTGTAACCATGGGGAAGCTCAGAACCTTCCGAAACAAATTCGAGAATGATCCGGAATGGCAGACGCGCTTCCACCTGTGGATGGTTTATTTTTGGCTTCTGAACATTCCGTTGGTTACGCTGGTGTTTTTCTTCGCACCAGGGTTTTGGTCCAAAGCATCCATCTTCTACATTCTGGTGGTTTCGCTGTATGCGAACTTCGCCACAGACTATGATGCGGTCTCCGCATCAGAAGCTTCCACACACGCACTTCGTGCTGAGCAGAAAATGAACGCCAGCTAGATGTAGAAACCCCCGGTCCTAATGGACCGGGGGTCTTTTGTGTGTCAACAGGAGAGATGACATCTGTTGCCGTGTGTGAAACAGTGTGTAGTTATCGTGTCGTCACCGTGACCCCTGGCGCAGCCCGAACACCAGCAGTATCCAGACAGTGTACAGGCTCCATCAGCAGCCGAAGTGACAATTATCCCGATGTTCCCAACAGTGAAGGTTGACGTCGTTGTCTCCGTGGCCGTGAATACCCGATCGGCAGCCTGAGCAGCCACAAGTGTTGGGTGTACAGCCACTAGGGGCTGTCGGTGCATGCTGTGCCTCATAGCCTTTGTTGCTCCCCCAACTATGATTACCTCTATGCTTGGCCATCGGTTGCACCCCCAGTGATGGGCGGGCAGCCCTGAGACCACCTGTGGCAGTGGTTGCCTTTGTCACATTCAGAACAGGAACATCGACACACTACTTGGTCTCTTTCTTCTCGGTTTCCTTCATCTTCTTCTCGTAATCCTTGGCTTCTTTCAGAGCGTCCTCGTAAGCCTTCTTCTGCTCCGGAGTCATTGCCTGCTTGCCTTTCTGTAGAAATGCCCGCGTGTACCCGGCGGGATTCGAACCCACATACTGCTACTACCGCCGCTTTGCCATCTTAAGCTACGGGCACTTGGGCCACCACCGGTTTCCCAGGACGGAGAAACGTAGTAGGTGCGAACTTGGTGGTGGCTTGTTCTCAGGGAAGGATTCGAACCTTCATCCGTGGCTCTAGGTGCGCCCGCTCTTCCGTTGAGCTACCTGAGAAACACCCCGCTGTATCGCCATTGGGGTGAACGACCCTGTTCCTTATTTTTGATGCAGACTTTTCAACAGGGTGAAGTTTTGTCTCCGTGGGAGGGGTGGAGTCGAACCACCTATGCAGATCTCACTTCTCGGCATTTACGTGCCGCCAGTTTGGTCACCTAGTTCCGAACTTGTCACTCCCCAGAAGGGGATCAACCTTCCTTCAGAGAAGCCGGTAGCGAACCGGCGTGTCCTAGTTGCGGTGGCGAGATTCGAACTCGCGTCTCTGGGATATGAGCCCAGCCTGGAACCAACCTCCAGTCACACCGCTTCGCTAGATGGGCTGACATTCGTACCCACAGCCAGTACCAGGGGGCCTAAGGTAGCATCTAGCTTTGTTGGATATCGCGCTCCAGCGTGCCATATCCTCTTGGGATTCCTCATCGCTGGAATTAACTGTTGGCCGAGTCCCAAGCTCTACCAGCCCACAAGGCTGGCGTCTAATAACCATTCTGTTGCTTGCGCTTCAAACAGTGCTGCCGGTGAAGCTCTAGCGCAGCCTTAGCGGCTGAGTCGTTGCCGTAGGCGTTTGTCACAAAATCGCAGTCATCACAGCGGTATCGGTACTCTGCCATCTTACAGCCTCCAAGAAATTGTGTCAAGCCTCATCGTCCATCACTTGCCTGCACGCTTACCGCTCTTGTTGTCCACGATCACAACCTGTCCATCGGACTGTCGAACCAGAGAGTTGACCGCATCGGAACCGAGTACGGTTCCGGTGACCTTGCCCTCTTCCTTAGGCTCCTGGCCAGGAGCGCCATTAACACCTGGATAGCCTACAGCCATCTTACTCGTCCTCCAACTCAGCCGTAATCTGTTCCATAAGGTCATCAAACAAGACGCGAGCTTCTAGAGCCTTAGACCACAGCTCCTCCAACTCTTCCGGGACTTCAGAAGGCTTGAACCAGGTGATACCCTCATCACCTTCCCACTCGATCTTCGATCGAAGAGTTTCCCTATCATATCTCATGCGTCACAGCCTCGCTTCCGTCTACGACAATGTACCAGAAGTTTGCATCGTATGCAACTACATACACAGTAACTACTCATGCTCGTAAAGTGATCCCCAGCTTCTAGAGCCTATCTTAGCTTCGGCAGGGATGTCAAGCGGTCCAACCCTAGTGCTCATCAACTCTACCACTTCGTGGACGTTTCCCAAGCCTTGCGGAAGGCTGAACAGCAGCTCATCGTGGATGGCCAAACGCATGTGTTCCACATACCCGGCATCGTACAGTCTAATCATAGCCTGAGCAGTGATGTCTCTGCAACCTGATTGAATGAAATAGTTGGAGGCTGCATACAACCTGTTCGGGTCTACAGGAAGCTTCCTACCCGTCCACGTGGTGATGAAACCTTGCTTCTCAGCCTGTGCTGCGAGCCTATCTGACATGGCACGTAGGCCAGGGTAGGCCTTGCGGATAGCGCTGATCACAGCTACAGCTTGTTCGTTGGTCATGTCGAACTGTGACATGAGCGCCTTGGCACCCCCGCCGTATACAGTGGCGAAGTTTCCACCCTTGCCGTATTTACGCATCTCCACACCACGACCAGGCCAGGCCGTTTCAGCGGTGATCGTGTGAAGGTCTTCATTATGCTTAAATGCTTGAATCATTCGTGCATCTGGTGCTTTAGCTGCGGCAAACCGCAGCTCCTGCTGGGCATAGTCAACGCCCACCATCACCTCGTTCGTGTCGGCCACAAAGCAGGAACGTACAAGTGAATCGGAGCTTGGCAGAGTCTGGGCAGGTATCCCAGTGATACTGAATCTCGCAGTCCGGGCACGTAGCGTATTCGTGGATGGGTGCACTCTGCCATACGCGTCTACGGAGTTCAGAAACTTCTCCACCCAAGTCGTTCTCCACTTGCCTGCCTTCTTTCCCTCGATGATTGCATGCACCAGCGGATGCTCCACATGCGCTTTAAGAAACACCTTGTCAACCTTGGGGTTTCCCTTGGGCGTGACCTGATCGGGGACAAGACCGATCTTCTCCAATGCAGCAACCACCTGTTGTGGTGAGTTGATGTTGTCTAGGCCAAAGCTTTTGGCTATGGCCTTCTGTTGTTCCTCCTGATCCCACAAGGAGTTAGCAAGATCTCGGGTGTAGTCTTCGTCCAGCAGGAAGCCTTTGGCATCCATAAGGGTTGCGATCATCGCAACTTTGTGATCGTCCTTGGTC
>Ga0210389_10000344_pt1 | contig 44990 bp, 30 predicted proteins | sample IncBWH28OmetaG_FD_160127 | JGI IMG/M metagenome (GOLD analysis project Ga0210389, IMG submission 160127) | Forest soil microbial communities from Barre Woods Harvard Forest LTER site, Petersham, Massachusetts, United States - Inc-BW-H-28-O ... | reverse complement strand
AAATTAACAAGAGCAAGGTGATTCGAACACCTACCAATGATTTTGAAGATCGTCATACTAACCGTTAATACTATGCTCTTTTATTAATTAAAATTTCTTTTTTTATGTTTATGTAAAAAAAAAAAAGGGGGGGTAAATAAATAATAATATAAAAATATAATTTTTGTGTTTGTTTTGTTTTGTTTTTTTTGTTTTTATTAAATATTATAAAGTAAAGAAGAGATAGAAAAATGTAAACCGTCTAAAATAACATTAGGGCAAATACCTAATAACACAGTAGGTAATAATAAAGTTATTAATAAAATAAATTCTCTTCTAGAAATATCTTTAATTGGTTTTAAATGAGGAGAATAAATACCATAAGAAATTCTATTATATAAATAAATAGAATAAATAGCAGATAAAACTATTCCAGTAGCACCTAAAGCTGCTATTAAAGGACTTCTTTCTCATATACCAATTAAAGATAATTGTTCACCTAAGAAATTTAAAGTTAATGGAATACCAGTATTACTTAAAGTAAATATAAAAAATAAAATAGTAAACACAGGCATATAAGTAACTAATCCTCTTACATAATGAATAATTCTAGTACCTGTTCTATCGTAAATTACTCCTCCTACACAAATAAATAAAGCAGGGGAAACAAATCCATGAGCTAAAGCTAATAAAATAGCACCTTCAATACCTTGAATTGTATTAGAAAATAAACCTAATATAACTATACTCATATGAGCAATACTAGAATAAGCAATTAAAGCTTTAGTATCTTGTTGAATAATTGTAGCTAATGAAGCATAAATTAAAGTTATAATTGCAATAGTTTGAACTAATGGAGAGAAATAATTAGTAGCATCAGGTAAAAAATTAATTAAAACTCGTAAATAACCATAAGTAGCAAATTTTAATATTGTAGCAGCTAATAAAATAGAACCTGCTAAAGGACTATCAGCATGAGCTCTATATAATCAACCTGTTAAGGGTCATAAAGGAGTTTTTACTGCAAAAGCTAAAAAGAATCCTAATCATAATATTTTTTGATTCTCTAAATTAATTTCTGATAAAGATATTATTTGAAAATCAGTTGATCCTACAAAACTATAAATTTGAAGTATAGCTAATAACATAAATAAAGATCCTGCTAAAGTATATAAAAATAATAATAAAGCTGATCTTATTCTAGCTTCACCTGATCCATATATTATTATTATTAAAAATAATATAGGTAATACACTTTCAAAAAATATATAAAATAAAATTAAATCTAATACTATAAATACTCCTATTTGTAATGTTTCTAATAATAAAAAAGAGATTAAAAAATATTTTAAATTATTATTTATATTATTATAATTAGATAAAATAGCTATAGGACTTATAAAAGTTGTTAATAATACAAAATATAATGATATTCCATCTATACCTATATTTAAATGGCAATAACTTAAATCTATAAATTCATATACAAATTGATATTGACTAGTATTAGAATCAAATTCTAATCATATATATATTGATATTATGAAATTTATTAACATAGTTATTAAAGTTATTCTTTTCATTCTTATTTTATTTTCTATTGAATTTTCAGGTATTGTCAATAATAATATACTACCTATTATAGGTAGTAATAATAATAAACTAAGCATTTTTTTTTTTTTTTATTTTTTTTACAGAAAGAATAACTAGAATGTCTATTTAATTATTAAATACAATATTTAATTTATATTTATTCATTTATATTTTTAGAAATTTTTAAATAAAATATAAATTAAGAAATAATAAAGAAGATTTATTTTTATTTAATTTAAACCAAAATTATAATACATTTATTGAAGTTAAATTTTATTTTCTTCTTTAAATATATATTGTTCTATAAGGGAAATATTTTATAATTTAATCCACGGACACTGTGAGATTTGAACTCACGACTTTTGCAAGTACTCGTTTTCAAAACGAGCGCCTTAAACCTGACTCGACCAAGTACCCTAAAATTTATAAATAAGACCGAAGGGAATTGAACCCTTATAATATCCATTATGAGCGAACTGCATTACCAATTATGCTACAGTCTTTAATTTATTTATTATTTCTTTTAAGAATTATATTTAATAAATTTCTTTAATTTATAAAATTAAAGGGGGTAATATTTATTAAATGAACTTTTTATTTAAAATTAAAATTAAAATTAAAATTAAAATTAAAATTAAAATTAAAATTAAAATTAAAATTAAAATTAAATAATAAGTTTTAAGCTAATTAAATATAATTTAATATAATTTTAATTATCAATTTAAGATTGCACAGGTAACATTTTGAAAGCATGGAATGGAATAGGACTTTGTAAAGTTCATTCTAATGTTGAAGCTGTTTCTGTTTCATTTTTAAATTGTTCTGTAGATGTAAAATAAGAAGGCATATTTCAAGGATTAGTATTAATAAGACTTCCATTAGCAAATATATCATAGATTATATAACCAAATAATACTGTAGCCATAATTGAAATTAAAGATCCAAAACTTGAAATTTGATTTCAACCACTAAAGGCATCAGGATAATCAGGAATTCTTCTAGGCATACCTGCTAAACCTAAAAAGTGTTGAGGAAAAAAAGTTGTATTAACACCAACAAATAAAGTTCAAAAATGAATTTTTCCTAATAATTCATTATATGATTTACCTATAATTTTAGGTGCTCAGAAATAAAATCCCGCAAATATAGCAAAAACAGCTCCCATTGATAATACATAATGGAAGTGAGCTACTACATAATAAGTATCATGTAATGCTAAATCTAAAGAAGCATTAGCTAAAACTACTCCTGTTACTCCTCCTATTGTGAATAAAGCTAAAAATCCTAATGTAAATATTAAAGGTGTTGTTAATCTTAAACTACCACCATATAAAGTAGCAATTCAAGAAAATATTTTTATACCTGTAGGTACAGCAATTACCATTGTAGCAGCTGTGAAATAAGCTCTAGTATCTACATCTAAACCTACACTAAACATATGATGAGATCATACTAAAAATCCTAATATTCCTATTGAGAACATCGCATACACCATACCTAAATAACCAAATATTGGTTTCCCTGAAAATGCAGATATTATTTGACTAACTATACCAAATCCAGGTATAATTAAAATATAAACTTCTGGATGTCCAAAAAATCAAAATAAATGTTGGAATAATATAGGATCTCCACCTCCAGCTGGATCATAGAAACTAGTATTAAAATTTCTATCTGTTAATAACATTGTTATACCCTTAATTTCTTGATTTACTGGATAGAATCCAAGGACTATCTTATTTTATAACAGTCTCATAAATATTTAACTCGAAATTTTAATAGAAGTAAATTAATTTTTTATTCCATTAAATTTATTTTTTTATAATTATGTTTTATAACTTTAAATAAATTAATAAAATAAAACAAACAAACAAAAATTAAGAAAACGTTAACATAAAAAACAGATGATAAAATTTACACTTATTATTATGTTAACTCTTTTATTAAAATAGTTTAATTTAAAGGGGGTAAAATTTTTATATAATTATTGAATAAATAACTTATGTAAATAAAATCATTTTTAATTAAAAATTATTTAACATTTGTAAGATCTCTATTACTGAAATTAATCTCTCTGGTGTTCAAGGTACAGCTATAAAGGGATCCAGAAAATTTAAAATCTCAACTTTCTTAGCAATATATTCTGCATTATTGGGATCTATAATGCTTCCGGTTATCTCTGGATTAGGTACTACTTCTATCGTTTGAATACCTACTTCAGAGGTCGCTGGATTCTCAATTAAATTTTCTGAGGTATCAGTTTGAGTTCCTTTATCAACATATTTTTTATTTCTATATGATGAAATTAATGAATATCCTAATGCTCCAACACATCCGGTTATTACCCCGTAGAATAGGAAATCATTATCTAAAATATTTAGACTATTTAAAATCTTGATTAATGTCATTTTTATTTTTACTTTTATTTTCTCTCTTAGATTTGTACTAATCTACTTAAAATTTAATTTTTCTAATATTATAAAATTTTATAATATATAACTTATTAGTAAATATACTTTATGAGATATAAAATATATATTAAAAAAAAATATATAAATTATATATCTAAAGTATCCTAAGATTCGTCTTAATCAATTATTTCATATATTTAAATAAATTAAAATAATTAAATAAATTAAAATAATTTATTTAAATATTAAAATCTTAACTATAATAATATAGTATACTTTTATACTTTAATAAAAATTTTTAGGGGGTTAAAAATATTTTTTTGTTTTGTTTTTTTCTTTCTTTCTTTCTTTGTTTCTTTGTTTGTTTGTTTGTTTTAATTTCTTATTTTAATTTCGGATGTAAATATTTATATTTAAGGTAAATACTCATACATTCACATGTATGTTGGGACTATATCTTATTAATCTAAGTTGTAAAATTTATTTAAATGATCTCAAGTAAAAATAGTTCTGTTATCATTCATACAAGATTTAATTAAAATAATTTCTTCAATATTTAATTTATTTTTAAATTGACAAGATTTAAATCAGTCTAGAATTTTAATTCAATCTTTAAAATCTAAATATTTATGACCAAATAAGGGAAATGTATTTAAATAATTTTCTAAAACTAAATTTCCTTTTAAATTAGTAGTTCTTACTCTATACTCTGGTTTAGGTTTCTCAACTCTAACAGCTTTAACTGAAGAAAGTAAGAAATTAGCTATAATTTCTAGAAAACTTAAATTATTTCTGTCATTGTGATCAATTTTTATTTGACTTAATTCAAATTTACATTCTACTCTTGAATATTTAGAATTAGAATTAGAAATTGTTCTAACATAAAAATGACCTTCAGCTTCAATAAAACCAGATAATCAAGCATTAGATTCTAAAGGACTATCATTTAAAGGTTTTTTAGAGATATTAATTTCTTTAAATTTAAAATTTAATCAATCAATTAAATTGTATAAATTATAAACTTTAGGAGTTCTCATATTACCATTAATTAATGAAGTTAAAAAAATTAATCCATCATAATTATTAATAGTTAAAATATAAGTATTTACTCCTTTTTTTCTAGATACCGATCCATTTTTTATTTCTTTTTGAATCATTAAAGCTAATGGTAAATCTTTTAAATGAAAAACAATTTGAATTGAAGGATAATTAATTTTACCTTTAGTTGATATTTCTGTCTTTGGTACTATTATAGAACCATTACCTTCTATTAAACCAGCTAAATAAGAATTGAATTTTAAATTAAATAAATCTTTATAATCTATGATTTTGTTTCTTTTTACTTTAGTAATTGGAAAAATATTACAACAAATTAATTCCGGCGTGTAGTCTCTGAGGATCTTTAAAAGATTCAAATCTAATAAGTTTCCTGCTGATTGTGTTTCATAAAAATTTAAAAAATAAAACAGTTCCCAGCATATAGCCGAATTTAAAGCTGGCAGTATAAATTTACCAGCTAAAACAGGTAAAGCTAATAATAATAATATAGCAGTTACAAAAATACTTCAAACAAATAATGATAATTTGTGTAAACTCATACCATTAGTTCTCATATTTAATACTGTAGTTATAAAATTAATAGCTCCTAATAATGAAGATACACCAGTTAAATGTAAACTAAAAATAGCTAAATCCACTGAACCACCAGAATGAGATTGTATTCCTGATAATGGTGGATAAATCGTTCATCCTGTTCCTGCTCCATTTTCTACTAATGCACTAAGTAATAATAAAATTAACGATGGAGGTAATAATCAAAAACTTATATTATTTAATCGTGGAAATGCCATGTCAGGAGCTCCAATATGGATTGGTAAAAAGTAATTCATTTTACTATAATCGTTAAATTATATTTGGACTATCTCTTCATCCATTAACTTAATCTTAATGGAGCATAACGTATAGTCTCTGAGGATCCTAAATAAAAATTTTATTTTATTTTTGTTTCCTGCGGATTATCCATTGTAATCATTTTTATTAATTTTTAGGGTTATGTACATTTCTTAATAAATTTTCACCACTCCTATAATAAAACTTTAGGAACTTCCCGCATATAGTTATGTTTTATTAAGTAATATTACTATTACTTTTGGCAATTTCTCTATTTATATTTAAACAATAGAATCTAAATGAGAAAAATCAAATTCAGTTCGATTTTTATTAAATTGAGCTTTTATTTTTTCAATTTCTGTTATATTTTCAATTGTTAAAGGTTTTCCAGCTCGTAATCTAATTTGTTCTACTACATATTTTCAATCTTTATATGCTAAATATTTCGAAGAATATAGAGGATATTTATCTAAATAATTTATAACTTTAGCGTGACTTTGTAAATTATGCGATACAACCTTATAACTATAAAATATTTTATCTTTTTGATCTCTAGATCTAGAATAAACATTAACATTTAAATATCTAGCTATAATACTAAAAATATAAAAATAGCTAATACCTCCTAATTCTATTGAACAATCCCTATGATAATTTTGTCTTAATTCTATGGTTAAAAAAGTTTGTACTCTTTTTGTACTTATTACACTTTTTTTCTTTCTATCTATTAAATTTATACTAAAACAACCATCACCATCAATAAAACCAGCTAATCAGTTATTACTATCAATAGGTGAATAATCTAAACCTAAAGTTTTTATATCCATATTATAAAACTCATTATATCAATTTATTGCTCTATGTAATGCTTCTATTTTTGGTGTTCGCATATAACCATTAATTAGATTGATAATTTTTTTTACATCTTCTATTGATTGAATTTGTCAAATTACACAACCTTGTTGTGGTCTGTTATGCAAACTACCTACTTTAGTTATCGACATTAATTTTTCCGCTAAAGGATGGTCGTTTAGATTAAATACTATAAATATTCTAGGTGTATATTTTTTAGCTTTTGAATTGATATTATGTATAGCAAAAGATCCGTCAGCTTCTATTAAACCAGCTAAATAAGCTCCTAATTTAAATCTTAATTCTGATTCTGACTCTAATTCTAATGTGACAAAATTTTTTGTGTTGATTTTACCAAAACCTCCAATTAATGCAGGCATTACCATAAAAAATAACATTAATAATCCATGAGCAGTTATTATTACATTAAATAATTGATGATCTCCTTGTAAAAATTGTACACCAGGAGAAGATAATTCTAATCTAATTAAAACTGAGAATCCTGTAGCTATCATTCCGGCAAAAATTGCAAATACTAAATAAAGAGTTCCAATTTCTTTTGCATTAGTTGAATAAAGTCGTCAATCCATATTATTCTCCTAATGTTTCCTTATTTACTCCTCTGTTTTTGATCTGTTATTAAAAATATCAAAAACAATAAAACATTATTAAAACTAATAATTTTCCGGAATAGAGGTGATTCGAACACCTAAGGGATAACCCGAACAATTAGCAATCGTTTTAACTTTCCAATGAAAACTATTCCATTTCTATTATTTAATAATAATTTATTTTTATTTAATAATTAATTTTTAATAAAAAGGGGGTAAATTTATTTAAATTCTGTGAATATACTTTAAATATTCTTTAATTATTATTTTTATCTAATTTATAATAGATAATTTAATATTTTTTCAATATTCTTTTATTTTGACTCTATTGATCAATAATTATTTTCATTATTATTTTTTAATAGTTTTATTAAATATAATAAATAGAAATAAGACATTTATCTTAATAATTATAAATTTATAATAATTAATGTAAATAGATGGCATCTTTAATATAAGATATTACTAATAATACAAATACATAAGCTTGAATTATAGATACAGCTACTTCTAATCCACATAATGCTAAGAAGAATGCAAAAGGAATTAAAGTGAATATAGCTATTATAAAACTACTATTAAACATTTGATATAAGAAAGTAGATAATATTTTTAATAAAGAATGACCAGCTACCATATTAGCAAATAATCTTATACCTAATGATAAAGCTCTAGCTAAATAAGATACAGTTTCAATTAAAACTAATAATGGAACTAATGCTAAAGGAGTTCCAGAAGGAACAAAATATGAGAAAAAATGTAATTTATGAAGATATAATCCAAGTATAGTAACACCTGTTAATATAGTAAAGGATAATCCAATAGTTACTATTACTGATGTTGTAATTGTATATGAATAAGGTATATTACCTATTAAATTACTTATTAATATAAAGAAAAATAATGAATAAATAAAAGGTAAATAAATTTCTTTACCTAATTGTTCTCTTACCATTGTATTAATTGTTGTAAATATACTTTCTATGGCTATACTTCATTTTGAGGGTAATATTTTATTTTCATTATTACTTATTATATGTAAACTTAATATTATAATTAAAATTAAGATAGAATATAAACCTAAATTACTTAAAGTTATATTTATATAACCAAATATAGGGGCTACAACACTTATTAAACTATTTACTTCAAATTGTTCTAAGGGAGAATTTATGATTAAAGTTAAATTTGGTCCCATTTTTAAACTAAAAATATTTGTATCGAAAATTAGTATTAAATATTTCTATCCTAAATTTAATAACGATGAACAATTATTACAAATTATTATAATAATGTAAATATATTTCTTTGTATAATTAGAAGTTTTAAAATAAAATAAAATAAATTTTGTGTTTGGTATTTGTGTTTGATAATTGTGTTTGATGTTTATGTGTTGGAAGGCTTGGTTATGTGTTGAGTTTGGTGTAATGTGTTTTTTTGTTTTTTTTGTTTTTTTTTTAAGATATTTATTATAATTAATATATTTAAAAATAATTTAACAAAAGTATAATAAAAAAAAAATTTTTGTTAACTTTTAACATTTTCTTTTTACTTTTTTATATTAATTATTTTAACTTTAAAGTTAAAATAAGAATATAAATAAATATAGCCTTTACCAGATTCGAACTGACACTCGCAACTTGAAGGGTAGCTGTACGACCGTTATACTAAAAGACCTTATTATTATTAATTAAATTATAAATCTTACATTATTAATTTTAAAAAGATTTATCTATAAAATGATAATATTAAATAAATAAATATTAATTTTTATTTTTTTAATATCTCATAAATACAGAAATTTAATAAAAATTTTAAGGGTTTAAATAATTAAATATTTCTCAAAAAGTAACACATGCTACTTTAATTAAAAAACAAAAATATTTTCTTTTTCTAAATTTTTCTCTTCTAATAGTGATTGAATTCACTTAATAAACGGTTTAAAAACAAACAAACAAAAATGAAATTCTAATTTTTTTTTTTATTTAAGAATATTAATTAAATTTAAAGTGTAATTTAGAAATATTTCAAATTATAAACAAGTAATTATTAAAAAAGACAGAATGGGAATCGAACCTTTCTACTAACTAATGAGATTAGTGTGCAAACCGTTACACTAAACTGTCTAAATATAATTTATTATTTAGATTATATTATACACTATTGTTATAAATATATACGAACAAAGAGACTTGAACTCTTAAGGAATTTCTTCCACTCCTGCTTAAGAAGAGATTGTTTACCAATTTCAACATGTTCGCTATTTTATTACTCTTTTATAAAAATAAAAATTTTTTTTTTGTTTTTTTAATAGATTATAATATTTAAAATTTAATTTACTTTCTTTATAATTAAATAAGGAATTAAGTTAAAAAATCTAATATTAATAAGATGTAAAGTAATCTTATAAAAAGAATTAAATTAAAGGTGTTAATAGGAATCGAACCTATGAAAAAAGTATTAACAGTACTCCGCAATAACCTCTCTGCCATAACACCTTAATATGGTAGGCACGATTCGAACATGCTCTATGTCTCCTACCCAAAAGGAGCGACTGACCAATTTGTCATCTACCATTTTTTGTGTTTTATTATTGAGCAGTAAAGGAATCGAACCTTTTACGGCGCTAACCAATTCTTTTACAGAGAATCACCATTACCAATCGGATCACCTGCCCTTAATATTTAAAAGATTATTTATTTTAATATTATAATTTTTTAATTTTTAATTATGATTTCTAAATATTTATGTATTATATATTATTATTGAAAATTTTATCTTTAGAATTGAAAGCACCTGGACTTGAACCAGGACTTTCTCCTTAAAAGGGAGACACTCAACCACTCAAGTTCTGCTTTCTTATAAATAATAAATATAAAAATAAATAATTACTGAGTTAACCAGATTCGAACTGATATTATTCATTACCAAAAAATGATGTTTTTCCAAATTAAACTACAACTCATATTAATTTTGTTTATAACTATTTTTAATGTTATTTAATTTTGCCAAAAACTGGAATCGAACCAATATCAAAGTCTTACAAGGAATTCGTTTTACCAATTAAACTATTCCGGCTTAAAACATTTAAATTCTTTAAATTAATATATAATTTGCCTTGAGAGAGAATTGAACTCACATTTCTATATCTTCAGAATAGCGCTTTGACCACTAAGCAATCGAGGCTTATAATTATTATTTTTATTAAAAAAAAAATAAAACAAAAAATAAATTTATGGAGAAAGATAGACTCGAACTATCATATTTGTAATGCAAATACAACTGATTACCAATTATCAGATTCCCCCCTCTTAAATTTTTTATTCTTTTAAATATATATTAAAATTTAACTATTCAATCCTTATAATTATTTTTAATTAATAAATTTAAATTGATTAATTAACTAATCTAAAAATTAAAAAGCATATGAATATTAATCTTATTTAATTTTTAGAGATAATTTATTATTATTTTATTTTTAAATAATATAAACTAAATGATATAAATAAGTGGAAATAGAGTCTAGACCCTGTTTTATAAATAAAACACACATTATTATGAGATTGACCTTTTGGAGTTAGCTTAACTATACACTTTAATAAAAAAATATATTATTTTGTGATTAAAGAGTATTATAAAAATTTGTATGTTTTTAATTAATTTAAGAGGATTAATTAAATTATTTTCTTATTAATAAATAAATAAATAAATTATTTATTTGCCTCTTCTTTTTATTTATTTATAATAATCTCAATGAAATTCTTATTATTAAAATTAAAACAATATCTGATAAAAATATTAACAATACTTTGCAATTACAAATTTAAATATATTATTTTACTTTTCTTAATACTATATAATATAGTATTAATTATTTTATTTTATTTTACTTAAAAAAACAAAAAAAATATAAATGTATTATATAAATAAGGGGGTAATTTAATAATAAATATAGATAGATTAATTAATATATCTATTAGTTAAAAAACAAAAATTATTTATTAACTTTAGTTTGTGTAGTTTTAGCTATAGAGATAGCTCCTGAACCAATTTCTAAGATAAACCCTATTGTTAATACTGCAAAGAAAATTAAAGCAATACTAAAACCAAAAGTACTTACTTTATATAAAGTAACAGCTATAGGGAATAATAATAATATTTCTAAATCAAAGATTAAAAATAACATAGCAACTACATAAAATTGAATTTGAAAATCAGTTCTATTTTGTTTTCTAATAGCTGAATATCCACATTCATAAGCTGATATTTTAGATTCATCTGGTCTATGAGCTGAGAATAAAAAATTTAAAAATAATAAAACTAAAGCTAAAATAGGAACCAAAATAAATAACATTAATAAATTATTCATTAAAAATAAAATAAAGATAAAGAAAGTATTGTTGTACTATTTAATAAAATTGATGGTTTAAGAACAAATAATAAAATAGATAATGTTAAAGTAGATATTATAAAACTGTTAGTACTACTTATTTCTATTTCAGATTTAGAATTTAAATTATTAATTATTTTTAATTCTTTTTCACTATATTTAGATGTATTTTCTTCTTCTGTAAATAATATTTTTATTATTTTTAAATAATATGAAGCACTTATAATACTTACAATTATAGCTATTATAGACATAAAGTAATATCCATTTTGAATGGCTGAATATAATACAAATTGTTTAGAGAAAAATCCTATTAAAGGAGGTATTCCAGCCATACTAAATAAACAAATTGTTAAAGTTATTGATAATATAGGATTTAAGAAAAATTGACCTTTTAATTCTGAAATATAATTAATATCATTTTCTGTTCCTGTTTCATCTTCTACCATAATACTTTGTATTAAATCTCTAAATGAATTTTTTATTATATATCCAAATAATATTATTATTAAAAAAGTATTTAAATTTGTAATAGTATATTGTATTATATAAAATATTAAAGCTTCTATAGATTGTTCTGAATTAATAGCTAAAGCTAATAAAATAAATCCTACATGTGAAATAGTACTATAAGCTAATAATCTTTTTATTTTATTTTGAGCTAAACCTAATATTGTTCCTATTAATAAAGATAATAAAGAACTTATTAATAATAAATTTTTACTTCATAAATAACTATTATTAAAACTTAAAGTATTATTATTTATTATATTATTTAAAGGATTTAATTCTAATATTATATTAATATTTTCTATTAAATTAATATGAGTTTGTATTTCAAATAATATTAAGAAAATAGATATTTTAGGCATTATAGTTAATCATGTTGTAATAATTGTAGCACTATCTGCATAAACATCTGGTGCTCAATTATGTAAAGGTGCGGCAGCTATTTTAAATAATAATCCTATAAAAATTAATATTAAACCCAAACTAAAACCTAATAATATATTATTATTATCAATTACTGAAATCATACTATATATAGAATCTAAATTAGTTAATCCTGTGAAAGAATATATTAATCCACAACCTAATAATATTATACAAGAAGCTAAACTACCTAATAAAAAATATTTTAATCCTGCAGATATTGCTGATTCTGAATGTCTATATAAGGAAGCTAAAATATATACTCCAAAGGATTGTAATTCTAAACTTAAATATAAAGTTATTAAATTTGAAGAAGATATTAATAATAAAGAACCTAAAGTAGATATTAATATTATTATTGTATATTTTATTCTATAATTATTAATTGATAATATTTTTTTACCTTTTTCATTTAAATTATTTTCTATAAATTTATGATTTTTTAAAGGTCAAGCTATTAATATTACAGAACCTGTTAATACTATAACTATATCAAATAATTGTGTGAATAAAGTAATTTGAAAGAAACCACTATATATACCTATACCTGATCCAATTGACTGAATATAAAAAGCATTTAAAGTTAATGCTCCAGTATAAAGTAATAATAAAGTAGATATTCTTAAATATAAATTTGGTGAAATAGAAACATTTCTATCTCTTGAAAGTAGGGCTATTGCCACTATAAGAATCATGATAGTAATAAACATCATTATTATTTTTATTTTGTCAATCGTAATAATTAAATAAAATATATTTAACCTAAAAATTTATAAAATATATTTTTCTTACATCCTATTGGATTTGAACCAATATACAATTACTTCGAAGGCAAACGCTGTTCCAATTCAGCTAAAGATGTTAAAGATTTTTAATTTATTAAATTTTAGTTTATTTTCAAATAAATAATATAAAAAGGATATTATATTTTATTAATTAAAATACTCTTTTAATTAAATAATATAAGAGATTTTTATTTTTTTTTTTTTTTATTAACCTCTTCTTAACTAATTTTTATTTAATTTAGATAAATTTTTATATTTAACTTATTTCGGTTATAATTTGGTTGCTAAAGATATTTGTATATATTTTTTATATACGAGTAAAGAGATTTGAACTCTTACGATTATAAAACCATAAATTCCTAAGATTTACCCGGCTACCAAATTTCGGCACACTCGCAAATTAATAAGTGTTTAGATTAAAATTTCTACACACACAAAATATGTTAAATCTATCAATTTAAATAAAAAATTAAAAAATATAAAGACACTATTATAACAACAAAAAAAAAAAATAAAAAGAAATAAGAGATAGAGTAATCGAAACTCTGTCTGCACAGTGTAAATATGCTGTTAAACCACTCAACTAATCTCTTACTAATTATTATTAAAAAGGGGGTAAATTTTATTTATTTTCCAGCAGCACTTTCCAGTACGGCTACCTTGCTATGACTTTTGAGATGTTACTCAATTGAATTTATAAAAACTAATTAGTTTTACATAGCCGTTATATTATTTAAAAAATAAATAACTATAAAAATTAAAAAAAAAAATATAAATTTAATATTAACTATGAAAAGTTATAATAACATTTTTATTTCCATCAATATAAGCTTCTTCCCAGCGACAGACAGTTAGTTCATCACGGATGCTAATTTCACCGTTGCGCTTATTATCAACGATTACTCGAAATTCCTTCTTCATGTTCCCGAATTACAGAGAACAATCCGTCTAAATTTATATTTTAACTTTTTTTAATGATTAGCTCTTCCTATTTTCTAAATTTAATTTAAAAATTAAAATAAATGCATTATTTAATCTTACGATTATTTATTTTACATTAAATATAAAATTATCTCTGATAATAAAATAAATATATAATTCATTTTAAGAAAAAGTTTTGCATCACTTTGTAAAAGTTTTTGTGGCACGTCTATAGCCCAGTTCATAAGGGCCATAAAGACTTGTCTTAGCCCCAAATGAAACTTTATAAGAATCATAAATTGTTAAGTATGTAATAAAATATAAATATTTTTAATTAACAATAGGGATTTCGTCCGTTAATGGAATTAACCTCAGTTCTCACGATACGGACTGAAGACAGCCATGCAACACCTGTATTAAATGTCTTAATTTAATATTTTTTATATTTTAAAATAAAACATTCCTTTATATATAAAATATATTTTTAAGTTTTTATTCAAGAACTGGTAAGATTTTACGCGGATTATCGTATTAAATAACATGCTTCACTTCGTTTGCTCCGAAACCGACTAATTTTTTTGTTTTCAACTTTGCAGTTGTACTCACAAGGCGGAATGGTTATCGTGTTAACATTGCCATTAATAAATTTATACTAATAACTACCATTCATCGTTGACAGAGAGGGGTATTCTGGGTATCTAATCCTAATTCCTATCCTCACCTTCGTTTCTGAGCGTCAATCATTAATGGAAAAAAGCTTTCGCCTTTAATATTCTACTTAGTATCTATGGATATCGGACCTACTCTAAGCATTCTTTCATATATCCTCTATTTGATTCTAGCTTTTATTCTTTACTTAGTATTTTATTTTTAAAAATATTAGTAAATTTTAAAGCCGCCTACAAACCCTTTACGCCTGATTAAGACGATTAACGTTTATGTCTCTGGCCTTACCGAGTCTTCTGGCACCAGTTTTGGACGACACTAATAATAAGGTAATATCATTATTTTCCCTTATGTTATCAATTATTATTTTTAATTGATTTCAGTTAGCTAGTTCACTCTTTCGAGCATTGACTAATATTCTTGACTGCTGGTAGTATTAAACTACTTGGGAGATTTCATCCCCAATGTGGCCATCTGTTCTCTCAAACATAGCTATTGATCGTCGGCTTGGTAGGCCTTTACCCTACCAACTACCTAATCAAAGTAAATAGTATTTTATAACAGAATAATTCCTTTAAAATAAATTAAAATTTTTAATTATATTTATTTCCTATTTATGGAAATTATAAAGTAACTTATTTACTATTCTCACCTTTACACCTTATTACCTTAAAAACAAAAATATATTTTTTGCAGTAATAATGATTTGCATGTCTTAAACTACTGAACAACGTTCAATCGGAACCAAAATTAAATTCTTATGATATTTAAACAATAATTTTGTATTATTGTTATATTTTATATGCTTAATTGCAATTTTTTGTATCTCTTTTAATTCTGTTTTATTTTTTAAAACTATTCTCAATTTTATTTTTAAAAATAAATCCTTTTAAATTTAGAGTTTGAAAGTTATTATTTATTTAAGGGGGGTAATAGAATAAAAATAAATAAATATATTATAAAAACTTTAAATATATTAATATATATTTATTGAATAAATAAACAATTATTTATAATTTTAGAATAAATTTTTATCCATAAAATAATTTATATTTAATTATTTAATAAGGTGATATATCAAATGCTATTAAAATACTAGGTATTAAAATAATAAAAGCTACACAAACAGGTAATAAATTTAATCAACATAATTCAATTAAAGCATCATATCTCATTCTAGGTAATGTAGCTCTAAATCATACAAACATAAAACAGAATAAACATGTTTTTAATCCAAGTATGATAGATTGTAAATTAATTAAAGAATCATTAATAAATAATTCAGGCATATGATAACCACCTAAAAATAAAATAGAAGTAATACAACTAAATAAAACTATTGAAGCATATTCAGCTAAGAAAAAGAAAACAAAAGGTACACTAGAATGTTCTGTAAAAAAACCAGCTACTAATTCAGATTCCAATAAGTTGTTTATTTTTAGTTTAGTTAGTTAAGATATCTAAACTTGATTTGATAAATTTATCGAATCTAATATAATACATTAATTAAATTAAATTATTGTTTTTTATTTTAAGTGACATTATTAATTTTTCTGATATAAAATTTACCTTTAAATAGTTTACCTGATTTAATGTTTTTAGAAATAGTCGTTTTATGTACACCAAATTTCTTAGCTAATTCAACTTGATTAGAATATTTTTCAATTAGATTAAAATTTTCATCATATAAACCTACAGATCTAATACTCTTTTTAAAATTTATTGATATAAAATTAAAATTTTTTTTATATTCACTATGAGTTTTTCCAAACATAGGATTTAATTTCCCTGGTTTACTTTTTAAACTTCAGGTTATTTTTGTTTTATTATTTTTATGAGTTTTACCTGACATAGGATGATTAGTCTTATTTACAAATCTTGATTTCATTTTTTCTATTGCTTGTTTTGTGTGTTTATACCCTAACATAGAATTAGCCTGTGTTTTAAAATTAAATAAAGAAGAAAAAGGAAAAGCTGAGATGACCATAGTTTCAATATCTGTTAACAATTTAGCAGGATCTGTATGAAAATAATATATTACTGCATTAAAATTTTTTAAACTATATTTTTTAATAGATCTTTGTAATCTTAAGTTAGAATCTCTACCTTTTATGTGATTCATTAATCTAGAATATAAATTTAAACTAGATCCAATATATTGTTTAGAAGATTTAACATGTATTAAACCATAAACCCCACCTAAATTTCTTAAATCTCTCTTTAATAAATTAGTATCAGAAAGATCACTATAAGTTTTTAAAGGTTTAATAGGTATAACATTTAAACATTGAATATAAAAAATAGTAAACAAATAATCGTATTGAAGTTTATCGTAAAATATTTGGTAAATTAGCACAGAAAAATAAACAATAATAATTAATTTCGATATTATATTTTATCCATTATCTTTCAATAACGGTTGGACTATATCATATTTCATTTAGTTATTAGAAATTATCGCGTATAGTCTCTGAGGATCCTACTCAATTTTTAATTTTAAGAGTTATTGTGTTTAAGAAAAATTTTATTTTAATTTTAAATTTAAGAAATAATGTAAACAGAACAGATAGCTATACTACTTGTCTGGTTTACTCTTTTATTTTTTAACAAAATATAAATATTTCAAAGAAAAGGGGGTAATATTTTTTATTTTTCTTATTTTCTTAAATTTAAATTTTTATTTTAAACAATTTGTCTTAAAATTTTATATTTTTGGTTTCCTGCTGATTGTCCATTGTATTATCTTTAAAATTTTTACTATCTATTTATTATTATAATGTAAAAATTAGATGAGTACTTAAAGCTTTAGGAGTTTCCAGCATACAGCGATATTTATAGAGGCCAAATCAATTAGTATTAGTTTTTAGCCTCTTGTAAATCAAAAGGTGTACGAGATGTTTCAGCTAATATAGAAATAAAATAAAATATAAAAACTGGAAATAAAGGTATAATATATCAAATAGCTTGTTGATTTTCAATGATAGTTGTAAAATTAAATGAACCTGTTAATATTATTATTATTAATATAGCTGAACTTAAAATTAATTCATAACTAATCATAGCGGCAGTACTTCTTAAAGAACCTAAAAAGGCATAAGTAGAATTAGCTGATCAACCTGCAAATAATACTCCATATACTCCTAAAGAAGATAAAGCTACGGTATATAATATTCCTAAAGTAAAATCAAATAAAGTTAAACCTTGTCCAAAAGGAATTATTCCTCATCCTAATAAACTAAATATTAAAGAAAACACAGGCGCTAAATAAAATAATATTTTATTAGATTGAGAAGGTATAACTGTTTCTTTAACTATTAATTTAAGAGCATCACTAAAAGGTTGTAATAAACCATAATATCCAGTAGTATTCGGTCCAACTCTTCTTTGATGAGCTGCTAATTGTTTTCTTTCTATTATTGTCATAAAAGCTACTGATAATAATACTGGTAATATCACTGATAATACATCTAATAAATTTATTATTATATTTAACAGAGTTAAAATTAAATTATTTATATTCATAGATAAATATATTTATCATCTTTATTTATATCTATATTTTATTTTTTAATTTATTATTCATTTTTATGTGTTATACTTTAATCTTTAAATTATATTATTTAAAAGATTAAAAATAATTTAATATATAATTTTTTAAATAAGATTATATTACATTTTTAAAATAAAAATAGATATAAATATTGATTCAGAGTTAATTAAAATTAACAACATAACTTTATAAATAATTAAAAATATTTTTAATTAATAATTTAAATATTTTTAAGTAAAATAAATAATTTTTATTATAATTTAATTAGAGATAATTTTTTCTAAATAAATTATAAATTATAAAAACAAAAATATATCTATAAAGTAAGAGATACTGTAACAATAATTTGATTTTTATATTAATAACCTAATTAATAGGTTCTAAAGGATTTGTATAAACATTATTTATTAATTAATTATCTAAATAATTATTAGGAAAAAATATTAAACTATTCTATTTAACTTTTAGAAATATAATTTTTGTGTGTGTTTTTTATTTAAATAGTTTAATATTTTCTTATTCTCTTTTGGATTCGAACCAAAATTAACACTTTAGAAGAATGCAGTTCTACCATTGAACTAAGAGAATTTATAAAAATTATATTTTTAATTATATTAATTTAATTTAATAAAAATTAATAGATTTCTTTTAATTCTAATAATTTAATATTTTATTTAAAAAATTTTATGATAATAGAGTTAAGAGGGAATTGAACCCTAATATTTATAGATTTTGCAGATCTACTACAGAAACCATCTGTAAACTTAACTCTAATTTATTTAAACACAAACAAATTAAACATTATTATGTAAAATTAGAATAAAAAGGGGGGTAAATAAATAAAAATAGAATAAATTAGATAAATTTATTTTTTATTTAATGAGATAAAAATAGGTGCTATCATAGATAATAATAAAATAATACTACATATTATTAATAATATAGCAGCATAAGTGTAAATTAATTGTCCTATAGCTTCTATTTGACTAAAAGAAATAAATGTGGTATCAGCAATATTAGATTGAGAAGTAGTATGAATATTATTAATAAAATTTAATTTATCATTATTTCAAATAAATAAATTAAAATTAGTAATAGTATCAAAAATTAAATTTAAACCAGATACATTATTAAAACTAAATGGTAAAATGTTAAACATTTCAAATAAAAATAATGAACCTACTACAAAAACTAAAGGTAAATTTTTAGTATATTGTTTTCCTGTATCTATAATATCTGTTAATGAAATATTAATCATCATTATTACAAATAAAAATAATACAGTTATAGCACCTACATATACTATGATATAGGATAAACCAAGAAAACCTATCCCAGATAAAATTAAATAACCTGCTGCATTTACAAATACAGAAATTAAATATACTACTGATATCACAGGATTTTGAGATGTTATAACTAATACACTTGATATTATCGTTGTAAAACTTAATATATTTATTAATAAAAATTTCATTGTTAACTTTTTTAAGCCTTTTAATAAAAGTCATATTTATTTTCGATCTAAATTTGAGGTTTAGGTTAATTTGGCGATTAAGGCTGTAAACATTTAAATATTTAAAACATTTAATCTAAATTTAATGTAGGTTTAACCTAAAAATATAATATTCAAAAAAAAGAATATTTTTGAAATATAATTATAATATTTTATAATAATTCTTTTTAAATTAATAAAATTATTAAAAACTGAATAGTTAATATTCTCTTTTATTAAAAAGAGATAAATCAAGAATTTAATAAAAGTATATGTTGATATCTTGATAATTTAGACATATTTAACCAGGTCGACTAGTGAATACTTATATAAATTAAAATAATGAACTTAAATAAATTAACAAAAGCTGAATTAATCAGCAAATTTAAAAAATTAGATCTTAAAAATAGTTCTAATAAAAATCAATCGTTCTATTCAAAAATAATAGAAAATATCTTATTAATAAAAAGTATTTTATTAAAAATAACTTTAATTGCTTTGATAATAAAAATATTAAAAAAATATTCTATATTTAGAAGAGTTTGAACGATTATTAATACAACTGTTATGTCAATCTTTGGTATATCTTTATTAGATAATTTTGGAATTGAAGCTTTTAACAATTTCATCTATGAAATAAGAATAATTGGAAGTGTAATTGTAGATTATATTACAAGTACCCAATTTTATACATATATTGCATCGTTTTTTAGAGTTAAAGAGGAAGTTACCAGCACAGGAAGATCCACATAAAGCTCATCGGGAATGTATATAGAGAGCCCATTCAATCAAAAAAACAAAGAAATATTTAATTTTATATACTCTAAAAGGGGGTAACGATTTTCCTTAAAAATAAAAGAAAAAAACAAAAACAAAAACAAAAGCATAAAAAAACTCAAAATAAAAGAAAATTAATTTATAATGAAAACTCTAAATTAATTGGAACTGAAAATTATAAAATTGATAATTTAAAAGAAATTAAATTTAAAAAAACTAATTCTCAAGATCAATTATAATGATTATCAAAATTAATTTTAAAATAAAAAATGACAACACAACATCAAATAATAGCTATATGTGTTATAGCAGTTATTGCTGTTCCTCTAGGAACTTTTACCGCAATCAAAACAATTAATAAATTAATGAGACCTCCTGTGAATGTATTAGTAAGATCAGGAGATATTGAATTAATGGATTATATCCAAGAAAGTAATATTAGAGATATAGATTTATCTTCTATTCCTCAATACCCACAAGCTATGGTTAATAATCCTTTACCAGTAAGATGAGAATATCCACCTAGATATTCTCAATTATCTATTAATTCTTCTTTAGAAAATAACTTTAATTTAGAATTTATTTTAGTAATATTACTGTTAATGGGTTTATGTTTTCTAATTCTTTGAACAATGAGAAATCAGTTAAGATTTTACTTAATCAAAAGATTTCTATTGATTCATCAAGAAACTATAAAAATATTATGAATAGTTTTAGTTGTATATTTTATTAATAAATCGGCAGTTAATAATTCATTATGTAGCTTGTGTTTATTAATTCCATTCTCACTATTTGAAATCAATTATAGAGATTCTTTCGATTGGGAATTTAATTCTTGAAAAGTTAAACCTAAAATTTCATATTTTAAAATTCAAAGTTTAACTCTAGATATAAAAGATTTATTAGACTCATTAGAAGATGAAACAGACTTCTCAATGAGTTTATCATTTATTCCAAGTTATAAAGAATGACAAAAGAATAAAGCGAAAATTAATCCTCTTTTTATAGATGATACAATAATTGTTAATAAAGAAAGTGATCCAATATTAATTACTCAATTAATTATGGAAAACCTTAATAAAAAACAGTTATTCGTCACTGATTGATTTCTTAAAGATGAATCAATAAATTCAATGGATCCAGTAATATTAACTGTTACTGTTGCTATAAAAGTAATAATTTAATATTACCCCCTTTTATAAAGAACTTTATTTTAATAGAAAAAATATCTAATTTAGAAGATCTCAGTTCGAATCTGTGAAGTTCTCCTTAAATAAAATATATTTAAATTTTATTATTAAGAAGTGGCCAGACATTTAATACTTGTCCCTAAGGGATACACGTCGCAATCAATTATATAAATTTAAAATGACAATATTTCAATTATTAAATCACTATTCTGATAGTGAAATACTAATATATGCTTTATGTACAACTACAGTTTGTTTCTTTGGTTATTTAGTTATAAAATCTTATCTTTATAATGCTCCTATTGCAACTCCTAACTCACCTCGAACATTTAATTTAACCAGTGATCAAATTGATACTCTTAATAAAATAATAGATAGATGAGATGAATTAGAAAATGTAAATGAAGATATTCAAAATATTATTGGAGAAGAAGTTTTCGATAGAATGGAAAATAAATTTGAAGATCTTGAAAACAAGATAGAAGATAGATTCGAAGAATTAGAAAATAAATTATTAGATTCTTTTGATTATCCTTTTGAAAATAGTATTAATCTAGATTACATTTTTTGAATAATTTTATTTTGTGTATTCATTCTAATAATTAGAAAATTAATAATTTCTAATAAATTAGATTTAAACAAAGTAAATAATCTTATCGTGATTAATTTATTAGTATTATTTTTAGGAATAATATATATTCAATTTGGCTTATTAGTTTTAACTCAAATAATTCTTTTATCTATAATTATGATATTATCTAATACATTATTAGGAATAAACCCTTACGATAAATGATTACACATTATAAAAATTATGTCAATTTTACTAATAATTTTCATATTATATTATAATTCAAGAGATATTTTAATTTCATGTGCATTTATGACTCCATTATCTATCAGTAGAATCTCTTATATAAATGATTTAGATATTCCTGCATTTGTTGATTTTGAAAGCAAAAAAAACGAAATATTTAGAGAATTTACTATTAAAGAAACTACTGATTTTCTAAATAAATTAGAAGATAATGAAAGTTATATGGTAGAAATAAGGTTTATTCCTAGTTTTGCATTCTGAGATCTTGATGCTCCACAACTATCACTTTCTAATCCCATATTAATAAATAGAAATAGTTCACCCACAACTATTAATAAATTTATAGCGGAAAGATTAGATTATATGGTGGATTACTATTACTTAGATGATGCCATAATTCAAAAAGAATCTGATTGTGCAGTATCATTATCATATTGCAAATTAAAATCTATATAATATCTTAACCCCCCTAAACTGAATAAATTTCTGTAATTAGGAAGTAATATTCTCAATTGAATATTAGACAATTAATACTCGTCCCCAAGGAAAATTATGGAAATCAACAAATTTTTATTAATGAACTTACCATTAACTACTATTAATATAACATTCTTAAAGGATTTAAATAAATCAATAAAAGTTGATACAAGATCTGAATGAAGATTACATTACTGTAATGCTTTATGTTTTGATGATATTTATCATTTTATACAATTATTGGATAATAATTCTAGCTTTTATAATAGCTATTTAATTGATCCATTAATTAAAAGTTCTTGCTCAGGTGTATCTTTGAAATTATCTTCTGCTTTTTTAGTTAATAATAGAAGCAATTCAAAGTTAATTTCAAATTTTCTTATTCAACAATGAGAAAATTCTGGTTTTGATTTTAATCCTAAAGCATTGCACACCTTTGCTTTCAATTATAAAAAAGTATGATTATCTGAATTATAATTTGATATACTTTTAATAGAAATCGAATTGTAATGATTATTTATAATTTTTAAGAAATTATAAATTTTATTTAACTGTTTATTCAGTATAAAATTAAATAACCCCTTATATCAACATAATATTTAGTATGCTTTAGTGACATTTAAATATTATGGCTATTTTGTGGAGGGAGATATAAATAGTGATTTTAACAAATCTTATCTCACACTCATAATGGGTCATGCCTTACAATTTTAATTTTAAAACTAATGAATTTCATATTATCTAAAGATCATATTTCTTTCTTAAATGATGTACCTTCTAATATTCAAGTAGATATGACATCAGGATGAAGATACCATTATTTTGATAGTATCAGTCCACAAGAAATAAATTTATATTTAAATCAAATTGATGATAATAGTATCTACTTAATTATTCCATTATTTGGAACATCTAAATTACTTTCAAACCCGATTTATTTAGTCACCTCCCATAACTCTTTTATATTCCTTTAATTTCTATTAAAGGTAAAGTTTATGAACCTTACTTAGTTTTAAGTAAATCTATATTAGTTACTAAATATAGTGATTATAAATTAGTTCACCATTATATCTTCGATAAATTTTTAGAAAGTAAAGATCATTTTGAAATTATTGATGATGAATTCAGATTAGTATTAAAATATAAAAAAGTTAGATTTGATTTAGAACAAATTAATAAAAAATTTGGTAAATAATTAGATTTATTACTTATTTTTAGTTTAACCCACTTTTTTAAAAGTGTGCATTACTATATTTGTAATGCATTTTAGACACTATTCACAAAATTACATTAAAAATGATCCCAATTATAGATCAATTAATCTTAAATGCTATTTGTGATCAACATTTAGCATTATTAGATGAATTAAATTTATTTTTAGAAATATTATCTAACATCAGTAATTAACTAATATTTTCTATTTAATTTTAATTCGTATTTTTATTCTAATTTCTTAACCCCCTGTCAGAAAAACTAAAATCAGGTGATAATACATGCAGTATTTGAAGTTCGAGTCTTCATTAGTTTATTTATCGTTATTTAAATATCAACATTGGAAATTATATTTAAAAAAGCAATTTTATGTGCTAGAGTTTTTAGACAATTTTAAACATCAAGTCGGATTTATAAATTAGTAATGCTAAACTAAATAATTCACAGTTACTTACATTTGCATCCTATTAAGAAATGTTCTTTTTCTTATAAAAAAAATATTATTTCATTTCTTAGATTATAATAGGGATTAATATAATAAAAAGAAATATTATTTAATAAATAAATAATAGAAATAAATTTAAGATAGTATCTAGGGGTTAGTTTCTTGCTTTATATACATTCAGCGCTTATCTAATATGTTTGTGGCTACCCAACTATGCTTATTTAATTAATTATAATTAAATTTAACAATTGGTGCACTAGAGAAACACAGCCTATTGATCCTTTCGTACTAGAAGGTCTTCCCCTTTTTACTATTTATATCTTCAGAAGATAGGGACCATACTGACTCACGTCGTATTAAACCCAACTCGCGTACCCTTTTAATCGGCGAACAGCCGAACCCTTCCAAGCTTCTTCACCCGGAGGATAGGATGAGTCGACATCGAGGTGCCAAACAGCCGGAACAATGTGTACTCTTGCCGGCTATCAGCCTGTTATCCCTAGCGTAACTTTTATCGATTGATCCCCGTCTATTCCATTTTATAGCGAGGGGTCACTATGCCCTACTTACATATCTGTTTGACTTCTAAGTCTCTCAGTTAGGTATGCTTTCCGCCATTATACTATTCAAAACTTTTCACTAATTTATTGATTTCCATTCAATTTCTAGCTATACCTTGTAATAATAAAACCTTAAGTTTTATTTTTTATTTTATTCTTATTTATATTAGAGAATTAAAAATTTTTGTCTGTATATTATAATAAATAATTATAATATTATAAATTTATTAAAATCTTTGGATGTACTTTGCTACTTTTTTAAAGACGACCGCCCCAGTCAAACTACCAATTAGTCATTTATCCCTTAAATTTCAATTTATAAGGTAAATAAAGATTTAATTCAAATTTTAAGGATTTCCAAATTTTATCTATCGACAAACCTAATTACTATTAATTAAATTTAAATCCTTATAATAACTAACTATAGTAAAGCTGCATAGGGTCTTCCCGTCCCTCTGAAGATAGCGAGCATCTGCACTCGCAATTCAATTTCACTGAGCAAGTTGTAGAGACAGTGAGACCATCGTTACATTATTGATACTAGACCACATTTAATGGCCAATTTATTTTGCTACCTTAGGATCCTCATAGTTAAGACCGCTATTAACCAGACTTTCAATTAGTAACTTTAAAATTACCTCTTTTATATTAATGGCATTGAGCAAATTTCATTCAGAATACTATTATCTTAATCATTGCTCTGAATTGTGTTTTTAGTAAACAGTCGTGGCCTCCGATTTTATTATACCATATAAAGAATTAAATTATGGTTAATTTAATTTTTTATGGTTTCTCTTATTGTCAAACTTATGAGAACAATTTGCCGAGTTCCTTAACAACTTTTAGCTCTTCGCCTTAGTATACTCTACTTACAAACCTGTGTCGGTTTAGGGTACGGTAGTTAATAATTTAAATTTAATCATAAATTATATATATTTAATTTTCCTGATCTATTATAATTTACCTTATAGATTTTCAATATATTACTCATCAGTCAAAACTTTGGTTCTGAACCTTAGAGGCCGCATTAACATAAGGTGGTTTAACCTTTCCTTATAACCCTTTTGTATTCGGCGAGAAGTATTATAACTTCTTTACGTTACTCATGTCAGCATTATCTCTTCAGTTATTTTCAAACAATGAAACACTGTTTATCATCAATTATACTGAATGTTCTACTACCTAATTTATAAACATAAATTAATTTATATTTATAATTAACAGGATATCGGTTGATTATTTAAGACCCGTTAAATTTATGGCGCAATAGTCTAAGGGCTGCTACGTTGTTACAACGGTCATTAAAAGATAGCGACTACCAGGCTCACTTTACAGCTGCATTCAATCTATTACTTCCTTTAATTTCACTTAATAATCATTTGGGACCTTGATCCATGTTCTCGGCTGTTTCCGTCTTGACTATTCAACTTATCATGAATAGTCTGAATATCTATTATCAATTTATGTTATTCCGAGTTTCATTTCCATTGGTAAGATTTTCGAGATCCCCTCAACCTAAACTTTTAATAAAAAATATTTTTATTATTAGTTGGGAATTACCGTGCTGTACCTCCATAAATTTATAAATAGATGTCATACTTAAATATGTTTCGTAGAAAACCAGCTATCACCAGTTCAGATTGGCATTTCACCGCTTTCCAAAACTCTTCGGAGAATTATGCAACATTCAACCGTTCGATCCATTATAATCTGGTTTTGGAAAGATCAACTGACTTCGGGTCTAATAATAGTAACTATCCCATAATTATTATTTTGTAAATAAATCACTTATTTCATAAATTAATAATTTATTTATAAGGAATTTATTCTATTTTTTTTTTAGAAAATATTTTTAAATTTTATAATTTTATTATACAAATAATTTAGTCGCTTTCGCTAAGGCTAATAAACCTTGCTACTATTATTAACTTACTGACCCATTATGCAAAAGGTACGTTGTCATTTTTATATTTAAACTTCAACTGCTTATAGAATTACTAATTCAAGACTATTTCATTTCGTTATACAACGAACTATTTCAACTTTTCCTTTACAGTACTTTTCACTATCGCTAAATTTATTATACTTAGCTTTAGAGGATGGTTCCCCTATATTCCAACAAGTTTTCTCTCATTGTACTTATTTCGTTTTTATTATATTTTACAGGACTGAATACCTTCTTTGGTAATTATTTAATAAAAATAATTATTATAAATAATTAAATTATTATTAATGATATTCCAACTTCATTCTTTATAATTAATATTTTATAATTTTCAAATATTTTTTTATTATTTAAGCTAATCCAATTTCACTCACCATTACTTTTGGAGTCTCGGTTGATTTCCTTTCCTTTCCTTAATACAATGTTTTGCTTCAGGAAGTATTAATATTTAAGGTTTCCCTTAGGATCGCCATAATTTCTTTACTTTTAAATATTAATATTAAAAGTTTGTGGCTTTTGGTTTATTACCTCCTTTTTAATAAATTTGCTAGTTATCCTTAATAATTCCTTTAAATTACTTTGATGTTTGTACTAAATTGTCATCTATACTTTTATTTTTTAATTTATTTTAAAACTATAGATATTTTTATTTAAAATTCTAAATAAAATAAATATAAATATAAATAAAAAATTTTATTTTTATTTATTAGTTATTAAAATTTACAGAATTAAATATAATATAAATTAAAATATATATTTACTATAAATTTCTTATAATATATTTCAATAGCTGAAAAAAGGAATTGAACCTTTGTTTTACCATCATGAATAGTAAGTTTTAACCATTTAAACTATTTCAGCTTAATTAATTTAATAAAATAATTTTATTTATTTTATTTTTAATTTTAATTTTTTTTTTTAATAATAAATGAGTTAGAAGGAAAATATATCTACAAGACTAATTAAGTTCATATATTTTATAAATTAATATAATTATGTTTTAATAAAAATATTACCGATATAATCTAAATATTAATAAGTCTAAGTATAAGAATTAAAGATTTCACATTAAAAAAATAAACTAATAAAATATTTAATTAACTTATTAATAGTTAATAAATATTTATGATAATTTAAATTAAAAATTAAAAAAAAAAGTATTTGATATTATTATATTTATTTTTTTAATGAATATTTTTCTATTTTTTTATCCGAAGATTTTTCTATCTTTTTTAATATACAATGAAATTTAGAAAATAAACTTTTAAATTTATTCAAAGACCTAGAACTTTAACTTAAAATATAATATAAATATATTAAATTATATTTTACAGGTTTAAATATCTTAACTCATTCTTAATTAAAATCATTATATTATTGAAATAAAATTATTAAATAAATTAATTAAGGGTAAAATCAGAGATTTGAACTCTGAACAGCGTCGCCACAAGACGTTATTTTACCAATTAAACTAATTCTACCTTATTTGTTATTAAATTTTATTAATATAATTTATATTCAATTTATTATATTTTTTTAAATGTAACATAATTAAATTTTTATTTATATTTAAATAAATATCATTAAAAAATAAATTTTTAAAATAATTATTCTTTTTATATTTCTATAGTTTTTATTTCTGTATTCTTATATAATATTAAATAAATAAATATAATAAATAATACAAATTTAAAGGGGGTTAAGAAATTAAAATAATCAAATTTAAAAATTAAAAATAATATTTAAATTTTATCTGTAGCTAAATCCATTAAAGTATTTTCAGCCATACCAATAATAGGAACAATAATTAAGAATCAAGCAAAATAAAATGCAGTAGCAAATTGTCCTACTTCTACAAAAGGACTTTCAGGATGTTGAGATCCAATTCACATTAATATTGCAAAATTTACAATAAAGAATCATAGAGCTAATTTCATAGCTGGTCTAAATTGACTACCTCTTATTCTAGATAAATCCGTTAAAGGTAATATTAATAAAATTAATAATGAACCAAACATAGCTATAACTCCTAATAATTTATTAGGAATAGATCTTAATATAGCATAAAATGGTAATAAATATCATTCCGGTACAATAGAAGGAGGTGTACTCATAGGATTAGCTGGAATATAATTATCACTATGTCCTAATAAATTAGGATAGAAGAAAACTATAATAGATAAAGCTAATAAAAATGCAAAGATAGTTACAAGATCTTTAAATGTAAAATAAGGATGCATTGCATATCTATCTCCATTTGAAGATATACCATTAGGATTATTTGATCCATGTGTGTGAAGAGCCATTAAATGAGCTATTACTAAAGCAGCTAATAAAAAAGGTAATAAGAAATGAAGAGAGAAAAATCTATTAAGTGTAGCATTGCTTACACTAAATCCTCCTCAAATTAATTCTACTAAATCTTGTCCAAAAAAAGGTACTGCTGATAATAAATTAGTAATTACTGTGGCCAAATCTTTAATTTACCTATTTTAGCTTAAGCTTATATGTTTAAAACAAGTAAATCATGTACATTATAATTATCTAAAATATAAATAATTTAATTATTTATAAATTTTAAGGGTTATGTAAACATAACATAAAGAGATTTAATACAATAAAAAAATTTTTTTTATACTCTTTTGTCATGTTTACTCTTTTATTAATAAATTTAAAGGGGGTTAAGGAATTAAAATAATCAAATTATAAAGATGTTTAATTATAAATGATAATAAGACATTATAGTAAGAATCAAATGATTAATCTCCGGTTTAAACAAACTCATTGCAGGAAGATGTTCAATTATAAGTCTTAATTCTGTTTGAGTTATAGCATACTGAATAATATCTTGACTATAAAGTATATTTAACTCATCAACTTTAAATGTTTGAAGTATACCGGCTGGGGTATTAATAGGAAGTTCTTGAAAAGCCATTGCAATCTCTTTTCATTCTTCGAATTGTTGAGTATTCAGTATGGTTAGACTATCTAATGAAGTAGTATTATCAAATATATCTACATTAGAAGGTATATTCCCATTATTTATACCTGATAAATATGAATTTTCAGTATGAGTCATAAATCTATTAGCATATTCTATTTCTGAATCTATTCAATCATCAAATATATCTACATTTGTATCTGAAGAAGTTTCACTTAAAATTTGAGATACATTTGTATCTGAAGAAGTTACACTTAAAGTTTGAGATGAACTTGATTCTGAAGAAGTCATACTTAAAGTTTGAGATGAACTTGATTCTGAAGAAGTTAAGCTAATAGGATTAGATGCTATTAATGAAGTAAGAGTTAATCCATCTTTTGAGGAACTATTAAATATTGCAGATATATTTTCTGAATAATTTTTAGTTTGAATATTAAAATTTTTAAGATTATAAATAATTCCATTGCTAGCTAAGATAGCAAATAAAATTAATATAATTTCCAAAAATAAATTTATATGCATTATATATAAAAGTTGTTTGTTTGTATCTAAAATTTGTATTGAATTAATTTAATTAAAAAGAATCAATAACGAAGACGATTTAGTAAAATCTGTAATAAATTAAAATTATAAATTAAATTTATAATTTAATTTTAAATGTATATTGTAAGTTAACTATTGTTGAAAAATCTAATTAATTTAGATTAATTTAATCAGGAGTAATCTACTCCTTTCTTTTATAGAATAAGAAAATAATCCTCTAATTATAACTAAAGTTGTTCAGAGTTAAATTATCCTATTCTTAATATTTATTTGGTTGAATAATTGTGTTAAAAAAAGATTTCTTAACTCTTTTAAAGAATTAAAAAAAAACAAAAATTTTTAACATTTATATTTTTGTTTTTTTGTTTTAACCCTTAAAATTTATAATAAAAAAAATATAATGCCTTGTGCTTCATAAAATTGATAATGAATAAAGATTTCGACTGTACATTAAGCATCCTTTCAGACACCCACCGATGATCCAGTCTGTCGCGATAGTTTACTCTACCGACGGTCTTAATGCTAAACAAACATCTTTGACCTGTTTTCATCAGCATCGCTATAAAGTCCATTTTATAAATTTTTAGTAAAAATTGCTTTATATTTAACATTATAACTATGTATATTTATTTTTAATTTAATTTATATCTCATTTCAGGTATTATGTAAGGAGATACTATATTTATAAGATCTATCATAGATTCTTTTCAAATATAAATTATATATTGATCTTTTATTCCTGCAGATTGAATAGAAGCTTTAATATTAAAATTACTATTTAAAGCTTTTATAATAAGTAAACAATCATTATAAGAAAAAGAATTAGTAAAAAATTTTAAACTTGGACCTACTTTAGCTCCATCCTCCATAATTCAAATAGCTAAAGCTAAAGGAGTTAAATATTGATCTATACATTCTGGTACATGTTTAATTTTTTTATTGTATCATAGATCATAAATTCAATTAAAACTAGTATAAGTTCAAGTTGAAAATCTTACTATTTTTCTTATTTTACCTTTACTACCTAATTTTGTTGTAATAACAGGTAAATTAGAATTACAATAACCTAATTCTGATAATAATTTATGTAAAAATAACTTATATTCTACATGAACAGCTTCTTGATAAAAATTAAATCTAGTTCCTATTCCTAATAATTTTTTTTCACCTTGAGTATCTCCAAGAAGAGATCCAAATATAATAGAGATAATATCTGTATTATGAGCCCCTATTCTATAAATACCTTTAAGTCTTCTTACTTTAGGTTTATTATTTAAATAAATAGGTGTAATTAATAATAAAGATAAACAAATTAAAAACAAATTATACATTTGAGGCTTATTAAAGCCACCTCATAAACTCATTTGACCATAAGGTAACACATACAAACTTACTTAACATGTATATTAAAATTTACATAATAAGCTAGAATAACTTTAAATTCGAATATCCTATTAGTTGAGTTATTACCAATTCAACTAAAAGTTTCGACTGTGCATTAAGCATCCTTTCAGACACCCATTAGTGACCCAGTCTGTCGCGATCATTTATATAACCGACGATCTTAAAGTTTTATCTTCTTTGATCGTTTTCACTAACATCGCCAAATAATCTTAAAGACTATTCTATATCTCCGTCGAGACATACCACTTTAATCTTTGTTTTTCTATAAAGATTGCAGAAAGATTTTTACTCATGGGACTATAGATTAATAGAAATAAATAATTATAAAGTATAATTAAAGTTAAAAAGGCAAGGAATATAACTAAAAAGTTTTGTAAACTAAATATAATAATATGAATAATATGATATTATATTTAGTTTACTCTTTTATTGTTATTGTAAAAAATTTTTATTACTTCTTTAAAACAATTTGAAGTAAATAGTGAAATTAAAGGGGGTAATTATTAATAAATTAAACATAATAAATTTTAATTAATGATTTCTTACCATGTCAGAGAATTATGACTGATTAAACATTACTTTATTTATTTTTAATGCTTATATGCATATTTACATAGCTGTTAATGTTTGTGTATAAATCATTATAAATATAAGCAGAAAAGGCTAAATCTAGTATTATTAACGTAATTAATATTCCGATAATAGTATTGCTTATACTTTTTTTTTTGTTTATGATGAAATATTCGTATTAAATGTCTAATATTTCTTTTAAATATAAATATTACTTGCTAATTACAAAATAAACTAAGTATTATTTTTATAAAAAGTATTTGTATTTGTTTAGAAAAATAAAAATTGAAAAGACTTTATTTCGTTCTCTTTTTTAATTTATTTTCTATTTATATTTTATAAATCTTTAATTATTCATTGTCTTTTTACTAAACCTTTCTTTGTTTGTAAGGCTCTTTTAAGAGTTTTTTCACTTGAATTAATAGATTTAGCCGCATCTAGAATAGTTAAATATTCCCCATAAACAGTTCCATTTAGATTATATAAAACTACTGGTCTTATATTGGTAATACATTTTTTATTAGTTTCATTTGACATAGAAGGTCTACTTAAAGCTTTTTCTCTCATTTTTTCTATTGTTTCAAAAGATAACTTTTTACCTCTATTTAAACCACCTATCATTTCTCGTCTTGCATCATTAAAACCATCTTTCATTTTTTGTCTATCGACTTCTGTATGTTTATAACCAAAACTAGATCCTGCCTCAGTTAAAATATTGTAATTAGGCAATAATAATTTTAAATATCTATCTTCTAAATCTAATAATTCTTTATTATTTTGTTTAGTCACAACATTAGGATACAGAGCTAATATAATAAAAGCAAAATTATTTAATCCATATTTTTTTACCGCTGATTTAACTATTTTGCTACCTCTAAAATAAATTAGGTGATTACTGAATCTAGGATAAAACCTATTAGTTGCAGCTGAACCTATGTAATAATCTTTAGTTATTTTATTTACTATCATGTATATACCACTTAAACCTTTAGTTTCATTTTGTATTTGTTTTCTAATATTTTCTAGTTCGAGATTTTCAAATATATATATTGGACTTAACCCTAATTCTTTTATTATTGTAATCAATCTTTCCGAACAAGAAAAATCCTTACTCTTATTTGAAGAAGCATTAGTACTATAACTTCTTATATTTAAATTATTTAATTTATTATACTTTGTATTTTTTATTATATTCCTTGCTTGAATTTTTTTATTTAATCTTTGTGTAGTATAATATACAACAATTAAAAAAGTTAAATATAAAATACTTCCATTAATCCATTTGGGGCTATATACGTAACCCAGAAAAGCTATAGCCATCATTAATATTAAAATTATTACTCCTATACTTCATATTAAAATTCTAGGTGATTTATAAGAACTATAATATAATCCTCTAGCTATATGAGCATAAACAAAAATAAAAAAGAATGAAGCTACATTAGCATGTGTATATCTTAAGATTCAACCTGCATTAACATCTCTCATAATGTGTTCTACACTATTAAAAGCAAAATCTACATGAGGTTGATAATGCATTGCTAAAAATACTCCTGTTAATATTTGTATCACTAAACAAGTTCCTAATAAAGAACCAAAATTTCATAAATAAGATATATTAGCTGGTTGAGGTGAATCTACAATATAAGAATTTAATAATCTTAATAAAACATTAGTTTTTAATAATCTCATTTATATTTATATTTGAATTTCAATTAATAATCTTTTTTATTATATATTTATTCTGTCATATTTGTATCTAAATTTCTGATAAAAATATAATCTGTATTGTTTGAAATGTTATAAAGTATTAATTATGGTATTTAACCCTATTTTAATAAATAGTTTACTTCTCTTAAATAGTTATAGTTATTATGTTTGTTTTAATTTAAATTAAAAATTTATTTATTTATTTAAGATAATAATTATACAAAAACAAAAATATTTTTGTTTTTTTAGTTAAATTTGTGGTTAATCATTATTATGAGAAATTTTTTATAAAAATAAATAATTCATTTATTCTTATTTAATAAAAATAATAAACTCATATTTTTACTACTCACTTGATAACAATATTATTATTAAACATTTGTTTAATTTTTAATTAGATAATTGTTTTAATATTCTGACAATGTAATTAATTTTTTATATTAATATAAATCTAATTTAAGCCTAAGAAGAATTGAACTTCTATAAATTTCTTATCAAGAAATCATTTTACCATTAAATTATAAGCTTTCAATAAAAAATTTAGAATTTAAATTAATTTTTATTAAACACAAACACAAACAAAATTTATATATATTAATAAATATATATTAATATACAAAAAAAAAATTAATTAATACTTTTATTATAGGGGGTAATTATTAAAAAATAATTATTAATATAAATATTATAAAGTTAATTTATAAATTAAGATAGTTATAAAAATTTAAATTAATTAATTATTAGCTTGATCAACTCAAGCTAAATAATCTTGTACTGAAACAGCTTCAACAACTATTGGCATAAAGCCATGTCATACTCCACAAATTTCACTACATTGACCATAGAATGTACCAGTTCTTTCAGCAATTATTGATGATTGATTTAATCTACCTGGTACAGCATCTACTTTAAGTCCTAATGAAGGTACTGCGAAAGAATGTATAACATCAGCTCCAGTTATTATTAATCTTATATGACAATCTACTGGGATAATTACTTTATTATCTACATCTAATAATCTAAATTGACCTAAGTCTAAATCAGAATCAGGTATCATATATGAATCAAATTCTATAGATTCCCCACTTTCAGTAACATAATCAGAATATTCATAACTTCAATATCATTGATGACCTACTACTTTTATAGTTATTGTAGGTGATATTACTTCATCTAATAAATATAATAATCTAAAACTTGGAAAAGCTATAGCTATTAAAATTAAAGCTGGGGTGATTGTTCATATTAATTCAATTAATGTTCCATGATTTAAATATTTATGAATTATAGGTGAATTTTTTATATTAAAATAATATATTGAAGAACCTAAAACTCAAAATACTCCTACACAAATAACTATTAAATAAAAAAATATAGTATTATGTAGTTCTACTATCCCAGTAAAACCTGGTGCAGCACTGTCTTGAAACCCTATTTGTCATGGTTGAGGAGCATCATTGTATATAGTATTAAATATTGATAGTGTATTAAACATTTTTTATTTTTACTTTTGTATATTTCTCTCTTAGATTTGTACTAATCTACTTAAAATTTAATTTTTCTAATATTATAAAATTTTATAATATATAACTTATTAGTAAATATACTTTATATAATATTTTATATTTATTATAAAAAATATATAAATTATATATCTAAAGTATCCTAAGATTCATCTTAATCAATTATTTCATATATTTAAATAAATTAAAATAATTAAATAAATTAAAATAATTTATTTAAATATTAAAATCTTAACTATAATAATATAGTATACTTTTATACTTTAATAAAAATTTTTTTAGGGGGTTATATTAATAAAAAAAACTAATATTAGTTTAAAACTAAAAAGGTTTTAATAAATATTAAGTTATATAAAAAATAAAAAATTAAATAAGATTAATTAAAATTATATTTAATTATAAATTAAAAATTAAACTTATTATTTATTACTTAATTTAGTAATATACATTCTTATTACTTGTTGAAAAGTAAATAATGGTAATACATATTTAGAAAATATATAAATTAAAGAAAGTAAAGTTAAAAAAGAGAATGAAAATTGATTAACAAAATAAAATGGTATTAATTGAGGCATTAAAATCTAATGAAAAATATTAGGATCTCAAATAAACAAAATTAATTGTTTATTATTAGAGAACTGTCTCTGCATTATAAACAATTAAAAAATTTTTTTTTTTAAATGAGACATAGATTGAATTTATATTACTAAATTCTGTTATCTTATTAATTTGGTTAATAAATAATATAAATTAAATAAATTTACTTAAATTATACAATTAAGGGGGGTAAATTTCTACAAATAATAATAAATATATTAAATTAAGGTTTAGAAGGAGATAAAACTATAATTAAAGCAGCTATATAAATAATAAATAATCTTATTTCATTTAATAAAGAAGTATCTATAAAAATAGGAGCAAAAATTAAGAAAATTAAAGAAAGTAAAGATAAAGTAATATAAATAGAATATGTAGTTATAACCCCAGTATCTAACTTACTAATATTTATACCTGTGTTAGAAAAAGTTTGAGATAAACCATGAGGTCCAACCATTTCTATAATACCTCTATCTAAAACTTTAGAAATAGTATAACCTAATTTTAAACCTTTATTTATAATATAATTATTATAAATTATATCAAAGAAATATTTACCATTAAAGAAGGTATATATTTTTTGTCCAATTAAATTATCAGTTAAATCAATAATAAATGTTGGACTTTTATGATATAAAAATATAGCTAAACTAGCACCAAATAATGATAATAAAGCAGGTAATAATTTTATTATTAAAGGTAAACTAAATTCAGCTTCAATTAAAGAAATATTATTAGGTTTAATAAATATAGCATTACTGAAGAAATCACTAGCCATACCTACAAATAAATCAGAAAAGATAAATCCAAAAAATATACTAAATAAAGCTAATAAAAATAATGGAATAATTACTTTATTATTAGCTTCATGAGTATTTAAATAAGATTGTTTTGGTCCATTTGGTACAGTTAAGAAAACTAAACAAATTAATCTAAATGAATAAAATGCAGTTAAACCTGCTGTTAAACTTCCTAAAATGAAAGCATATGTACCACTAAAACTATATTGACCATAAGCTAATTCTATTATTAAATCTTTACTATAAAATCCTGTTAATCATGGAGTAGCTAATAATGATAAGGATCCTACTAACATAGTTGTATAAGTAAAAGGTAAAAATCTTATTAAACCTCCTATTCTTCTTATATCTTGTTGATCTGAAAAACTATGAATTACTGCTCCAGCTCCTAAAAATAATAAAGCTTTAAAGAAAGCATGATTTATTACATGCATTAAAGCTACATTATATTGACTTAAACCTACAGCCATAACCATATATCCTAATTGACTAATAGTTGAAAAAGCAATAATTCTTTTTAAATCATTTTGAACTAAACCACAAGTAGCAGCAAAAAAAGCAGTAGTAGCTCCAGTTAAAGTAGTAATTAATAAAGCTGTACTACTATATTCTAATAAAGGTGAGGATCGTAATAATAAATATAATCCAGCTGTAACTAGTGTAGCTGCATGAATTAAAGCTGATACAGGTGTAGGACCTTCCATACTTCCAGGTAATCAAGAATGTAAAGGTATTTGAGCTGATTTAGCCATAGCTCCAGTTAATAATAATAAACCTATAATAGTTAAAGCTGTTTCATTCATAAATGGTACAATACTAAATATTGTAGCATAATCTAAAGAGCCAAATAAAGCAAATAATGCAAAATATCCTATACTTAAACCCATATCTCCTACTCTATTCATAGTTAAAGCTAATATGGCAGCTTTATTTGCTTGTATTCTAGTAAATCAGAAATTAATTAGTAAATAAGAAACAATACCAATCAAATCTTAAAAATAAAGAAATTATTTTACATTATTTAAAAAAAATAATAGCTTCTTCTCTATTTCCTGTACATTATAACCTTACAGGGTTTACATAATGCCTTAGTATTTATTTTAAAGAAAATTTAATATACAATATATAATGAGGCACAAAAATTTTTAATTGTATAAAAATTTTTACGAGTAAATGTAAACAAACCAACAAATAGTTAATATCTATATTTTTGTTTGCTTACTCTTTTAAATTAATTCTTAAAGGGGATAATATTTAAATTAAAATAATTAACACAAATCAATTTATTAAATTAATGGGATCTATCAATTTTATAGAAATCAGCATGAATTATTAACATAATTTCTGAATTAATATCAAATTTATTTGTATAATTAACTATTGTATTGTTTAAATCTTTATGAACATTTTTATTTATATTTTGGATATTATCTATAATAATATTTTTAATTCTGGAAGATATTTCTATTAATTCATCATATTCATAATAAGATAAAGATTCTCCTATACCAAAAGAAGTTAATAATCCTGTATTTTTATAAAATTTAACTATATTTTGATTTATAAAAAGATTTGGATATTTAGCAAAATGTTTATTTAAATTTTCAATATTAAATTTAATAAATCTATTTAAATCTGGTTTTACTAAAAAGTATAAATTAAAAACAGTTAATACATTATTATCATCTAAATCTTTTAAAATTTCAGCTAAATTAAATATAAATTTCTCTATCATTTGATCATTTATATTTTGAGAATTAAGTACTTTACCATCATTTAAAAATAAATTATCATAAATTTTATAAATACCATTTTCTCTATTAATTATAGATTTATTATTACTATTATCTAAAATTAAATTTCAATTATTATTTAGAGGTGTAGTATGTATAAAATGTATATTTTGAATGTTAAATTCATTGGAATTATAATTTAAAAACATTATTTAAAACATATGAATTATATTTTGATCTCAAATTGTGAGAGAACTGTCTCTGCATAATATTAAAATATTAGCAATTGGTTTAAAAAATATAAACTTAAATGAGACATTGATTGAATTTATAAAAATAAATTATGTCTATGTTAATAATTATTTAAATAATTATATGAAAAAAGGGGGTAAATTAATTTATAAAATTCCATTTTATTACAATTAATAATCTTTAAATTTTTATAAACCTTGTAAATTTAATGTTTGTGCCTCATTACAATTAAAAATTTTATCTAATAAATAAAGATTCCGACTATGCATTGAGCACCATTTCAGGCACCCGTTATTGAACTAGTCTGTCGCGATCCAAATTGTAACCGACGATCTATTAATGAAGCTAATTCATTTGATCGTTTTCAATAACGTCGCAAGAAAACGTAATTAGTTAAATTCTAATTTCTTATTATTCTTCAATTTAATTCCCTAATAATTGATCATTTTCTTACTATGGGATATAATAAAACTATAAACTATTATAAGATCCTAATTTATAATATAATGATGGTAATAAATAAGGTTTAACTATATTTGCAAATAATTCCATAGATTTAACATGAATATATATAATATGACCTTTATCTTTGCCACATTTATTTAGTGTAGCAATAATATTATATCTACTTTTTAACACATTACAAAGAAAATTTACTTCTTCTAATGTAAAACAATTAGTAGCAATTCTAGCACTTCTATTTAAACTAGATCCATTATCCATAAATCAAATAGCTAGAGCTAATGGTGTTAAATATTCTCCAATATTTAAAGGAACAATTTTTATATATTTATTATCAACTAATTTATAAAACATTTCATGAATTCAATTAAAACTAGAAAATGTATAACTGTTTACTCTATATTGATAAAATATTTTTCCTTTTTGTCTTATTCTTATTTGTAATTTAGGTTTTGTGTGACTACAATAACCTCTATTAGCTAAATAATTATGAAATCACATTAAATATTCTACATTATCACTTGATTGTTCAAATATTATTCTTGTTCCTAGACCATTTTTTCTTTTTTCTAAATGAGTATCACCTAAAGTAGAACCTATTATCATAGAAAGTATATCTGTATTATGAGGTCCTATTCGATCTCTAGAACTTAATTTTACAGATTTTAAACTTAATTTATTTTTTACATCTATTAGAATTATACTATAGCTTATATCTATTATATTTTCCCATTTAAGGCATAATAAAATACCTTCTCAACCTACAAACATTACAAAATAATTAGCCCCAGATACTAAAACTAACATAAAGAAAGTGAATAAAGATAAATAAGAGAAAAATCTTTGATTATGAGGATCTTCAGCCATATAATCAGTTGAAAATATATGAATTAATGAAGAAATATATAATACAGGAATAAACATAGATACTGTTAATTGATCAAATAAAAATTCTCATGATATAGTCATATATTCTGAATCTATTCAATTAAATAAATTAATTATAACTGGACTTGAACTTAAACCTACTTCATAAAAAGCAATAGTTGCTAATATACTAGATAAAATTAAACAAGTACAAGTAATAATATGAGATCCTGTAACTCCTATTTTTCGACCTAAAAATCCTGAAACAAATGAACCTAATAAAGGTAAAATTAATATTGTTAAATACATTAAGTTTCTTGTCTTATTAATATATTTCCTTTAATTCTATAAACTGCAACAATAATACTTAAACCTATAACTGATTCTGCTCCTGCTAATGAAATTATAAATATACTAAATATTTGTCCAATTCCATCATCAAAACTAAAACTTGATAATAATAATAACATAGTTACTGCTAATAACATTATTTCTATCGCTATAATCATTAATATTATGTTTTTTCGGTTTAATATAAAACCTAAGATTCCTATTAAAAATAAAAATAAGGATAAATTCATAGTATTATCGTATTATAAACCCTTGGGGACTTGTATTAAATGTCTAATATTTATTATGATATAAATATTACTTGCTAATTACAAAAATAAACTTTTATTTTGTTTAGCGGGTTTTATTTAATTTAGATAAATTAAATTTTATTTTTCATAAAGGGGTTAAGGAATTAAATTAATTAATTGTTTAATTAAAAATTTTAATTGATTATTTTTATAAATAATTTAATTACCTCCTCAGTAATAAACAGCTATAAATAAGAATAATCAAACTACATCTACAAAATGTCAATAAAGAATTGCAGCTTCATGTCCTTGATGATGTGTATCAGTTAAATGATAATTAATTATTCTAATAAAACCTACTAAAATAAATAATGTACCAATAATTACATGTAATCCATGTAAACCAGTTGAAGCATAAAATACTGTACCATATACTGAATCACTCATTGTAAAACTAGATTCAGAATATTCATAATATTGTAAAGCAGTAAATATTATAGCAAAAATTATTGTTAATAATGTACCTAAGATAGCTCCTCTTCTATCTCCTTGTATTAAAGCATGATGACCATAAGTTACAAAAGCTCCAGATGATAATAATAAAATAGTATTTAATAATGGTATTGCAAAAGGATCTAAAGGTGTAATACCTTGAGGAGGTCAAACACCTCCTATTTCTATAGTAGGAGATAAACTAGAATGAAAAAAAGCTCAAAATACACTTAAAAAAGCAAATACTTCACTAATAATAAATAATACTACTCCTATGGTTAAACCTTTTTGAACTTGTATTGTATGATGTCCTAAATAAGTACCTTCTGTTATAATATCTCTAAATCAAAGTATCATACCAAATACTGTTAAAGTAAAACCTAAACTTATTAATTGTCCTCCATGAGTAAAACCTTGCATATACATAACTGCACCTAAAGTTAAACTTAATAAGGAAAAACTAACTAAAATAGGTCATGGGGATGGTTCTACTAAATGATAAGGAAAAGATTGAAATTGATTTCTATTTATTTTTGTCATTATATTTTTGTTTATATTATGTTTTACTAAAGTGTTATTATTAATTGTAATCTCATTTTGATTTATATAAATTAATAATTTTTTATATTATCTTAAAATATAGATATATTTAGTTACTTAGTTTTTAATTTAGATTAAAATTTATTCGTACTTTATTCTCTTTTATATCTATTTATTTAATTTTTTTTTTATCTTTTATTTAAATAAATAAATAAATATAATTTATAAAAATATTTATTATGTTTTTTTATTATATTTTTGTGTTTTATTTTTATTTAAATAAATTTCTAATAAAATTTATAAATTAAAATTAATTAATTGTTAAAAATGTGTCCAGTTTTAATAGTTATACTAAACACACCTCTTTTATTTTTATTAACAAATGTATTAGTATTAATTAAATCAGTATTAATTCTAGCTAAACTACCTTTTTGTATTATTTTTGATTTAACTCTTCTTTGAATTTTTTGTGTTAAAACTCTACCTGCTAATTTTAAATAAATTCCAGATAAAAAAGAAGGTATTTTTTTATTACTAAATCTTTTTTTAAAAATTTTAGTTTTACTTACTTTAAATAATTTCATATGAATATTTCTAAATTTAATAAAATTACTTAATATACCAATAAGATTAGCTAATATATTACTTTCATTTTGTGGGGAATATATTCTAATTAATTCTAATTCTACAGATTTATTAAATAATTTACTTAATAATTTAACTAAATTTTCTAATTTATAATAATGTAAAATTAAAAATTTAGAATGTAAATTACTTTTAAAATATTTTTTTCTTAAAGGTTTTCAATAATAAAATAATGTAATTTTTATTATATTAGAATTAATTGTGATTATTGGTTTACTTATTATACTTGACATATTAAGAAAGGCTGATTTACATATTAGATATATATTATGTAAATTTTTATTAATTTTTTTATAAGATTTATTAGTAAATGTATAAATATGATTACTAATACTTGCTAATTTAAAATTAAATGGACTAATTAATCTCATATATTGTTGTTCATTCCTAAAGATTAATCTTGAGATATTTAATTTCGGTGTGGATAAAAATAAGTTTTCTTTTTTTAAATTTTCTAATTTGTCTGTTTTAGAGATATTTAAATTATATTCATTTTTATTTAATAAATTTATTAAAGATTTATTAGAATAAATTATGTTATCACTTAATTTAATAATTAATTGTGTAATTTTAGTAACTTTTTTACTATTAAAAATTTTATTATTTATTAATTCTTTTTTCTTAAATATGTATATGTTTTCTATAGAAGAATCCATTTTTCCTTTATTGAGAAAATTTTTTAAATTAGGTAAACTATTATTTACACTTAATTTTATATTTAAATTTTTAATCTCATTCATTTTAAAAGATATTTTTTTATTATAGGCAATTGTTACAAATTAAAAACTAAATTAATTTAAGCTTAATTTAGGGATTTATTATTGTATAAATCTATTCATAAGAATGTATAATTAAATTTTTAAGATTTAATTATTTGGATATGTATAAAAAATAAGAAATAAATTTTTAAATATATATTTAAAATATACAATTTAAATTTAAAGGGGGGTAATAATAAAAAAAATAATTATAAACTTAATTAAGTAAATAATTGAATTAATATAATAATTAATTAATTAAAGGTTATTCTATGAAATTTATTAATAATTATTTCTTAAATTATAATAAATTAAGAATATAATAATAAGAAAGCAATCATTAAAGAGAATAATCCTGTAGCTTCAGCTAAAGCGAATCCTAAAATTGCAAAACTGAATAATTGACCTCTTATTTGAGGATTTCTAGCTGTTGAAGCAATTAATGAAGAGAAAATTAAACCAATTCCTGCTCCAGCTCCAATTAAACCTGAGCAAGCTAAACCTGCACCAATGTATTTTGCTGCTGCTAACATTTTTGTTTGTAATAAAATTAATAGTGTCTAAAATATATTATAAATATAATAATATACACTTTTATTATATTCACTTTTTATTATTTTTATTTATTTCTATAAATTTATATTTTTCCTTATAATAAATAAATTTTTAATATATATTTATTAAAATATTTTAAATTTATACGAGTAATCAGATTCGAACTGATGACAACTACTTGGAAGGTAGAGGTTATACCAACTTAACTATACTCGTTTATTTTGTGTTTTAATTAGGTTTAATTAATTTTATTAAATTATTCTTTACTTTTAATTATCTTTTTTTTTTTTTTTAGACTATTTCTTTTAAATAAAAATCATGGTATATTAATTGAATAAGAATTAAAGCTGAGGTGATTATTCATATATTTATAAATTATTAAATTTAAAGGGGGGTAATAATAAAAATATTGTGTGTTTTTTTTTTTTAATTTAGAATTTAGAATTAATTTTTATAAATTAAAGATAAAAATAAAGATAGATAAATAAAAAAATATAAAGTTTAAATATATTTTAATT
>Ga0210389_10000343_pt1 | contig 45102 bp, 40 predicted proteins | sample IncBWH28OmetaG_FD_160127 | JGI IMG/M metagenome (GOLD analysis project Ga0210389, IMG submission 160127) | Forest soil microbial communities from Barre Woods Harvard Forest LTER site, Petersham, Massachusetts, United States - Inc-BW-H-28-O ... | reverse complement strand
ACTGGAGACGATCTGTTCGACGAGAGTTGTGCCGGACCGCGGCATGCCGATGATCAGCACCGGCGTCGCATCGGAGTTGCCAAGTTCGGGCCCGCGCGCGATCAATTCGGGTGTGCACCGGGCAATCAGGCCGTCGATCAAATTAGAGAACGCAACCGAGTCGAACGAAGCAGCGCTGCGGCGCACCGTGTCTGCGGCGTCGAAATGCCGCATGGCCAGTCCATAGTCGCCAAGATCCTCCGCCGCCTTGCCAATCGCAAGGTGAACACGCTGGCGTTGCCCAGCTTCCAGTCCCGGCGAGCCCAGGGCGGATTCCATGTGTTGAAGCAGACCGTCGTCATTGCTCGTGACGAGGCGGCACCGGACCAGATCGTAGTAGCTTCCCGCCAGCATCGGCGCGATGGCGATCGCGCGTTCGAAGCAGGCACGGGCCTCGTCGAAACGGCCGAACTCAGAGAGCAGATTGCCCAGCAATTCATACGCCATGGCGTTCGTCGGATCGGCCACGAGCGTTTCTCGCAATACTTGTTCGGCGTCCTGATTGCGATCCTCGATCAGCAGGGCGCGGGCCTTGCCAAGGCGGCCGAAGTTGGTCCTGCCTCCGCTCGCAGCTGCACGCCGGAAACAACCGATCGCCTCCTCGTTATGGCCCAGTATGTAGACCAGGCCGCCGGCGCGGAACCACGCCTCGGTCAAGGACGGGAGCAGCTTCGTGGCGTGGTCGTACGCAGTGATTGCTCCGCCGATGTTGCCGAGCCTCTCCAAGGCAATTCCCAGGCGGAAATAGGCATCGGCGTAGCGCGGGTTGCTGGCGACAGCCAGCTGCAATGCTGCGATGGCATCCGTTACGCGCCCGACCTCAAGGCAGGCAAGGCCGAGATCGTGTTGAATGATGGGATCGGATGGCTGCAGGAGCGCTGCATCGCGCAACGGCGCGATCGCATCGACTGGTCGTCCGGCCTTGAGAAACTTAGCGGCCAACGCAAGCAGAGGCGCCACCTGCTGCGGCACGGCTGGATTTGGAGACTGGGACATAGCGCGAACCTAGCGTGCAAGCTGTAGCGTGGCCATGGGAATTGCCAGCGCAAATTGTCAGCCTACCATGATCCGACAACCAGGAGAATTTTGCCCTGGGCCATTCTGCACGCGATCGGCCGCCATCACGAAAGCAAGTCGGCAAATACAAACCCGTCGCGTTCAACCACTTCTCCCGTCTGCACCCCGATGGGGCGAGAGAACACCGGCGCATCATACACGAATGTATGAAATTCCCCGTTTTCGCCGCAGGGATCGACCTCGGGAGGCAGAGCCTCGAGCAAGGGCAAGTCATAGTCGCGGCCGGCAAACGACTTCGCCAGCTTGGTGGGATCGACGCAGGTAATCTTCGCTCGCACGCCTGCTGCGATCATGTCCCGCGATAATTGTTGCGTCGGAATTTGCCAGACCGGAAACAGCGGTTCAAGTCCACTTCCCTGCAATTGCCGCACTCGGTAGTCGCGAATGTCCTGAAGAAACAAGTCTCCGAATGCAACCGCGGTAATACCCTCAGCGGTTGCCCGCTGGCATGCGGCACGCATCCGCTCTTCGTATTCCAGGTTAGAGCAAGGCCAGGGCAGCTCCACGGCCCAGAGTGGGATCCCGGTACGCTCGGCCTGGGCCTCAACCAGCGTCCGGCGGACCGCATGCATCGCCACGCGGTTCGCTTCGGAGTTAAAGGTAGTGAGTAGCGCGGCCACATGGATGTTCGGTTGCTGCCGAAGCAGGTGCAGCGTCCAGGTGCTGTCTTTGCCGCTGCTCCACGATAAGACAACCTTTCTCACGCGCGGCTCACGCTCACGGGCCGCGAATTCTGCTTCGCAGGCGTTTCTATCCGGCGCCAATGCATTCCTTCGCTTGGCTCGCCGAACGAAATGCCGTGGAGGATTTCGGCAATCACTTCGGCGGTTTGGGAGACTGTCATCCCAGAGCGGTTGAAGAGCAGATTGCCGTCAGCGAATGCCACGTTGCCTTGGCGCACAGCGCGAAGGTCGCACCACCACGGATATCGCTCCATTATGGTTTGTTCCTGCAGACTTCGCTGCAGGTTGAATCCGCAAGGCGCCACGATCAGGTACTCCGGATCGGCGTCTCGAAGCTGCTCGCCGGGGATGGCTGCCGAATGCTTGCCCTTTTCCCCAAGCAGCAGTTCGCCGTTCGCAATTTCCACCAGCTCGGGACCCCAGTTGCCCATCGCGAAAAGCGGGTCCGTCCACTCCACCATAACCACGGATGGACGGCGGAGGCGCGCAGCCCTTTCCCGGACTGTATCTAAGCGCTCCCGTTCGCGACGGACAACCAGCTCGCCGCGCTCCTCGAGGCCGAGCTCTCGAGCGATCCGGTGAACACCTTCGAAGATCTCCTCCAAAGACGAGGCCGACAGCGCCACTTGCCGCGCGGGGGATGCGCAGGCGCCACTTCGTTCCAGATCGGCGGGAGTCACCGCGCACACTTCGCAATGCGATTGTGAAATCAACAGATCGGCGCGCAACTCGTGAATCAGTTCGCTGTGGATGTGGTAAAGCGGCTCGCCTGACCGGAGGCGGCGCCGAACCTCCGCATCGATTTCGCAGCTCGAAACCGACACGTCAAAAGCTGGAGCGCTGCAAGCCGGAAGTCGCCGCACCCACTCCGGGTTATCGCACTCATGCGAGCGCCCTACCAGCATTTCACCGGCGCCCAGGGCGCAGACGATTTCGGTGGCGCTGGCTAGAAGAGAAACAATGCGCACGTTATGCAGCCTGTCGTGCCGGTTGGCACAAGCGGTTCAGGATGGTGTAACCGCCGAAGATTGCAACGGTGTAGAATGCGTCGCCCAGCAATTGATTGCGGTAGAACGGTATGCCAGCCAGGTAACACTCCGACAGACCGCCAATCGTCAGCGGATACAAGCGATTGGTAGCCCAGACCATGAAATTTGTGATCAGGAAGAACGAGAAGCTGGAAGCGAAGGCCCCAGCGGCGATGACACTAACGCCACTCCGGTTGCGAATCAGTCTGCCGAGCAGCACTGGAATCAGCGCCGCCCCATATACGTACCAAAAACCGGGGTAGAAACCCAGCACGGCATCGCTGAGAAAGAGCGCTAACAGAGTCGCCAAAACACCCGTGCTGGTCTTTCTCCCTTGACTTCCCGCAAACAGTCCGATGGCCATTATCGGAGTGAAATTCCAGGGATGAGGAACCAAACGCGCACATGCACCCAGAACAACCATCCCTATCCACAAGCGTTTTGGAATTTCCATCGCAGATCTCCTGTGCTGGTCGCCTATTCGGCATTGTAGTTCCTCTCGCAGTGGTTCGCGTCTGAAAATCGACAGTAAGGATTTGGTGACAGTGAGGGCTTGCTGGACACGGAATGACAGCGCTCCTCATAGAAGCGGTCGCCAGACGTTGGGAACCAACTGGTATGATGACGTTCGACAAAAGCCAGATGGTTCTCTTTCTGGAATTGAATCTGAGGTCAACCAAGAATAGTCATCTTTATTCCGCCAATGGGGGACGCATTGACTGACTCGAGCCATAACGCTTTTAATCGTCGGGAGTTCATCTACGGCGCGCTTGCCGGAGCCGCCTTCACCGCATTGCCAACCTCTGCATTCTCTTTAGACAATCCCGGCATCGAGCCGGTGCTGAGCCAAATACCTAAGATGCACGATGAGAATGTGAAGCGACTGCAGGACTGGATCGCTTTGCCCTCGATCGCAGCCGAGAACCGCAACTATCCGCAGGGCCCTGACTATATGGCACAACTCGCTCGCGATGCCGGATTCGCGAACGTTGAAATTTTGCCAACCTCGGGCAAGCCTGGGGTCTTCGGCACTCTCGATGCTGGTGCGGCAACCACCGTCGGCATCTATTTTATGTACGACGTGAAACAGTTCGACCCGTCGGAGTGGTCTTCGCCACCCCTCGAAGGCCAGATCGTGGACAAGGAAGGGTTGGGCAGGATCTGCGTCGGCCGCGGCGCGGTGAATCAGAAGGGTCCTGAAACGGCCTTCCTCGGCGCTCTTCATGCTTTCAAGGCAGCGGGGAAAAAACTGCCGGTAAATCTTGTGCTCGTCTGTGAAGGCGAAGAAGAGATCGGTTCGACCCATTTCCCGGAGGTTGTCCACCAGCCCAAAGTTACCGCCGCGTTGAAGAAATGCATGGGTGTGTTCATGCCAGAAGCAGGCCAGGACGCGGATGGAGGATTACAGATATCACTAGGCGCTAAGGGAGTAGTTGAACTCGAACTGGTTTCCAGTGGAGAGCGATGGGGACGAGGGCCCAAACACGATGTTCACTCCAGCCTGGAGGCACAGGTGGACAGCCCGGCTTGGCATCTGGTACAAGCGCTGAATACGCTCATTGAGTCCGATGGACACACGCCGGCTGTGGCAGGTTTTTTTGACAAGGCGAAGCCGCTTACTCCGGCGCAGATGAAGATGATTCAGGATGCCGCCGCTCGCCGCAATGAAGCCACGGTTAAGAAGCAGCTAGGCGTTGAGCATTGGGTGCATGACACAAGCTGGCTTGAATCGCTCGTGCTGCTCGAATCCAAGCCGACGATCAACATCGAGGGCCTGGTCGGGGGATACACGGGCCCCGGCGGCAAGACCATCCTGCCGCATCGCGCGGTCGCGAAAATCGACATGCGGCTGGTGCCCGACATGACCGCTGCCGGTACACTGCTGCTATTGAAGGAGCATCTTGCCAAACACGGCTTCGGCGATATCGAGGTCAATATGAGTGGCGGCTACGATCCGACACAGACCTCGCAGGATTCGAAGCTCATCCAGGCGCAAATTGCGACTTACCGCAAGCTGGGTCTGGATCCCGTGTTGTGGCCTCGGTCCGCTGGCTCCTGGCCGGGTTACATTTTTACTTCCGAACCTCTTAATCTTCCCGCCGGACATTTTGGAGTGGGGCACGGGACCGGGGCACATGCTCCGAATGAGTACTATCTGATCGATTCCACCAACCCAAAGGTTGCGGGGATTGATGGGGCTGTGCGCTCCTTCGTCGAATATCTCTACGCTTTGGCATAAAGCAGAGCGAGATGAGAATTATTGATCCTTATCTTATTAATTATTGATCCCCTAGCCGAGCCAAACCTGACTCGCACAGGTCGAATCAAGGCTGGACGCCTGCATAAAGAGGAATCGAGCCGCGCGCACCGTTCTTGTAAACCACGCCGCTGTCATGTACGCGATCGACGCAACTACCAGGACACTAGCCTTTTCCCCCCAATCGAGTAAGATTTTGAGGTGCCCAACTCCGTCAGCACTCGGGCCCACCTGCAGAAAGAACAATGATCGTATAACGATGAGCTAAACAACTGGGAGATCCTGCGCAACACCAACAATCGATTTCCAAGGTTTAACCTTAGAGGTGAGAGCGCTTGGAGAAAAGAAGCGACCAGCAAACCCGGACCGGATCCAAAACTCGGCTCGTTGAGCAGATCAACACCTGTCTGCATTCAGGCGATTACTCGCGCGCTCTGGATTTGTTGCGAGGCACAGCCGCCGAATTCCCCAACGATGCGGAGCTGTCCGAATTGGAAAAGCTCGCTAACGATGGCGTCAAGCGCAATGCCGAAGCCCACCGTCTTATCACCGAATGCCAGGAACTGTTCGCGCAACAGAAATCCGCCGAAGGCATTCAGTTGTTGCGCGAAGCCTACGAACTGGATAAGAACAATTCTCTCGCCCGCGCCATTCTGGCCAATGCCCTGGTCGAGCACGCGAATTCCGTTGTAGAAACCGATTGGCTGGAAGCTGAGACGCTGACAAATCAGGCACTCGCCTTGAACCCTGCGCATCCCACGGCCAAAACGATCCGCAGCCAAATCGTAGAGCAGAAAAGAACCAGCTCTGTGGAGGATTGGGTTGCGCGAGCGCGCAAGCTGCAGTCCTCTGGCGATCTATTCGCAGCCTTGGCTTGGGTTGCAGAGGGAATGGCCGTTCATCCCGACGATCCCAAGCTGCTGCAGATTCACGATGCAATCCAGCGCGACCAGGGATCTCAGCGGCGCCAGGCCCGTCGCGGCGACTTAGAAAACCTACGGCGCTTGCAGCGCGAAATCGATGGGGCGACCGACGTTGCTGCAAAACAAGCTTTAGCCGCGCGCATACAAACGATAGCTGCCAAGCATTGGACGGATGGCGAAATCTTGTCCATTGCCAATGCTCTGCTACTCCGCTTGGGATTAGTCTCCCAGGATAGTTCCAGCGCCTCGCCGCGCGGCAAAGGCGCGGCCCTAATTCTTCACGTCCCGCGTCCGAGCGTTCCGGAAGCATCACGCGACGCTACCCGCCAGATTCCGCCGAGCCAGACTACGCCAAGCGTTGTTACATCAAGCCCGGTTCCAACAAGCCCGGTTCCGACCCAGAACGTTGTGACCGCCACGGTTCCGCCCAGCGTGGCCCCACCCCAGAGCGTTCCGCCCAGCACAGTTTCGACCGCTACGGTTCCGCCCAGCAATGTTCCACCCAGCAAAGTTCGTCCGCGCGTGGTGCCGCCCAGCATTGCGCCGGTGCGCTTGGCCCTCACCACTCCGCCACAAGCCGCCACCCCTCCCACCGCCGAGCCTTTCGAACCGCCAGCGAAAATCACATCTCCACCCTCCCGGCCTAAACAGCCTGCAAACTCGAAGTCCACAACGCTGATCCTCATCTCCGCCGCTGCGATAATCCTGGTCGCAGCGACCTTTTTCTTAACGCGAAGACATTACGCCACGCCGGTAGCGAAGACCCAACCAGCTGTTCCCGCGGTCTCTGCCCCGGCCGTCTCCGCCCCCGCACAAACAATTGTCCCACCAACAATTCCCGCACAAGCGGCGCCGACACAAACATCCCCCGAACCATCTCTGTCTGCTTTGGGTACTTCTTCCGACGCGGCCGCCGGAAAAGTCACGGTTGATAATCAGCCGAGCAATGATCAGCCTCCGGCCGAGTCCGGTCACAACCTGGGCGCGCTCCTTGTCGTTGCGGGTGAAGACAACGCAAGAGTTTTTCTCAACGGAAAACTTCAACGGCAACTCACTCAAGCCGGCCAGTTGCGCCTGCCGAATCTCGAGCTCAAGGACTACGTTGTACAAGTCTCAAAAAGCGGCTTTCAGGATCCTCCCCAGCAAAAGATTCGCATTCGCAAGGGCGAACAGGCTAGGGTTGTTTTCAATCTCCAGCCCCAACCGCAGCCTCGTCTGGCCTCGCTGACCATCCAGGGCGGCGCTCCCGGAACCGCGGTTCTCGTCGATCAAGCTCTCGTCGGCACCATTCAGCCCGATGGCACGCTCTCCCTCTCCAGCGTCAATCCTGGAGACCATATTGTCGAATTGCGCAATGAGCGATTCAAACCCCGGCAGTTCAAGAAACACTTCGATGTGGGCGGAACCATATCTCTCGCCGCCGCGGATGCCGCTTTGGAAGCGGCGCTGGGCGAATTGAAAATTACCTTCGCGCCCGCCGACGCCAAAGTTGCAATCGCAAAAGGTGAGCTTCTGAAAATGGTAAGCAGTGGAGTCCCGCTCAGTCTTGCCCCCGGCACCTACACTCTTACTGCGCGAACCGCCGAAAGGTTCACGCGCTCGTCCACTCTCGAAGTCATAGCCGGTCAATCCAAGACGTTGGATTTGTCTCTCGCCCCGAGCGGTATGTCGAAGTGGGATGACCCAGGCGCATGGAAGCATGAAAGAGATTCTTTCATTCGCAAAGGAGGAGACTTCGTCCTATACGGAGTCGTTCCAGCCTCGGGCACATTTGTCTTTTCGGCGATGCTCACCAAGGGTCACCTCTTGCAATGGGTGCTCAACTATCGCGACCCCAAAAACTACGTCCTCTTCCAAATGGACGACAATACCTTCTACCGCACTGTCATTCGCAACGGCGAGAAAACAGACGAGATCAAAGTTCCCGATAAAGGGGAAAAGAAAAGCTTCCGCACCCTCCAAATCCGCGTTAGCCCCTCGGAGCTCGTCCACCAGATCAAGCACGGTGACAGTGTGACCGTCCTGGATCGCTGGAGGCAGCCCGGCACCAATCTCAACCTGGGCAAGTTTGGCTTCTACATACCCGGCAACGACGAAGTAGCGCTCTCCAGCTTCGCCCACTATGTTGACCTGAACATCCGCTAGCAGCCTGCGGCCCAGGCCTTCCATGACCGTCGCAATACTGTTGAGAGAATGTGGCAAGGGATCCGACGAAGACCCTATCCGCAATCGTGATTTAACAAATGCCGTCCATTGACTACACAGCCCATCTCCCGGGAATCTACCCACGATGAGGGGAAGGGCCCTTTTCTTTTCCCATTTGCTCCGCAACGATGATGGATCATGGCGGGCGTTCCGATCAAAGTCATCCAAGGGTGGTTAGGACACGCTCCCGGTTCAAGGTCACAGAGATTCATTACATGCACGCACTCGGGGCCGACGATCGAAATGCGGCCGCTGCAAGGGCAACGCTCCCGGTCGGATCCACAATTCAGTGAGGATTGGACCTAACTTGGACCTAAGTTTGTGTTAAGTGATTGAAAACATCAATTGCTACTGGACGCATCACGAAAGTAACCTACCCAAAAACCTTGGTTCGAGCGATGATGGCTTTGCTTCGGTGGGCTTAAGTTTGGCCGAAGGGTGGTCCGGAAGTAACCCTCATGCCGCAAAAAATCATGGATGTCCTTATGCTCGGGCGCTGTTCCCACGAGTTCTCCTGGCCAAGACGCGGTGCTGACGGAGACTACTATCAAGTGTGCCTGCTGTGTGCGGCCGAGTACCAATATGACTGGACCACCATGCGCCGCACCCAGCGATTGGAGCATGCGAAGCCTGAAAACACAGTGCGGCGCAGTCATACCCGGGAGAAGCGCCCATCCTGGACGCCTCGCGCCCGTCGTTTGAAGCTCGATACGGCGCTTCGATACCGCGTCAACAGCACCAGCACCTGGTATGAAGGCACGATCGAAAATCTAAGTCAGACTGGACTTTTATTTCAAGGGCCGCAGCCCTTGCCGGTTAACGCTTTGATCGAGATGGTGTTTGAAATGCCGGAAGAAATCTCCGGCCAGAAGAACCGCAACGTGGTTTGCCAGGGCCGGGTGATTCGCTCTCGCGACGTGCTGGCGGAAACCAACGAAAAACAAGATCAGGACACGGAAGCCGGTGCTGGTCCTTTAGCCGCCTCGATCGTCGACTATAAGTTTATCCACTAAGAACTTCCGGCGCACTGCCGGACCGCCGCCGCTACACTGCACTTAAACGCGATTGCCTAATTTATTCTTCCACTGCCCAAATTTCCCCGCGAATATGTCGGCAACGGATAGACTGTAGGCGCTTGTTATCGCTCATCCCCCGGGCGAATCTCAGGAGTCCGCTCATGAACAGAGACACACCATTTACGGTGTTTATTCTGGCGGCAGTGCTGGCCTCGACCATCCTGGCATCGAGCGTAGGGTGCTCCAGGAAGCCGGATGACGCAAAGATTTCGAGGGAAATACAGGGCAAGTACGGTCAGGACTCCGGGCTCTCGAGCAGACAGCTCTCCGTGCAAGCCAGTAACGGAATTGTGACGTTGAGTGGTGTGGTGGACAATGACGCGCAGCGCACGGCAGCCGCGCGGCAGGCCGCATCCGTGGATGGAGTGAGGGAGGTTGTCAACAACCTGCAGGTGGGAAGCGCCTCGAACGGCTCGGTCGCGGACAAGCCGGCTTCCAGGGTGGCCCAACCGAAAATCGCAGGATCAATGTCGTCGGATAACTCGCCGAACGTCAGGAAAGCAAATCATTCTCGCGCTGCCGAAGATGTGAACGCGGGCGACGAGCCTTCCGCCAACAGTGATGGCGCAAACGCGGAGTATTCCCAAACGTCCCCGCCGCTTGCACAATCTCCATCCGCTGGACCCTCGTCCGACGCATTACCGCCCTCGCAACCGTCCGCGCCGCTGCCGTTAAAGGTAACGATTGAGCAAGGGGCGCCGATGTCCGTCCGCCTCATCGACAGCATCGACAGCGAAAAGAATCAGGCGGGAGACACTTTTCACGCCACGCTGAATGCTCCACTCTCGGCGGAAGGATCGGAGGCGATTCCAGCGGGCACCGATATTACGGGGCACATTGTCGAGCTCAAGAGCGCCGGCAAATTTGCGGGACAGTCGGTGGTGGTGCTGCAACTCGACAGCATTACGTCGAACGGTAGAAGCTACACCCTGCAGACCGACCAGTTCAGGAAAGAAGGGAGTTCGCGCGGCAAGAGCACCGCGGAGAAGGTCGGCGGCGGCGCAATTCTGGGCGGCATCATTGGTGCAATCGCGGGTGGCGGCAAGGGCGCGGCCATCGGCACCGCGGCGGGCGCCGGGGTCGGTGGCGGCGCACAGGCCGCCAGCAAGAGTCAGCAGGTCAAGCTGCCCCCGGAGACCGTCCTGACCTTTACGCTGCAAGCCCCGGTCACGGTGATCAAGCCGCCAGATACGAACTCCGCGCGGCCAAAGCTGGACGATTCACACTGAGGCACAGCTCGCGGGGAGGTTTGTTTCCAGACAATGTGCTGCGCTGTTACTTTCCCACCAGAACGATGTCCTTCCTATTTTCGTTATTCCGAACGGCACCCCTCACTTTTTGCTTTTGTTCCGATCAAAGGCCATCGCTGCATAATTCGCTGTATCTCCAACAAAAACCTGATGATCCCGGTCATGATGGAATTCCGCTTGTTCTAACTCCGTAACACACAGCATTTTTTTTTGACGTATCCACAATTTTGCGGTACAAAGCCCAGCACTGATTCTGGACACCCCTGCACCTTCACGGTCCGGATTCATTTGTGCACTCCCGCGCTGTTTCTGTTACCGGACTTCGTCGCCCATCCCGAAAGGAGGAGCAATTCTCCAGTCGACGAATTTCGCCACTTTGAGAGAAGGCAAGACCCATTCCCTCATGCCCCGGGAAATCGGTCCCGGACGTTCCCACCCTGGTCCTGTGTGGATCCAGGCTAGCCAGGAAAAACCCTTAAGGAGGTAGTCGTGATCAAAACAGCCAGACTCGCGTCCAGTTTTACTCTACTGATGCTGTTCCTCGCTGGAATGGCATTTGCCCAGACCGACCCCGGAGTTCAGAGTGGAAGCCGCGGAACCGGGGCTGCCCTCTCGTCAGTGTTGTCGAACAGCCCCTCGGGAATACTGTCCTTCTTCACGGATGGCCAGGGGCGCTTCCAGGAAGTAGAGTCCGTTTCCGGCGGAGCCAACAACGGCCTGGGACCGCGGTTTAACTCCAATAGTTGCAGTTCATGCCATGCCCAACCCGCCATTGGAGGCACGGGCGCTGCTACCAATCCCGAATTCAGTTTCCCCACCAACGGAGTCGCTCCCGGCAATACGGTACCGTCCTTCATAACGGCCACCGGGCCGACGCGCGAGGCCCGGTTCCCGTTCTTCTTTAACAACAACGGTACGGTCAACTTCAATGCCCCCAACGGTGGGGTGGAAGACCTGTACACCGTCACTGGACGCTCCGATGCCAGTACGTGCAACAGCAGCACCACGCTGCCCCAGCCCAGCTTCGCCACTGCCGTATCAGAGAACAACGTTATTTTCCGGATTCCCACGCCGACCTTCGGTACAGGCCTGATCGAGAATCTGGACGACTCAACCCTGTTAAACAACCAGCTGGTCAATCTCAACAACAACGTTGGCGTTTCCGGCTCTTTCAACCACAACGGCAACGACGGCACGATCAGCCGCTTCGGCTGGAAGGCTCAGAACAAGTCGCTGCACATCTTTGCGGGTGAGGCTTATAACGTGGAAATGGGCATCAGCAACCTGTTGTTCACGCAAGATCGTCCGCTGCCTGGGGAAGACCAGCTACTAACTGGGCTGCCGTCGAGTTGCCTCAATCTCTCTGGAACCGGTTACCCGGAAGACGTGAGTAATCCGGCATCGGCGGGCGCGGCGATTCTTGACGACGTCTCGGCCTTTGCCAACTTCATGCGTTTGTTGGCTCCGCCGCCGGTCGGTGGCGTGGTGCTGAATGGACAGTCCGTCTCCTCCGGGACCATCTCGGCCGGCAGCGCTTTGTTTGTCTCTACTGGCTGCGCGACCTGTCACAATCCGACTGTGGGCACCACACAGGTGTCGAACGTCACCACATCGTTAAGCAAGGTCCCCGTGAATGCTTACTCTGACATTGAGATTCATCACATGGGCACCGGCTTGGCGGATAACGTCTCCCAGGGCGGCGCGGGCGGAGATCAGTTCCGCACGGCTCCCTTGTGGGGGTTGGGGCAACGCATTTTCCTGCTGCACGATGGCCGCACTACGAATCTGATCACGGCCATTCAGGATCACGCCGGCCACGGCAGTGAAGCCAGCTTCGTCGAAGAACAGTTCTTCAACCTCAACAGTACTCAACAGCAGGAAATATTGGACTTCCTGCGGTCCCTGTAGCCACATTCTGGCGAGATCCAAATATCTCGCCAGAACGTTTTTCAAGTTCAGGGAGGAAAAGATAAGCGACGGATTTAGGAAAGCCGGTCCACCGCACTTCTGGATTCGCAGGAGGAATATGCGCTGTCAATTTCTGTGTTGCGCGATCGTTCTGGCGTTGTCTGTGTCGTCTTGGAGTCAGAGTACTAAACCGCAAAACCCTTCCCGAAACGGTGGCGATTTTTCTGACAACGTTCAGCCCGGAAACAAAGTCCCCACAGGAGTCATTCTAGTGAAGGGCGCGTGGTCAAGCGCAAGCGATTCCGTGACTCCTGTGCCGGAGGGCGGAAGCGTAACGAACAATGTCCTCAGCAATCGATACTTTGAAATGACTTATAATCTGCCCGCCGATTGGGCGGAGAAATACAAGGGGCCACCTCCTTCGGACACTGGCCGCTACGTGCTGGCGCAAATCAGTCCGGCGGCGACCTACAAAAGGCCGGATCGCGGCACGATTCTGATTACCGCCCAAGACATGTTCTTTACCCCGCTGCCCGCGGCCAACGCGCTGGATCTCATCCACTATTCGAAAAGCCATTTGCAGGCCGACTACAAAGTTGAACTGCCGCCAACACAGACCACGGTTGGCGGCCATCCCTTTACCTTCTTTGCTTACTGGTCGCCGGTAGCGGAGATGCATTGGTATGTTCTTGCCACCGAAGTGCGTTGCCACGCGCTGCAGATAGTCCTCACCAGCCGCGACACAAAGCTGCTCGAAAGTTTGATTTTAGACCTGAACAAAATGAAGTTGCCTGAGGAAGCCAGTCCCACCGGCGGGACGGGTGGAGGCGCATTCCCCGCATGTATCAAAGACTACGCCAGCGACGACAACCTGATTACGCGGGTTGATCCCGTGTTCACCGAGCACAAATTTAACCCCGTCCCGGTGCGAATCATCATCGATAAAGAAGGCAAGGTAAAACACATTCACTTTCTCAGCGCATTTCCCGATCAGGCAAAAGCCATTAGCGATGCCTTAAGGCAGTGGAAGTTCAAGCGGTATCTGCGCGAAGGACAACCGGTGGAGGTGGAAACCGGAATACTGTTTGGCCGCGCGTCCTATCCGACAGCGCGACCTGCAAGCAATGCGGCGACTGAATAATTCAGCGCTTGAGAATTGCAGAGGACTAGTTTGGAGCCGGGTTGAGTTTGTTTTCCGGCGGCGCGGTGGGTTCTTTGCGCTTCTCATTGGCGTCTACCGCAAACAGCATGTAATGATCGAAGCTGTGTCGCCTGTAGTAACGGTGACGTCGGAAATCAAAGTAGATCTCCGCCGTCTTCGGCAGCCAAAGTTCCATATTCTTCTTTTGGAACGGAACCGGGCCATACTCAACAATCTGGTGTTCACTAAGGAGTTGAATCGGCTTCATCGGACTGACCAGTTCCGATTCGATGCGCACAATCTGAAATTTATCGGTAGTGATCCAGGCTCGTCCCTTAAGCTTAACCGCGTAAGTTTCCGCTCCCACTTTGTAGTCGTGAATGCGGGCGGGGCGGTCGTCGCGCTGGCGGAAATGAACGAACCAGACCGACTGGCCATGCCAGTCGCCCAGTCCTTCACAGGTCATATCGAAGTTCTCACGCATATCCGGATGAAAAACCAGCGCCAGGGCGGCAAAACCACTGCTTGAAATTTGATCCGGGAAATCGCTAAGACCCAAGTGAGCGGCGCGATATTCATCCACCTCGAGAAATCCCGGTTTCTCTTCGGTGATGGATGCCACGTAGTTGTAATCGCGTGTTTCCTTGGTGATGGGATTGCCGATCTCGTCTACCTGTTCATGGAGCAGCCGCTCTATGGCGGCGATCCGCGAAACGTCGGTGACCAGATCCTTTACTCGGTTACCCGACATCTCAATCACGTTAGCCAGAGGGCAGGCCACGTCCGCCGCCACAGACAGTTTGGCCTCGTCGATGCCCGGAGGCTGCCACGGTTTCATCGTGAAGGACAATTCTGGGGACGCGAACAAAGGATCAACTCCGGCAAGCGGCACTAGGCTTGCACCCACAGCCGAGCCAGCCAATGCCTCCGGCCGTTCAAGTTCCGCGATCAGATTAGTTACTTGAGGAGCGGTGGGGCTCTTCGGCGAATCTTTCAAGTAAGACTTCAGCGCGTCAATGCCCTCTTTTTTCTGTCCAAGATTTACCAATGCCTGGCCCAGCACGAGGCGCGCGGAGGTAGCTCCGCCCTTACCTTTCTCGATGGCGAGTTCCGCCTGCTGCCGGGCCTGGTCATATTTCTTCTGTTTCAGATAGGTGCCGGCAAGTAAATCGTGCGCCATCCAATATTCCGAATCGGCGGCCACCGCTTTTTCCAGGACCGAACTGGCGGCAACATAGTCTTCTCGTTGGAGGCCCAACCTTCCCAGCAGTGTTAGCGACTGCACGTCCCGCGGATTTAGCGTTGCTGCCGTGCCTAGAAAAGTTTGCGCATGGTCGAAATCCTTCTGCTGGTAGCGCAGGTATCCCATCAGAAAGTTCAGGTCGGAGTTGTCAGGGGCTAATTGGTAGGCGGCATCCAGCCACCTCTGGGCTTGTTTGAGATTTCCGGATTTGAGCGCTGTTACCCCGTGCTTGGTGTCCTTGCGGGCCTTCGTCGGCATCCCTTCTTCAACGTCCAGCTTAAATGCCGTCGGATCTCTCTGCAGCACGACCTCCAAATCGACAGTGTTTAGGGCGCTTATAACCTGGAACTCCTTGTGGGTGGTGAGATATCCCACCGCGCTCACTTCAATGTCATAGTGTCCGAAGGGAACGTCTCCGAAGGATGCTTGGGACTGGTCATTTGTTGTTTGCCAACTATTGGTTTGGGTGGTCTGGTTTGTGAGTTTGACAACCGATTGCCGATCCAAACGTCGCTTGTTACTTTCGGCGTAAACCGTGAGCAAGAGCACGGTGCCGCCACCCCGGCTGTCGTAGTTGGGAGTCAAATCAGTAGTAGCGCCTGACGCATTGAAGGCATCCCCACGCTGCGCCACAGCAGTTGCGGCAAGGAGCAAACTCACGGCTAGAATGGCAATGGAATGAGCAAAACGAGACTGTACCCGCTGTATACTTCTACGGCTCATAGTGGCGCGAGAAGTCTCTCACACGGGAATCGACCGGTCAATCCGTCATTTATCCCACAAAGTAAACCCAGCCCCATCCTCCGTCGTACACTCTTGGAGGCCGGTTAATTCCACCCCATGCCCCCAATCACGGCATTGCTGCACACTTCTAATGATGCCCTACGCCTAGGTCGAGCGTTGGAAACCCTTCTGCCCTGCGCCGAAATTCTGATTGTGGACCACCAATCCACGGACTCCACTGGCCGCATCGCCCGCGAATATGGAGCGCGCATCTTGCCTGCCGATATCCAGGCCACCGCGAAGGACTATCTTGATCAGGCGCGGCACGATTGGATTCTGTGTCTGGACCCCGCGGAATCCATTACCGAAGGCCTCCAATCGACTCTGTTTGAGTGGAATTCCTTCCCCCCTCTCAATTCCGGCGGAAAGACATCTTTTTCCATGTTTGTGCGCGAGCAAATCGCCCAAGACTGGCGCATCCGCCCAACGCCCGAGACTCGTCTCATCCCCCGCAACTGGACTCTCTGGGACGGGCGGCTTCCGGCCTCAGATTCCTTGTCCATCGCACTAGAGGGCGAGTTGCTACGACTCTCCTACCCTTGAACGCATCGTCCGTTCGGACAGTGACTTCAGTACCTTAGTCCTCACCGCCATCGCCGCCTTATAATCCACTCAAGATTGAGGCACATTCGCGTTCCAAGGAAGGCTCGCTCGAAAGGGCCCGCTTTCCGAATAACGCCACAAAATCCGTGGACCCTGTATACGCATTCACGATTTTCTTCCTCGGGCTCGCCTTTGGCAGCTTTCTGAACGTGTGTATCTATCGCCTGCCCTTGGACATATCAGTGGTCAAGCCGCACTCGGCTTGCCCGCGCTGCAAGCAGCGTATTGCCTTCTATGACAATATTCCGGTCATCAGTTGGCTGCTGTTGCGGGGCCGGTGCCGCCTCTGCAAAACAAGAATTTCTCCGCGCTACCTGTTCATCGAACTGCTTACCGGAGCTCTATTTCTCGGCTGTTACGCCTATTTCGGCCTTACGCTGGCTATGCTGAAATACTGCGTCTTTGGCTTTCTCCTCTTCGGCCTCATCTTCACGGACGCCGAGACCAAGCTCCTTCCCGACAAACTCACTCTACCTGGCCTGGCGCTGGGCTTGGCCTTCAGTCTGGTTGTTCCAGTCAATGACTTGGCTTCGCAGTTTCTACCGGCAATGTTGAATCTTCCCTTCAGCGCGGACTTGGCCGCTCACATGATTTCGCTCCTCGATTCCCTGCTGGGTGCGGCACTTGGTGCTTCCTTCATTTACGGCGCGGGAGCGGTTTACCTGCGCTGGCGAGGAATGGAAGGTATGGGCTTCGGCGACGTAAAGCTGATGGCCATGGTGGGGGCATTTCTCGGGATGAAGCTCACCATCTTCACCATCTTCACCGCATCGTTGGCGGGCTCGTTATTTGGCCTCGCTACAGTCCTGATGGTCTGGATCAAACGCACTCACCGCTTCATGCGAAGGCTCGCTAACCTGCAAGCCGCCCGCCGCCGGGGATGGCAATCCGCGCAAATGGTGTACCGCCATTACCAGATGCCTTTTGGCGTCTTTCTTGGCAGCATGGCCCTGCTCGCGCTCTTCGTCGGCAACCAGTTCCTGCGCTGGTACGGGAGGTTGTGGTGGTAAGGTTGCTTAGCAATCCGATAGCGTTGCGCGCCACCCTTCTGCTTCTGGCCGCGGGATCCGCATTCGTGTTCGCCCTCTGGCTAATGCGTCTTCTGCGCCGCAATATCGCTGCCGAGGCTGATCTTGACTCCGTCGCCGCTCCCACTCTGGAAAACTTGCCGGTCCACCTCTATAACACCGTTATCCAGCAACTGAAACAGCAGAAGCACGAACTACAAGTACAAACCCTCACCGAACAACGCCGTGCCCGGACCACGGAAAATTTCAGCCAGACCCTGCTGTCGAATCTTCCATCCGGCGTATTAGTCTTCGGACTTAATGGGCTGGTGAAGCAGACCAATCCCGCTGCCAAGGAAATCCTGGGCTTCCGCTCCCTTGCGGGAATGAGCGCGGAGGATATTTTCCGCGACGCTGCGGTTTGCTCGACGGACTCCTCCGCCGTCTACTCTGACGGACTTGCAAACATGCCCGTGCGGCTCGCCGAAGAAGTCCGTGCCGTGTTGCACGAGGGCAGTAAGCACCGCCAGATCGAGGCCGACTACAGCACTCCCAGCGGAAAGCAGCTTCATCTCGCGGTTACGGTTTCCGCCGTTCCCTCCATTGATGGCAGCCTGCTCGGTGTGGCGTGCCTGATCAGCGACCGCAGTGATTTTGAAAACATCTGCCGCCAACAACAATTGCATGGTGAACTCTCGGCAGAGATGGCTTTGGAGCTTCGCACCTCATTGACAACAATAGACGGGTACGCCCAGCAGTTGGCGCGGAATCGCGATCCAGATCTGGCTCCGCAACTAGCTTCAGACATCGCCAGCGAGGCCGCCAGCCTGGATCGCCGCATCGGAGGATTTCTTGCGGAAAAACACTCTACGGTTGATTCTGGCATTCGAGCCGGTTCAGCCAGCCCAGCGACTTGAGTTGTGAACGATCAAGATTGACGGGCAGGTCCAGATTTAAGGTCCGCCCTGTGCACACAAAAAGGATGGAAGCTATGAAGCGCATGACACAGATCGTATTCGCACTGTTCACCATTATGGCTGCTTCTCTAGCCGTGGCACAGACGACCACACCTTCGCCTGCCCAATCGTCGCTGGGCGACTATGCCCGCAAGGTCCACAAAGACCCGGCCGTCAAGGCCAAGCCCAAGGTGTATGACAACGATAATCTTCCAAAGGACGACAAACTCTCCATCGTTGGAGATGCCCCTGCGGCGGGTGCAGCAGACAGCGCCTCTGCCAACTCAACTACCCGAGCGGCCGACAGCAACCCTGCCGGAACAAAACCCGAGGAGGATCAGGCTAACAAACAGGCTGAATGGAAAGTCTGGCAGGACAAGCTGTCGGGTCAGAAAAGTTCGATCGATCTCGCCTCGCGAGAACTCGACGTGCTGCAAAAGGAATATCAACTTCGCGCCGCCGCTATGTACGCTGATGTAGGCAACCGGTTGCGCAACTCCACTCAGTGGGACAAGGAAGAAGGCGAGTACAAACAAAAGATCGCGGACAAACAAAAAGCGGTCGATGACGCCAAGCAGAAGCTCGAAGACATGCAGGAAGAAGCCCGTAAGGCCGGCGTTCCCGCCGCCATGCGCGAACCGTAATCCCCCGTATGCCCAAATATTCGGCAGCCAAGACTCAAGCAGGAAGAGTCAAGATCTCTGTCGCAACTAACAAGAAGCCGGCTGTTGGCCGGCTTCTTCCTGTGTCAGTTCCGTTCAGCGCGTCAACCCGTCCTTAGCCAGCTGGCGAAGCCTCAAAATCTGCTTCACATGATGACGCCCATGAATGAGATGAAACTTTCTCCACTGCGCCACGGTCAGCGGTCCCAGGATTGGATGATCGAGAACCTTATCGCTCCCGAATCGAGTCTCGCATTGCGCGATGATCACATCCATCGCCGCAATCTTCATTTCTACTTCGCTGCGCACTTTCTCCGCCGGCAACCCGCGCGGAACAGTTTGCTTCGGCGCTTTTCGCCCTTCCGGCAGGTAGCTGAAATGCAATACGACAAATGTCCGCCAGCGCTGTCTCAGCGAGGCCCGCGCCACCAACGGTTTGTCCGCTTCGAGAACCCGTTCGAAACCTTTTATCGTTCCCGTGTAGGTCAAGTACAGATGCTCCAGTACCTCCGCGGCGCACCACTTTTCGGGGGGATGCCAGCTCATCTCTTCGATCGACATGCCCTCGACCGCCGACTCCAGAGCTTGTCTCAATTCTTCGAGCAAGGTATCCATGCTGCCAACCTGTGTTTCCGTACACTTCAGTTAGAATGTTGCGCGACATCAAAATTATCTCAGTTATAACAGGAAGGTCGGCATGAATATGCGGGACTTCGTCCAGCCGTCAGACTCGACAAAGATGACAAGAACCACGAAGGTCGGAGACTCTACTTTGAAACCGCACCTTCGGGTGGCCGCAGCGAGCCAGATTTTTTCCGCAATCCTCCTTGTAGGTCTCGCGATGCTTTTGGCCTGTGATTCGAATACCCCCAAAACGACAGCCGTCAAGCCGGAGCCCAAAGTACCCGAATTGCTCACCGCACGCGCGGCTTTCCAGAAGGTATTCATCGCCGCCCGCAACTATGCAGCAGACGTAAAGCCGTTCCGCATCGAGTCCACTCCCACCGCCGATGGCAATGGTCAGGACGGCAAGTCGGCAGTGTGGCGAGCCAGCTTCGCCTCTCCCACCCAACACGGCGCGAAACCTTTCATCTGGTCCGGCAGCAATGCGCCGGACGCTCCCTCCCGCGGAGTGTCCCCCGGAAACGAAGATGTATACAATCCCGGCAACGCCTCGACCCAAATCTTTGATGTCGCTTTCCTCAAAGTTGATTCCGACCAGGCGTTTACCGCGGCGCAAAAACACGGTGGGGACAAGATTTTGGAGAAAGATCCGTCGACTCCTGTGATCTACGTCTGCGACTGGAACCACAACACCAACGAATTGGTTTGGCACGTCATCTACGGATCTACTCGTGATAACGCGAAACTGACTATTGCGGTGAATGCCTCGACCGGGGAATTCATCCGAGTGGAGAAATAGACGGGTCCGGTTTGAAGAAGGGCCTAGGGGAGCAAAATTAAAAATAGCGGTGGGGTTTACTCCTGCTGCTTAGCTTGCTTGAGCTGATCCTCTACGGAGGAAAAAAAGCGGCACAGCGCGCCGGCAGAGGCGATCGCGCCTTCTAGGGCATGGCGGTCTCCGAAGGAAACAATGTCTTCAAGGGAATATTGCAACCGGAGGCGATCCGTGGCGCACCGCGCGCTGAGCAGTTCTATTTTCGCCGCACGAAGGTCAGAGACTAAGCGAGCAATCCCCGCCTGCCTTTTTAAATCATCGTTTAACATCTTTACTCCTTGGCTTTGCACTCTTCTGCTGGATTGGCGCGTCCTGCCGGGCCACTCTGCCTTGGGGGAAGGCTTCAGCCAGATGTTGCGTGGCACGACAGGACGCAGCCTGCGGGATCAACTAACTTGCTAGTATGAATAGATTATACATTGTCAGTTGAACATGGTTCAAATTATAGGATTGCGTTTCACGGGCCCCGCATTTGATCGTCTATTTCCGGAGTAGAGTCGTTGCCCAGACAAGCGGATCCTCAGCTCGAACAGCGCATCCTGGAAGCAGCCAGCCGGCTGCGCGCCAGGGGCGGCGAAAAGGCCCTCACCATGCGCGCTGTCGCCAAGGCCGCCGGGACCACCACACCCACCGTTTACGAGCGGTATCGTGACCGCGACGATATTCTTCGAGCCCTGCGAATTCAGTGTCGGGTGCAACTTTTCGCCAGACTGCGCGGTTCCCGCACCTGGGCGGAAGCCTGCCACTCCTATCTCGAATTCGCCCTGGAGAACCGCCATGCCTACGAAGTTCTCTATGACAAGTTCGCCGAGCCTCCGTCCTTGCATGAGCCCTGGCCGTCGTTCAATCTGTTGCGCGAGCGTCTGACCAGGCGCCTGGGCGGAACTCCCCGCCAGCACACCCGCCTCATGCTTTCGCTGTGGTCTTTGATGCACGGCACCGCGATGCTGATGATCCGGGGAGGCGCGGTTGGCCCGCTGCGCACGCAGATGTTCCACGCCTGTCTTGACGCCGTTGAGGTCGTGGTCGCAGAAACTTCGCGGTCCAAAGGCAAGGCGCGTTCCGGCCCCAAGTGGCCGGCCAATCTGATTCTGGGAGAGGAGGCCGAGAGCAAGGTGAGCCACAGTGAGGACAGCGGTAATGCAAAATCGGGCGGACACTTTGCCCGGAAGAAGCAAAAAACCAAGCGGCCGCGCACCGCCCCGTAGTCGGCTAGCGGGCGGTTGTTGCTCCCGGCTGTGCGTTCAGCCGGTCAATTGCCTTCTGCGCCTGTTCGGACTCCGGGCCGTGTGGCAGGATCTTCAAATAGCTCTCATACGCGCTCCGTGCATCATCCAGGATGCCCAACTTTTCGAGAGAAATCGCCAGCCGAATCGTCGCCGTCGCATCATTGTCTTTGTAGCGGAGCGCCTCCCGGTAGCGCTCCTCAGCGGCCCGGTAGTTTTTCCGCTTGAAGTAAAAATCCCCGACTTCGATACTTTTCGCCGCCTTGTGCGGATCGTAGACGTGAAACTCAGTGATCCCGCTCTTGCCACCCAGCGTCTCGGCTTCGGCCTCGGCCACTGCCGCCGAACTCTTGGGATGTGCCTTCGCGTCATCTTCCGGCGCGCTCAAGTCAGTCTGCGTATCTTTACTCGAGCTCTCCCCCAATTCAGATCCCAAATCATCCGCCTGCACCCGGTCTGATCGTGGCGGACCCGGCCTTGGCAGGTGCGTCTCTTTTGAGGAATCCCTGTTCTCGGAGGATTGTGTCGGGGGAGGTGGCGGCGCGCCATCCTGTTGCGCCCACATCACACCCCCTAAGATGAAAAGCAACCCTAACCGCAGGCAAACTCGCATAGGCCCTATTTTACCTTCTGAGCCAGATCGCGCGGAACCACACTTACAGAAAAAAGCAGGCCGCTCAGGGGGAGTTGAGCAGCCTGTTTGGCAAAGTCCTCCGGGGAGGAGGAAACCTGAATTGCTCAAAAACGCTTTACATCGACGATGGATTGTTCTGTCCTGTGGTCGTCGGTGTTGTCGACGGTGTGTCGCCAACAGTATTGGTCATCAATCGAACATCGACGCGGCGATTGTCCGCCCGCCCTTGTTTCGTCTTGTTGGTCTCGACTGGCTTATCTTTGCCCAGTCCGATCACATAAATCTTGTGCGCGGGCACATTAAATTTCGATGCCAGGTATTGGATCACGGAGTTCGCCCGCCTCTGGCTCAGGTCGTAGTTGTACTCAGCCGATCCGACGGAATCCGTGCTGCCCTCCAGCGTAATGATGTAGCCCTTGGTGCTCGTGATATTTCCCGCCATCTGATCGAGAGCATCTTTCGCCTGCTGCGTGAGATTGTCCCGATTAAAACCAAATTTAACTGACGTCTCCGCTACCGGACGATAGTTGTCAAGGTTCACTACGGTGTTGGTTAGGATCCCCACGCGGCCATTGGCTGCGTCCGCCATCTGCTGCGCTTGGGCTGCGTTCTGCCCTGCGGTCTGTGCTTTCTGGTCGACTTCTGTTGTCTTTGCATTCACCGCCTGGATGCCGGCCTGAGCTCGGGCGTCCACGTCCTTAATGTCTTTGCTGTTTTTCGCCGTCATATCATCAAGTTCGTTCGTCTTGTTGATCAGCGGCGTTGTCTGCTGTTTCACGTAGTTCTTGCTGCTGCAGCCGATGGTCAATGCCATACTGGCCGACAGTAAAATCGTCAACGAAGTGCGGTTCATATTGGAAGAGGCTCCTTGATTACTTGTCTCAGCGCGACTGGGTTTTCCCGCGCGCGTACACATCTGATGCGAACCCTGGGACAGCCGTTGGTACCACAAATCCCGCTGCTACTTTTGCACGGGACGTGCCAGTTTCCCGAACCGGCATCTCCACCCATAAGTATAAACGTTTTCAACGATTTGGGCCGAACCTGCCAGTACAGACCATTAACTGCTTTGCGTCCAGGCAACGCAAAGCTCACATGACGTAGGGAATTTTTATACGGTCGGACGCGCTACTTCTTGGAGAGTCCTTTCTGAGATGAGAGGCTTGGCCGGCCCCCCGATCGCGCCAGCGTGGCGCAGGAAGTTCTTCAAGTCCTTCCTCGCTAGCGGGTCGGCCTCATATGTCTTTGTAAGCAATATCGCGCATTCTTGAGATGAATCGTGGTATAGCGCCAAGTCTTAATAATTCTTATTTCCAAATATCCGTAATCGGTTCTGCATTACGATCTCCCTCCGCCAGTGACTCCAGGCCGAAATTGTCTTCAATCGTGCGCAACACGCTGTAATGGGTGTAGTGGCGATCGAGCACCTTGGGATCTTGCCGGCTTCCTTCCTTCACCATATCCAAAACTGGATTCCGGGACAATCCCGCGCGGACGGACAACGTTGAGCTCATCTCAGATTCTTGTAACACCCTCGCATTTCCGTTGATCGCATAGAATAAAAAGATCGCCCGATGGACCTCCTAAAGAAAATCCGCACCATTCCAACCGAGCCCGGCGTGTATCTCTACAAGAACGCTGAAGGCGAAGTTATTTACGTGGGGAAGGCGAAAAATCTGCGCAGCCGGGTGGCCAGCTACTTCCACGAAGGCCGCTGGGAGGATTCGAAGACCGGCACGCTGGTGCGCGAGGCGGTTGATGTCGACTACATCGTGGTCCGCAACAACAAAGAGGCGCTGGCTCTTGAGAACAATCTCATCAAGCAGCGCAAGCCCCGTTTCAACATCCTGCTGCGCGACGACAAGACTTATCCCTATGTGAAGCTCACTTTGGGCGAACGCTGGCCGCGCGTCTATGTCACCCGCCGTCTCCGCAAGGATGGCAGTGCCTATTACGGCCCATACTTCCCTGCCAACCTCGCCTACCGCATCGTCGATCTCATTCACCGCAACTTTCTGATCCCGTCCTGCAAGGTAGATCTCACGCGCTTTCACCCGCGCCCCTGCCTTCAGTACTACATCAAGCGCTGCCTGGGACCCTGCGTCGAGGACTTGACGACACCCGACAATTATCAGGAGGCGGTGCGCGACGTGAAGCTGTTCCTGGAAGGCCGCCCCACCGATCTGGCCCGCTCACTTGAGCAACGCATGGAGCAAGCCGCCGCCGCGCAAGAGTACGAACGCGCCGCCCGGTATCGCGATTTGATTTCGACGGTCGAGCAGCTTCAGGAACGACAGCGCATCGCCGCCGCTGAAGGCGATGACGCCGACGTCTTCGGCTATCACTATGAAAACGGCATGCTCGCGGTAAATTTATTTCATATGCGTGGCGGCCGCGTAGTCGACCGCCGCGAATTCTTCTGGGAGGACCTGCCGGAGTTCGCCTTTCCGGAAGCGAAGGAAACGCCGGATGATCAACCCGTAGACGCAGCTGGCCACGTATCTGACAGGCGCATTGCCGATGCGGAAACTGCGAGCCTCGCTGGACTAGACGTTGCAAACCATGCGTCGACGGATTTCTCGCCTGGTGAATTCTTCTCTGCTCTTCTCAAACAGCTCTACATTGCTCAGCCTTATGTTCCGCGGAATCTCTACGTACCAGTGGAGTTCGAAGATCGTGCCACTCTGGAGGACTTACTATCTGAGCAAGTAGCGGGCTCCGATCCCCGGGCCGCCAGGGTTCACATTCTGGTTCCGCAACGCGGTGACAAACGGGCTCTGATCGACCTCGCCGGCACCAACGCCAAGCAGTCCTACGATCAGCGCTTTCGCGTCCTCAAGCCCAACGCGAAAGCCATCCAGGAAGAGTTGCAGGACGTTCTCAGCCTGCCCGAACTGCCGAAGCGCATTGAGTGCTTCGACATTTCCCATATTCAAGGCGCGGAGACCGTGGCCTCGATGGTGGTGTGGGAAGAGGGCAGGATGAAAAAATCGGACTACCGCAAATTCATCATTCGCACCGTTGAGGGAGTCGACGATTTTGCCTCTATGCGCGAGGTAGTCACGCGCCGCTACAAGCGCCTTCAACAAGAAGAGAAAGCCATGCCCAGCCTGGTGCTGATCGATGGCGGACTCGGCCAGTTGCACGCCGCTGCCGAGGCTCTGGAAGCACTCGAAATCATCAACCAGCCGCTCGCCGCCATTGCCAAGCGCGAGGAAATTCTTTACGTCTACGGCCAGGAAAAAGATCCGATCGCTTTGGATCATCACTCACCAGTACTGCATCTGATTCAACTCATTCGTGACGAAGCTCATCGATTCGCCGTCACCTTCCATCGCAAACGCCGCCAGATGCGCGATCGCTCCACCGAACTACTGGAAATTCCCGGCGTGGGCGAGAGCACCACTCGCCGCCTTCTCGAACACTTCGGCAGCCTCCAGGCCGTCAAGCAGGCGGACCCCTCGGCTCTGTCCGCAGTTGTGACCCGGGTGCAGGCGGAAGCCATCAGCAATCATTTCCGGAAATAACTGGCTCTTCTGCCCGGCTACTGTGCCGGGCTTGAGTTTCCCATGTCGAGCACAACCTTCCACCTTCCATCCTTCTGTTTCTTCCAAATGCTGGTGTATTTGCCATGCTCAACAACCGGCTTGCCATCTTTGCCCAGCGAACTGAACTCGTAGTTGCCGTAGGTATAGCCCAGATCGCCTGAAGCGGAAATATCGGCCCCTACGGGAGTCCACGTAAGATGATTGGTCTTCTCATCGAGAAAACCCATTGTCCTGGCGATGTTCACCTTGCCCGTGATGATTCCCTCGCCGTTAGGCACTTCGACAGCGTCGTCGGCATAGTAGGACATATAGCCCGCGGACCCGTGCTCCACTGCGGCCTTCATAAATTCGCCTTCCATCTGTTTCAGCGTCTCCCCGCCAACCTTTTCCGATGCTTCGGCGAACGGACGAACGCTGGGCACGACAGCGATTCCAATTACCAATGTAACAATGACAATCAGCAGAACCGATTTCACATAGCCTCCCGAATCGCAACATTCTACACGCGTTTTTTCAGTGCCCCTCTGTGCCCTGTGGTGATATTCATGGCTTTGCTAAACTAGTTCATCCGAAAATGATTGCTGACCCCACAACGCCGACAACTAGCTCCCTGTCCCTATGAAACTCCGCCACTGGATTACCGCAATCGTACTGCTCCTCTTAGTGGCTGCGTCCATCGTAGGCATGATATGGACTCGACCCCGAGTCCAGCCGGCCGAAGCTGACGATGGGGCCAAGACGCCCTCCAAAGCATTTCTGGCCAAGAACACCCCGGGCGCACCGCGGCCGTTAGTGGATCAGCGTCCCTTGCAAACTGCCCGCCGGATGGCGGGTCTGGCCGCAACTCCAGAAGAGCAGGCCCTGGCGCATCAGGCCGAAAAGGTCGGCGACCACGAAGTCGACTTGGCCTTCTTCGATGCCTTGCGCACCACGGAAGAAAATCCACCCAAGCTGAGCCCTGAAGCCAGGGAGATTGCCGATCGAAAAAACAGGGCCGCACTAACGCTCAAGGAGGATCAGGAAAACATCGCTCTCCTGACCCGCAAACTTGCTGCCGCCCCTGACTCGCAAAAAGATAACTTGCAGGATCAGATCGAGGTTGCAAAAGCCCAGGCCGATCTCGATCAGGATGAGTTCGACGATGCTTCCGATGATCTGGAGCGGGCGGGAGGAGATCCGCAATCGAAGATCAAGCGCCTTAAGGCAGAGCACGATGCCAGCGATCACAGTGCCGCGCAGTCAACCTCCACATTGAATCCTTACGAACTTGACTACCAGGCGCACACCATGCTGACGGTCTTCCGCGCGTGGAAAGCATTGCGCGAGAAAACGACTGAACTGGAAGAGGCTCGTCAGGAGACCGTTGCCAAGGCGGAGCGCCTCGGACAGCGGCATGACGCTCTGGCAGTGCAAGTGGAAAAGGAGAAACTAAATCGCGAGGGCGCCAAGCAACAGGCAAGAGGCTTTGCGAAGGGAAGTACGGCGGCAAGCCGCGCCGAGTCTAAGGCAGGAGCCCAGGTAGCGCTCGATTCCCTGTTGCAATATGGCCGCGACCAGAAAAATCTCGCCGACCTGGGCAAGCGTGTCCAGGATGAAAAAGAACTGAGCGACATTTACGCAAGCTGGATCCTGCTGGTCGATGCCCGCCGGCAGGCAGCACTGCACAACCTGATTGGATGCGTTCTTTGGATGCTGCTCGTGCTGCTGGCGGTGTACCTGGTCGCTCGCCTGATTGACCGGCTGTTCACCAGCATGAAGGCAGAAAATAAGCGCATCGATACTCTGCGTGCCATGGCCAAGGTCGCAGCGGAGATCCTGGGTGCGATCGTAATCGCATTTATTATTTTCGGCTGGCCCAGCCAGACCACCACAGTCCTGGGACTCGCCGGCGCCGGACTCACCGTCGCCAGCAAAGACGTAATCATGGCATTCTTCGGATGGTTTCTGCTGATGGGGCGCAACGGCATCCGAGTGGGCGACTGGGTGGAGATCGAAGGAGTCAGCGGCGAGGTAATCGAGATCGGACTGCTGAAAACGGTTTTGCTCGAAACCGGAAACTGGACGGATGCGGGCCATCCAACGGGACGGCGGGTTTCCTTCGTGAACAGCTTCGCCATCGAGGGTCACTACTTCAATTTCTCGACATCCGGCCAATGGATGTGGGACGAACTGCAGCTGACGATTTCGGCGGATCAGGATCCCTATGCCGTCATCGATAAATTGCAAAAACTCGTAGTCAAGGATACGGAAGCAAACTCGCTCAAGGCCGAAGAAGAATGGCAGCACAGTGACACCCGTTACCATGTGCAGGGATTTTCAGCAGAGCCGGCCATCAGCGTACGCCCGACCGGATCTGGAGTCGAAGTACGCGTGCGCTACATCACGCGGGCCTACGAGCGTCACGAAACCCGCAAACGTCTGTACGAAGCCATAGTCGAGTTGATGCACGGGAAGCGCGAGGAAGTAAAGCAGTAGCCCGGCGTCATCGCCGAATGGCCATGCCAAACGACAATAATCTTGGCACACTGATCGTGACCGGTGCGAGTCGGGGAATCGGGGCGGCGATCGCTACACTGGCCGGAGAGCGCGGATTCTCCGTGGCCATCAATTTCTCCACGGGCGAGACCGAAGCCAAAACAGTTGCTGAACAAATTATTTCTGACGGCGGGCGCGCCCGCGCAATTCACGCAGATGTTTCGTGTGAAGAAGATGTCGTCCTCCTCTTTCAAACTGCCGAGCGCGAATTAGGATTAATTAAGGCTCTGGTCAATAATGCCGCAATCACCGGCGGATTTTCGCGTGTCGATTCGGTCAGCGCAAAGACTCTCACGCAAGTAATGGCGGTCAATGCAACTGGAGCGATTTTGTGTGCGCGCGAAGCCGTGCGCCGCATGTCAACCCGGCATGGTGGATCCGGCGGCGCCATCGTGAATATTTCTTCGCGCGCGGCCCGCACCGGCTCTGCCGGCGAGTGGGTCCACTATGCAGCGTCCAAGGGCGCAGTTGATAGCTTTACCATTGGACTGGCGCGGGAAGTCGCGACTGAAGGCATTCGCGTGAATGCGGTTGCTCCCGGTCTCATCGAAACCGGGCTGCACGCCGCCAACGGCGCTCCTGACCGGTTGGCGCGGCTAGCCGCTACCATCCCGATGCAAAGACCGGGTACACCGATCGAGGTCGCTGAGGGCGTGCTTTGGCTGCTCTCTCCCGCGGCGTCCTACACTACCGGCGCCATCCTCGAGATCGGCGGCGGGCGCTAGGTAGCCGCGGGAGATCTGGATTTGCACTCCGTCCTGCTTTCGGCTAGACATCCGCATTGCGAGCCATTTGCAGCGCGCCATCGACAGGTTCAACAACTTTCCGCTCAACATCCAGACGCGGATCAAGGCTGTGAACTGCGTCGCAGAAGACCTCCCGCGCCATAGTTCCGTAACGAAAAACACCACCCGCCATAGCGAGCGGGATGTGGAAAATGTCCTGCGCAAAAAGCTTCCGCGCGACGATGCTGGCGAGTTGCGCTAGTTCCCTTCCCGCTTGCCGCAATACCTGCCGTGCCAGTTCATCTCCAGCATCCGCAGCGGCAAGAACAGCGGGAAGCAGCGTCGCGAAATCGGGACTTGAGTTGGAAGTACGGGCTAACTCCTCGATTGATTCCAACTTCCAGGCAGACTTCATCCCTCGGAAGAGTGGAAAGAACTGCTCATCAGAGCGTTGCTCATCAGTTCGGCCATCCGCACCTTCATCAGCCGCGCGCAGCAAAGCTGAGACCGCTGTACGTCCGATCCAGTAGCCCGAACCTTCATCAGAACTCACAAAGCCCCAACCTCCGGCGCGGGCTGTTTTTCCTTGCGCATCGCGACCGTAAGCAATCGAGCCCGTGCCGGCAATAACAATCACGCCCGGCCCCGCGCCGAAAGCTGCTTCCATCGCGATCTCCATGTCGCCGACCACTTCGATTTCCCCGGTAACTATCTCGGTAATAACCTTGCGAACTGCGACTACAATTTCTTGACGTCCCGCACCCGCCACGCCGACGCATGCGCGTTGGACTTGTCGCAGATCGATTTTCGCAGCGGCGCATGCGTGACGTACGGCGTCCTGCAGGGACTCGCGCGCGCGTGCTTCTCCCACGCGAGTAATGTTGCTCGGCCCTGTCACCGCCAACCCAAGCGGCGAAACCTCATCGCCCACCACACAGGTTGTCTTGGTGCCTCCGCCGTCGATGCCCAGGTAGTAAGCCACGGCTCATTTCTATCACAGGCACATTCGTTGTAGAGGCGTAGCTGGCTGCGTTTCTGGCGGCAGCGACAAAAAGCCGGGACGTCTCGAGACCCAGGTCTACAAACACTCACTCGCGCGCCCCGCCGATTGCCGCCATAATTGAAGCCACCCACATGAAGATTCAGATATCGGAACTCGCCAACAATGGCGACGCACGCGGTTTCAGCTTTACTACCCCAGCGCAAGCCCTCGATTTCCTCGGGAACGTGGCGGATATCCATCTGGCTTCCACAGGACCTGGAGCGATTCGCGGAAATCACTATCACCTGCGGCGCCGCGAGACCATCGTCCTGCTTCCCGGCACACCCTGGTCGCTGCATTGGGACGAAGGCGAGGGCGCGGAAACACAGCATCGCCGCTTTGACGGCAGCAGCGCCACCCTCGTGCTGGTTTCGCCGGGCGCTTCTCACGCCGTGCGCAATGATGGCGAAACGCTCTTGTGGCTGGTAGCGTGTTCGTCTCTGCCTTATGATCCATCAGAATCTGTGGCGCGAAGAGTCGTATAGCGGCAGAACGCAATGGGCCTCGACAAACTCGATCTGGCGATTATCGCGCTCTACTTAATCGGCATTACTCTGTTCGGATTACGCTTTCGAAAGCGCCAGCGCTCGCTTCGCGATTACTTTCTCGCCGGACGCGATATTCCATGGTGGGCCATCTCGCTCTCCATTGTTGCGGCCGAGACGAGCACACTCACCATCATCAGCATTCCCGGTCTCGCCTATGACACCAATCTGACTTTCCTGCAAGTCGTCATGGGATACGTGGTCGGACGCTTTGTAATCAGCTTTGTTCTTCTACCGCATTATTTCCGTGGCGATCTTTATACCGCCTACGAATTGATCGAACGCCGCTTCGGACGAGGTCTGCGCTCGCTTACCGCCGGCTTGTTCCTGCTGACCCGGACCGCCGCGGAGGGCGTTCGGGTATATGCCGTATCGATTGTGGTTGCGATTGCGCTAGGAACCGGCGAAATATCCTCGATCGCAATCATCACTATATTGACACTCATCTATACGTTCGAAGGCGGGCTAGCCGCCGTGATTTGGACTGATGTGGTTCAGACCCTCATCTACGTGGCGGGAACCCTCGTGGGATTGTGGACGATTCTGCACCTGGTGCCTGGTGGATGGTCTGCCATCCATGCTGCCGCAGCAAGCGCTGGCAAACTTCAGGTATTCGATTTCACCCCAAGTCTGTGGATCCCATATACATTCTGGGCGGGCGTGATTGGGGGAACCGCTTTTACTACCGCGAGTCATGGTACGGACCAACTCTTCGTCCAACGACTTCTGGCAGCGCGCGGGCAGAAGCAGTCTGCGGTGGCACTCATTTCGAGCGGCGTTGCAATCCTGTTTCAGTTTGCTTTGTTCCTGATGGTTGGAATCATGCTGTGGGCCTACTATCGCGTACCTTCGGCCGCCTTCGGAAAACCAGATCGCATTTATCCCACGTTCATTGTCAAGCAAATGCCGCACGGAATTTCCGGCCTGCTGATCGCCGCGATCCTAGCGGCGGCGATGTCGAACTTGAGCGCAGCTCTGAATTCGCTGTCCTCCAGCGCGATCATGGACTTCTATGTGCGGCTTTGGCCGCAGGCCCCTGAGCAGAGGCGGATGCTCCTGTCGCGGCTGGCAACGTTCGTTTTCGCGCTCCTGTTATTTTCCCTCGCTGTTTTTTCCCTTCACAAAGCTGGCCGCGTGGTCGAAGTAGGACTACAAATTGCATCCGTAGCCTATGGCGCGCTGCTGGGAGTCTTCCTGCTCGGGGTCCTCACGAAGCGGACAAACCAGCGCGGAGCAATTGTGGGAATGCTTTTTGGATTCAGCGTCGATCTATACCTATGGCGCTGGACGCACGTCCCGTGGACCTGGTGGGTGTTGATCGGGACCATCGTGACGTTCGCGGTAGGTTATACTGCGAGCCTGCTAATGCAGAAGTAGTTTTTGCTTCGCGTGGCTTTCTTCGCGAAGTCTGCGGCTAAGATTTTTCATCTTCGTCGCAGGTAGGAACCCACCGCTGCCGTATACTTGCACACTTCAACCATGGCAGCTCTCACGCAGCGCCCCGAACTCGCACGCGACCTGGGCGTAAGCCACGCCTCCGCAATCGTAGTGGGAACGATCATCGGCAGCGGAATCTTTCTCGTTCCCGCTGAAATGATGCAGGCCGTCGGCTCCGCGAAGCTCGTTTATCTTGCATGGTTGGTTGGAGGTCTGCTTTCTTTCTTTGGCGCACTCACCTATGCCGAACTCGGCGCCATGAAACCCCAAGCCGGTGGAGAGTACGTTTACGTCCGCGACGCCTATGGTCCGCTCGGCGGATTCCTCTACGGCTGGACGTGGTTTGTAATCGCAAAGCCTGCCTCCGTGGCAACCATCGCAACCGGCCTCGTGCGAATTCTGGGGACATTTTCAGTTTTTTCTTTTTTTTCTGAAAATATCTTTGTCGCAAATCTCTCCTCTCACTCCTTCGCCGTTACCTGGGGACAACTCATCTCCGTTGCCGCAGCCATTCTTATTTCAGCACTCAATTACCTGGGAGTGAAGAAGGCTGGCGAGTTTCAACTCGTTTTTACGTTGCTGAAAGTGGCCATCATTCTCGGTATTGTCATCGTCTGTTTCAGCGGCTCCGGCAGCGCCGCCGGACGAGGCTGGAACAACTTTGCCGGAACATTTACCGGAGCCAAAGGCGGCATCGCCGGATTCATGGCCGCGTTGGTCGCCGCGCTCTGGGCTTATGACGGATGGAACGACCTCAATATGGTCGCCGGCGAGATCAACCATCCCGAGCGCAATATTCCTATCGCTCTGATTGCCGGAGTCGCCACGGTCGGAATCCTCTACGTACTGGTGAATGCGGGAGTGCAATATGTACTGCCCGCAAGTGTGATCGCCGCTTCCCCTCGCCCCGCCTCAGACGCCGTTGCGTTGGTCATGGGACACATGGGGGCAGCCATCGTTTCCATAGGCATGGCTGTGTCGATGCTCGTCACGCTGAATGGCACCATCATGAGCGGCGCCCGCGTGCCGTACGCCATGGCGCGGGACGGATATTTTTTCCGCGCTCTGGCTGAAGTGCATCCCCGCTTTCACACTCCCTCGGCGGCAATCGTAGTGCAGGCTGCGCTGTCGATCCTCCTCTTGTTGCTGGGAGGAAATTTTCGCCAGCTCTTTTCCCTGGCCATCTTTGCGGAATGGCTCTTCTACATGATCGCCAGCAGCACTATCTTCATCTTCCGCTGGCGCGATCCGCAGGCGGCTCGTCCCTACCGCGTACTCGGCTATCCATTCGTGCCGGCACTATTCATTGTCGTCGCGGCGGTCCTTCTTTACTACACTTTTCGGGAAAACTGGCCGAACTCGCTGTATGGACTCCTTGTAATTCTGGCTGGCGTACCGGTTTTCTCCTGGTTTAGCCGGCGGCGTCAGAAGCTGACTCCGTCATAACCCGTGTCCCAAGCCCATTTCGGGCGTAATTCCTATCGGTGATCTTCCCCGGTTACCTAAGGTCAAGAGCCGTGGACACGTTCCCCCACTGTACTTTTTCCCTTAATGTGAGAACTCCAATCTCGGTCCGCTCCCTCGGCCGGGAATCTCTTGGAGTGAATCGATGGCTACGCCTCAACATGGTTTTCAGCTCGGGATTTTGCCGGAGCGCAAGATTGACAAACGCGCCCTGGCCGCCAGCTACACCTTCATGGTGTTGCTTCTCTTGTTGCTGGTGAATCTTGGGCTTCTGTTCCCCGACAGACTCCAGCTCAAACAGTACCGCGTCACGGAGTTGATTCCTCTCCCTTCGATGAGGCCTGAGCCCGCGCCGGTCAAGGTGAAGCCGCTGAAAGTGAAGCTGCTTCCTCCCGCGCCGGTTTTTGAGCAGCCGAAGCTGGTCGTGCCGCATGAGGTTCATCGCGCGCCCACGCCCGAACCCGTGGAAGCTCCCAAGGTCGTGATCAACACATTCGCCGCTCCCCAGATCAAGATGACTGCAGGTGGAGCTCGTCCCCAACTTCTCCACACCGGAGATTTTTCGGGAAGCTCAGTAGCCCCTACGGTGAACGTCGCCGTGCAAAAGGTTCAGACCGGAGGCTTTGGCGATCCCAATGGCTTGCAGGGTACGGGCAAGCAGGGCGCCAAGCTGTATGCCGCGCAGGCTGGCTCCTTTGACATGCCCGCCGGCCCAGGACAAGGCAATGGGTCGGGCGGGGCGAAAGGCATCAAAGGCACAGTCGCCAGCGCTGATTTCGGCAATGGCATCGCGACCGGAGGCAAGGGCGACGGCCGCAGCAATGGAGCTGGCGTCGCTACTGGCGGATTCGGTGCCGAGCAAGTCGTCCACGGCGGGCCCAAGATCGCTCAGGCGGACTCCGGTCCGGCCACTACATCCGTTGAAATCATATACAAGCCGCAGCCTGTCTATACGGACGATGCCCGCAATCTGAAGCTCCAAGGTGAAGTTTTGTTAGAGGTAAGTTTCGGAGCGAACGGGACGCTGCACGTGAATCGCGTGGTCCGCGGCCTAGGTCACGGCCTGGATGAAGCCGCCATCGCCGCGGCTAACAAGATGCGCTTCAAACCCGCACTGCGCATGGGACAGCCGGTTGATTCGACGGCGATCGTGCATGTGCTGTTTCAGTTGGCTTATTAAAAGTTTGCATGCAGGAAAGTTGGGATACACGAAAGGCTTCGTCTAGAAGGTCGGGTTCGCGGTCGGTAACTTGCGGACGATTCTGAGTGGCTTTGGATTGTCGAAATATCGGTATCAAGAAACTTGGAGAGAAAGTCATGCGCACTTCGAAATGGATGTTCACAGCCGCACTGCTGGTCTCGGTGAGCGCCGCCGCACAGCAGGCGTCTGATTCGCAGCCTTCGTCACAACCCAACGCACCTACGGCCACGCAGACAGTGCAAACGTCGGCCTCTTCCGACGCTGCGCAAGCGGGGCCGGCACAGAGTGCTGCGAACTCGGCCGCAACAGCTCCGGCGCCAACGCCCTCGGCTCTGCCTCAGCCCACCACCATGGATCAGGTGGTGGATCGCTTCATCGAGCGCGAGCATGGCCTCATGAAAGCGCTCTCCAATCGCACCCCTGTGGTCGAGACTTACCTGCAGAATCTGACCGCCGATCCCCAACTCGGCCCGGTCCCCAGCGCAGACCACTATTTCCTGGGACGCTTGGACATGGGCGAGACAGTCGATCGCAAGGACTATCTGAAGGAGCAGGACAAGGGCATGGAAACCCGTCTCATGGGTGGCTTTAACAAGCTCTTCAAGGTGGAGTACCAGCCCATCGGCTTCTCCTGGATGGTCTACGCTGACCGCACGGATTTTGATCGCTCGCACTATGAGTTTCACTATATTCGCCGCGAATTTCTGGGCGACGTCCGCTGCCTGGTATTCGATGTCACCCCGAAGAAGGGCTCGGGCAGAGGCCGCTTCCTGGGCCGCGTCTGGGTCGAAGATCAGGAGTACAACATCGTCCGGCTCAACGGCACTTACTATCCGGCTCCGCGCAATTCCTACTTCTTCCACATGGATAGCTGGCGCCTCAACCTCATCCCTGGTTACTGGGTGCCCGCTTACATCTACAGTGAAGAAGGCGACTTCAGTGCAGGCGTCAAGAACAAGATGGCCTTCAAAGCGCAGACCCGCATCTGGGGCTACGACCTTAAAAAAGGAGGCAAGGACGACGAACTTACTCAGATTCGCGTCGACAGCGTGAAGGATGAGAGCGCCACCACTCAGGATGCTTCGCCGCTACAAGCTGAGCGCGTGTGGCAGCAACAGGCCGAAGATAACGTAGTCGAGCGCCTTACTAGCGCGGGCTTACTCGCGCCCGAAGGCGATGTCGATCACATCCTTCAGACTGTGGTCAACAACCTTGAAGTCACCAACAACATCGACCTGCCGCGACCGGTTCGCACTCGCGTGCTCCTCACGGCGCCGCTCGAAACTTTCAGCGTAGGCAACACCATCGTCATCAGCCGCGGATTAATCGATGTGCTTCCCGATGAGGCCAGCCTGGCCGCTGTGCTTTCGCACGAACTCGCGCACATCGTGCTCGGCCACAACCTGGGCAGCAAGTATGCCTTCAACGATCGCATGCTGTTCTCCGACGATTCCACCTACAACAACCTGGGATTCAAACACATTCCTGAAGAAGAAACCGCCGCCGACAAGAAGGCGATCGATCTGTTGAACAATTCGCCCTACGCCCAGAAGCTCGACAATGTCGGCCTGTTCTTCAAGGCACTGCAAGCTCGCGCTCCTCAGCTCAATGCCCTGCTCACCACGCACCTGGGCAACCCGCTGGCGGAAAATGGAGCCATCAGCCGCCTGTCTGCTCTGGCCAGCAAGGGGCCCGCTCTCGACAACAACAAACTCGATCAGGTCGCGGCCCTGCCCCTGGGCGGACGCGTCAAGATCAATCCCTGGGATGACAAGGCAGAAATGGTGAAGACGGCTCCGGTGGCCATCACCTCGGCGCGTGACAAAATGCCGTTTGAGGTCACGCCCTTCTATCCGCGGTTGGCACGCTGGGGAGCATCGAGCACCACGGCGCCCCCGCCGAGCACTGCTGCCAACGCACCTTCAGGCAACTAACAACTTTTACTCCAAGTTGCAATAAGACGAGGGCCGGGATCCGGAATCACCTTCCGGGATACCCGGCCCTTCGTTTGTTGTGTGCGCATGTGGGGACCGCCGCCGCCCTCGGCTGTCCAAGCGGGCGAATCCCGGTAATCGAGATGAAGCATCCAGCAAATAGAATCTACTTAGGTTTGGCTTTTCCGGGCAGCCCCGCCGGATTCTCGTGCGTCCGCTCGCGAAAGCTTCCGCGCATCCCAGCAGCCAGCGAAACGCTCGACTCGCCAAACTTGTCCCGCAAACGATCTGCTACGGCCAGAGCATCTTTCCAGCGCTGCTGTCGGCCACCTTCGAGTAGGTTGATCTGTTCTGTTTGCTCTTCAAACGAAGAAGCCTGCACTCCGAGCAGCCGGACTTCTCTGCCCGGCTTCCAGTTCTTGCGAAAAAGTTTACGTGCTTCTTCGAATATCTCGCCATCGAGTTGAGTTGCCGCTGGCAAACTATGCGCCCGGGTGATGGTCGTGAAATCCTTGTAGCGCAATTTAAGCTGAATGGTCCGCGCGTAAAACTTCGCCTCGCGCAAACGTCGACCCACCATCTCGGAGAGCCGCATCAGAGTGGCTTCCAACTGGCTCGCGTCCGCTGTGTCTTCGTTGTACGTATGTTCATGGCTAATGGACTTCGCCCTCGTGTCCGCGCCAACTTCGGAGTCGAACCATCCCCCTGCATCTTCTCCGCGCGCCTTGCCCGCCAGCGCCAGTCCCCACTTGCCGAATCGCCCCTCAAGCTCGGAGTCTTCCAGCCGCGCCAGATCTCCGACCTTCTTGATACCCAGCGCGTGCAGATGGCTCTCCATCACTTTTCCGACTCCGGGAATTTCGCGCACATCCAGCGGCCCCAGAAACTTGGACTCTTCTCCGGGGACAATCCACAGCACGCCATTGGGCTTCGCCTGCGCGGACGAAACTTTCGCAATCAACCGCGACGACCCGATACCAATCGAACAATTCAGCCGCGTTTCTTCCTTCATCCGCAGATGCAATTTGTGTGCGGCGCGCAGCGGAGGTCCGTGCAACCGTGCTGTTCCAGTCATGTCGAGATAGGCTTCGTCGATGGAAGCCATCTCCACCTGCGGAGAAAATGCCGTCAGCACCTTGTAGACATTTTCCGAGCACTCGCGATATCGCTCCGGATGCCCGTCGACAAAAATAGCCTGCGGACAAAGCTTCGCCGCCGTCCGCAGCGGCAGCGCCGAATGCACACCAAACCTTCTCGCCTCATACGAAGCAGCCGAAACCACACCACGCTCATGCCGCTGCCCACCGACGACGACAGCTTTCCCCTTCAACGAAGGATCGAACAACTCTTCCACCGAGACGAAGAACGCGTCCATGTCGACGTGGAAGATGGTGCGAGGGAAGGCCGGGTTGTGCGACGCCGCCATGTCGAACAAATTTTAGCAGCCGACGGCGCGAGTTCGGCGAGGCCGACCCGCGTCCGGAGGCCGCTTGATCATAGCCCCGTGTTTTCAACGCCGGGTAGGATATGGAGGTCGAATCCCGCCCCGTAGGGACGGGTGAAGTGTTCCGTTGACCGCCGAACTCTCCATTAAGTTTTTCCCCCACGCAGCCCCGAGGGGAAGGTCAAGTCCTCAATATACCTGGCCAGTCTCAGGCATCCCTACGGGATGCCGCTCCGGATCAGGGGATCTGCCCGGCGTTGAAACGCCGGGCTATTCTCAGGCGTCCTTTGGACGCAACCTGCATGACAACGCTTACACCAATACCTTCTCCTGCACGGGCGCCGCACTCCGCATCTGCCTTACCCGCTCATAAACCTTCCCATACTCCCGCGCCGAAGCGTTCCAGGAAAAGTCTTTATTCATGCCATTTCGCATCAGTACCTGCCAAGAAGTCTGGTCACGAAAAGCCTGCACTGCATGTTTGATGGTCAGCAGCAGAGACTCGCCGTTATATTCCGTAAACTTGAACCCCGTACCTTTCCCCGAGCGCGCGTCCCAGGGCTCGATCGTATCGTCGAGGCCGCCCGTAGCGCGAACAATGGGCACCGTCCCATACTTCAAGCTATAGATCTGATTCAGCCCGCAAGGCTCATATTTTGAAGGCATTAGAAACATGTCAGACCCAGCCTCGATCTTGTGCGCGACGGCGTTGTCGTAAGCCACCTTCAACGCAATCTTGTTGGGAAACTGTTTATTGAGGCGGGCAAACATTTCTTCGTACTGCTTGTCACCGGAACCAAGAACTACCATGATCATTTCTTCGCGCGCCAGCCGGTCCATGATCTGCGCGATCAGGTCAAAACCTTTCTGTGCCGCAAACCGCGAAACAATCCCAATCACCGGCACTTTGGGATCGGCATTCTTCACCCCGAACGCCGTCAGAAGATCCTGCTTGCACTGGGCTTTGCCGGAGAGATCTTCTGGCGAATATTTTGCCGCGGTGAATTTATCGGCCTGCGGGCTCCACTCATCGTAATCCACACCATTCAGAATGCCAGTCACGGTCGCCGCCCGGTCGCGCAGCACGCCTTCCAGTCCGAATCCGTACTCGGCGGTTTGAATTTCCTGGCTATATTTCCGGCTCACCGTGGTCACGTAATCGGAGTAAGTAAGCGCGCCTTTCAGAAAATTGACCTGCCCGAAAAATTCCATCTTCGACATTGTGAATAAATCCCACGGCAGCATCAGCAACGGCAAAGTTTCCGGTGGAAACAATCCCTGGTAGCCCATATTGTGGATGGTGAACACGGTAGCCAGGTCGCGAAAGGCCGGATCCTCGGCGTAAACCGTGCGCAGCAACACCGGCACCAGCGCCGACTGCCAGTCGTGACAATGAAACACATGCGGAACGCCCAGAATTTTCGACGCTTCCAGCACGGTGCGGGAGAATAGCGCGAAGCGCTCGGCATTGTCCGGATAGTCCCCCGCAGGGGTCCCGTAAAGCGCGTCGCGATCAAAGTATTCCGGATAGTCGACAAAGTAAAACCGCACTCCGGATTGGCTTCCCCCGGTCACGACTGCAGAAAAGCGGTATTTGTCGTCGAAAGGAACGGTAATGCTGCGCACCACAGTCGCCGGATCCGCCAGCTTCGTCTGCCTGTACCGCGGCAAATACACACTCACCTGATGCCCCAATGCGGCCAGGGCCCTCGGCAATGCGCCCACCACGTCCGCTAATCCCCCGGTTTTCGAAAACGGCACACCTTCTGAAGCCGCGAATGCGATATGCATGAATCCCTCCCGGGTAAGACCCGCTTTTCGCGGGCGCACGTTATTATGATGGAATGTGTCGCGGGACCTGAACCTCCCGCGCACCATGCACGCGGGCTGAAGTGTCAGTCTATATGCCCAAGGAAAAGAGGGTCAACGTGCCGAAGGTCGTCTCCACTCGCCGCCCACAACTGAAGCCCCGGTTGGGACAGCATTTTCTCGCCAGCGACACCTTCGCCTCGCAGATTGTCCAGGCACTCGGCGACGTCTCGCAAAATACCGTGCTCGAGATCGGCCCCGGACGCGGCGTTCTCACTTCCCTTCTTGCCAAGAGCGCACGCCGTCTCATCGCGGTGGAACTCGATCGCGTCCTGGCCGCGCAGCTTCGCCTTCGTTTCGGCATGTTTCCCAACGTCGAGGTCATCGAAGCCGATATTCTCTCCATCGATTTCGATTCCCTGTTTGGCCCCAAGCCCGGCTTGAGCCGTCCCGGCATGGAATTCAAGCCCACGCCGGCTAAAGTCATCGGCAATCTTCCCTACTACATCACCTCCGACATCCTGTTACGTCTGTTCGACTATTCGAAATACTTTGAGACTCTCGTGATCCTCGTCCAACGCGAAGTAGCCGATCGGATCGCTGCTAAACCGGGCAGCCGCGACTATGGTCTGCTCTCCGCCACCGCGCAACTCCATGCCCGCGTCGAGAAACTCTTCACTCTTCCGCCGGGAGCTTTTGCACCACCGCCCAAAGTACATTCCACCGCGCTGCGTCTCACCATAGCTCCACGAGACCAGGAGTTGGGTCTGAACGCCAACGGATTCAAGCATGGCTTCATCGATTTCCTCAAACTCTCCTTCGGCCAGAAGCGCAAAACGTTGTGGAACAATTTGAAGTCGACCTACGATGAGACGCGCCTTCGCGCCGCGCTGGCGGAGGCCCGAGTGAAGCCCGCCGCCCGCGCCGAGACGTTGACTCTGGAAGAAAGCGCGACCCTGTATCGCGCCTTGCGTCAGCACCACGACCCCTCGTAGCATGGGTTGAGTCAGCCCGTTTTTTCGCAGTAACCGTTTCGCGGAACCCCTATGACCGCGACTCCAGTTCGCCATCCCGCCGTCGCCGGACGTTTCTATCCTCGCGATCCAGAAGTTCTCCGCGAAGATGTTCACACTTATCTTTCTCAGACTCCTCCTCACAAAACAGTTCGTGCGCTAGGTTGCGTTGTCCCCCACGCGGGTTACGTGTATTCCGGACACGTCGCCGGCGCAGTCCTTGCCGCATTGGAGGTTCCGGAACTCTGCGTCGTGATGTGTCCCAACCACACGGGCATGGGACGTCCCTTAGCCATCATGAGCGAAGGCACTTGGGAGACTCCACTCGGCTCGGTCACGATTGCTACCGATTTAGCGGCCGCCCTCAAGCAGCGGTGCCCGCTTTTGCAGGAAGATTTAACAGCGCACCACTCTGAACACGCGATAGAAGTGGAGCTCCCTTTCCTGCAAATCCGCCAGCCCAAACTGAAATTCGTTCCCATCGCTCTCGGCACAGCGCAATTCGAAGCTCTCGAGCAACTCGGCCTCGCGCTGGCGGATTCAATCAACGCGCACCACGAACCCATTCTCCTCGTTGCCTCCAGCGACATGAACCACTATGAATCGGACGCAAACACTCGCGTGAAGGATCAGAGCGCCATCGCACCCATTCTCCGCCTCGACGCCCGCGCCCTCCACGAGGTGGTCACTCAACGGAACGTCAGTATGTGTGGCTTCGGCCCGGCGGTCGCCATGTTGACGGCAGCAAAAAAGCTCGGCGGAGTCTCCGCCGAGCTGGTGAAATATGCGACCTCCGGTGACATTTCCGGCGACCGCGATGCGGTTGTCGGATACGCTGGAATTATCGTACCCGCACGTTAGTTGTGATCGTGCTCGTGTTCCTCATGCTCTTCGTGGTTATGTCGCCACTCCCAATATTCTCTCTGTCGTTTTGCATCGAGCCGGGTGAAATCACGATAAACTTCGTGCTTCGTCTCTAACCAGTGGCGATACAACCTGTCTTCGTTGGCGTCCCAGTTGTGATAATCCTTGTGATCCCGGTCATAGACCCGATGATCATCGCGATCGTGATCGTCGTGATCCTGCACAGGCTTCGCCATTGCCAGCGGCGTTGCCAGCGCTGCCGCCAAAAGTATGGTGCTGAAATATTTGTATCCTCGATGCATGATTCCTCCGTTTATTTATTCTGTGGAATTTTCCTAACGCGGCTGCCTGATCACTTCAAGGCGCCTTACAGATTGGCGAGGCTCTCGCGGCGCGGCTCTATCGTATGGACCGAAGAACCCCTCGCCGACGGCTTGACGGTCGATGCTCCAACGGAATTCAGTTCGCCTGAAGAACCATTCTTCGACTCCTCATCCACCGCGGCTTGCAGCTTCTCCCGCAATTCCTGCACTCGGCCGTGCCGGTCGAAGCACTCTCGCAGCTGACCGTCTGTCAGTTCCAATCCGGAATCGAGCACTTCCATTTGCTCGCGGAGCAAATCCAGCATCTCTCGCCGGACGGCCACCATATCGTCACCTTGCTGTGGCATCGCGGTTCTCCTCTAAGAATGTTCCCGCGAAGCAAGGTTAGCTATGGCAGGAGGCAGATCGTATCCAGTGGATGCTGTATTTCTGCGCCCCTAATACTCCAGCTTCGCCCCGTAGAAGAAAATAGGGCGGCCAACTGGCCGCCCATGAAAACTCGCGCAAACAAAAACTTACCGGTGACTGCTGCCCCCGCTAGAGGAGTGTCCCGCAGGCGCTGCGCTCGCGCGCCCCGGTGCGCCAGCCCGGTTCGCAGGCTGCGCTTCGGCGTAGGCCGACCCGCCCGCACGAGGCGAACTCGCCGAAAACTGCGACGCCGCATGTAATTCCGCCGAACCGGTTTTCGCCACCTGCACATTCAAGTGATGAAGGTTATTCACCGATCCCCGCGGAACTCCTATCCCCGCCGATCCGCGGCTGACCACAAAGCCATCTGTTGGACCCTTCGTCAGGACGGGCCCACCCTTTCCTACAACTACGGTACCTACCGTGCCCCGGGGCTCGACCGGCCCCTGGAATCCGGCCACCGCTCCTACGTAATGAATACCGCCCCGCCACGTGTTCCAGCCACCAGGCTGCCATCCCCAGCCAAATCCCGGGGCGAACGTCCAGTTCCCGTAGTAGTAAGGCATCCAGCCCCATGGGTATGCCGAAGCCCACATGTATCCTGTGCCCGGATACCACGACCATGCTCCATCCATGAACGGATTCCAACCGATTCCGGTGAAGTACGGCTGCCACAACATGCCGTAGCCGGGCAAGTTGGTATATCCGCCGTAATAGCTCAGATCGCTGTATCCATACCCATACGGCGTTGAATTATTCTTCGCATACTGATCGTGATACTCAACGGACTGTTTGTCCCACTCATCGTAGGAATCCGCTTCAAGATTTTTCGCCGCAGAGGGCTGATCGTCATGGTTCACATCGAAGGCCACCATCTTCTTTTTGTTTACCCTAACCGTGCCCGACGGACCCACAACTACCAACTCGTTCTTGAAGCTGGCAACCTCCGCAGCGTTCGACGAGGTTTGCGCGCGGAAGTGCGCCGCCTGGGTAAGTTCCACTTTCTCCTGCGAAAAATTCAGCGTGAACGCATCCCCGCTTTTTCCGATCCAGTTCAAGTACGCGCGTCCTCCCACAAGATCGACAATCGAAAATCGCTTGCCCGCTTCGCTCACTCCCAGCGCACTGAACACAACCGTCGTGTTGGGAGTAACCCGCAGCGTACTGCCATCCTCGAACTCAATCTCGGCGCGCCCATTGGCGCGGGTTCGCAGTTGCGTCCCTTGTATGACCGGGAGATTGAGAAAGGCATTCTCAAATCCCAATCCCGCATTCTTGTCAATTTGCACTCCACCCTGCACATCGCTCAAGCGAACGATGCGCGCCTGCGATTCAGCGGCGGCGGGTAGCGCGCAAAGCACGCCGACCAACACCGTCAATACCATCGAGCGAAATCCTAGCTTGCGCATAGCAGCCCCCAAAATGCTGGATGCTTACCGGCCTATTTAATCACGGTTTCTTGCCTGACGTGACATTGAAATTTGGGGCCGGCTCCGGCGGCCCACCCTGCTCAATGCCCGTTTCCGGCAACGCTACCCATCTGAATCAAGGCCTTGGCCCGCGCCCGTACCACGTTGATCACAGATGTGTCCTCGACAATTTCCTCGAGCACAGGCGCCACGCCCTGGATCTCGCTCAGTTCGTTATTCCTCGCCTGCGTCTCCATATGCTTCAACTCCTCATCCAGTGCGAGTTTCTGGTAGCGATGGTAATAGGCCAGACGCCGTCCGTAGTCCTGCGCGCCCGCCATGTTCTGGAACAGCACCGTCAACTGCCGAACCGGTTCAAGAGTTGAGTAGTTGTACTGCGCGGAAAAAGACCGCTGCCCATCGTGGTAGCTCAGTGTTTTCTGTCCGGTAAAAGCCAGGTTCCGCTTCCCCGAATCGATCTTCCCGGAAAAATACTTCGCCTGCCGCGCCCATTCGAAAATCCGCTCCCGATTGCTCGCCGATAGATTGAACTCCGCCCTGTACGTCTGTTCCTCGGATTTTTCCTGAACCTTCGCCGTACACTCATAACTCGCGTGACCACGACTATCCACCGCGATAGAGTAGTGCGTTGGATCCGACTCCGGAAAGTCCAGCGTGAAGGTAACCGTCGCATCCGGAGCGGAGTTCAAGGCTTGCGTCGAGCCCGCGAAAGTAGAGATTACTGCCACTAAGACCACGGCACTCGTGACCGGGAGCCAGCGGCAAAACAGAGAATATCCCATCAGGTGAGCCGGCATTCTCACCGCGCCAGGGCCCTCTGCCGCGCCAACGTTCCCGCGGTATGCAAATGGCAGATCGCAATGGCCAGAGCATCCGATGCATCCATCGGCTCCGGAGCCTTCGCCATGCTCAATAGACGCGTCACCATGTGTTGCACCTGCTGCTTTTCCGCCCGCCCATAGCCCACTACCGACGACTTGATGGTCAACGGCGAATACTCCGCCACCTCGAGTCCGGCGGTCGCCGCAGCCAGCATCGCCACTCCCCGCACTTGCCCCAGCAGCAGTGCCGACTTCACATTCAACGCGTAGAAGATTCCTTCAATCGCCACTTCGTCGGGACGATGCTCCGTAATGAGGGCCCCAAGTCCATCGTAAATTCGCGACAATCGACGCGCCAACGGCTCCCGCGGGGAGAGCTTGATCGCTCCGCACGTCAGG
>Ga0210389_10000342_pt1 | contig 45276 bp, 35 predicted proteins | sample IncBWH28OmetaG_FD_160127 | JGI IMG/M metagenome (GOLD analysis project Ga0210389, IMG submission 160127) | Forest soil microbial communities from Barre Woods Harvard Forest LTER site, Petersham, Massachusetts, United States - Inc-BW-H-28-O ... | reverse complement strand
CGCCGTTCATGACGTAAACACGTTTGGTCAGCGGCTCATAGACGATCGCGTCCGGCTTCTTGCCCACTTTAATTTCCGGAAGAGCCTTCAACGTTTTCAAATCAAAAGGAACCACCGCGTCCGATTTTCCGGCGGTGATGTACCCGCGGCCAAATTCAGTGGCGATGGCCACGCCGTGGGCACCAGGAGTGTTGGGAATGGTGCCCACAACGGCCAGCGAATCCGCGTCCAGCACGTCCACCTGCGTCGCATGAGTGATATACACGCGGCGGGCGGCTTCGTCGACGATCACATAATCCCAGCCGCCCGCGCCCGCCACAGCCACTTTTTTCAAAAGCTCATAATTCGTAGCCGCTCCAGCCAGCGAAGCAAGCAGCGTCGCGCTCACCAGCGCCATCATCAACAATCGTTTCATCGTTCTCTCCTTGAGCAACTGTTTTACCTGTTGGCGGATAAACGCAGCCTAAATCCAACCTGAAATTTCGTTCAGCTTCTCGCAAACGAAATAGCCGGGTCAGCCGCACTTCCGCGACACAGCTCCGCCCTCTCCAAAGAATCGAAAAACCGGCTGTAGCTCCGGCGGTCAGCTCGCTATTTGTGTTCGAACGCAGGCGACCAGCGCATGCCCAGCGCGTAAGTCGGCTTGTAGAACTCCCGCTGAATCAGGTACTGGCTGCTGCCGTTATAAAATCCAAACACCTCGTTGTTCACGTTCAGAATGTACGCCACAAAGGTGAAGCCCTTCTCCAGCCGCACGCTTCCCTGCATATCAATCTGCAAGTGCGGGTAGAGGTAGGTGTCACCGTTAGGTCCACGAAGTCCGCCAGGTGTCGCTCCACCACCTCCATTAGCGGGGTCGCTTGTCCCCGTGCCATCGTGAAATTGGTACGAGAAAATGTTGCCGTCGTTGTAAGAAACCCCCAGCCGGTAGGAGAAGCGCCCGCGGTCATACGTGGGGCTGATGTTCCAGGTATTCGGAGCTTGCCGCAGCAAATGAGGATGATCAGACCTGCCATCCAGGCCGCCCGTACCCGAAACCGTGTAGCCGTAGTTTGCCGAAAGACCAAATCCGCTCAGGAATCCCGGAAGGAAGCTGTAGCGTTGCAGGTACGCAATCTCAAACCCAAACAGGTGAGCGCTTCCCGCATTCAGCGACTGGCTGATTACGTAATCGCCCGCTTGATTCTGATATGGGGGTGGAGGCGTAAAGTTTGTATTCCTGAATGAGGTTTGGATGATGGGGTCGTAGAGACTCTTGTAGAACACCCCCGCTTGAATGGTCCCGAAGGTGTTCATGTAGTGTTCGAACAACAAATCGTAGTTATTCGCGGTTTCCGCTTTCAGATTCGGATTGCCAAGACTGATGTTCCCCGTACCTCCTTGCGCAGGCGTGATGGAGAATGCCTGGGCAACATCCTGAGGATTCGGACGGGAAAGCCCGCGGCTGTAAACAAGGCGAAAGTCGGTATTGTTGGTTAAAGCGTACCGCAGCGACGCGCTCGGTAGCACCTTGATGTAATCCCCTCCGCCCTTGAAGTTCTGGCCAGGCTGAATAATCGTTGGGCAAACCGTAGGATCGGTGCACCCATCCTGCCAGCTCAGCGTGTCCAGATTCGTTCCTTCCACGCGCACACCGGCAATGAACCGGAACTTGCTGAAGTCGATGGTATTCATCACGTACCCGGCGGAAACCTGCTCGATATAACTGTAGAAGTTGGATTGTCCCGCCGCGCCAGTCGTAAACACGAACTGATTCGGGTTCGCAAAAACATACGCCTGGGTTTTGTAGTAATCCGCAAACGGTCCCTGTGGGTAGGCTCCATTGTAGTAACCGGAGTTGTGAAACGAATTCGGGAATAGCGAAAACGGAACAATCGCAGCCCCGGGCGCAAAATCGTTCTTGTCCGGGCCATCGCCACCGACAGTCGGAATAGCGTAGTCGTCCGCGTAGCTGTGATCGTACTTGTGGGCGTTGCGGAATCTTCCGCCAACCTCAATCGTTGCCAGGTGCGAACCGATGTGGTAACGCTTGCCCATGGCCCCGGTAATCTGAAAATTCGTCTGGGCCGTCTTCCCCCGGCTGATGTTCACGTCGTTCAGGGCATAGATGGATGTGTTGTAGGCGTCCGTGTAGCAGGCATTCGACCATCGCGGGGTCAGAGAGTTCCCTGTGGCCGCGGGGTCGTACGTGCAGGGGCTCTGATACGTCGAAGCCGTGGGTACGCTAAACGATCCGCCGCCGTAGCCGTTGTCGTTTTCGCTGGCGAACGAACCGGAAACGTCCCAGGCAAACCACGTACTGGCAAGGACGTGCTTTCCACCCAACACCAGGTTCCCGATGATATAGCGAGGACGCCGTATGGAATTATTGAATGAGGGTGGACCACCGGCGCCATTCAGCAGATTCGAACCACTGTTATCGTTCAGCGTGTACACCCAGCGGTCCCCAAAATTGTGGAAGTCAGAGAACAACCCGCGCAGGTAGATATTCGATCCCTGGCCCAACTGATAGTCGGTGCTTCCCGCAACGCCATACCTGGTGCGGTAGTACTTGTATTCTCGAATGTCGATTGAGTCGAAATAACGCTCAGTCGGAACTCCTCCAACGACCAATTGGTCGGGCACCGGTTCCACGTCATCAATCCCGCGCCCTTCATAGTCGTACGAAAAACCAATCAGCGCGCCGAATTTCTTGTTGCTCCCAAAGCGCTTCCCCACCGTGCCCGTGGCCTGGTAATTGTTGCGCCCGCCCAGAATCGGCGAAATCCCTCCCAGTCCGAACAGGTTAATCGTAGGCCGCTCGGTCGCCGTCTTCGTTACCAGGTTTACGGAGCCTCCGATTCCGTCGGCATCCATGTTGGCCTGCAGAGTCTTATTGATCTCCACGGACTCGACGAGGTCCGAGGGGATCGCGTCAAACTTGATCTGGCGAACGCCGGACTCGGGGGAAGGAATGAGCACGCCGTCGACGGTGGCGTTCGTCAAGCGCGGCTCGGTCCCGCGCACCTGCACGTATTTGCCTTCCCCTTCATCGCGCTCCAGTGTGACGCTGGGCAGCCGGCCAACGGCGTCGGCGATGTTGGCATTCGGCAGGCTCGTGATTACCTCATTGGAGAGCACCTGGAGAATATTGTCCGCGCTCCGCTGCCGGTTCAGTTGTTCCGCTTCCCCGGAAACGCGCGGGGCCGTCACCAGCACCTCATCCCGCTGCGAAGACACTTCCATTTTCGCGTCAACCGTGGCCGTCTGCCCCGCCTTAACGTTCACCACCTGGGTGAACAGCGTGAAGCCCACATAGGTGATCGTGATCGTGTACGTTCCCGGATTCAAATCATTAATGAAGTACGCCCCCTGCGTTCCCGAAGCGGCGGTGACGCGGCCGGGTTGCAACTCAATCTCAGCGCCCTGCAGGACGCTGCCGGTGGTGTCGGTCACCCTTCCTCTGACTGAACCCTTCGCGTCTTGAGCGACAGCGTTCCCGCAAAACGCAAAAGCCAGGCACAAAGCAAAAATCAGAAAACAGCGGATGGAACTCTTCATTTCAGTTCTCCTTGTTCGCAAATTCCGTATCGCAATTCGAATGTTCCCGACGGTCTCGCAAAATTGTTCGCCGGCGGCAGTCGACCGGCGCGAATCATGAACCAGCAATGGACTGCGTGCCGGGTGGGCCGGTGCGTGTGAGCGGAAGAGACCCCGGGTGAATTGGGGATCCGCGCGTAGATTCCAAGTTCAGAGCGAGCGCAATTGGGTAAAACCGGTCACACCCCGGGACTCATCGCGTCCCGAGTTTCTTGGGAAGAGTAGGCCACGGCAGTGCTGAACCCGATGTGAATGACTGTTAACGATCTGTTAAAGATGGGGTGAAAGAACTTTCAGATTCGCCGGGGGCCGGCCATGTTGAAAGATGCTTCCTGGAGGCTGGACAGCTCCGGAGCGTTGGCACCCAACTCCGTTGTCAGCGGCAGTCGAATCGTTACTCTCGTTCCCTGCCCAGCAGCCTGGCTCTGCAGGTCGATCGAACCGTGATGAATTTCAGCGATCCATTTGGCAATGGATAATCCCAGGCCAGAGCCGCGGGTTTCGCGCGAACGGGCCTGGTCGGCGCGATAAAATCTTTCAAAAACGTGCGGCAGGTCCTTTTCGCCGATGCCGAATCCCGTGTCGGTGATTTCGATGCTGGCTTCGGAATTTTCAACCCGCACGTCCAGCGACACGCGGCCTCCAGCAGGCGTGTACTTGATCGCATTGTCCAGCACCGTCAGCAACAGCCGCTCAAGCGCCGCCTGGTTCGCATACAGTGCGTGTGTGGAAGGCACGACGGAGTTGGAAAATGTCAGGCCTTTGCCTGCAGCCAGGACGCTGGCTTTTTGCGCGACCGCTCGCAGAACGGGAAACAACGCGGTCGGCTCCAGCTTCAGCTGGGCCACATTCGCGTCCGCGCGCGCCAGCAGCAGCAACTGCTCGATCAGTTCCGTGGTTTCTTCGGAAGTGGAGAGAATGCGCGTCAATGCTTCACGATATTCGGAATCGCTTCTGGGCCGCCGCAGAGCAAGTTCAGCGTTGGTGCGGATTAGCGCGAGTGGCGTTCGCAGGTCGTGCGAAGCATCGGCCGTGAATTGCGTGATGCGCTTCACGGAAGCCTCAATCCGGTCGAGCATCGCGTTCACCTGCTCGGTAAGGCGCCGCAATTCATCTTTCGCCCGCGGAACTTCCAGCCGCCGCGACAAATTGCGGACGCCGATCCGTTCCGCACTTTCGATAATGCGACTCACGGGAGCAAGCGCTCGACCGCTCAGCCAATATCCCAGGAGCGACGCGAGCAGCACAAGCGGCGGCAGAAAACGTTTTTCCACCAGCCGGAAATTATCCAGTGCCTGATCGAAGGGCTCGGTGGGAACCGCAGCGTCGACCAAGTAAACTTTTCCATCCACGCTGATTTGCCGGCGCGCCACGCGATATTGCAGTGCCTCCAGATTCGTGGTTTGAAACGAAATTCCTTCGCGCGCCGGAGCCTGCAACGCGGGAAGCGCGGACAAAAAACGTGGCGAGCGATAGACCCACTGCCCGTTCGGCCCGGCAACTTCAAAAATCGCCCCGCTTTCCCACAAGCCGGAAAGACGCGTAAGTTCCTGGGTCAGCTCCGGGCTGCCCTGCGAAATATCGCGCTCCAGCACGCTTCGTACCGTATCCAGGTTGCGTTTCGAAGCGTCGTTCACCGCCGTATCGATGCTTTTTTGAAAACCGTAATCGCAAATCCAAAAAAACGCCGTGAACGAAGCCGCCAGCACCAGAAAATAGAGCACGGTAAGCCGCGCGCGAATCGTGAAGCTCATGCGCGGGTCACGCCTCCCAGGGAGTAACCGAAGCCGCGGTGCGTGTGGATCAGCTTGTGCTCCGTGCCATCATCTATTTTCTTGCGCAGCAACCGCACGAACGCGTCCAGCGTGTTTTCGCTCACCTCGCGCCCAGTCCCCCAGACATTGGCGAGGATCTCGTGGCGCGAAACGATCCTCCCGGCGTTCCTGGCAAGAATTTCCACCAGGCGGAATTCCGTCAGCGACAAATAAATCTCCTTGCCCGCCCGAAAACTCCTCCGAGACGTCAAATCCAGAACCAGGTCGTCCGCTTCCAGCACATTTTTTCGCCGAAATTGCTGGCGGCGCACCAGCGCCCGCATTCTTGCCAGAAGTTCTACAAATGAAAAAGGCTTGGTCAGGTAATCGTCGGCGCCGGCGTCCAGCCCCTTCACGATATCGCCCAGCGCATCGCGCGCAGTCAGCATCAGCACCGGAGTCTCCTCTTCGCGGCCGCGCAACTCCCGTGCGACTTCGAGCCCGTCCATTTTTGGCAGCATCACGTCGAGCAGAATCACGTCGAACGCTTGCGCCGACGAAAGTTCCAGCGCGGCTCGCCCATCGCGGGCGACACTCACCTGGTAGGACTCTTCTTCCAGCCCCCGGGTCAGCAGCCCGGCCATCTCCGGTTCGTCTTCAACGATCAGAATGTGCATTGTGGATGGAAATAGTAGGCGGCTTTTTGTGAATGGCCGGTTAAGAGGGCGTTACAACTCTGGCCAGCCTTCCTCAGGCTTCCACAGATTGCTTCGTGCGGTTCAGACGCAAGCGGTCGAGATAGAAATTGATGGTTGGAGTGAACACGAGCGAGAGAACGATGGAGCTGAGCAAGCCGCCGATTACTGCAATCGCCAACGGCTGCAGCATTTGGGAGCCGGCGCCGATGGCCAGTGCAAGAGGGAGCATGCCGGCGATGGTCGCGAGGGCGGTCATGGCGATGGGGCGCAAACGCCGGCGGCCGGCCTGGATCATGGCTTCTTCGGGCGAAAAACCGAGCTGGCGGAAACGCTGGTCGGCGTCGAGCAACAAAATGCCGTTCTTCGCAACGATGCCGATGACCATGATCATGCCCATGAACGAAGCGACGTTGAACGTGGTCTTCGTTACGAGGAGCGCCAGGAATCCACCGAACGTCGAGAGCAGCGCCGAGCCGAGAATCGCAAGCGGCGCGGAGAAGGTGCGGAATTCGAACAGCAGCACGACAAACACCAGCAGCAGCGCAAGCAGGAAGACCACCAGCAAATCGTGAAACGATTTTTGCTGCTCTTCGTACAGCCCGCCGTATTCAACGCGGATGGAGGACGGCAGATGCATGTTGGCAACGGCCTTTTGGATCGAAGCCATACCCGAACCGAGATCGACACCCTCGAAGCGAGCGGTGACTTCTACAAGACGTTGCAGATTTTCGCGCCGGATCTCGGTCTGGCCGGGATCGGTGGAAATGGTGGCCAGGCTGCCGAGAGTCGCCGTTTTGCCGGTCGCACTGGTAAGCAGCGTGTTGCCCATGCGGTCGAGCGAAGCCCGGCTTTGTTCCGGAAACCGGACCCGAATCGTGTACAGGCGATCGTTCAGGACGACGGGAGTTGCCGCGGGTTCGCCTTCCAGGACGGCCGCCGCGTCGATGGCCACTTCGTCAAGAGAGAAACCGGACCGCGCCGCAACCGCGGGGTTCACCTGGTAGGTGACAGCCGGCCCGCTGATGGAATTTTCGATGCCATCCAGAACATCGACAACGTGCGGAATTTTCTGGATGGCCTCCGCAACTTTGGGTGCCGTTGCGTTCAGCAGCTTGCCGTCCGGCGAAAAAAGTTTGATGACCACGGGCTCCGGCTGGCTGGTCAGGTCGCCGATCATGTCCTGCAGCACCTGGATAAATTCCACGTCGGCGGCGGGCTCGGTCTTCTTAATTTCGGCGCGGATGTCGGAAATGATGTCGTCGATATCGCGCTTGCGGTCGCGCTTGAGCTTTACAGTGAAATCACCGCGGTTCGCTTCTGTGACGGCGGCGAGGCCCAGCTGCATGCCGGTGCGGCGTGAAGTGTTTTCGACCTCGGGCTGCGAGCGGATGATCTCTTCCATGTGCAGCAAAATGCGATTGGATTCGGCGAGCGAACTGCCCGGCGGCGTGTAGTAGTCGAGGATGAAGCCGCCTTCATCCATCGCCGGCAGCAGGTCGGAGCCGAGAAAGTTGTAGCAGACGTAGGAAAGGATCACGATCACTACAGAGGACACCAGCAGAAGCACCGGCTTTTTTAGAATGCTTTGCATGGCACGACTATAGAAATTCACGATGCTGCCGAAGAAGCCGGAGAGATGGGCTTCTTCGGCAGCGAGCAGCGCGGCTGCGTCGTGTTCACCTGCAAGAGCGCCCTGGGCGGGGACCGTGTCTTTGCGGCGGACGAAGTACTGGCTGAGCGTGGGCGTCCAGGTCAGCGCAAGCAGGAGTGAGCTCAGCAGCGAGACCGTCATGGTGATCGCTAGGGCGCGGAAGAAACTTCCGGTGACGCCGGTGACGGAGATCAGCGGCAGGAAGACCACGATGGGCGTAACCGTGGAGCCGATGAGAGGAACAGTGATTTCTTTCAGCGCGCTCTGGATAGCCTGAAAGCGCGACTCTCCCGCGTCGCGGTGCAGCACGATGTTTTCAAGGACCACGATCGCATCATCAATGACCAGGCCGACCGCAGCGGCCAGCCCTCCGAGCGTCATCAGGTTGAAACTTTGCCCGGCCATCCACAAAACAATCAGCGTCAACGCAAGCGTAACGGGAATGACAAGCGCGGCAACAAAAGACGAGCCCCAATCCTGCAAGAAAAGAACAAGAATCGCGGCGGAAAGAATGATGCCGAGCAACACAGCATCACGCACGCTGGAGATGGATTCCTGCACGATCGTAGATTGATCGTAAAAAACCTCCAGATGCACTCCCGGAGGCAGCGTCGGCTGCAACTCGGCGATTTTTTCGTGAACCAGCTTCGCGACGTCCAGCGTATTGCTGTCCGGCTGGCGATTTACGCTCAGAAGCACGGCCGGCTTTCCGTTGGCGGTGACGATGGTGTAGACCGGCGCTTCGGACGGGCCGACCTTGGCAATGTCGCCGATGCGGATGGGAATCCCCGCGGCAGAAGTTTTAACGACGATCAGCGCGATCTCTTCGGGCGTGCGAACCTGCCCGCTGACGAGCCCAAGCACCAACTGGTGTTCGTGCTCCAGCAGCCCGGGCGAATCGATCAGGTTGGTTTTCCGAATCGCATCCAGAATATCGGTAACCGTGATCCCCGCCGCGTGCAGACGCGCCGGATCCGGAGTGACCTGAAACTCCGGCACCCGGCCGCCCTGAACAAGAACGAACGCCACGCCGTCCAGCCGGTTGATCCGTGGCTTCAGATCGTAAGTGGCAATTTCCCAAAGCTTGCTTTGCGGAATCGTGTCGGAAGTTAAGCTGTACCCCAGAATCGGAAACGTCGCGAACGTCAGCCGGTGCGTCTCGATTTTCGCACCGCTCGGTAACTCGGGTTGCAGCCGGGCTACCACCGCGTCCACGCGCTGCAGCGTCAGGATCATGTCCGACTTCCAGTCGAAGAAAAGATCCACCTCCGCGGAACCCCGGCTGGTGATCGATTGCACCTTACTCAGTCCCGGAACGCTGTTCACCGCTTCTTCAATCGGCTTGGTAACCGTCACCAGCATCTGGTCGATCGGCATGACGCCGTTGTCCACGCCAATCACGATGCGTGGAAAATCGGTGCTCGGAAAAACTGCAACCGGAATCTTGATCGCCAGAAAAATCCCCACCAGCGCCAGGCTGATCAGCAAAAAAAGTATGGGGCTCGAAAGTTTCTTGAACCAGGGCAGCTCAGCCGCTTCTTGCGGCCGGGTGCCTGGTTTTGTTTGCGAATCGCCGGAGCCGGAAGCCATGCGCCGCTACTCCTTGCCCTTCGCAGGTTTTGCCGGCGCAGCGGGTTTTTCGTCTCCAGCTTTGTCCTTAGGACTCTTATCATCCGCAGCGCCGCCTTTTTCAGGCTCGGGCGCGGGCGTGGCCTCAATCTGGATTTGCGTCCCGTCGGGCAGCGCGTAGCCCCCGACGGTAATCACCGAATCGTTTTCCTTGATCCCCGATTCGATTTGCGCCAGTTCTTTCGTCTTGATTCCAACTTTGACTTTGGTCAGATGCGCCTTCTTGTCGGAGCCGGCGAGCATCACGTAATCTCCGGCTTCCTCCGATTTGTATACAGCCGAAGCGGGAACAACCAGCGCGTCTTCCTCGCTCTTGGCGATCACATTCACGCGCGCGCTCATCCCGGGCTTCAGCGCCGCATTCGGCTTGGTGGATTCCACCCACACCTCAATCGTGGTACTGCCGGGATCCAGTGCCGGGCTGACCAGGCTGACTTTCGCCTTGATCGGTTCTTCAAGCCCCGGCAACTCGATTTCGGCTTGGTTGCCAACCTTCAGCAGCACAGCCTCGCTTTGCGAAATGTGCGCTTTCGCAATTAGTCGTGAAGTATTCATCACCGTCAGCAACGGCTGGTTCGCGGTGGCAAGTTCGCCCTGGAATTGCGGGCGATCGGTGACCACGCCATCGATCGGGCTGCGAATTTCGGAATAGCTCAGCTGTGCCTGGGCATTCAGCAGTTTCCCCTTGGATGCGGACAGCTGGCCGCCCGCCGATTTCAGGGCCTGCTCCTTCCCAAGCCGCTGCAAGTCGGCCAGTTGCTTCTGCGCCTGCTCGTTCGCGCTGCGGGCCTGCGCCAGCCCGACGTCGGCCAGGTCGAAATCGCGCCGCGGCAACGCGCCCTGCTCATACAACTGTTTTCTCGCGTCGTAGACTTTTTGCTGCGCGTCGAATGCCAGCTTTGCCGCCCTGGCATCCAGCTCAGCCTTCTGAATCTGCTGCGGCAGGCTGGCGCCGACCGTGGTCGCGTAGCTCGCTTCGGCTTGCTCAAATTCGCCCTTGCTCTGTTCGGCAGCCCCGGCGAGATCACGATTTTCGAGCACGGCTAGCAGTTGGCCCTGCTTCACGCGGCTGCCGCGCTGCACATAAAACTTCGCGATGGTCGAAGTTATTTTCGGAGTGAGGATCGCCTGCTGCAACGGGTAAACAACCGCGTCGGATGTGACTTCGAGTTCGATCGGCCCGCGCTTCGCGGGCGCAACCTGTACGGTGACCAGCGGTGTAGGCTCTTTTTCCGACGAGCTGCACCCGTGAAAAATGATTGCCCCGCCAAGAAGCAGCACGCTCCGGGCAAAAATCCGCGATTTTCTCGCGCTAACTTTGCGTTCTACGTAGTTCATGGAGTTGTCAGCACCCCTGTCAATGTCTGCAGATTCGCAAGCGCGACGCGATACCGCACGGCTCCGTCCTGATAGGCGGCATTTGCGACCGCGAAGGTCGTTTGCGCATCGACGACTTCCAGCACCGTGGCTTCCCCGCCCTGATACCGCATCGTCGTCAGCCGCAGACTCTCTTCAGAAAGTTCCGCGGAGCGCTGCAGGCCCGCCAGTTCGTTGAGCGCAGTTTCCGCCTCAGAATAGAGCGAGCGCATGTCCGCTAGGAGTTTGCGCTGGGCAAACGAAAGCTCGCGCTTCGCTTGCGTGCGCTGCAACTCCGCCGAGCGTACACGGCTCTGCGTCGCCCCCCAGTTCCACACTGGCAGGCTCAGCGAAGCGATGTAAGAAGAGCCGAGATTGGAAAACTTTGTGCCATCGGGTGGGGGAAGGGAGCCGTTCACGGCGTACCGCTCCGCGTCAATTCCGTAAAAGTAATCAAGACTGATCGAGGGGAGATAACCCGCGCGAGCGGCATTCACATCGTGCGAAGCGGCCTGCACGGAAGCCAGCGCCGAGCGGATTTCCGGATTGCTCTGCGCAGCCTGCGCTTCGAACTCCGGCTGCGGCGGCAGAGCGACGTTGCCATGCAGGTCGTCGCCGATCTCGAAATGGTCGTTGAAATCGGGGAACAACAAAACCGCAAGACCGAGCCGCGCGTTAAGGAGTTCTAGCTTCGCCTCCTGAAGCTGCCGCCGGCGCTCCTGTGCCTGCAGGTCCGCCTTGATAACGTCGGAATGCGCAACTTCCCCGCCCTTTTCGAGCGCCTGCGTGAGCTGCAGAAACTTTTCACCTGCATCCGCAGTGCGCGCGGCGGATTCCAGCTTTTTCTCCGCGGAGGCAGCGGCGAAATAGTTCTGCACGACGGTGACGACCAGTCCGCGCGCTGCGACTTCCGCTTTTGCCTTGGCTACAGCGGCCAGCGCTGCGGAACCGCGATAGTTTTCCCACGAAGCCAGGTCCAGGATCTGGTGCACGTTTCCCTGGCTGATGTATTCGTGCGGCGCGTTGTTGGCGATGAACCGAACGCTGTTCGGGCTGTTCGGATTGTTGCTGCCCTGCGTGTATAAGACGGAAGTGTTGAAATTCACGCTCGGAAGCAGGGCGTCGCGCGACTGGGCCCGCGTTTCGCCGGCGACACCCGCGGCGGTTACGACCGAGTTGTACGTCGGTTCATTCTTGCGAGCAAGCGCAAGAGCGTCCTGCAAAGTTAAACGGAGCGGCGCGCCAGGCGCCGGCGAAGTTGAAGCGGCTGCTTGCTGCTGTTTGGCCACGGCCTGAGGCTGCGGCGCGGGTGCGTCCGGTTGCTGGGCGAAACAGATGTCCGCGGTCAACGCCGTGCCCCAAAAAAACAGCGCGATCATTCCGAATTGAAGTTTCCGATGCAAATTGATTCCCTCAATACTTCCTTCTCTATCTTTGCGGAACTCCTGGCTCTGAACGCCACTATCCGCGCAGCAATTCTATTCTTGTTCCCTGTATCCAAGCTATCGGGGGCGAGATAAACGCAGGATTAACCGGAAATGGCGCTGCGGACCGGCGTGGGGAGATAGGCGGTAAAGGTGGTGCCGGAGCTGTCCGATTGGGTAAGTTCCAGGCGGCCGTGGTGGGCTTCCGCAATCCACCGTGCGATGGAAAGGCCCAGGCCCGCTCCACCGGTATCCCCCTCGGCGCGCGAGCGGGCTTTGTCGGCGCGGAAAAACCGTTCGAAAATGCGCGACTGCAGCTCCGCCGGGATGCCCGGGCCGGTGTTGGAAACGCGCAGGACGTAAGAACTCCCATCGAGGCGGCAATCCACGTTGATCATTCCGCCCGCTGGCGTGTACTTGATGGCGTTATCTAGCAGATTCAGGAGCAAGCGGCGGAGCAGATCTTCGTCGGCGCTCAAAGTAAGCTCCGGCTGAATGGACGACGTGAGCGTGACGCCTTTGGCGATGGCCAGCGAGCGCGTGCGGCGAAGGACGTCGGTGGCCAGTTCGTCAAGATACAGATCCCGGGGCTTCAGCGGATACTGCCCGGCATCGGCGCGCGTGAGCGTGAAGAGATCCTCGATAATGTGCGCCAGGCGAAGCGATTCGTCGCGCAAAATCGCGAGCGTTTCGCGATACTCCTCCGGCGTGCGATCGGGGCGGGAAAGCGTGACTTCGGTTTCGCCTTGCAGGATGGCCACCGGAGTGCGGAGTTCGTGCGAGGCGTCGGCGACGAAGCGGCGCTGCTGCTCGAAAGATTTTTCCAGGCGATCCAGCAGTTCGTTGAAAGAAAGAGCAAGCGTGCCAAGTTCGTCGCGTGGATTGGAAACTTCCAGGCGTTCGCTCATCCGGGCGGCGCCCATGCCGCGGGCTTGCGCGGCCATATCGGCAACCGGCGCAAGGCTTTTTCTCGCCAGGAAATAGCCGCCCGCGCTGGCCAGGAGCAACGCAATCGGGATAATCCAGTAAAAGGTGTGGCGGATGCCCTCCATGATCTCTCCCTGCGGATGCAGGGATTGCAAAATCACCAGGGACAGGCTGTGGTCGTCCGGAAGCAGGAACCGCGAATATCCTCGAAATCCATTGCGGCCGCCGGGAACGTTTTGAAACTTGCTTGGAGCGGCGCCAGCCGCCGCGCGTGCCAGTGCCAAGAACTCCTTCGACGCAAATATGTCGGGGGTAAACAGCTCGTGGCCTCCGCGAACCGCGGGCAAATCCAGCGAACTAAGCATCACGTGGCCGCGGTCATCGACAACCGCGAAGATGATGTCGCGGAACCGATGCTCGATCATAGCTTCGCGAGCCGCGTCCTGGATGTGGTTGTCTTCGGTCGGATCCTTCAGCTCGGTGTCAAACGTGATGACGTAGGCATCGCCTAGTTCCAGCAGGTTGCTGTCTGTGGTGTCCCGGGTGTTGTGCCAGTACAGAAAATAGGTGAGCGCGGCGAGCAGGATCAGGAAGAGGCCAAGCAGGCCCGTATACCAGAGGGTCATGCGGGAGCGGACGGAATCAAACATGAGATTTTTTCGCCCCGCTGGAGGATTGCGCCGCGTGCTTTTTGCCGGGAGTCTCGTTGTCGCAGAAAACGTAGCCGCTGCCTCGGCGGGTCTGTAGCAGCGGCTTGCCCGCTTCTTCCCCGAGTTTGCGGCGGAGACGGTTTACGTATACCTCAATGAGGTTGGAAAAAGGGTCGAACGTTTCGTCCCAGACATGCTCCGCAATTTCAGAACGGCCGATGACCCGGCCGGCGTTGCGCGCGAAATATTCGAGTAACGCGTATTCCTTGGCAGTGAGCGGGATGGAACGCGTGCCGCGTTTTGCAGTTTGCGAAGCGGTATCGAGTTCCAGGTCGCCGACGACGATGCGCGGGGGACGAAGTTCGTTCGGGCGCCGAAGCAGGGCGCGAAGGCGGGCCAGCAGTTCGCGGAACTCGAACGGCTTGGTGAGGTAATCGTCGGCGCCGGAATCGAGGCCTTTGATGCGGTCGTCGACTCCGTCTTTCGCGGTCAGCATCAGGATGGGAGTGCGCTTGCCGTCGGCGCGGATGGCTTTGCACACAGCGAAACCGTCCATGCCGGGAATCAAAACGTCCAGCACGATCAAATCGTAATCATTGATTTCTGTCTGATAGACGGCGTCGTTTCCGTTCACGACGGTATCGACGGCGTACGATTCCTCGCGCAGCCCTTTGGCGACGAATCGCGCGATGCGCGCGTCGTCTTCGACCAGCAGAAGTCGCATGCCCGTATCATACGGCAATTCTTTCCCGCGCAAGCAAGCGGCCTTTTGGGGGAACGCACGGCAAGTTTTCGAACTGCCGGCGCCTATTTGTGGCGGATTTCGATGGGGGCGCGGGTTCGATCCAGTGGGAACACCTGGATCTCCCATTTGACCGGGACCGAAGTCGGCACAAAACACATGGTTTTGTCGCAGGCTTGATACTCGAGCTTGCCGGTGATTGGAATGCTCTTCCCATCTTTTCCGAGCGATCCCCAGAATCCCGCGCTGGTGTTCACATTCACTTCCTGGCTAATGCGGAATTTTCCTTCATACACCGGCACCTTTTCCTTGATCGCCGGCAAATACAAAGTCAGCGAGGATGGATATTCCACCGGGCCGAACATCAGGTCCGGCGCAGCGTCGAGCGCCAGCTTAACGGGCCTGTAACCCTGCGTGCCGGGCGCGTAGACATGCACGTCCGGCGGCAACTGCACGTCTGCGTAAACGGTGATGCGCGTTCCCGGCACACCCGTGCGGTCGGATTGCTCCAGCGCCAGCTTCAGGTGCGGCGCGTCCACCGTTTCCGTGACTTCCTGGCCGAGTTCGGGAAAAAGTTTCGCGATGATGCTGTTGCCGGTCAGGCGTTCGCGGTATCTCGCTTCGAAGAATTTTTCCTTGATAACGCCGTTCGCATCAATGAAGTAATACCCTGGCCGAGCAAAACCTTTTTGCATTCCTGTGGCTTCGTGATTGAACACACCGTAGGCTTTGATAATTTTGGAATCGGGATCGGCGAGCATCGGATACTCGATTTTGTGCCGGTCGGCGAAGAATTTCAGAATCTCTTCGGAATCGTAGCTGACGGCCGCGAGCTTCACGCCCTGCTTTTCAAATCTTGCATACGCGCTTTGCAGCTGGACCAGCTGCCCTTTGCAGAAGGGTCACCAGTCCGCCGAACGAAAGAACAGAAGCACGGTGCCGTTCGGCCCTTTCAGTGATTCCAGCGTTTGCACGCGCCCGAATTCGTCGCGCGCGGAAAAATTGGGCGCCTTCTGGCCGACTGTAAGCCCGATAGCCATCGGCTCGGCCGAGGTGACCTGGATTTTATCTTCCTCAAGTGTCCCGCGGACGGTGACGGTGTCACCGAGGTGAGCTGTGACCTTTTCCTGCGGCTCAAGCGAGTACATCACGCGGTTGGTATCGTCGTAGAGCGCGATCTTTGCCCCGGGTACAATCTTGAAGCATTCCGGAGATTCATTGAAGGCTTCATCGGCGTTACACGCACTGGTGACAAGCACGCCGGACCAGGCGGCGGGTTTGGCTGGATTGTTCTGTCCGCCGAGGGCGAGCGAAGCCAAGAAAAGAGTCGCGCCCGCAAAAGACAGAAGCCGCTTCGTAAGCAAATTATTTTCAACCTTGGGCATCGAGTCCTGTTTTTTCATTGCATTGCAAATTCCGACGCACTATACGCCGGGCACTCCAGTCGTGCAAGTTGTGCGATTCCCGTTTGAGTCGACAGGTTTCGCAAGGTTACACCGCCGCCGCGAAATTAATGAATATGGGTTGCTGGGGCTCAAGATGAAACCCAATTGATTCGCCGGCCTCGACCAAGATGGGGGGAGTAATTGATCCCGCGATGATGATCTGGCCCGCGCGAAGCGTTTCTCCGAAATGCGCAAGCAGATTTGCCACGTGGCAGACAATGGCGATAAGTTCCCCGGTCAGCGCTTCGAACTCAGAAGTATTGGCCATTTCTGCCCCGTTGCGAAAAACGCGTGCGTTCAGTCCCGACAAAGACCCGCCGGCAAACTTCGTGTCACAACCGCCCAAAACCACATGGCGTTGGTAGATGTTTCTCGCCAGTGTGCCTTCGACATCGTCCGACGGGTGGTCCACATCGGCCAATTCGATCGCAGCTCCAAGTCCCGCAATGGCGTCCATCGTTGCCCGACGGTCATCACCCGATGCCAAATCCTTGCCCAGATAAACGGCGAGTTCGGGTTCCGCCGCGGGCTTTTTCCACCCGGAGAAAGAAATCGTGGAGCCCGATGGCACCACAGCGTCGGCCATCAGAAAACCAACCAGCGGCGCGTTAATCTGCAATCGCTCCAGAGCGGTGGGGCCGCCGAAAGCCAGCTTCCACCCGAGTGGCTTTCCGCCTGCGGCCATCAACTCGCGACGCCGGCGAAATTGCTGCTGCATTCCGTTTTCGATGCGCGGGTCTTCCCATGCCGCTTGCATTCAGCAAATCCGTCCCACGTTCAGTAGCCTTCCGGCGGAATTTCGTAACCCGCGGCTTCCAATGATCCCGCCCCGCTCCAGCCCCACACGAGCACGACGTCCTCCTTGCCAGTGTTGTCGAACCCGTGCCAGTGTCCGCGCGGAGTGAAGATGACGTCGCCTTTGGACGAAGGCTCGCGGCCTGTGTCCGTGTAGATGTGCCCGCTGCCGTTAATCACAACGAAAAATTCGTCGCAATTCGGGTGGCGATGCTTGTCATGCCGCGCCCCCGGCGGCAGCACAGTCCATCCGATCAAAAGCTTGTCGCACCCGGCGCTTTTCTGATCGATCAGAAACTGCACCTGCATGTTGATCCAGCCGTCGTCTTCGGTCAGCCCGCCGACCTTGGGCACATCGTGAAGATTGGTGCGGAATGGTTTCATTTCGACATCCCTCCCAGGCGGCGATACACCTCATAAACAGTGACGAAGTCGTGCTCCGCAAGGCCCAGGCCGCGGCAAGCGTTGAGCATTTCATTCGCGGCCGCGCCCAACGGAACGGGCACACCCATTTTTCGGCCAAGGTCCAGCGCCAGCAGCATGTCTTTCTGCTGCAGATTCACATCGCCATATGTCGCGTCGGATATGTGCCCTTCCAGAATCAGCGGCGCCCGGTAAGCCAGCACCGGCGAAGCCACCACGCTTTTCAGCATCGCATCCACCGCCACCTCGCGCGGCACGCCGCCCTTTTCCGCCAGCGCGACGCCTTCGCAAAATCCGATCACTTCGATCACCAGCGTCATGTTCAGCGCAACTTTCAACTGCACCGCAAGCCCCTGCGCCCCGATGTAAGTCACTTTCGGCCCAATCGCCAACAGCACCGGCTGCACGCGCTCAAACGCCGCTTTATCCCCGCCGACCATCACGGAAGCGTTCCCTTTTCCAATCGTCAGCGTAGTTCCGGATATCGGCGCGTCCATCATCGTCAAGCCGGCCTTCGTAAACGCCGCCCCCACCTCCCGGCTGGCGTCAGGATCGATCGTGCTCATATCCAGATAGATCGAGCCTTTGCGCAACCCGGAAACGATTCCGTTTTCACCTAACGCGATAGCTCTCACCGCGTCAGAATTGGTGACAATGGTAAAGATAATTTCCGATTCCGCCGCAAGCTGCTTCGGCGAATCGGCCCAACCCATGCCCAGTTTAAAAAGCGGCTCCGCCTTTGCCTTCGTGCGATTCCAACCCGCCACCCGGTGTCCGGCCGCAAGCAGGCGCGGCACAATCGCCTGGCCCATGTCGCCCAGGCCGATAAATCCAAGTTTCACGGCACACCCCCAGATCGCTGTCCGCTCCGGCCGCTTCGAATCCCCCGCCCGGCGCTAGTGTTTCAGGTGCTTATCGAAATAATCCATGAAGATCTGAAAGGTCTTCTGCTGGATTTCATCCGGCTGATACGAACCGTCCGGCTGATTCATGATGAAAACGTAGCCATGCACCGGGTGATTGAAGCTGGCCCATTGTACGTCTTTGCCCGCCTCTTTCATCCATTCGTAAGTCAGCTTGAAAATTCCCTGCTGGTGATCGGTGTCGCGGCCGAAAATCAGAATCGGCGTGTGGATGCGCTGGATGCGTTCCATGGCTTCCGGCTTGTTGGCGTTCTTCCGCGCCACTTCGATGTCGTTGTACTGGATCTCGTTGTCTTTTCGCGGCGCAGTCGGGCCGGTGTTCACGGTCAGGAATTCGTGGTCCGCGGGTTCGATGCACACGCCAGCCGCGAAATCGTATTCGCTGGACGCCTTCATGATCATTTCACCGCTGTGGCTCACGCCCATCGCGCCAACCGCTTTCTTGTCCACATACGGCAGCGTCTGCAGATATTTGATAATCGCAATCAGATCCTCGTGATCCAGCGTGGGGCCGGACTTCAACATGCGCCGGTCTCCGCTGATACTGTCCGGCAGATTCTGCGGCGGCTTCGAACTCTCGTACGCGTAAGGAATCTCGTTCCGGTAATTCACCGTAACCACAACATAGCCGCGCGCAATCATCCGGTCCTGCATCTGCGTCAGCCGCTCGGTCAGTTGCTCCACTTTCTTCATCCCTTCGCGCCCTTCGCCCCAACCCATCGTGATGGCGGGAAAGGGCCCATTCCCCTTGGGCTTGCGCACAAGAATGGGCACATAAATTTCGTCACGTGTCAGCACAAACGTATAGTCGCCGGGGATGTCGGACCCTTTGATCGCCTTGGTGGCCACAACATAGCCGTGCGAGGGGATCGCCTCAGCAGCCTCCCTGCCGGTGGCAAGCTGCGCCCGGGCACCGACTTCACCTACCGGAAGAAATAGCGGCCCGGCAAGCATAAGCCCGAGCCCGAACAAGACTGTCTTCAACGAAATGCGCATCCTTCACCTCGGTTCAATCTCTGGTGCGAGTGGCTGGTCTAGCAATCACTGCCCTGCGGATTGTGGTTCTACCACCGGACCTTTTGCCACGTCAACCCTTTTTGCGCTATCCTCCCTCCCCAGCACGCGTACTCGCACCGCGAATCTTGACGTTTCTTGGAGGCACCTTGAACTCATTCCGTCCATTCTTCGGCTCTGCATTGTTGTTGTTTTCGACTTCTCCTTTGCTCCGTGCGCAAGCAGCGGCTTCTCCTGACGCACCCCGCCCGCTGGTTCTCACCGAGGCGATCGCCACGTCCGGCGTGCAGGGCCGCTTCGATCATTTCGGTTTCGACGGCAAGAATCAGCTCTTCGTCGCCGCCCTCGGAAACAACACCGTGGAGGTTATCGACATCAGCGCCCGTGTGCGCTCGCACACGATCACTGGCATTCCCAATCCCCAGGGAGTAGCCTATGCCCCAGACGCGAAAAAACTTTTTGTGGCCAGCAGCAAAGGCAAATTGCGGATTTACTCCGGCGAGAATTTCGATCTCGTAAAGGAAATCGATTTTCATGGCGATGTGGACAATCTGCGTTACGACGCCGCCACTCACCGGATTTACGTCGGCTTTGGAGAAGACGAAACCGGCGCCATCGGCACAGTAGATGCCATGACCAACGAGCGCCTCCCCGAAGAATACAAGCTGGGCGCGCATCCCGAATCGTTTCAGCTGGAAACGGCCGGCCCCAACATTTACGTAAATCTCCCGGATTTAAAGCAGATCGCCGTGATCAATCGCAAGACCGGCGCGATCGCCCGCTGGCCGCTGACGCTGGAGCACAATTTCCCGATGGCGCTCGACGAAGCGGATCACCGCCTCTTTGTGGCCACGCACGAGCCGGCCCACCTCGCAATTTTCGACACGAACACCGGCCGCACCGTTGCCGAATTCCCGTGTGTGCAGGACGCCGACGACGTTTATTACGATGCGGGACGAAAAAGAATTTACGTTCCCGGCGGCGAAGGCTACATCAGCGTGTTTCAGCAGACGGACGCCGATCACTATCAGTTGCTGGCAAAAGTTCCCTCCACATTGGGCGCGCGCACGGCGGGATATTTCGGAAAAGGCCACAAAGGCTTCGACCGCTTTTTCCTGGGAGTGCCGCCGCGCGCCGATCACGGAGCCGAGATCTGGATTTACACCGTGCAGGACTGAAATCTTCGCCAACAATCTCACCAAAAATGTTCCCGGGAGATTACGTCCCGCCGGAGCCACCTCCCCGGACGCGACGAGCCCCGAGAGGTCTGTTATCTGGACCAATTTCAACCGCCGTCCAACGGCACGAGCGCCAGGATCGTCAGCAGGCACTCGCCCCCCGCAAAATTGCAATCCGTGCACCCCACAATCGACAAACTGCACATTAACATACTGTATTTCTAATAATTTAGAGCGCTACGCCAAACGGAACGAGATTCGCGGCCCCCGAGAGCATGAATAATTTTGCTCGGCCCAAGAAAGGAAATGGTTGACAACCCGCTTCGTATGATGGTACAGCGGCTATACCTATTGTGCGGGGTATGCTCCCGAGCAGGGGATTTTACAGGGGTGTGGAATGTCGAATTCTGTCTATTTGCGGAAGTCCTTTGGCCTCTTGGCTCTGATTTCAGCCGTGCTTCTCCTTTCCCTTCCGGTCTACCCGCAGGGAAACACCGGCCGCATCATCGGCGCCGTGTCCGATAAGTCGGGCACCTACATCGCCGGCGCGAGCGTGGCCGTGACCGACGTGGCACGCGGCGTTACTCAAAACCTGGTAACGGATTCCGATGGCGCCTTCGTCGCATTGAACCTGGTGGCGGGTACTTTCTCGGTCCGTGTCGAAGTGAAGGGCTTCAAGGTCTTCGAGCGGAGGAATATTCAGGTCGAAGTCGGCAAGGACTTGCGGGTAGACGTGGTCCTGCAGCCCGGCTCGGCCACCGAAACGATCACCATCACCGAAGAAGTGCCGATGGTGGACACGACCTCGACTACCCTCGGCGGAACGATCAGCAACGAAATCATCAACGACCTGCCACTGAATGGCCGCAATTACCAGAACCTGCTGACTCTGCGGCCTGGCACGACTGTGTATCCCGGTGGCGGACCGTGGACTCAGACGACCAACGGCGCACGGCCGGAGGACACTAGCTACCTGGTGGACGGCCTTAGCAACGATGAAGCTTTTATGGGATTCAGCGTGACGAACGCCGCCGCAGTCGCCGGCGATGCGGCTACGATTTTGCCCATCGACGCAATTCAGGAATTCAACACTCAGGTGAACCCCAAGGCTGAATTCGGCTGGAAGCCGGGAGCGATCACCAGTGTCGGTCTGAAATCCGGCACTAATCAAATTCATGGTTCCGCTTATGCGTTTGGCCGTTCGGATTCGTTCGATGCGCGCAACTACTTCAATCAGGTAGGAACACCAAAAACCCCGGTCGAACTGGAGCAGTATGGAGCCACAGCGGGCGGGCGCATTATTCCGGACAAACTTTTCTGGTTTGGTGGCTTTGAGTTTCGTAATTACACGGTGGGCAATTCCGTGCCGGTCAACGCCCCGACGACTGTCACCGCAGCCGGGGGGCCGGATCCTTCCGTAAGTGTTCCTGACGCGCTGGCGGAACTTGCAGCCCGCGAAATCGCATTTAGCTCTCAGAGCCTCTATCTTTTGGGCTGCCCTGCCAATATCACTGCTCCGTACACCGGTTGCACCGGGGGAGCCTACGGGCCGAACGCTACGGGTGCCAAGAACATTAATGGTGGTTTTCCAGATGTGGACTCTTCGAGGAACGCTCTCGGCAAAGTGGATTACCACATTAACGAGAAGAACACTCTGAGCGGCTCGTATTTCTTCGGCAATGACAACATCACCGCGGAAGATGCACCGGAGCTGCTCCCGGAATATGGCACAGTAGTTCATTCGCGGGCTCAGGCTGTGGCAGGCCATTATGCCTGGACGCCGAGCGCGCAATGGGCCAACGATTTGCGAGTCGGCTACACGCGCTATCACCTCACCATTATCCCCGCCAACGTTGGCATCACGTACCAACTCAACACCGGTCTCTCGCCTGAGGTGCTTGCCACTGTCGGTGGGCTGCCAAACGTCAGAATTTCTGGATTCACTGAACTCGGCGGTTTTCATAACTTCCCAAAATTGGTAGGTCCGGACAACGTGTACGATTTTGTGGACCAGGTATCGAACCTGCGCGGAAAACACGCTTTGAAATTTGGCGGTGAATTCCGCGTCGATAAAGTCAATCAGGGCACCTTCCGAGGGGGTAGAGGACGTCCCGTATTTAGAGCAGGTGATGCCTTCGCAAACTCGACTGCACTTGAGGACTTTCTGGCCGGAGATGTACATAACGCCAGCATTTTGGCCGGAAACCCGATCCGTCACATGACCCAAAATCTGTTCGCTGCATTTTTCCAGGACGATTGGCGCGTTTCGAAGCGTGTGACTCTGAACCTGGGGCTGCGCTATGAACTACAGGGCGTTCCTAGCGATTCGAACAATCAACTTGGGAACTTCCAACCTTCTGTCGGCCTGGAACAAGTTGGCAAGAATATCGGATCACTCTACAACAAAGATTACACAAACTTTGCCCCGCGTGTCGGTGTCGCCTGGGACGTTAAGGGTGATGGAAAAACTGTCGTCCGGGCCGGTGCCAGCATCGTCTATGATTTGCTTTCGATGAGCACATTCCTCTCCCAGCAAAACACCAACAATACCGTCACTCTGGGAGCCAACGTCGTTCCAACTGGTGCCGTAATTCAGGTTGGTGCTACGAGTACACCGGGTATCGGCAACATCGTCGCTTCTGGCATCACCCTCAACTCATCGCAACTCAATTGGAATGGCTCGTCGGTGGGTGGCGCGCCGATCTATCCTGCAAACCTTGTGTCTCAGGTCATGTGTGGAGACGGCACGGGTACCAATGCCGGTCCTTGCGATACCTTTGCCATGGACCGCAACTACAAGACTCCTTACGTCACCACATGGACCGTGGGGATTCAACACGCTTTCTCCGGCAAGGTCTCGCTGGATGCTGCTTACGTCGGCAATCATGGTTCTAGATTGACAGGCATTCAGGACATTAACCAGCCAGCGGTTGGTTCGGGTTGGACCCCGGATGCGATTGCTGCTGGGGCCGCCGACGGCGGCGCGGAAGCGGCGGCGCGGCCATTCACTTTGAACGGCAAGTTTCCCTATTTGGGATTCATCAACTATTACTCCAACATTTACAGGTCGAACTACAATGGTCTACAGCTCGCCCTCACGGGCCGCAACTACCACGGACTGGATTTTGTCGCGGGCTACACATACTCTCATGCAATTGACAACCAATCTTACAACTGGAACCAGTACCTTCCCAAAGACAGCTTCAACCCACAAGGTGAATACGGGAACAGTGATTTTGACATCCGGCACCGCTTCACACTCTCGCTCACTTATTCCCTGCCCAGCAAAAAGGGCTATGCACAGATGCTGGAAGGCTGGCAGGTCAATGGCATATTGACACTGCAGAGCGGTCAACCCTGGGCAGCCTTTGACACGAGCAACGACTTCAGTGGAACCGGCGAGCTTGCCGATCGTTGGGATTTCTTCGGAAATACGTCTGATTTCAAATCGGGGGGGCAGAACTCGATTCCTCTTTGTGTCGGGGACGTGACTAATCCCCTGTCCGGATCTTGCACCTATACAACACCCGGCAGTCCAGCTCCAGTCTCCCTCTCCGCGGCGCAGACCAACGCCGATTGGGCCGGATGTTTGGCACACGCAACTCCGGGCATGCTTACGTCACTTGCAATCGCAAGTGGAGGCACCGGCGGATGCTACGTCAGTCGCAACGGAAGATCCTTTTTGCTTCCGGCCGCGATTGGGACTTTCGGCACATCTGGCCGCAATATTTTCCGGGATGGCGGTTTCCACAACATGGATTTCTCGGTTTCGAAGAGTTGGAAATTTGGCGAAAGGCTCACCACACAATTCCGAGCCGAATTTTTTAACATAACCAACCATCCCAACTTTGCGAATCCGTTCGGCGCGGCCACTGGCCAGGGCACGGGCGCATCCGCCGATCCTTCGGTTGGTCCCTTTGGCTGCGGTTGCTTCACCCCTGACACCGCGTCAGCGAACCCTGTGCTAGGTTCCGGCGGGGCTCGCGCGATTCAACTCGGACTCAAGTTCCTCTTCTAGGACGTAGAGAAGGTATGAGCTACAACCGGGGCCGGACTTGTTCCGGCCCCATTTTATCTTTGGGGCGTTTGAACCGACAATTCGAAATCGCGGGTGAAAGGAATTTTCCAGAATGCGCGTTCAGAGCAATCGTTTCCTTGTTATCACTTTCCTGACTGCTTGCTTACTGATTCCAATTGCGAAGCAAAACCCTTTTGCAGTTGAAAGCGATCCGGCGGTGATGCAGGTGGATCGTGCTTTTGTGCAGGCTGCGGCGAAGGGCGATGCGGCGGCGATTGGGAAGATGGTCGATGCGGAGTTTACCTGGACGGACGCGGACGGGAAGACGCTGACGCGTGAGGAAGTACTGCGGGCTGTGCCGAAAGATGCGCTGGGCGACGAGAGCGGCGCGGAGATTAGCGAGCGGACTTATGGGCAGGTGGGGGCGGTGAATGTTGGCAGCGGGAAGATGCACATTTTGCGAATGTGGGTGCAGCGGCCGGGCGGGTGGAAACTGCTGGTGTATCACGAGGTGAAGCAACTGGAGCAGCCTTCAACTTCACCAGGATCTGGCATCAAGGACTGCGAGAACCCGTGCAAGATGGTGCCATTTAAGCCGGCGAATGAGGCGGAGCAGGCCATCATCGCTTCGTGGCAGGCTTTGGAGACCGGCGTGACCGCGCATGATGCCGATGCCTGGGCGCCGCACATCGCGGATGAGTTTGTGCAGATCAGTTCGAACAGCGACCACGTGATTTCGAAAGCCGGGCGCATCGAAACTCTTAATAAGCAGAAGGCCAGTGGAGTCGGCTCCGCCCCGACTCCGCTGGTGAGCGCGAAGATGTTTGATTTTGGCGACGCGGTGATTATGACTTGCCTGCACCAGCCGTTTTCGGGCAAGCCCATTCATGTCAGCCGGTTGTGGATCAAGCGCGACGCCAAGTGGATCATGTCCATCAGCTACCAGACGACGATCCAGGCCGCGCCAGTGAAGTAGTTTCGAAAAGTAGTTTCGAATCGATGCTCTCTCGTTCGAACGGTGCGGACATTCGAATGTTTCACGGAATGTTCCACGAGGAACAATTTGAATATGTCACTTACTGGTTATCATAATCACAAAAATTGCGTAAATGTCGGCGCGCCGACATTCCTGGCCCTCGCGCTGATCCTGTTCGCCGCCGCTCCGCTTCCCGGCGCCGACTCCGCTCCGGTGCTCCAGGCCGACAAAGCGTTCGTTCAGGCGCTTGTCCAGAAGGACGCCGCGGCCACCGCAAACTTTTTGTCCCCGGACTTCACCTGGATCGATTCAGTCGGGAAGCGCTTTTCGAGAGTGCAAGTACTCGCAAGCTCTCCCGCGGTGGCCAATGCTGATGTGGAGGCTGAGGTTCGCGTTTACGGAGAAACCGCCGTGGTCCGCGCCAATCGCGGCAGAATGAATGTTCTTCGCGTATGGGTAAAACGCGCGGAAGGCTGGCGCCTGCAGCTCTATCAGGAAGTTCTGCAAGTGGAAAAATCGGAGCCGCCCGCGGCCAGGACTTCCGCCGAATGCGTGAACCCGTGCAAGACCATTCCCTTCGAGCCGCAGACCGCGAACGAGAAAGCGGCGATCGCTTCCTGGCAAGGAGTGATGCGCGCGATGGCGGAAAGCGATGCCGACGCGTACTCGCCGCTGATTGCCGATGAATTCACCGCCACGGACACCTTCCACGACCGCCCGTTCACCAAAACGGACCGCCTGGCACAAATCAACAAACAGAAAACCACCGGAGTGCGCGCCGCCCCGCAAGAATTGGTGGCGGCAGAGATGTTTGATTTTGGCGAAACGGTGATGATGATCGCGAAGGAGCAGCGGCCCGGCGGAAAATTCTATTTCAACACACGCATGTGGGTGAAGCGCGACGCCCGCTGGCAAATGCTCTTCAGCCTAAACACGCAAATCGAATAGCCCATCCGAGTCCGTCGCTTTGTAGGGGCCGGGCTTGCCCGGCCCTCTTCGATCTCAACCCCTCCACTCACCTCTCGCCATCGATCGAGGGCGGAGCAAGCTCCGCCCCTACAAAAAACTACCGGCTTTTCAGCTTCAACACGCAGATCGAGTAGGAAAGAAACACAACTCTTCCCACGGGCTTCCCCGTAGGGGCACGACACCGTCGTGCCCTCTTTTCTTTCTGCCTGCCTTACCTACGCGCTCTGGTACAGCTTTGTCATCACGAATTCACGGTGACCAAGCGCCTCGGCGCACGTCAGCCGCCCGTTGCAGGTGCGCAGCATGATTTCGATCAACTGATCGCCGGCCTGATCCATGGTCATTTCGCGGCGCAAGATTCCCGAAACATCCAGGTCGATATGCTCGCTCATCGTGCGAGCAGTCTTTGGATTGGCGGTGAGCTTGATGACCGGCTCGATCGGATTGCCGATGACGTTTCCCTGCCCCGTCGGAAACAGATGGACAACGAAACCCGCGGCTGCTTGCAGCGTTACGCACTCCGCGGCAGCAGAGGAAGTGTCCATGTAATAGAGTCCGGGACCTTTGACCGGCGCTTCGGCGGGCTTCAGCACGTCGATGAACTTTGCTTTCTTCCCGATTTTCTGAAAATTGCCGAAGGCTTTTTCTTCGATCGTCGTCAGGCCGCCGGCGATATTTCCTTTCGTCGGCTGTGATTCGGAGAGGTCGCTGGTCTTGTGCCGCTCGATCACTTCCTGATAAGCGCGGAAGACCTGCATGAATTTTTCGCCGACCTCTTTTGTGGCGGCGCGGCTCGCGCAGACGACTTCCGCGCCAGTGAGTTCGGAGGTTTCACCGAAGCAGGTGGTGGCGCCGAGCGGATCGAGCTTGTCGATCAGGTTGCCGACCGTGGGGCAGGAGCCGAGGCCGGAGGTGGTGTCGCTCTCGCCGCACTTCGTGGAGACAAAAAGTTCCTCGATAGCGCACTCTTCGCGCTGCTTCTCGCTGGCCCACTGAACGAATTCGCGCGCTTTGCGTGAAGCGTTTGCAATCGTAGTGATGTCTCCATTTCCTTCGATCGCGAATCCCGCGACCGGCTTGCCGGTTTCGGCGATGCCGTCGACGATGCGGCCGGTCCAGCCAGGTTCAATGCCGATGACTACGCAGGCGGCGACGTTGGGATTACAACCTGTGCCGATGAGCGTGCGAAAATGAAGTTCGAGGTCTTCGCCGAATTGCAGTCGGCCGTAGGCGTGCGGAAGAGCGAGCGTGCCCTTGATATTGTTGGCGACGGCTTCCGCGGCGGCGTTGGAAAGATCATCGAGTGGCAGAATCACCACGTGATTGCGAATGCCCACGCGTCCGTTTTCCCTGCGGTATCCAAAAAACTGATAGCGTCCCATCGTTACCACCTTTTCGTTTTCATGTTGTGAACGTGCACGTGATTCCCTTTGCCGATTGCGGCGACGGCGCGGCCGACGTCGTGGCCGTATTTCAAAACCGTGTCGCCAGAGCTGATTTCCTTGAGGGCAATTTTGTGGCCGAGCGGAACGGCGTCGAGCGCCTTGAGCGAAATGGTTTCGTCGGTCTCCATGATCCACCCGGTCAGTTGCTGGCCGGCCTGGACATTTTCGACCACCATGACGCCGACGGTGTCGGCTTTGTCGTGAACGATGAAATGAGTTTCCATCTGTCGTTTCCTCTGGTTAAAGCATTTATGAAAACTTAACTGACAGCAGGCTTTTCTGCGCTCGCCTGCGGGGAGCCATCTTTCAACAAACGATGGACCTCGTCGGCGGCTTTGCTGACTTCCTCGCGAAGAATGTTTTCGGCGAGCACAGCGTCTTTCGCGCGAATTGCTTGCACAAGCGCGCGAAGATTTTTCAAACTTTGACGATCCCGCTCGGCGGAACGATTGGGGTGCGTGAGGCCCAGGCCGCGCCAGCGCCAGATGCGGCCGTGAAGAATGGCGAGCATCGAAGCAAGCGTTTCGCTTTTTGCGCCTTCAAAGAGCACTTCGTAGAAATTGTTTTTTGTTTCGAGCATGGACTCCGCGTCGCCGGAGTCGTAGGCTTTTTCTACGATGGTAAGCGCACGATCGAGGCGCGCGATTTGCGATTCGCCAGCCTGTTCGGTGAAAAGGCGCGCGGCGAGTCCTTCAAGGACAGCGCGAATGGCGTAGATGTCGCGGGCTTCTTCGACGGTGAGCGTGCGAACAATGGGTCCCTTGTTGGGAACGATGGCGACGAGGCCTTCGGATTCGAGCTGGCGAAGGGCTTCGCGAATGACGGTGCGGGAAACGCCCATCATGGCGATGAGTTCGCGCTCGACGAGGCGCTCGCCGGGATTGAGGCGGCCGGCGATGATGGACTGGCGGAGTTCGTCGAGAACCTGGCGGCGGAGGGGCGCAGCGGATTTGTGGATGGCCGCGAGAGCGGAAGAGTGGCGAAGTAAAGGGCTTGACTTCGGCATATTCTCGTAATACGATACTATGATATTATTGTGTTTGCAACTCCATTCTTTTGTTCGAGGAACCTGTGACTTCTTCTCCCGTGAAGCTGGCGATTGTGGGTCTGGGACGCTGGGCGAAAGTGCTGACCCGGGCTTCGGCTAAATCGGAAAAACTGAAAATTGCTGCCGGGTACAGCCGTTCGGCGGAAAGGCGCGAGGCGTTTCAGGCGGAGATGGGCGTGCCGTCGGCGCCGACGATGGAAACGATTCTTGGCGACAGTTCGATTGAAGGCGTGATTTTGACCGTGCCGAACGAGCAACATCTTCCGATGGCGGCGCAGGTGGCGAAGGCGAAGAAACATGTGTACACGGAAAAGCCGATTGCGAGTTCGCTGGTGGAAGGTTTACAGATTGCGGCACTGGAAAAGAAATACGGAATCACCGTTACGGTGGGGCACAGCGCACGATTGATGGCGGGAATCCGGAAGATCCGGGAAGCCATTGACGCGGGAGAGTTGGGCCGCGTGGCGTTTATCGAAGCGAATTTTTCAAACAACCGGGCGCTTGAGCTGACGCCCAAGACGTGGCGCTGGTATAAGGACAAGGCTCCCGGAGGGCCGCTTTCGCAATTGGCGATTCACCAGTTTGATGTGCTGCATTATTTGGGCGGCGACGTGGTGGAGGCGAGCGGGATGTCTTCGAAGCTTTCTCCAGTCGGCGCAGAAGTGGACGACCAGTCGATGACGTTGCTGAAATTCGCGGATGGAAAGATTGGTTACGTGGGATCGTGCTGGACTTCGCCGGGAATTTTTTCGGTGCGGGTGTTCGGGTCGAAGGGATTGATGCACTACGAGATTGATTTTGACACATGGGATACGCCGGACCAGTTGCACAAGAAATCGACGCTTTACATTCAGCGTGGGATTGACGGCTACGCGAAGCGAGAAGAATTGAAGGTTCCAGAGAGCGATATGTTTCGCGCGGAGCTGGAAATGTTCGCGGAGAGCTGCCGGACAGGGAAAGCGAATGAATTGAGCGCGCAGAACGGAAATGTGGCGGTGGCGATGGTGTACGCGGCGCTGAAATCGCTGGAGCAGAACGGACAGAGCGTTGCGATTGCGGACGTCCTGAAAGACGCGCAGAGCCGGGTGACGGAGTGACGGGAGGGCCGATGCTTGCGAGCCGGTATTTTGTGGATTTGACGCAGCCGGAGATTGCGGGGCAACTGAAGAAGAACCCGCTGGTGATTTTGCCGCAGGGAAGTGTGGAGCAACATGGGCCGCATCTGCCAACGGGGACGGATATTTTTGCGTCGAATGTGATCGCGCATGCGGTGGCGGAGCGGATGGATGGGCTGGTGCTGCCCGGCGGGCCACTGGGCGTGACTCCGCTGCACATGCCGTTTGAGGGGACGATCACGCTTTCGCCGGACACGTATATGAACGTGGTGAAAGAGACCTGTGCTTCGGTGGCGCAACACGGAGCGAAGTATCTTTTGATTTTGAACTGGCACGAGCTGAACATTCCGCCGCTGGGAGTTGCGGCGGATTTGCTGCACCGCGAGTATGGGATGACGGTGCTGACGGTGCAGGCGTGTTTTGTGGCGGAAGATATGTTCGGCAAGGAGTGCGGCGGATTGACGCACGGCGGGGAGATCGAAGCGCTGGCGGTGCTGGCGTATCGTCCGGACCTGGTGCATCTGGAACGGATTGATTATTCTTCGGACCACGCGCACGGGCATAAAGTGGATGCGCTGCGGCGGACGCGGAGTTACCAGCCGGTGCTGACGGATGTGCGATCGATTGCGCCTACGGGATGGTATGGGAGTCCGCAACACGCGACGATTGAGAAGGCGCAAAAGATGCTGAACAGCGTTGCGGATTCGATTGCCACGGAGTCGGCCGAGATTTTCAAGCAGTTGGATAAGATTCAGGGCGGGACGGCGGAACTGCGGCAACTGAGCAAGGTGCGTTGATGGCGCAGCTGTTCAAGCAAGGCGAGGCGAAAGAGCTTGGCCTGCCGGGGCGCAGGGCGATGGAGATTGTATCGGGAGAACGCGGGGCGCGCGGAGTAACGCTGCGGCTGGTGGAGATTCCCGTAGTGAAGCCGGGAGACACGCCGCGGGCGCCGCACCATCATTCAGAGTTTGAAGAGTGCATCTACACGCTTTCGGGGTGCGGAACAACGTTCGCGGACAGCGGCGAATACGAAATGCGGCCGGGGGACACGTTGCTGATGCCTCCAGGCGAAAAACATGCTACACGGAACACCGGCAACGAGCCGCTGGTGCTGCTGTGCTTCTTCCCTGTTGCGGACGTAGCCGGAGCCACGCAGGAACCCGGAGTTTCTCTGAGGACACCCAAAAAATCATGAGCATTGATGTGCTGTGCCTGCGTCCTGAAGCGGATTTCAAGCGAGTGGGAGCGATGCCGCCCGAGTCGTTGCAAATCGCTTATCGTTCACCGAGCGATGAGGACGTGGCGGAGCTGATGAAAGAGGCGCGGGCGCTGGTGATTCCCGCGGTTGGGCCAAAACTTCCGAACACGCTTTTCGAAAATACGAGCGTGAAGTTTGTGCAGGTGACGGGGGCGGGGCTGGACCGGCTGGATGTGGAATTTCTGCGGGAGCGAGGCATTGGCGTGGCCAATGTTCCGGGCGGAAGCAACGAATCGGTGGCGGAATACGCGGTGACGACAGCAACCGTCCTGCTACGCGGATTTTTCTGGGGCGACACGGAGATACGCAAAGGCAATTACCGGGAATTCCGGGCTCGACTGATCGCCGACAATTTGCAGGGGCTGGACGGACTGACCGTGGGAATCATCGGGTTTGGCGTTACCGGGGTAGCGGTCGCCGCGGCATTTCAGAAACGTGGCTGTCTGATTTTTTATTACGATCCGGCGCCGCGCGATCCGCGAACGGCAGAGGCGGTGGGCGCGAAGGCCTGCTCGATGGAAGATCTTTTCCAACTAGCCGACATCGTGACCTTGCATGTGCCCCTGTTGCCAGACACGACCGGAATGATCGGGCGGCGGGAACTGGCGATGATGAAAGACGGGGCAATTTTGATTCAGGGCTCGCGCGGCGGCGTGGTGGACGAAGCGGCGCTTGCGGAAGCGTTGCAGAGCGGGAAGCTCGGCGGAGCTGCGGTGGACGTTTATTCCACCGAACCGCCGACGGAGGAGAATCCCCTGCTGGCATTGAAAGGCGAGGCGGCGCACCGCATTTTGTTTACGCCGCATGTTGCGGGGGTGACGCGGCAGTCGGCGGCGTATCTTTTCCGGACGGCGTGGCGGAACGTGGAACGCGCGATGGGCGGGAAAGAGGCGCCGCTGTACGTTGTGAGCTGAAATGCTGTGGAAGGAACAAGTGCGAAGAGATTTCTCCGGGGCTTCCGCCAAAAAACTGGCGGACGCGAAATGCGCGAAAGCCCAGATCGTCCGGCCTTTCAATGTCGGAGCTAAAGCTCCGACCCCCTAAAGTCACGGAGAGAACCGAGTGGCGAAAGCAGAATCGATGCGAAGAGCCAGGCCGTGGTACACGATTCTTTACGTGCAGGTGCTGATTGCGGTGGTGATCGGCTGCGGGATCGGGGGATTTTTCCCGAAAACCGGGATGGCGCTGAAGCCGCTGGGCGACGCGTTCGTGTCGTTGATCCGGATGATGATCGCGCCGGTGATTTTCTGCGTGATTGTGCAGGGAATCGCGTCGATGAGCGACCTGAAGAAGGTCGGGACACTGGGCGTTAAAACGCTGATCTATTTTGAATTGGTTTCGACGCTGGCGCTGATTATCGGAATCGCGGTGGCGGTGGTTTTTCATCCGGGCGCCGGGCTGAACATTGACGCGGCGACGCTGGATCCGAAGGCCGCGGCGGTGTTTGTGGGCCGCGCGAAAGAGACCGGATTTATTCCATTCCTGCTGGGTTTCATTCCAAAAACATTTATTGGGGCGCTGGCGGACGGCGAAGTGCCGCAGGTGCTGCTGATTTCAATTTTGACGGGATTCGCGATTGCGAACATGGGCGAGATCGGAAAGCGGGCGTTGGGTGGAATTGAGGTGGCGAACAAGGTGGTGTTTGGGATTGTTCGGATCGTAGTGCGGGCCGCGCCGCTGGGAGCGCTGGGCGGAATGGCGTTCACGGTGGGAAGTTATGGAGTGGCGTCGCTGGCGAACCTGCTGAAGCTGATGGGGACGTTTTACCTGTCGAGCTTTTTGTTTGTGGTGATCGTGCTGGGGATCATTGCACGGCTGGCGGGATTTTCGATTTTCCGGTTTCTGGCGTACATCAAGGATGAGTTGCTGATTGTGCTGGGGACGAGTTCGTCGGAAACGGTATTGCCGGACATGATGCGCAAGCTGGAGGGGTTGGGGGCTTCGCGTTCGACGGTGGGATTAGTTTTTCCGACAGGGTATGTGTTCAATACGGACGGGACGAATATTTATCTGACGCTGGCGGCGTTGTTTCTGGCGCAGGCGACGAACACGCATCTTTCGCTGGGGCAGATCAGCGGGATTTTATTGTTCGCGCTGGTGGCGTCGAAGGGCGGGTCGGGGGTTACGGGGACGGGATTTGTGACGCTGGCCGCAATTCTGGCGGCGGTGCCCTCGATTCCGGTGCAATCGCTGGCGCTGCTGGTGGGGATTGAGAAGTTCATGAGCGAGTGCCGGGCGCTGACGAACGTGGTGGGGAATGGAGTGGCGACGCTGGTGGTGAGCCGCTGGCAAGGGGAATTGGATGTGGAGAAGATGCGGCGAGTGATGGAGAAGCCGCCGGAGAACTCTGAAACGATTTCCGGCTGAATGACGTTACACTGTCGGGAGCCGCTTGCAGCCTGTGCGCGGCTTGGAATTTTTTTCAACTGGGGGAGTTATGCCCGCCACTGCGATTGCTCGCCGAACATTTCTGAAAGTTTCCGCTGTCAGCGGCGGAGGATTTTTGCTGGCTTGCCGTTTGCCCGGCCTTGCGGATGCGTTGACGGGGCAAGCAGCACAGGCGCCTGCAGCGGCATTTATTCCGACGGCGTTTGTGCGCGTGACGGCGGACGGGATTGTGACGATTACAGCGAAGAATCCGGAGATTGGGCAGGGCGTGAAGACGCATCTGCCGATGCTGATTGCGGAAGAGTTTGATGTGGACTGGAAAGACGTGCGGATCGAGCAAGCGGACCTGGATGAAACGAAATATGGCGTGCAGCGGGCGGGTGGAAGCACGGCTACGCCGATCAATTGGGATCCGTTGCGGAGAGTGGGGGCGGCTTGCCGGCAGATGTTTGTTGCGGCGGCGGCGCAAGACTGGAAAGTGGCGGAATCGGAATGCGAGACGGCTTCGGGGCGCGTGATCCATAGCTCTTCGAAGCGGTCGATTAATTACGGGGCGCTGGCGGCAAAGGCGGCGACGATGCCGGTGCCGGATTTGAAGAATGTGCCGCTGAAGGATCCGAAGAATTACAAGATTATCGGCAAGGCGACGATGGGCGTGGATGTGCCGTCGATCGTGGCGGGAAAGCCGATTTACAGCATTGATTTTCGCGTGCCGGGAATGCTGTGGGCGGTGTATGAGAAGTGCCCGGTGTTTGCGGGGAAAGTAGTAAGCGCGAATGTGGACGAGATCAAGGCACTGCCGGGCGTGAAGCAGGCGTTTGTGATTGAGGGGACCACGGAACTTTTGGGATTGCATGCGGGTGTGGCGATTCTGGCGGAGAACTGGTGGCAGGCGAACAGCGCGCGGAAGAAATTGCAGATCAAGTGGGATGAGGGCGCGACGGCGCAGCAGAGCAGCGAGGGATTTTCGCGGCGGGCGCAGGAACTTTCGAAACAGGCACCGGCGGTGATGCTGCGGAAGGATGGCGACGCGGAGAAGGAGTTGCAGTTGGCGGCGAAGGTTGCGGAGGCCGCGTACGAATACCCGTTTATTGCTCATGCGCCGATGGAGCCGGAAAATTGCCTGGCGCATTTTCACGATGGGAAGCTGGAGTTCTGGTCGCCGAGCCAGACGCCGGAAGCGGGGCGGCTGCAGGTGGCGAAGGTGCTGGGAATTCCGCACGACGACATCATTGTGCATTTGAAACGCGCGGGCGGAGGATTTGGGCGGCGGCTGACAAACGATTACATGCTGGAAGCGGCGGCGATCGCGAAGCAGGCTGGTGTGCCGGTAAAACTGCTGTGGACGCGCGAGGACGATTTCCATCACGATCACTACCGGCCGGCGGGATTTCATTTCCTGAAAGGCGGAGTGGACGCTTCGGGAAAAGTGGTGGCTTGGAAGAATCATTTTGTGACGTTTGGAGAAGGCGAGACGTTCGCGCCTTCGGCGAATATTCCGGGGAATGAATTCCCGGGAACGTTTTTGGCGAACTTCCATTTTGGGGCGTCGCTGATGCCGCTGGGCGTGCCGACGTACGCGCTGCGGGCGCCGCGGAGCAACGCGTTTTCGTGGGTGTTTCAATCGTTTACGGATGAGTTGGCTCATGCGGCGGGGAAAGATCCGGTGGAGTTCCGGCTGGAACTACTGGGGCTGCCGCGGATTGCCACGCCGGATATTAAGCCGGATCAATTTTCGAGCAACATGGATGGGGCGCGGATGCAAGGCGTGGTGCGACTGGTGGCGGAAAAATCAGGATGGGGCAAGAGGAGTTTGCCGAAGGGCACGGGGATGGGCGTGGCATTCCAGTTTTCACACCGCGGATATTTTGCGGAGGTGGTGGAACTGAGCGTGGACGCGAAAAACGCGGTGAGAGTGAACAAGATTTGGGTGGCGGGAGATATCGGGAGCCACGTTATTAATCCGGGCAACGCGGATAATCAGGTGCGCGGAGCGGTACTGGAGGGGTTGAGCTCGGTGATGAGTTATGAAATTACGATTGACCGCGGGCGGGCGGTACAGAGCAATTTTCATGAGTACACACCTATGCGGATGAATCAGTTGCCGCGGGAGATTGAGGTGCATTTTCTGCGTACGGATAATCCGCCGACGGGACTAGGAGAGCCCGCGCTGCCGCCGGTTTTGCCGGCGGTTTGTAATGCGATTTTTGCGGCTACAGGGAAGAGGATACGGTCGTTGCCGTTGGCTAAACATGGGTATAGCTGGGCCTGATGCAAAAAAGCGCCCGCTTCCCTTCCTCCGTCAGGGCAAGCAGAAAGCGGCCGCTACATGGGCGGTACTTCTAGATTTCTTACGAGCCAGGGGACTAGGATTTTACGGAAGATCACTGGGTCGGGCCAGATTTTTACCTGGCGACCCAAGTGACCTCCTTGCGGGTTGATCCAGGCTTCTTTTGGAACGTCGCCGCTGCTTAGGAGCAGGTAGGCGTCGGAGATCGGAACTTGCGTGTCTTGCGCGCCGGCGATGATGAGCATCGAGGTTGTCGGCTTCCCCAATAAATGTTGATTGACCAGTGAGAGTTTCGGCAGGATTTCGCCCAGGTCTTCGACTTTGTTTGCGCCCTCGAAGATGGACATGAGGGCGGGGCCGAGGCCGAAGAGATATTCGCGGTTGCCGAGAGTTTTTTGCAGGACGAAGTTTTTTTCGAAGGTGGCGTCGACCGGGGGCGATTGTGCGACGACCGCTTTGAGGCGCGCGCGTTCGACGATGGCGAGCTTTGTGGCCCAGTAGGCGCCGAAGCTTTGGCCGTCCACGCCGATGCGGGATTTGTCGACTTCGGGGCGCGTTTGCAGATAGTCGATTACTTTGGAGAACATGCGGTCGGCGGTTTCGCTGGCTTTGATGGGAGCCTGGCCGGTGCCTGGGGAATCGACGCCGATGTAGCCGATGCCGGAGCCAAGAACTACGCCGAAATTTTCGGTGAGGTCTTCTTTGCGGCTGTCGAGGCCGCTGATGGCGATGACCATCGGTACGGGGCCTTTGGCGTTTTTGGGGAGGCGGAGGTAGCCGACGATTTCGGAATTTTCAAACGGGATGCGGACGACTTCGAGCGGCGGGTCCATCATTTTCGCGTGGGCGAGGAACGCTTCGAGGGCTTTGGCGTAGGCGCGTTTTTTTCCGGCGGAGGCGGGAACCGGCCACCGCGCAAATGAATAGAGGCGCCAGGCGCGGACGAAATTTTTGTCTGCTTGCGCGGGATTGCTGGCTAGGAGCGAGTTCCCTTCTGTCATGTAACGGTCGGCGACGGCACTGAAGGCGGCCGCCCATTCGTCGTTGTCGGTGGTGTTGATGTGCGAGAAGGCTTCGCGGACGTCGGCGGGATCGAGGCCGATGAGCGGGTACATACCGTTTTCGGCGCGCTTGATAGCTTCGGATTTGATTTCGTCGAGGGTGCGCTCTTTTTGCGGTTGCTGCTGGGCGTTGATGATGGATGACATCGCAATTAAGGTCAGACCTGCAAGAAAATAAAGGATTGTTTTTTTCAACGGAGATCTCCTCGTGTGGTTACTTCGCTTTCGCTAGGGCTGCCTGGTAGTAGGACGGGTCGTAATATTTATCGGGGGAAGGCGGGTGGCCGCCCCACTGGCCTTCGACTTCGGCGCGCAATTTCAAAACGTTTTCGAAGCCGCGGAGGTCGAATTGCGCGTCTTTGGCGAAGCCACCGGGGTGGGTGATGCTGATGTCGAAGTCTTCGGCGGCGATTTCCGGGGCGAGATGATATTGGGCGGCGAGGAGATCGATGACTTGTGGCTTGTTGGCGGGATTGAGGAGCCAACGCTGGGCTTCGATGCAGGCGGAAAGAAACGCGACTAACAGATCGCGATGATCTTTCGCCCAGGCGCGCTGGGTGAAGACGCCCGCGGCCTGGTAGGGGCCGATTATTTGTTGGACCGAGCCGAGGCTTACGAAGCCTTCTTTTTTGGCTGCCAGCGATACTGGAGGGCCAAGCATGGAGCCGGCGAAATCTTTGTTTTCCCGCATGGCGATGAGGCGTTGCGGGGTGGCGCCGAAGGGTTTGATTTCGTAGTCCTTGCCGGCGGTGAGGCCGCTTAGCGCGAGGATTTTTTTCATTTGCAGGGCGTAGGCGGTGTTGGGGGCGTCGACGATTAGGGTTTTGCCGCGGAGGTCGGCGATGGATTTGATGTCCTTTTGGGCGATGAGTTCGTTTTGGGAGCCTTCGCCGCCCATGACGATGACGACGTCCTGGTGAGCGAGTTCGACCATGGCGACGGCGTTGTCGACGGCGAGATAGGCGACGTCGCCTTTTCCGGCGGCAAGATCGGCGCGGAGTTCATCGGAGTTTTTCTTGTTGTCGTTGACGACTTCGAGGCCGTATTTGGTGAAGAGGCCTTGCTTGTCGGCGACTACGAATTGGATTGGGCGGCCCAGTAGGGTTAGGACGTGGATTTGTTGTGTGGCTGGGGTTTGCGCGTGGGCGGCGACGGAAAAAAGAAGAGCGCACAGGTGAATTCCCAATTTCGCGGGACGAAAGAGCTTCATTGCTATTCTCCTAAACTCATCGGGGTCAGTTGACACTTGCGTACAAACAGAACGTGGGTGTCGCCGCCACAGCGGGCGGGGCGAGCCCCGCCCCTACAAATTGGGATCAGGGGGCGCCTTCGTTTAGTTTGTCTAGCGACCATTCTGTCACGGGCATGGGGTCGAGGATCGGTTTGCCTAGATTGGGACAGCTGAGGGCGTAGAGGCCGGTGTCGGTGGCGGCCCAGATGATGTTGCGATCCCATTCGATGAAGACGTTGTCGACGGTGCGGTCGTAGCTGCCGAATTTCTTGAGGTCGCCTCCCTGGGGTGGAACGAAGTAGGCGACTTCTTCGGGTTTGTAGAGATCGCCGATGTCGTAGCAGCGGAGGCCGGCGATGAAATAGGAATAGGCGATGAATTCCTGGCGGGGTTTGCCGGGAGCTTTGAGGTGGGGAGGATTGTGAGCGCCGAAGCGGCCGCGCTTGAAACAGAAATCGCGGTAAGGGGCTTCGGGCGGAGGAACGGGGCGTGGAAGTTGCGCGACGGGGACGGGATGGGCTTCGTCGCGAATGTCGATGACCCAGTTGGGGAGATAGATCTGGTTGCAATCGGAGTTGGTGGTTTCGCCGTTGGTGATGACGAAGCCGCGATCCAGGATGCCGCAGTAAATGGTGTGGAAGGCGATGCCCATGCCGGAATATTGGGCGGGAGGTTCGAAGCGGCCGATTTCTTTTTGATGCTGGGGATCGGAGAGATCGAGAATGATGAAGCCGTTGCAGCCGAAAGCGCCGTAGCCGCGATTGCCGCCGTCTTCTATTTTCTTGGGGACGTAGACGGGGCCGTGGAGGCCGGCGAAGGGAGTCTGGTCCGCGACAACTTTGGGAGGAACTAGTTTTGACCAGATCCACTTGTTGTATTCGGCTTCTTCGCCTTTGCGGGAGCCGGGAACCCACCACATGGAAACTTCCTTGGCGCTGGCGGGGTCGGAGGCGTCGACGATCATGTTGCCGTTGACCAACTGGCGGAAGTAGGAAGGCTGGTGGATGTAGGATTCGTCGGGGGCGGTGTCGAGATAGGCATACTTGCCGCCGTCGTAGTAGTTGCGATGGGTGCCCTGGCCGGTGGCGCCGGTGCTGAATTCGGAAAGCTTCACGATTTTGGAAGGGTCGGTGGCGTCGTAGAAGCGGACGCCGCGGAGGCCTTTGAAGTTTTTGCGCTTGTCGTCGAGATGCGGGTCGTCGTACTTGCCCATTGGAGCTTCGGGAGTGGAATCCGTGATGGGAGTTTGGGAGCCGGTCATGAGGATCCACTTTTTGAGGCTCTTGTTGTAGGCGACCTGAACCTGGCCGCCTTCGAAGCCGCCTTTGTTGAACATGGCGGGCTTGCGGACATTGCTGACGTCGAGGACGTCGCCCTGCTGGAAAATGTAACGGCGGTCTCCGGCGGACATCATCTGCATTTTGCCGTGACGTGATTCGCCGGGGCCGATGTGGGCCAGGACCTCCATGTTACGGATGTACATGCGGCGGTCGAGGTAGGAGATGCTGTTGGGGCTGGGATGGCCGTGGTGATCGGCGAGAGCTGAGAGGGGAGTTGTGGCAAGGGCCAATCCCGCACCGGCTGCCGTGCGAAGAAAACTGCGGCGCGAGGGGGCAAAGAGACTTTCCCGGGAATCTGGTTTGGCGCCGGACTGCGCTTGCGGCGGACGGGCGGCTTTCTTTCGTTTCATTCGTGGCTCCTTGGACTGGGCCTGGCGGGCACCTGGCTCCGGCAGCAGGCAATTCGGGGACTAGCGGGTTGCCGAGGCTTGGGATGTTATCCCGGGAGCCGAGAGGGCAAGTAGGCCAAGTCCACCGTAAAGAGGTAGGACCCCTGTACCACTTTGAGAAGGAGAGTGTCAACGATTAAATTCAATGAATCATGAATATCGATGGATGGACTGTACAGGGAGGGGGGTGATTTGGTATGTTGGTAGGACCAATTAGGATTCTCTGTGACGAATCCTTCCGAACGGCCCAAACATCTGGGCCAGGTAGCGTTGGGGAGGCCAACCATGGCGATCGCCACAATCAACCCGGCAACAGGGCAAGTGATCAAGTCATTTGACCCGCTGAGCGCCGCGGCCATTGAAGCAAAACTCCAGAAAGCCATAGAAACCTTCGGCACTTATCGCCATACCTCTTTTGCGCAGCGTGCGGAGTGGATGCAGAAGGCCGCGAGCATTTTGGAGAACGAGAAGGAAGCGTTCGCCAAGGTGATGACGATGGAGATGGGCAAGACACTGCGCTCGGCGGTGGATGAAGCGGCGAAATGCGCCTGGGTGTGCCGGTATTACGCGGAACATGCGGAGAAGTTTCTGGCGGACGAAGTGGTAGAGACGGGGGCGAAGCAGAGTTACATCCGGTACCAGCCGCTGGGGCCGGTGCTGGCGGTGATGCCGTGGAATTTTCCGTTCTGGCAGGTGTTGCGCTTTGCGGCGCCGGCTTTGATGGCGGGGAACGTAGGGCTGCTGAAGCACGCGTCGATCGTGCCGCAGAGCGCGCTGCTGATCGAAGATATATTTCGCCGGGCGGGCTTTCCGGACGGTGCGTTTCAGACTTTGCTGATCGGTTCGAAGGAAGTGGACAAGATTCTGGGCGATCCACGGGTGATGGCGGCAACGCTTACAGGCAGTGAACAAGCGGGTATTGAGGTGGGTATCGGCGCGGCGAAGAGAATCAAGAAAGTGGTGCTGGAGCTGGGGGGAAGCGATCCATTTATAGTGATGCCGAGCGCGAACCTGGAGACGGCGACGAGCACGGCGGTGAAGGCGCGGATCTTCAACAACGGGCAGTCATGCATCGCGGCGAAGCGGTTTATCGTAGCGGAGAGCATCGCGGAAAAATTCGAGAGCCTGTTTGCGCAGAAGATGGCGGCGCTGAAGGTGGGCGACCCGTTCGACGCGAGCACGGAAGTGGGGCCGCTCTCGACGCCGCAAGGAGTGGAAGACCTGGTTCGCGACGTGCGGAAATCCGTGGAAGCAGGGGCAAAGATTCTGACGGGCGGAAAACCGCTGGACCGGCCGGGGAATTATTATGCGCCGACGGTGCTGGTGAACATTCCGAAGGATTCACCGGCTTACAAGGAAGAGATGTTCGGGCCGGTGGCGAGCGTTTTTCGGGCGAAGAACATCGACGACGCGATTCGAATCGCGAACGACAGCCGGTTTGGGCTGGGCGCCAGCGCGTGGACAAACGATGCCGTCGAGCAGCGGAAATTCATCGATGAGTTGGATGCGGGGATGGTGTTCATCAACAAAATGGTGGCATCGGACCCGCGAATACCGTTCGGAGGGGTCAAGTGGTCAGGCCACGGACGGGAGTTGGGGGCGTGGGGGATCCGGGAGTTCACGAACATCAAGACGGTATGGGTGGAGCAGGGCTAAGTTGGAGGCCAGGTTAGGGGTAAGAAAGGGTTGCGGAGGAGAGATGGGAATGGTAGCTTGGTCCGACAACTCGACCATATCTCGATCTGCCTGGTTCGCCGCCCATGATGTCCCCTACCGCGCGGGGTTCAGATCAATGCGTCGACTGACTGTGTGCGGCTTCGGAGGTTGAGATGTACAAAATCATTCGGGCCTCTCGCCTTTACGAACAAATCGTCCAGCAAGTTGAAGAATCGATCCACAAGGGCGCGCTGAAACCGGGGGACCAACTGCCTCCCGAGCGCGAACTGGCGGAGCAGTTTGGAGTGAGCCGGACGGCGGTGCGCGAAGCGGTGAAGACGCTGCGCGAAAAGGGACTGGTGGAAGCGTATCCGGGACGCGGAACGTTTATAACGGACGGAAGTTCGAACACGATGAAGCAGTCGCTGCACCGGATGATGCGGTCCGGAAATGAAGGATTCGCGTCTCTGGCGGAGGTGCGGGAAATTCTGGAGCCGGAGATTGCGGCGCTGGCGACTACGAGGGCCGACAAAGAAGTTCTGGCAGCGATGAAGGAACAGGTGGAAGTGATGGACGCGTCGAAGACGGATCCGGACGCGTACATCGAAGCGGACTTGGATTTTCACCTGGCGCTGGCGGAAGCGGCGGGGAATCCGATCATCCTGTCGTTGATTGATTCGATTGTGGGATTGTTGCGCGAGCAGCGCATGGGGATTTTCCAGGTGAAGGGCGGGCCGGATCGCGGGCAATATCACCACAAGAAAATTCTGGAAGCCATGGAGCACCGAGACTCCGCGGGAGCGCGGGAGGCGATGAAAGCGCATTTGAAGCAGGTGCGCGAGGATTCGCGGAACGCACCGAGCGAATAATTCAAAAAGATTTGACGGCGAGAGCGATTCAGGAGAGGTGAGGTCTTGGCAAAATTAGGGTTCGTGGGCCTGGGAGTGATGGGCAGCGAGATGGTGAACCGGCTGCTCAGCAAAGGGCACAGCGTTACGGGGTGGAACCGGACGCGTTCGAAAGCGGAATGGCTGATCAAGAAGGGGATGAAGTGGGCGGATTCGCCGCGGGCGGTGGCGGCGGAATCGGATGTGATTTTTTCGATGGTGACGAATTCGGCGGCGCTGGGCGCGGTGATGAACGGGCCGGATGGAATGATTGCCGCGGCGACGCCCGGGAAGTTGTTCGTCGATATCAGCACGGTGAGCCCGGCATACAGCCGGGAGATCGCGGGGAAAATCCGGGAAAAGGGCGGCGACATGGTGGATGCGCCCGTCTCCGGAAGCGTGATTACGCTGCAGGAGGGGAAACTCTCCGTGATGGTGGGCGGGCGCAAGGAAACGTTTGAGAAAGTGAAGCCGCTGCTGCTGGATATCGGGCCGAAGGTTACGCATGTGGGCGACAACGGCCTGGCGCTGGTGATGAAGATTGGGACGAATTTGAGCCTGGCGGTGCAGATGCTGGCGTTCTGCGAAGGCGTGCTGCTGGCGGAGAAGGGCGGGATTGCGCGCGAGGTGGCGGTGGAAGTTCTGACGCACAGCGTGATTGCGTCGCCGATGGTGCAGTATCGCGGGCCGTTTGTGCTGAAGCAGCCGGAAGAGGCATGGTTCAACGTGAACATGATGCAGAAAGACATGCTGCTGGCGCTGGAACTGGGGCGGCAACTGGACGTGCCCCTGCCGACGACCGCGGTGACGAATGAGTTTCTGACGGCGGCGCGCGGGATGGGGCTGGTGGAGAAGGATTTTGCGGTGGTGTTCGATGTGTTGGCACAGATGTCCGGGGTGAAGGCATGAAAACGGTTACGGATTCCACGAAGACGGAAAATGGGGTGGCGGCGGAGGTTGGGCTACGGCTATACCGGCAGATGGTGCGCATCCGGCTGTTTGAAGAGCAGGTGAACGAGCTTTACACGCGGGCGCTGATGCCGGGGCTGGCGCATTTGTATATCGGCGAAGAAGCGGTTGCGGTGGGGATTTGCGAGACGCTGACGAATAAGGACTACGTCACCAGCACGCACCGCGGACATGGCCATTGTTTGGCGAAGGGCGCGACGCCGGACCGGATGTTTGCGGAGCTCTTGGGGAAGGAAGCGGGATATTGCCGGGGCAAGGGCGGATCGATGCACATTGCGGATCCGGCGACGGGGAATCTTGGGGCGAACGCGATTGTATGCGGCAGCGCGGGGATTGCGACGGGCGCGGCATTGACAGCGAAACGATTGAAGACGGATCAAGTGGCGGTTTGTTTTTTTGGAGAGGGCGCGCTGGGACAGGGCGTGCTGTACGAAGTGATGAATCTGGCGGCGCTGTACAAGCTGCCGGTGATTTATGCTTGCGAGAACAATCTTTACACCGAGTACACACATTTTTCGGAAACGACCGCGGGAGACATTCTGGCGCGGGGAACTGCGTTTGGCGTGCATGCGGAGAGCGTGGACGGGCAGGACGTGCGCGCGGTGCATGCGGTGGCGCAGAAGTTGGTGAGCCGCGCGCGGCGGGGCGAAGGGCCTTCGCTGCTGCTTTGCAATACGTATCGGTACACGGGCCATCACGTTGGCGACATCAACCGCGAGTATTATCGCTCGAAGCAAGAAGAGCAGGAGTGGAAGACGAAGCGTGATCCCATCAAGAACATGGGGGAATGGTTGGCCGGGCAAAAGATTGCGGATGCGGGCGCGTTGAAAAAGATTGAGGATGAGGTGCGCGAAGAGATGAAGGTTGCCGTGGAGTTTGCGATCGCCGCTCCGTATCCGGGGGTTGAGGAGGTCGACCAGGACGTTTATGCCTGAGACAGCGATTCGGGAATTGACATTTGCGCAGGCGGTGCGGGAGGCGCTTGCGGAAGAGATGCGGCGCGATCCGCGCGTGTGCATTTTTGGGGAAGATGTGGCGGAGGCGGGGACACCGTTCAAGGTTTTGTCGGGGCTGGTGGAGGAGTTTGGGTCGGAGCGCGTGCTGGATACACCGATTTCGGAAGCGGGATTTACCGGGATGGGCGTGGGCGCGGCGATGACGGGTTTGCGGCCGGTTGTGGACATTATGTTCGGGGATTTTCTGACGCTGACGATGGATCAGCTGGTGAACCAGGCGGCGAAGGTGCACTACATGTCGGGCGGAACGTGGAAAGTGCCGATGGTGCTGCGGACTACGCTGGGGGCGACGCGGCGTTCGGCGGCGCAGCATTCGCAATCGCTGCATGCGTGGCTGTGTCATGTGCCGGGGCTGAAGGTGGTGATGCCTTCTACGCCGTATGATGCGAAGGGTTTGCTGAAGACGGCGATTCGGGACGATAACCCGGTGATCTTTTTTGAAGACAAGATGATGTACAAGCAGAAGGGCGCGGTGCCGGCGGAGGAGTACACGATTCCGTTTGGAGTGGCCGACGTGAAGCGCGAAGGCGAGGATATTACGCTGGTGGCGACGAGCAGCATGGTGGAAGTGGCGCTGGGCGCGGCGAAACTGCTGGAAGGCGTTGGCGTCAGCGCGGAAGTGATTGATCCGCGGACGATGTGGCCGCTGGATGAGAAGACGCTGGTTGAATCGGCGAAGAAAACTTCGCGAGCGATTGTGATTGATGAAGGCTATGGGCGGTACGGAGTGACGGGAGAAATTGCTTCGGTGATTGCCGAAGGGGCGTTTTTCAATCTGGAAGCCCCGGTGAAGCGGATGGGGGCGATGCACGTGCCGATTCCCTTTTCGCCGCCGCTGGAAGATGTGACGGTGCCGACGGAACAGACGGTATTTGAAGCGGCGCGCAAGCTTTGCGGAAAGTGATGGGGTTGGGTGTTGGATTCGATGAGGTTTGCAGGGTGAAACGGTGAGATCCTTCGGCCCGGCAAAAAGCGCGGGGTCTCAGGATGACAACATTTTTGCTGCGTTTGGATTTTAGATGTTGTTGAGTG
>Ga0210389_10000340_pt1 | contig 45419 bp, 45 predicted proteins | sample IncBWH28OmetaG_FD_160127 | JGI IMG/M metagenome (GOLD analysis project Ga0210389, IMG submission 160127) | Forest soil microbial communities from Barre Woods Harvard Forest LTER site, Petersham, Massachusetts, United States - Inc-BW-H-28-O ... | reverse complement strand
TGATAGCCCAGATTCACTAAAGCAGACAACACATCTTCCTCCAAAGGATTCTTGGCGGCGGACAAGGCTGGTGTTCCTGCCGACTCCGGCAACTTGTCTCGCAATTCCAGCACCATGCGCTCGGCCGTTTTCTTGCCGACACCGGGAATTTTGGTCAGACGTGCCAGGTCATTGTTGCGGATCGCTCCCGCCATTTCATCCGCCACCATTCCGCTCAAAATAGTAATAGCGAGCTTCGGCCCAATGCCACTCACCGTAATCAACTTCTCGAACAATTTCTTCTCGGCGACTTGAATGAATCCGTAAAGGGCTAATAAGTCTTCGCGGACGTGAGTGTAGATGTGCAGCACAACTTCCGAGCCATTGGCAGGCAACTCGGAAAACGTTGGCACGCTGATGTTTACTTCATAGCCGACGCCGGCCGTCTCCACGACAATTTGATTGGGACGCTTGATCAGCAGTATTCCGCGCAGATGGGCGATCATGCTCAAATCTATTGTAGCCGTCTATACCCGAGAGGAGGTGTCGATGTTTTCTAGGGCCTCATCTGCGGCAACCTCGGCCAACACTCTCGATTTAGCGGGACCGCCCGGAAAGCCTCTCCAGCGAGACGAATCCGGTAGTCCAGTGGCGCCTGCAAGCAAGCAAAAACGGCAGGGCCGACCCCCTGCCGTTTTCGCGACCACCGATTTCGAGTCTTTACTTTTTGTTGACTGCTTTTTTGAGTTCGGCCCCAGGGGAAAACTTCGCGACCTTGCGGGCGGCGATTTTGATGGTCGCGCCGGTTTGCGGATTGCGTCCGTTCCGTGCCTTTCTCTGCGATATCGAGAAAGTGCCGAACCCTATCAAAGCCACTCGATCCCCTTTGCGTAACGCACCAGTGATGCTGCTCACGGCTGTGTCAATGGCAGTTGTAGCCTGCGCTTTGCTGATCTCGCAAGCGCCAGCGATCTTATCAACCAGATCGGCCTTATTCATAGTTTCTCCTCGCAGGTCTCGTTCATACCCAGCACAATACCGGGAGGACAAACGCTTGTGTCTGAGTTGGGAAACCTGATGGGAGGTATTCTCCTCTCTCCACGGAGAATGTCAACTGTGAAAATCCGCGCCGGAAGCCTGTTTCGCACCCCCCGGTCCCGGATTGGGGCGGGGGGTGCGGGTTTTGACCGGCCTGGGACGGTTTTCCTCACCACTCCACAGACCTGACCGCCGCTTCACAGGTTGTGCACAGGGCCATGACGTTTGCCACTTGCGAAAAGCCGCCGTCCGGGTGCAAAGTCAGGGGATGGAGTTTTCTCCCCAGGGAGACGCGCAGGTTGAAGGTGATTAAGACGGCAGCGGAGGTTTGTCCCTTGTGCGATGGAACGGGGTGGAAGACGCTTCCGGCGCGGCCCAGCGCTCCCCGAGATCGTCGAGTGACGCGATGCGATTGCCAGTTGCGGGCTCGAAACCAGACTCTGCTTGCGGCGGCGCGAATTCCGAAGAGATACGAGCATTGCGAACTTGCCAGCTATACCACAGACTTTCCCGGAGCTAACCCCACCTTGGCGTTCGCTCATCTCTCCGCAGCTAAGTTCGCCCAGGAATATGATCCTCGCGACGGTATGGGGCTGCTGATCATCGGCAAGATTGGCACGGGCAAGACTCACCTCGCGGTTGGGATCACAAAGGAACTCATCCTCAATAAAGGCATCTCTTGCCTGTTCTACGACTACAGAGAGCTGTTGAAGGAAATCCAGAATTCGTATAACGCCACTGTTAAGACCACGGAGCTGGATGTCCTGCGACCTGTGTTTGAGACTGACGTCCTGGTGCTGGATGAGTTGGGCGCGGTGAAACCGACGGAATGGGTTTGGGACACCGTGAGCCTGATTCTAAACACACGCTACAACGACAACCGCACCACCATCATTACGACAAATTTTGAAGATCAACCCGCCGCCGGCGCAAATGGCGGTTCTGCAGTACGGGCCGCTGCGCGCGCGGAAAGTCTTGGCGACCGCATCGGGGAAAGGATGCGCTCGCGTCTGCACGAAATGTGCCGCATCATCAAGATGGAAGGGGAAGACTTCCGTCAGAAGTTTCGCAGCGCCAGCTACCGGTGACAGCCTTCGGATTCACGCGGTTCAAGACAGAAGAAATTCTCCCAGTCTCCGTGTCCCCCGTAGCGAAGACTTGCTTACAATGGCTTCGTGCTGACTGAACGCTTGGAATTCGCGCCCCAACGCGATGCGGAGATATTTTCCGCCGTTCCAGCCGCGGCGGCTGTCTTCCTTCTCCGCGGCGAGGATGCGCGGGCCGAGCCCTACGTCAGCAAGACAGCGAACCTTCGGAGGCGGCTGCAACGGCTGCTAGGTCCTGTAGAGGAACGCACGAGGAAGCTGAACCTGCGCGATCGCGCGCGCTGGATAGAATACACGCCGACCGGCTCCGACTTTGAATCCGGGTTTGTTCTTTACAAGATTCTGCGCTCCGCTTTTCCCAAGACTTATTCCAACCGGTTGCGGTTTCGTTTTGCTCCCTTGGTCAAGCTGCATCTTGAAAACCAATATCCACGCGCCTCGATCACCACACGCTTGGGGCGCATCAACGGCCGCAACCTTTACTATGGTCCGTTCCCGTCCCGCACAGTCGCCGAGAAGTTCATGAACGACTCGCTCGACTTCTTCAAGATGCGGCGCTGCGTGGATGACCTGCATCCCGATCCTGCGTTTCCCGGCTGTATCTATTCAGAAATGAAGATGTGCCTTGCGCCGTGTTTCAAGGGTTGCAGTGATGAGGAATATTCCGGCGAAGTCAACCGGGTGCAGAATTATTTCGATTCGGCAGGAGAATCGCTCGTCCGTGAATTTTCAGTGCAGCGCGACGCTGCATCGGCCAGTCTTGCTTTTGAAGAAGCCGCAGCGATTCATGTGCGCCTGGAAAAACTGAAACCGACGATAAGCCAACTCCCTGAGATCGTTCATCGTCTCGATCGGCTTTCCGGGCTGATTATTCAACCCTGCCATCTCACGGAGTCTGTGACGTTCTTCCGGATTGAACGCGGGGCGATCTCCGGGCCGGCAGCGTTTTGCATCCAAACTGCAGACCATACAAAGTCGCAATCGATGGAGTCGCGTGTGCAATTGGTTCTTGAGCCGCTCGCCTCCGCGAAAATGCCGGCTGCGCTGGAAACCATGGAGCACCTTGCGCTGCTCAAGCGCTGGTACTATCGCAGCCGCCGTATTGGGGAGATGTTTCTGGCGGACAACAAAGGCGTTCTACCGATGCGTCGCATTGTGCGCGGCATCGGACGCGTACTAAGGGGCGAGGGACCAGAAGAACCAGCAGCGCAAACTTCGATTGGCAAGACCAAACTCTTAAGTTGAAAGAAAGACAGGACGAAATGGCGACCAAGACGCAATCATCAGATAACCAACTTCGCGAGCATGTCGCCGAACTCCTCAACAGTAAGGGTGCCCATGCCAGCTTTGACGACGCGGTAAAAGACATGCCAGAGAAACTGCGTGGGGTTAGGCCTGACGGTCTTCCTCACTCGGCATGGATGCTGCTCGAACATCTTCGGATTACGCAGTGGGACATTCTTGAGTTCAGCCGGAATCCCAAGTACAAGGCCCCCAAGTGGCCCGATGACTATTGGCCTAAGACTGAAGCACCACCTACAACGTCCGCGTGGACCAAGAGTATTCAGCAATTCCGAAAGGATCTGAAAGCCATGCAGGATCTGGTGGCAAATCCCAAGACCGATCTGTACGCCCGCATTCCATGGGGCGAAGGCCAAACTATTCTCCGCGAGGCTTTTCTGGTGGCAGACCACAACGCTCACCACCTGGGTCAGCTAATCGACGTCCGGCGACTGCTGGGTGCCTGGAAATAATCGTTTGCAGTTCGTTCGAAGCAACCCAGAACGTCAGCTGGCTTCACGGTTGAGTGACGCGGAATCAGGCCCGGCGCACCGCTCGGACCGCTTGCGGAACACGACTTTTACTCCCTCGCGCCAGCGCTCGTCGATCCCCACGAATTCCCATTCGATCTCGGGCGAGAAGTAGCGCAGCAGAGTATCGGTGGCGGGATGGACGTGCAACGCCGGTGCGACCAGAAACAGCAGCGGTTTTTCGGTGGATAGTTCGGTGCCGCCGAAATATCCGAAGCGAAGAAAATCGCCTCGGGTATTATGCCAGTCGACACGCGCCCAGTAGTCCAGTCCCTGTAGAGGGAGGTGGATATCTTCGTCCGCCTTGAGTTCTACGACCGCCAGCCTGCAGGCGGGCGTCGCGGTCAGCACATCAATCATGGCGCGGTCGGAAGCGGAGAATGCTGGAACCTGAGAGTATTGCCAGACAGGATCCAGTCGCCCGTCCACCACACTCACATCTCCCGCCACCAGCGACTCCAACCACCTTTCAGGACGGAGGCGCCACAGCGGATGTTGACGCGGCCCATAAGGATGGCGAACGTCTCGTAAGCAATGTGCCAGTTTTGAGAATTCGGGTTCGTTGTTGGCATCCAGTACTCGCTCCTCCGCGCCCACGCCGAACACGATTTCCTCCGTGCTGCGAAGCGAGCCTGGAACGCCTCCCAGGCGCGCCCGTGCAAACTCCAGCCCACGCCAGCGAAAAACAATCTCCGCCCCTGATAACACACTAACTTCGCAATTCGGCTGAATTCCCTGCACCCGCGTAATCGAATGTCGAAAACGTTCCCGGGCCGACTCATCATCGGCAACGTGTACCAGTCTGGTCGCTATGTTGCCGCGATCCGCACAGTCAATTTCCACCAGCGCATCGTGTCTTTCGTCGAGCTCAAACAAGGACCACTTCGCGGCATCGCGATTCAGATTGGCCATGCGCTCTCGCGCCAGCGCGGATGTTCCACTCGGAACGAATAGCTTGAGCCCTTCCACCAGCGTGTTCGCCCCCTGCGCCAGCCGGCAAACATCAAGCCACAGAATGGCAAAGGTCAGTGCTGCGTCGATGGAGGACTGAGTCTCCTGCGCATTCACCCCCAGCAGAGCAAAGGCAGAGCGTCCCCGGCGCATCAAGCCTCGCGCATAGACCGGCCCAAAAGACTTCTGCAGATCGACGCCGCTGGTCAGCTTCGTTACCTTAAATTCGGGAAAATGCCGGTCCAGCGTTCTCCGCAGCTTCTGCTCGTAAGCGAGCCGCGCCACTCGCCGGGCGGTTGGCGAACGCCGGTCTCGCTCGCGGCAAATCTCCAGCTTCGACGGCCGGACCTGTCCGAGCCGCTGGACGGCCAGACGCAGCGTGCCATTTTTGACTTCAGCCTCGAGTACGCGCCGAACGGAGTTTCGCTCCGCCGACCACAAATGAAGTAGGCACCGGTTGTATTCGCCTGAGATGGAGTATTTGGATTGCGCCAGGTCAAAGGCGACAGCGCCGTTTTCGAGCACGATCGCGCCCCCCGCCTCGCTGAGAAAATCCTGCACCGTGCGAGTCAAAGCGTGCGGCGTTACCGACGGCATTTAGCGTTGGCAATTTTCAGGCTGTCCAGTTCCTGACTTTCTAGCTTCTGTCGTGCGGCTTCTATTCTCAGGCCCAACAGCGGCGGCCGTCTGTGACATCTGACCATCTTCACGCGGCGCCTGTGGATGTTTCACGCCCGCCATCCCGTCTCTCTGTGGGATAATGAACCATCCGCTCAACTGAGTCCGCGTCCAGCACGGCGGCATCTAACTTTGGTGAGTGAAAGCTTGGACAAACACCTTTTGGATAAGCAGCGTTTCTTCTTCGATAACTACGGGGTCACGGAAAACGATCTCGAACATTACTTGGCGGCAGCTCTTTCCGCCGGCGGAGACTATGCCGACCTTTATTTCGAATATCTCTCCTCGACATCGTTGATGGTGGACGAGTCGATGGTCAAGTCGGCGTCGCAAGGCATTTCCGCGGGATGCGGCGTGCGCGTGGTTTCCGGCGAACGCACGGGATACGCCTATACCGATGATCTATCCGCCACCCGCATTCTGCATGCGGCGCGTACCGCGGCGCTGATCGCGAGCGCTCCGGCCAAAACATCTGTGGCCGGCTTCCAGCAAACCCCTGCTCGCAGCTTGTATCCCGTAACTCTGCCGTCGGTCGATGCCGAAATCACTGCCAAGGTTGAGTTGGTGATGCGGGCTGATAAAGCCGCCCGTGCCTACGATCCTCGCATTCAGGAAGTTCGCGCGAGTTACTCTGACGAACTGCGCAATATCCTTGTGGTCGCTTCGGATGGAACTTTTGCCGAAGATTCCCAACCGCTAGCCCGAATGAATGTTTCCTGCATCGCCAAGACCGAGGGCAATTCGGCGCGCGGCGGCTCCGGCGGTGGCGGACGCGTGGCTCTCGACTTTTTCTTCGGAGACAAGAATCCAGAATTCTTTGCGAAAGAAGCGGCGCGGCAGGCGATTCTTCAACTCGATGCACGGGAAGCTCCGGCAGGAGAGATGGAAGTTGTCCTCGGCCCGGGATGGCCTGGGGTTCTGCTGCATGAAGCTGTCGGGCACGGACTGGAAGCGGATTTCAACCGTAAGAAGACTTCGGCATTCGCGGGTCTGATTGGCAAGCGCGTGGCCAGCGAAGGCTGCACGGTTATTGACAATGGAACTATGCCGTGGCGTCGCGGCTCTTTGAACGTGGATGATGAAGGCGAGCCCACGCAGGAGACCGTGCTGATTGAAAAAGGGATCCTGAAGGGGTATTTGAGCGACAAGCTATCTGCGCGGCTGATGGGCATTTCCGATACCGGCAACGGACGCCGCGAAAGTTACGAGCACATCCCCATGCCGCGCATGACCAACACTTACATGCTGGCGGGCCAGGACAATCCGGAAGACATTATTCGCTCGGTGAAACGCGGCATTTACGCCGTCAACTTTGGCGGAGGCCAGGTCGATATCACCAACGGTAAGTTCGTCTTCGGAGCTTCCGAAGCCTACATGATCGAAGACGGCCAGATCACCGCGCCCATCAAGGGCGCAACGCTAATCGGCAACGGCCCCGATGTTTTGACGCGAGTCTCGATGGTGGGCAACGATTTGAAACTAGACGAAGGCGTCGGCACCTGCGGCAAAGATGGACAGGCCGTGCCAGTAGGGGTAGGCATTCCGACGATCAAGATTGATCGGCTTACTGTCGGCGGCACCGCCAAGAAAGATCCCGGCGGCTTCATGCAGTAAAATTCTTGTGACGGATTCGCCCCCCCCGACGCTCTACTTCTTGGGCTGCGAAGTGCTGTAACCCCACTTCCGCATCATGAGCTGCGCCTGCGCCGGATCGAGCTTTGCCAATTCCACGTATCCGTTGGGGACTCCCGTCGTTGTGCTCGCCGCTAGCGACGTCGGAGTCGGCTGTGTCCGGAAGTAGTACACCTTGCCTTCTTCCGCCGTGAATGTAATGGCCGAGGCGGTATCATCCCTGCGCGACTTAAGAGAAGACTGCTGGCTGGTGCACAAGCGGTGCTCGCCAGGGGAAACCGAAAAATACATGTAGGACTTGAATCCGTAGGCTCCGACCCAATCGCCATCGACGCCTACCCGTGTATCCAGGCCTCCGACGCGAATGGGAGTATTGTCCAACTCCGAATCTCCAAATAGGTACACCAACGCCTTGCCCGCTTCTGACGTTCCAGTTGGATGCGAGTGAGAGTCCCGCTTAACCTCGAACTTAGTCTGGTCGGGACCGCAGCCTGCTGAATTGTCCTGAGCCCACGCCATTGTTGCGAGTATGACCACGCTTAGAGCCAGCTTGTACATAGGTCCTCCATCGATGCCTCAAAGCACTCTAGCTTTTGATGTAGCCCCTTCGCAAATAGATGTCAATGGCGTGCGTCACTCGCCCATGACGCACCGGGTTACAATAGTTCTTGAGTCTTTTCTCCCTAGTGTTCCTGCTCTTGCGGTGAATCATTTATGCCAACTCAACTGGAAACCAGAAACCCGAAGCTAGAAACTGACCTCCGCTCGCTCGCCCAGGACATCGTCCGCCGCGCCATGAACGGCGGCGCAACCGCCGCCGAATGCGTGGTGCGCGAGGGCGATGAATTCTCCACGCTGGTCCGTCTAGGCCAGGTCGAAACCCTCAAAGAGTCCGGATCGCGATCCATCGGCGTCCGCGTCTTCAGCGGCCAGCGCGCGGCCAGTACGTACTCAAGCGATTTCTCTCCGGCAAGCCTCGACCGCATGGTGAAGTCCGCGCTGGAGCTTTCGAAGATCACTTCGGAAGATCCCTTCGGCGGCATCCCCGAAGCATCACAGCTAGGCTCGCTCACCGGTGACCTTGATCTTTATCACGAAGACGTTTATTCCCTACCCGGGCCCGACCGTATCGATTATGCCCGGCGCGCCGAAAAAGCCGCTCTCGACTTCGATCCCCGCATCAAGAATTCTGAAGGCGGATCGTTCGACGCTGCCACTGGGCACAAGGTTCTGGCCAACTCGCATGGCTTCGTCGGCGAATACCGGCGGTCTTACTGCTCGATGGCTGCCGTGCCCATCGCGCAAACCGACGACGGCGCAATGCAGCGGGATTACTGGTTTTCGGTGGCTCGCACGCTGAGTAAGCTCGAATCGCCGGAGCAGGTTGGCAGGGTTGCGGCCGAGCGCACGCTGCGCCGCTTGGGCGCGCGCAAGGCGAAGACCGCGCAGGTTCCAATCATCTTCGATCCCATGGTGGCTACGTCAATCCTTGAACATATTTTCGAAGGGATCAATGGTGATTCGGTCTACCGCGGCGCTTCGTTCCTCGCGGGTAAGCTGGGGCAAAAAATCGCCGGCGGCAACGTCACCATCATCGACGACGGCACCATCCCCGGCGGCTTCGGTACCAGTCCGTTCGATGGCGAAGGTGTACCGACTCGCCGGACAATTGTCATCGAGAACGGCGTATTGAGTTCTTACCTTTTAAATACGTATACCGCGAAAAAATTGGGGCTCGCTACGACCGGCAACGCTTCCCGCGGACTCGCGGGGACGCCCGGCATCGGCCCAGGCAACTACTTCCTGCAAGCTGGAAACCGGACTCCGAGAGAATTGATTTCTGAAATCAAGGAAGGTCTTTACGTTACCGAGTTCCTCGGCCACGGCGCAAACCTGGTAACCGGCGATTACTCTCGCGGAGCCTCCGGCTTGTGGATCTCCGGCGGTGAGTTCGCATATCCGGTCGAAGAAATCACCGTGGCCGGGAACCTGAAGGAGATCTTTTTCAACATCTCCGAGATCGCAAATGATCTCGAGTTCCGCGGCTCAGTGGCCTCTCCGACGCTGCGGATTGATGGCCTCACGGTCGGCGGCGAATAATCGCGACTATTTGGGCGGAATATGAAATTCGCCAAAATCGTATTCTGGATCGCTGCCATATGGGGCGTGTCGGTGCTCACGCCGCTGTATTTCATCTTCGACATGATCGGCCGCAACGATCCGCCACCGATCACGCATCCTGCGTTCTACTATGGTTTCGTCAGTGTCGGCCTTGCATTCCAAATTGCGTTCCTCGTCATTGCCCGAGATCCCGTGCGCCTTCGCCCCATGATGATTCCGTCGGTAATCGAAAAGTTCGGCTACGGCACTTCTCTGGTCGTGCTGTATCTGCAGAACCGACTGCATCCGCAGGATGTGGCACTGGGCGGCGTCGACTTTCTGTTCGGCGTGTTATTTTTGGCCGCGTTCTTTAAGACCAGCACCTAGTGGCAGCGTACAATCGAGTTGCATGGGCGGCCTGATCCAACCAACTCCAGTAACAGAAGAGAACGATTCGAGCCGGCGTATTATCGCCACTGCGGTTGCAGTTGTGATCGTCGTCGCCGTCGTCGCTGCGTTTCTACTACGCGGTAAGCCTAAAGGCGCATCCGGACCTCCGCCCTACGCCGCAAGCCTTAAGCTCTCGGATTTTAGAATGAGCGCCGCCGAAAACTTTGTAGGAGCGACCGTCAGCTACGTGGACGGGACCGTCACCAACACCGGCAATAAGACTGTCACGCACGTGCTTGTCGAAGTAACTTTCAAAGACGAAATCGGCCAAACGGCTCAGCGGGAAGAGATCCCGCTGCAGGTGCTGAAAACTACTGGTCCGTATCCTGAAGCCGTGGATTTCAGAGTCTTGCCGCTCGCCCCTGCTCAAAGCCAAACCTTTCGCCTGACCTTTGAAGGCATCTCCGCGCAGTGGAATCATCAGTATCCCGACATCCAGGTCACCGATGTCGCGGTGAAGTAACAATTTCCTCTTACCACGGAGGCACAGAGACACGGAGAAATCTTTGGCTCTGATTCGTTATGCCACTTGTTTCCTCCGTGCCTCCGTGTCTCCGTGGTAGTCCTTCGATCGCCGCAACTCGGTACAATGCATTCATGTCCGATGCAAAAGCATTCCGCTTAACGGAGTCGGTAAAAGCTGCGGGTTGAGCGTCCAAGCTGAGTCCGGCGGCGCTGGACACGGTGCTTGGGAAATTAGCCCGGCAGCACGACCCGAATGTTCTAGTCGGCTTCGACCACGCCGACGACGCCGGAGTGTATCAAATCGCGCCCGATCAGGCTCTCGTGCAAACGGTCGACTTCTTCACGCCGGTGGTTGACGATCCTTATGTGTTCGGGCAGATTGCTGCCACGAATGCGCTCAGTGACATCTATGCTATGGGCGGAAAGCCGCTCACAGCGCTGGCCCTGGTCTGCTTCCCCGAAAAAGCCGATCTGGAGATTCTTGAACGTATCCTCGCTGGCGGTCTCTCAAAGATGGTCGAGGCCGGCTGCACGGTGATCGGCGGCCACAGCATTCGCGATGAAGAAACCAAGTTTGGATACGCGGTTACGGGACTCATACATCCGAAAAAAGTTCTCGCCAATTCCGGAGCGAAGCCGGGAGATGCTCTCATCTTCACGAAAGCATTGGGCACAGGAGTCATCTCCACCGCAATCAAGAAAGGCAAAGCTGAACCGGCGTGGATCGATGCCGCCATTCAGTCGATGACCACGCTTAACAAGCGCGCCGCGGAAGTAATCGGCAAGAAAGAATACCGGGTCCACGCCATGACTGACGTGACGGGTTTTGGCTTGATCGGGCACGCGCGCGAAATGGCGCTGGCAAGCAACGTCGCGTTACGATTATTTTCGAAAGATATTCCAGTCTTGCCTGGAGCTTTGGACTGTGTTCGCGCCGGGCACATTCCGGGAGGCCTCAACAACAACCGCGACTTTGCCGAGTGCATGGTAGGCTACGAAGCGCCCATCGACGCCGAACTCAAGACCCTTCTCTTCGACCCCCAGACCGCCGGAGGACTTTTCATCTCGGTTGCCGAAGACGATGGCGAGGAATTAGTGTTCGATATGCAGGACGCTGGAATTCCGGCGCGTTATATCGGCAATGTCATTGAATCTCAGAAGCCGCTCATCCGCGTCTATTGACCAGTTCCCAAATTCGCGCCAGATGGTGATCGTCGTGTTCCGCCACAAAATACAAATGATCCACCAGTCGCATCGGCGTTTTCAAACGCGGGTGTGGAATAAATCGACCAAAAAGTGATGGATCCAGTTCGTCCACCCGCTTGAGCAGTCTCTCTCTTGCGCCGCGGAACTCCGCCAGAATCTGTTCCAGCGGACGCGCGTTGTAGTTGGCCTCATCAGTTTTTCGATTCTGTAAGTCTGTCACGGTTAGCTGGGCGCTGCCTGCCACGTAATCGCCTACCCGGGCGAGCCATAGCGGTTCGAGGTCGAGCAGGTGCCCAGCGTGTTCCTGGGCCGACCACTTATCTTGCGGCTTCTCGATCAGGAGTTGATGAGAATAGCCGCGCAGCGCCTCTTCGAGCCGCGCCGGAGTCCCGCGCAGCCGAGCCAGTAAATTTGGAAACAACTCCACGGGAAACGAAAACTCGAACTTGCGCTCGAACCAGATGGGCACTTGACTCATAGATTCCGCCTGCCAGAGGTGCAACTCCGCTAAATAGTGATGCACCAATGCACGGTGCGACTCACATTTCCTCCCATCTCAGTGCAGGGTTCGCGCATCTGTTAGAGAGTGCGGGGAAGTAGCCGCCATTTATATTTCGAAAGGAGCCATTATGCAATTTCGCGAACTTGGACGCAGTGGTCTCAATGTCTCGGCCCAGGGTCTTGGATGTATGGGCATGTCGGAGTTTTACAGCGGTCGCGATGACAGTGAATCCATCGCCACCATTCACCGCGCCCTCGAACTGGGCATCAATTTTCTCGATACGGCGGATGTGTACGGCCCGTACAAGAATGAAGAACTGGTCGGACGTGCCATCAAAGGCAAGCGCGACCAGATCGTGCTGGCCACGAAATTCGGAATCGTGCGCGATCCGGCAAATCCAAACGTTCGCGGCGTAAACGGAAAGCCTGACTACATCTTCCGTTCTTGCGAAGCGAGTCTGCGACGTCTTGGAGTGGAGACGATCGACCTTTACTACCAGCATCGGGTCGATCCCGCCACGCCCATCGAAGAAACCGTCGGCGCAATGGCACAACTTGTTCGAGAAGGGAAAATCCGCCACATCGGTCTTTCCGAAGCCTCGCCACAAACCCTTCGTCGCGCGGTGAAAGTGCATCCCATCACCGCACTGCAAACCGAATACTCGCTCTGGAGTCGCGAACCGGAAGAGGAACTCCTCGCCACCTGCCGCGACCTTGGCATCGGCTTCGTCGCTTACAGTCCGCTCGGACGCGGCTTCCTCACAGGCCAGTTCACGCGCTTCGAAGATTTTCCGGAAGACGACTACCGCAGATTCTCTCCGCGCTTCCAGGGGGAGAACTTTCAGAAGAACCTCGACCTGGTGCGCCGGGTGGAGGAGATCGCGAAGCAGAAAGGCTGCAAGCCCGCGCAATTGGCGCTGGCCTGGGTGCTTGGGCAGGATAAGAACATTGTTCCTATCCCCGGCACCAAGCGCCGCAAATATCTCGAGGAGAACGTTGCCGCGCTTGATGTCAAGCTGAGTGCGGAGGACCTTCGGCGCATTGATGAAATATTCCCGAGTGGCGCCGCCGCCGGACTTCGCTACCCGGAGCACATGATGAGTATTGTGAACGGATAGGCTCTCGTCCAAAAAAACTAAGGGCGGCCTGAGGCCGCCCTTTAAACACTTTGAAATAATCTGCCGACCTAAGCTCGCGCCGGACTTTCTCCGCCCTTCGCGATTCCTCGTCCCGGCTCCGGCTTTAACACTTGCTGCACGCCGTCATCGGGCTTGGCCGGAGACTTCATCGGAGGCAGTTCCTTGCCCTCGACCAGCAGCATCACTTCGGAGGCATCCAGCACCTCCCGCTCCAGCAGGGCCGCAGCGATCTTCTGAAGAGTGTCCGGATTCCCTTGCAGGATGTTCTTGGCCGTTTCGTAGCCGTAGTTCACCAGCTTGCGGACCTCGCCATCGATCTTGATGGCGGTGTCTTCGCTATAGTCGCGGTGCTGGCTGATCTCGCGGCCGAGGAAAATCTGCTCTTCTTTCTTGCCGAAGGTCAGCGGACCAAGGTCGCTCATTCCCCACTCGCAAACCATCTTGCGAGCCATTTCCGTGGCCCGCTCGATGTCGTTTCCAGCGCCCGTACTCATCTGGTTGAGGAAAAGCTCCTCCGCCAAACGGCCTCCCATCAGAATGGCAAGGTCAGTCTTCAGATATTCCTTGGTGTAGTTGTGCCGGTCGTCGATAGGCAATTGCATGGTCACGCCCAACGCCATTCCACGAGGAATGATCGTCACTTTGTGCACTGGATCCGAGCCCGGAAGCTTCGCAGCAACCAGCGCGTGTCCAGCTTCGTGATACGCCGTAACCTTCTTTTCCTCGTCGGAAAGAATGAGTGACTTGCGCTCGACGCCCATCAGAACTTTATCTTTAGCGACTTCAAAATCAAACATCAGGACAGCTTTGCGATTCTGTCGCGCTGCCGCCAGTGCCGCCTCATTGACCATGTTAGCCAGGTCCGCGCCGGAAAATCCCGGAGTGCCACGCGCCAGAACCTGAAGATCGACATCTTCCGCCAGAGGAATCTTGCGGGTGTGTACGCGCAGAATTTCCTCACGACCGCGCACATCCGGGCGGCTCACTACGACTCGCCGGTCAAAGCGTCCCGGCCGCAGCAGCGCCGGATCAAGCACGTCCGGCCGGTTCGTCGCCGCCATTAGAATGACGCCTTCGTTTGATTCGAAGCCGTCCATCTCCACCAGCAACTGATTCAGCGTTTGCTCGCGCTCGTCATGACCACCGCCAAGGCCTGCTCCGCGATGGCGCCCGACCGCATCAATCTCATCGATGAAAATAATGCAAGGGGCATTCTTCTTGCCCTGCTCGAAGAGGTCGCGCACCCGGCTGGCGCCGACCCCGACAAACATCTCCACAAAATCCGATCCGGAGATTGAAAAGAAAGGTACGTTAGCTTCGCCGGCGACTGCCCGAGCCAGTAGCGTCTTGCCGGTACCCGGAGGCCCAACCAGGAGCACTCCCTTCGGAATCCTGCCGCCGAGTTTCTGGAATTTTTGCGCCTCGCGCAGAAACTCGATGATCTCGCGCAGTTCTTCCTTAGCCTCTTCAACGCCAGCTACGTCTTTGAACGTAACTTTCTTTTGCTGCATCGAAAGCAGCCGGGCACGGCTTTTCCCGAAGGACAGTGCTTTGTTGCCGCCAGTCTGCATCTGCCGGATCATGAAAAACCAAAGCGCACCCAACAGGATCAGCGGAGCCCAAGTTCCCAGTAACTGAAGCGGCCAGCTGCCGCTGTTGGCATCCCGGAAGGTCATCGAAACGCCCTTGGCGGCAAGCGCCTTTATCATGTCGGGATCGTTCGCCGGAACCGTGGTGTGGAAGGCCGAGCCATCGGCATATTTTCCGTGCAACTGCATGCCATCGACCAACACGTCATGAACTTTTCCCTGATCCACGTCGCCCATGAACTGGGAGAAATTGATTTCCTTATCTTTCTGCCCACCTCGGCCCTGTTGAATAACTTCCCACAACAGGAGGGCGGACAACCCAATCACCAGCCAGAAAGCTACGGTTTTGACTGTCGAATTCACCAAGAACACTCCTCAAGAAACCCTGCCCGATCCACTACGCGGGGCCCCAGGCTCCTGCCACTAAGTTAGATGCCGTTCGGGCGATTTGGATAAGAAATTCGCCAAGAACCTTATTCTACCTTTTCTGCGGGAAAAAGGGGCGTCGCGTCCAACGTGACCTAGGTCATCTGCGGAACCGCGGCCAGATAGGAAATATTGCGGTTAGTTTGCTCTACGGCGCCCAATCCGTATCCAACCAGGAAAGTCTCATCTACCAGAAAACCAAAATAATCGGGTTGCAAGGCCACGCGGCGAGCTGACTGGCGGTCAAGAAGTGTAACCAACTTCACCGAAGCCGCCCCGCGCGCGCGTAAATCATTCATCAGAAACTCGCTGGTTACGCCTGAGTGCACTAGTCCCTCGACCAGCAAGATATGCTGGCCGCGGATATCGGGCTCGTGGCTGAAGAAGATTTCCACGATATCCCCGGAATGATTTCCCGCCTGGGTGCTGGCCTGCTTACTGTACTTGGGCTTGATGAACTGGCACACCACGGGAACGTCCAATGCCCGCACCAGGTCGGCCATGAACATGAACGCATTCTCGAGGACGGCCAGCGCCTGGATCGTCTGTCCCCGGTAGTCATCGGAGATGTGGCGCCCCAGTTCCTTCACACGTTTCTGGATCTGCTCGGACGCAATAACCTGGCGAAGTGACTCGGCTTTTAGCCCGTTCATGAAGTGGCTTTCCTCCCGGTCGTGTGGTTCACCTTGCCGCCAAGCCAGACCCGGCTCGATCTAGATCGAGCCTTCGTCGACCTCCCACGGCATCTCTCGGATCAGTACCGCTTCCTGTCCGGCGGGTGCGCGCAATCGTGCCGGGACTGGAAAACCGCGCATCCATACGATCTCGTCTGCGCTCGTCACGACCGGCCAGAGCCTGCGTTCCAACTGCGCAACATGCCGCTCCTGCAACAGTTCCTTCAGCTTTTTCGGCGACTTTGTGTGGGCCGGCCAAAACCGGTCTCCCGGACGCCAGTTCCGCACCTTCAATCGCTCCGGCAATAAATCTGCACGAAGGAGTTGCTGCGAATTATACTCCGCGGCTTGCGCCTCCGGAGCAACCCGCAACGCTTCAATTACCCCGCCGATTTCTGGAACTACAACTCGTCCGGGCACCGGCAGCTGATATTCGTAATCCGCCAGCGGCTCGCTGCGGCGCAGGTCAGGGGTGACAAAGATCATCGCCTCCGGGCTCCGGACGATCTTCCAGCCCAGCGGAAGCGACAAAGCTTTCCCCCCTGGACCCTCTTCGGCGGCGAACCGCAGAATTTCTTCGATGTGCTTAAACTCCAATGGAATCCTGGCCTGCTCGCCGATCGCCTTCAGCACCCTTCTTTGCACCGCCCTGGGCTCGGTCAACAGCCAGGGCCGGCTCAGGGAGGCATTCATCAGCGCCGCGCCAGATTCTTCAATTCGCGCCAACACTTCGGCGTCGAGCTGAGGTTGCGAGACCGCAATCTGAACCAGGGACTCCGAAGCGCCAAAACCCGGCAACCCCCGCAGCCATTCCGGCTCCGACCATTGCACCACAGTCCCGAGCCAGCCGGAGACTTCGTTCTCCCAGTAGTCTTCTTCGTCGCGAGCGATCTCTGCCAATTCTGAGAGACTCTCGAACACTGCGGGATTGAACTCCCGCTCCAGCAGCGGAAGTGCTAACTTTCGAAGGCGATTGCGTGTGAACCTGAAGTCGGCGTTTGTCGAATCTTCCCGCCAAGGCTGTCTCTGATCTTCGAGATACCGCTCCAGTTCGCGCCGACGGATTCCTAGCAACGGACGGACAATTTCGCCGTGGCCTTCATCATCCTCATGCTCCACCACGATCCGCGGATAAATTCCGCCGATGCCGCGCAGCCCCGTCCCGCGAATCACCCGCATCAGCACCGTCTCGGCCTGATCGTCGAGCGTGTGCCCAGTAACGATCTTGCTCAGAACACGCTCACGATTTTGTCTTTGAAAGGGCGCGGCTTCAGCCGTGCCGATAGGTGTGCCTGGAGCCTCGTGCTTTAGCCCCTGAGGTACCTCGGTGTCAATTTCATCGGCTTCACCCGATCCGAGAAGCGAACGAAAAAAAACATACCGCAACTCGCGCGCAGCTGCTTCCAACCCCGAATGTCCCCCGGCAGCCAGCTGTGCCACGTCGCCGCTAGCCACCTGAAACTCCAACCCATGTTCCCGAGCGAGAGCAGCAACAAACTTCTGATCCGCGTCCGACTCCGCCCCGCGCAGCATGTGATTGAAATGAACAACGGAGAGAACAATCCCAAGCTCCTGACGCAGTTCAATCAGGAGCCGCAGCAGGGCAACCGAATCGATCCCGCCGGAAACCGCAACGCCAACGCGGTCTCCAGCCCGCAGGAATTCCTCTCTCCGGATGTGGGACAGCACGCGCTCTGCGAGTTCAGACACGGAAACATGGTACAGGAGCAAGGAGGCCGAAAAACCGTCGGGCAGGTCCAAATGGCGATGAGGGTGGGAACTTATGCACTCTCCGGGTCTGGGAACTGCGCGTCAGCGACAAGCCTGCCTATCAAGGACACAGTTTCCAGGGCTTCAGTATCTTCACTCCGTTCCTGAAGAATTGTGTAAGAGAAGAGAGCTTCCCGTGCGAGATTAGGGCCGAAACTATGGGCAACCGCCCACCAATAGTTGCAAATTGGAGATCCGCCCTGCTCGGAAAGCTGGTTCCAAGCGGCTACGATGTTCTCACCAGACTCGCAGAGTTCGCCACCCTCCTGATGTGCGCGTTCGTTTATTAGTTCGGTGAGTCGTTCTCTGGAACACTTGCCGGGGTTAGTCAATGTAATGAGGCTCACGCGCAACCAGCCCGAATGAGTATTCGGTGCCTGATAGAGATAATGATCTGTGTCGTATTCTTCGGTCCACTCGTGCGGAATCAAGAAACTGAGCTTCTCGTCGAATGGGAAAACTCGATCTAGTCGAATCGTCGTCACAGCCCTGCGCTCTTCTCCGAAATCAGCTTCTTGATCTTCTCCACAAAATCAGCCGTACCCATATCTTCAGTCTTGTCTCTCCCGCGAGTGCGGACGTTCACCTTGCCGGCCTCGGCCTCTTTATCTCCGACGACGAGAAGGAACGGCACTTTCTGCATGGCGTGTTCGCGGATCTTAGCGTTCATCTTCTCGTTGCGCGCATCCACCACCACGCGCACCCCGATAGCCCTGAGCTGATCCGCAACCTTGTTCGCGTACTCCGCATGGCGCTCACTGATCGGGATCATCGCGACCTGCACCGGCGACAACCACACCGGAAACGCGCCCGCGTAGTGCTCGATCAGCACTCCGAAGAATCGCTCGATCGATCCAAACAGCGCGCGATGCACCATCACCGGCTGCTTACGTGAACCATCCTCCGCCACGTATTCCAGGCCGAAGCGCTGCGGCAGGTTGAAATCCACCTGCACGGTCGAGAGCTGCCACAGCCGCCCGATGGCATCCACCAACTTGATATCAATCTTCGGTCCGTAAAACGCCGCCTCGCCCGGGATGGTTTTGTACTCGATATTCCGGTCTTTCAATACTTTCTCGAGCGACTGGGTGGCGTTGGTCCACTGCTCTTCGCTGCCCACAAAATTCTTGCGGTCGTCCGGATCCCAGGTTGAAAGCTCGGTCTGGAACTTGTCGAAGCCAAAATCCTTCAGCACATCCAGGGCAAAGACAAGACAACCGGTAATCTCGCCTTCGACCTGCTCCGGCGTGCAGAAGATGTGCGAATCATCTTGCGTGAACCCGCGCACGCGCAGCAGGCCGTGCATCACTCCAGACCGCTCGTAGCGGTAGACCGTTCCGAGCTCGCCCAGCCGAACCGGCAAATCGCGATACGACTTCAGCGAGTCGCGGTAGATCAGAATGTGGCCCGGACAGTTCATCGGCTTCAGCCGGTATTCTGCGTCGTCCAATTCCATTGCGTCGAACATGTTCTGCGCGTAATAGCCCTCATGTCCGGAGGTAAAAAACAACTGCCTCCGGGCTACGTGCGGCGTATAGACAAGCGAGTAGCCGCGCTTCAGATATTCCTCGCGCATCCAGTCTTCCATCTGTTTGCGGATGATCCCGCCCTTGGGATGCCAGAAGATCAGCCCTGGTCCGGCCAACTCCTGAATGGAAAACAGATCGAGCTGCTGGCCGAGCACTCGGTGGTCACGTTTCTTCGCCTCTTCCACCTGCAGCAGGTGAGCGTCGAGATCCTTTTTCGAAAAAAAAGACGTGCCGTAGATCCGCTGCAGTTGCTGATTTTTCTCATCGCCCAGCCAGTACGCACCTGCGACGTTAAACAGCTTGAATGCCTTGATCTTTCCCGTCGATGGAATGTGGGGCCCGCGGCAGAAATCCGTGAATTTCCCCGTGCGGTAGATCGAAATCTTTTCATCGGGCTTGGTGAATTGCTCGATGAAATGGCACTTCATGAAATCGCCTTCTTTCTTGAACTCGGCCAGCCCCTGGTCGCGTGGCAGAAACTCGCGCGCATACGGAATGTTTTGCTGCACCAGTTCCTGCATCTTCTTCTCGATCTTTTCCAGGTCCTCCTGCGTGAACGGAGTCGGCCGGTAGAAATCGTAAAAGAATCCGCTCTCGGTGGGCGGACCGTGCCCGAGCTTGGTTTCAGGAAAGAGTTCGAGCACCGCTGCCGCCAGCAGGTGCGCCGAAGAATGCCGATAAACTTCGAGCGCCTCTGGATCCTTGTCAGTCAGCAGGCGCAGATCGGTATCTTTTTCGAGCGGCTTGGTGAGATCGATCAGGTCGCCGTTCGTTTTGGCAACCAGCGCCGCGTCCGCCAGTCGCGGGCTGATGGACTTCGCAATATCGAGCGCGGTCGTCCCCTTGGAAACATCTTTCACGCTTCCATCCGGAAGCTTCACATGAATGCTATCTGCCATAAGTTGATTCCTGCAGGAGTGCTGAATCTTTCAGTTTATTGGAGGGATTGGAGAGGGTCAAACGCGAGAACGGCTGCAACACCGCATCAGCGCTTTTTTTTGGTTGGCTTGGGCTTCAAGGTCGCGGTGTAGTAGTAGCTGATCGCCAGATACTTCTGCAACTCTTTGGTGTTCTTAAACAGCGAGTCAGGGACAGACACGTATTCTTTCATCACTGCGCCGTACGCCTCGTGCAATTTCGTCTTGTACTTCTTGAGGAATTTTTCTCTTTCCACTTCTGGCAGCCGAAGCGCAAGCGTTCCAGACGGCTCCAGCAAGGTGAACATGTGGCCGTTCAGCGATGTATAGCCCATGGCGGCGCCCTTGCGCTCGATGTTGCGATGAGTCGCAAGAAGCTTGTCGTACAGCTCCGATTTGTCTGCTGGAATGCTGCTCTTCTTCGGCGCCGCCATGATGGAACAGCCTATACGTCCTTAACGTGCGTCGCAATATACCAGGTATTGCCGAACGCATCCGTTACCGCCGAGCTGCGATCGCCATAAGGCTGGTCGGTCGGCTCATGCAGCGCTTTTGCCCCAGCTGCCAGGGCCTGCCGATATGCCGCATCCACGTTCGGTACGTAGAGATAAAACATCGCGGGCATGGGCTCATATTTTCCGTGCGACTCGCCCATCTCGACCATCGAATCGCCAACGCGAATTTCTGCATGGTGAACCACTCCATCTGGCGACGCATACTTTGCCACTTCCTGCGCCCCGAATGCACGCTTCAGAAAGCCAATCAGCGGCTCCGCCCGCAGGGGATGCAAATAAGGATTCACTGTGTGCAGTCCCTTCGGTACATAGCTCTCGCCCTTGTGCGTAGCGATATACCAGAAGTTGCCGGCTGCATCCTTCACCGTACCCGAGCGCTCGCCGTACTCCTGGTCCCGTGGCTCGTCAATCAGAGTCGCGCCAGCCGCCACAGCTTTTTGGCAGACTGCGTCGGCATCTTCCACATAAACGTGCAGCGCGTTGGGATGCAGCGTGGCCGGAAATTTCTTGCCCGCAAGGCCGCCGCCCATCATCACCATGGAGTCCCCGATGCGGATCTCTCCATGGACGCCTGTCGGGGTCATGGCCCGCACCGTCTCTTCCGCGCCGAAGGCCTGTTTGGCAAAGTCCAGCAAAGCTACTCCATCCTCGGCAACCAGATACGGTGTCACCATGCGGTATCCGCTCGGAACCGGACGTACGCCTTTATCCCCGCCCTCTGCAGGAATCCGTCCGCCCTCAGGGACCTGTGTCATGCCCCGCATGCGCCGGTGCATCTCATCGACCGGCATCTCTTCTATCACCGTGGAGACACTCCACAGGTATCCAAACGGATCGCTGAGAGTTCCTTCGCGGCGTCCGTAAAACTGATCGGCGATGGGCCTCACGGTCTTGGCCCCTGCCTCAATCGCATGGGCAAAAAACTTGTCGACGTCGGGAACACTCAGCGACATTATGACGGGTGAATTTCCCAGCGTCTCCGGACTAAACCTTCCGCCTTCCGGCCACTCTTCCGCCAGCAGAATCGTCGAGTCGCCAATTGTGATCTCGGCATGCGGGATGCCACTTTCGAGTTGGAACCGGAACTTTTCCTTCGCGCCGAATGCCTGCTCGTAGAACTCAATCGCCTTCGAGGCATCTCTAAATGTTAATCTTGGGGTTGCGCTTGTATGAACGGCTGCCATGGGTTCAGCAACGGTGGCCATAGTCTTTTTCCCTCCTAGTTGTGATTTCAATCGTGCCTTGAAACCTGCGCTCGGCAGATTGCGCAATTCTGCCGCGATGCGCACCAGTGGCTCGATGTCCGCCTCCGCTTTTAGTCGCCTGCCGTCGCTCCGCGACAACATCGTCTCGACAGCCTTATTAAGCTGTTCGATCTTCTTTCGATCGCCATCCCGCGGATTCAGAGAGCGCTTAGGCATCGGCACCCTCCATGCGCGCTCGGAGACTGCTCAGGGCCCGGAACTGCAATTGCTTCACCGCGCCTTCGGTCTTGCGAATCTCCTGCGCCACTTCCTTGATGCTTTTCTCCTCCACAAATCGGAGCACCACCACCCGCTGCTGTTCAGCGGGCAACGTGCCGACTAGTCGAAACAACGTAGCTCGGCGTTCGACTTCTTCGATCTCCGTGTTCTTGGCCTTTGCGGATTCGATCTCTTCCGGGTTGTCCGCCACATCTTCGCGGCCCTTACGCTGCCAGCGATCCGAAATCAGATTCGCGGCAATTCTGTACAGCCACGCCGCAAACGGAATTCCGCGCCACTCATACCGCTTCAAGTTCGACAGCGCATGATGGAAAACCTCCGAGGTTAAATCCTCGGTTTCCGCGCGATCCCCAACGCGCCGCACTACATATGCATAGACCCGCTCGAAATTGTCCTCGTAAAGCTCCGCAAAGCGCGCAGGGTCCTTCTGCGCCGCCTCGACCAGAAGCCGCTCGTCCGCTTCTTTCCTCAGAGCCTTCACGAATTCTCCGCGCGGAGTAGTCTTACACAGGGATAACGGAAGGGGGCGGAAAAAGTTACGCGGGCGCTGCCAGAAAGTTTCGGCGGCGTCTAGCCGGTACTAATCTCAAAGACGAGGGCGCGATCCGAGCCACCACCTCGAGGATGACGGGCGATGAGGCGGCCAAATGGCTCCCGAAATCATTCGAGATTTTTTCAGAAATACCCGAGGCCTACGGAGCGCATCAACGCCGAATTCAGATCAGTACGGTCCGACGAAGGGTCCTTCTTGAGATACAATTCCTGACCATCATGGCGAAACTGCCCAAATTCTTATTAGGTTTTCTTTGTCTGTGTGCCGCTGCGTGGTCCCAGACCGCCTCGCCCCCCGCCCAGGACAGCGCTCCCACGCCGCAGGCTAATGAATCCCAGCCAGCGACCGAGTCCGATAAGAAGCCCTCGCAGGACCAGTCTTCCGCAGCCGCTCTCCCAAATTCTACAAAGCTGGAGACAGTCAAGACCGTGAAAGCGATATATCCGTTACAGGCAGCTGAAAAGGAGTTGCAGGGGCAAGTCTGGGTGAAGCTGCAGGTCTCCGCAACGGGCGATGTGGAAAGCGTTGAAGTAATCAGCGGTGATCCGGTGCTCGCCAAATCCGCGGTGGATGCGGCCAAGAAATGGAAGTTCAGACCGTTCATCAAGGACGGGAAACCGATTGCGGTCTCCACAAAAATGCCGTTTAATTTCGCGTTCTCAGAAAATATCCACCAGGAGAAGGTGCCGCCGGATGAATCAAATCCCCGTACTGAAGCGTCTTCCGGCGATGGAACCGCTCCCAAGCGGGTTCGAGTTGGGGCGGGAGTAACTACGGGTCTGCTCTTGTACAAAGTACAGCCGGTTTACCCGCCCGAGGCGAGGCGGGCGCGCATTCAAGGCACCGTAGTATTACGAGCGGTCATTGACAAAGATGGCCGAATCTCAGACCTGGAATTAGTCTCTGGCCCTAAAGAGTTAGCCCCGGCGGCGATGGGTGCGGTCCAGCAGTGGCGCTATCGGCCGTACTTGTTGATGGGGAACCCGGTAGAGGTTGATACGCAAATACAGGTGAATTTCCAGCTGCGATAAATCGAGGCCGACGGCGAATCCGGGCTTATGTACGATACAAATCCTCCATTGCCTTCCGCACTTTGGCCGAGACCTCTTCCAAATCCTTCATCTTTAGCCCTGTCGTCGAGATAGGCTCGCCCACGCGCATCTCCAGCGCACGGCACTTAATGTGATATGTATTCATCGGCAGCAGTTCGTAGGTTCCGATCAGCGCCACCGGAACAATATCCACCTGCGCTTTGATCGCCAGAAAAAAAGCTCCCGGCAAGAAGGGTTTGATCTCGCCATCTGGTGTTCTCCCGCCTTCGGGATAAATCACGAGTGGCATGCCCGCCTTCAAGCTTTTCACAGCCGAGCGGATTGCGGCGATTGAATTCGTAGGCTTCTGCTGATCGATGCAGACTTGTCCGGACCGCTTTAATTGCCATCCCACCACCGGATACGCCAACAATTCCTTCTTGAAGACGATGCGGAATTGAAACGGCAGATGAACGTAGAGAACCGGAATGTCCATCGCCGAGGCATGATTCACCGCATAGACATGGGGCTTCGAGGTATCGATCTTGTCCAATCCGGTCACCTTCACGGGAGACAAGATCGTCTTCATGATGAGCCACGACCACGCCCGCGAAAACCAGTGCAGCCTTCGTCCGCTCTCGTCGAACAGGCCGCCGGGGAGCGCGAGCAATCCCAGAACCAGGGTGTAGAACCAGATCAGAGGATCCAGAATCAGATATGACCGCAGCCGGCTCAACCAGCCGTAGCTCTTCCCGGGAATCGCATTAGGGCTTTGCCGGGGCGCTGCCACCGGCGCGGATTCTGCGCTTCCTTCAACTCCCACCGATGAATTCACTTCCTGCACTCTTCTATTTTAGGGGAAACCGTCTGTGAGCGCTGCTTCAGATTCGCGCTCCGATTTTTTCCATCACTTCGCCCACAAGATAAATCGATCCCGTAACCACAATCACCGTTCCATCGCCGCTGAGCTCTCGGGCCCGCTCGAGAGCGCGCTGCACATCTTCCACTAACTCGATCTCAGCGCCAGTTCGGGAGGCCGCAGTCTGAATCTCTTCAGGCGATGCTGCGCGCGGATTTTCCGGGCGAGTCGCGATCACTCGATCCGCCAGGGGAAACAAGATCTCCGCCATCTCCGAGATTGCCTTATCCCGCATCGCGCCGAAAACAAATATCAGCGGACGGTCTTCATAACGCTCTGAAAGGGCCGAACGCAGGGCCCATGCACCTGCGGGATTGTGCGCCACATCGATGACTATCTCAGGCCACCCCATCCGGGCTGGGAGTAATTGAAAGCGCCCCGGCCAATTCGTCTCGCGGATTCCGGTCTCTATACTCGCTGACGTGATGCCGGCAAACCCTTGTGCGTTCAACTCAACCGCCGCCGCGATGGCCAGCGCTACATTGCGCAACTGATGGCGCCCCAGAAGCGGCGTCTCCACCAGAATCTGTTCCCCCAAAACCTGAAGCGGGTAGCGATAGACTTGTGTGGAGCTGTCCGATTTAAAGTGCGCCAGGTACTCGGCGCTCCCTGGCGAAACCGGTGGCACGTAAGGAACCGCATTCACCGCTCGCGCGCCCAGGTCGAGGATCGTGTTTCCGATCACATCGTTGGCTTCCGGCTGCTGCGGCAGAGTTACAACGGCTCCGCCAGAACGAATAACCCCAACCTTCTCACGCGCGATCTCGCCCACTGTGTTGCCCAGATACTTCTGATGATCAAGCGAGATGTCGGTGATGACGCTCACTCTGGGCTCGACCACATTGGTCGCATCCAACCGCCCACCCATGCCCACTTCCAGAACCGCCAGGTCGACTTGCTCCCGTGCGAAATGCTCGAACGCAATCGCGGTCATCATCTCGAAAAAACTAGGATGCCAGGGCAGCTCCAGCGTATCCACAAGCGTCTCCGCCAGGCGATCAATCCTGCCGTGTAACTGCGTAAAATGGTCGTCGCTGATCTCTGCCCCATTGATTCGAATGCGCTCGTTAATGCGAACCAGATGCGGTGAGGTGTACAAACCAGTTTTCAATCCTGAAGCTCGCAGGATCGAAGCCAGTGTGGCAGCCGTTGAACCCTTTCCATTCGTACCCGCAATCAGCACACTGGGAAAACGCCGCTCCGGATGATCCAGTTTCTGCAAGAGCACACGCATGTGGTCCGGATCGAATTTGTGCGAAGGCGTCTGTGCCAACTCGTGGCCGAGCGCAAACATGCGGGATACAGCGGTTTGGTAGGAAGTGGACAAGCTCTTAAGCTTTTAGCCGTTAGCTCTTAGTCCTAAGCCTTCGGCCTTTCCTTCTGTTTCAGACTATCAAACAGACTTGAGGATTCAGCAGATTCGCGCGGTTAGCCGTTGAGCGTGAGGCACTAAGAGAACTGCGGCGGGCCGGAGCAAAGAGCTAGTAGCTTCCCACCATGAAATCCAATGCCCGGGCGATGTATGGCTTGAGTTCCTTACGGGCCACGACGGCATCCAGCATGCCATGCTCCAGTAGAAATTCGCTGCGCTGAAATCCCGCCGGGAGTTTCTGCCGAATCGTCTGCTCGATCACCCGCGGTCCCGCAAACCCAATCAGGGCGCCAGGTTCGGCGATATTCAGATCGCCTAACATGGCGAATGACGCCGTCACGCCACCCGTAGTCGGGTCTGTCAGAACGGAAATGTAGGGGACCTTCGCTCGATCCAGCCGAGCTAGCGCAGCCGAAATCTTGGCGAGCTGCATCAGGCTGACCACGCCCTCCATCATGCGCGCGCCGCCCGAAGCGGAAACAATAATCAGAGGCGTCTTCGACTCTGCCGCTCGTTCAACGGCCCGCGTAATCATCTCGCCGACCACCGCGCCCATGCTACCCCCGATGAAGGCATACTCCATCACACTGGCGACCACCGGACGTCCCAGCAACTTGCCATGGGCATTGATCACCGCATCTTTCAGTCCGGTGTCGTGCTGCGCCTGCCGCAGCCGCGACGAGTACGGTTTCAAATCCACGAACTTCAGGGGGTCGGTCGACGAAAGATTGCCGTCCAACGTCTCATATTGATTTTCATCCAGTAGCAATGCCAGCCGGGTCCGGGCATCAATGCGAAAGTGCTTTTCACACTTAGGACAAACATTCAAATTCTCTTCCAGATCTTTTTTCCAGATAATCTGCCGGCAGCTTTCACACTTCACCCACAGCCCTTCGGTACGGACCGTCTTCTTGCCCGATGTGTCGAGCTCCCCGGATTCACGCTTGAACCAAGCCATAGTCAGCTGCGAGCAGCTAGTACCGAGTGCCAAGCCAAATTGCACCGTTGCCCCGCACTAGGTGCTCGCCCGGCATTCAGTACTCGATCCCTCTCTGAGCCATCACGCCGTTTTCATAAGCATGTTTGACCTGCCGCATCTCGGTCACCGTGTCGGCAGCCTCAACGATTGTGGGGTGTGCGTTCCTTCCCGTCAAGATCACATGCACCATTTCCGGCTTCTTCTTCAGACTTTCAACCACCTTGGCCGCGTCCAGCATGCCGTAACTGATGGCGTAGTTGATTTCATCCAGCACCACAAGATCCCACTCGCCTGACTGGATCGCCTTCTCGCCCTCGGCCCATGCCTCCTCTACCATCTTCACATCTTCCGGATCCGGCTTCTCTGTCCCCACCTTCACAAAGCCCCGGCCCATTTGTTTCATCACGAACTTGTCGCCAAAGGCCTTAACGGCATCCAGTTCCCCGTAGTGCCATGAGCCTTTCAGGAATTGCAGCATCAGGACTTTCATGCCCTGACCCACAGCACGCAAAGCGGTCCCCATAGCCGCGGTTGTCTTACCCTTGCCCGGGCCGGTGTTCACGATGATCAGACCGCGGCGTACGTCGGTCATAGTCGGGAGTCCTTGATTCTACTAGAAACCGTTCCGGGCAGCCCGTCGAAACATCCCAAGTCGCGGTAAACAGAGGCTACGAGCCTTGAGAAATTAAGAAAAAAGTAATAACGGGCCGGATGACCAGTCTTATCATTTAGAAGGTGGGTTTCAAAAACTGAATTTTCCACAGAACTCTGGCATCCAATTCAGCGTATCCGGGTGCAAGCAGATCTCTGTCCCCCTCGCAGACTGCGGAGGTCTCGTCGTGATCAACAATAGTGCAGTGTTATTGTTTTACGTGCTCACGGTCCTACCGGCATTTTCCGCGCAGCATGTTGCCCTTCACCCCAGACCCAGCTTCGATTCCGCCGACCAGGAAATCATTCGTCAGATCGTTGACATGGAGCGCCAATCAAAAGAAGCGAGCCTGCGCCGGGATTCCGATTTCTCCTTGCGAACCCTTGCCGAAGACTATGTCGCGATTACCCCGCTCGGCCAGGTGACGACCAAGCAGGAAACCATTTCCGCCCGCCGCAGCGGCCAACTTCGCTACGAGGCCATGAACGTCACCGATATGGTGGTAAGGATATACGGCGATACCGCCGTGGTCACCGCACGCGCCGACGTCAAAGGCCACCAACTGGGCGAGGATTTCAGCGGACCCTACCGCTATACTCGCGTCTGGGTTCGGCGCAATGGCCAGTGGCAAACCGTGAGTTACCAGGCCACGGTCACGCAATGAAAATGCCGTCCGGAACTTAGCTAAGGTTCCCCGTTCCTTTATTGGCCTGCATCGTCATGAGCATCTGCGGGTCATCCTCTGCGCTCAACAGTGGCAGCGCGATCCTCAGGGCCTCAACTTGCCGCCTTACCTTCAACAACTCTTGTTCCTTCGCCCGTAGCAGTTCCATCACATCTTTCATCAAATTACTCCCTGGATATCTCCGATGATTGCCTGTTCTCCTTGCAAACTGTAGGTGTCTTGCCGGCCGAAGAACAACTCACGAAGGTGCACGCCTGATTCGCCGTTGCCCTTTAATGACCCGAATGATAAGGGTGGCCCTTCAAAATCGTGAATGCCCGATACACCTGCTCGAGCAAAACCACGAGGGCCAGCTCGTGCGCCAGCGTCATTTTTCCCAGAGAAATCGTATGCTGCGCCGCGCCGCGCGCCGCTTCACTGAATCCGTCGGCCGGCCCCACGGCGAATACCAGCGGCAGTGGAGTTCGGTCCTGGTACTGCCCCACAAAACGCGCGAATTCTTCTGACGAAAACTCCTTGCCATGACAATCCATCAGAACCAGCGTCGATTTACCACTGTTTGATTTGCCAGTTCTCGTCGCTGTCGCCCGTCCGCAGAGTTGCAGGAGCGCGGCCTCGTCGCGCAGAGCTACTCCTTCCACCGCGACATAGCGCGAAATCCGTTTCAGATACCCGTCCGCCAGGACCTGGACTGCCGGGTCTTTCGTCTTGCCTATCCACGCAATTTTGATTTTCACGGGAGGTGATTGATGTCACTTGCTTCCGGATGCGAGCACTACCGACGCGCCAAACTCAATATTCTCTCCGCGAACGTACGGTCCGATCGCGGCCAGAACTTCCCTATGAATCAGCGGCCGCATGTCTTCGGGCACGCGATCCAGCATCGGGCGGAACGGTACAGAGACGGCCTGGGCCTGCTCCCAAACTTCTTCTGGCGTCCCTGGCCACGTCCAGGGCAAAGTTCTTGTCTCCTCTTGCACCGAGCGGAAGTCGGCGCTCTGTAGCGCCTCCGACAGACTTCCGGGCTGCGAGAAGCGAAATGGATCCGCCCCACCCGGCTGCAATAGCGGACCACCCACATGCTGATGCACCACCCCCATCGTGCTCTGCCAGTAAGGCTGCTCGAACGGACCCCATGCCAGAAAACACGCGCGCGCTCCCGGAATCAAAACGCGACGAACTTCTCGCAAAGCCACGACAGCGTCGCGGAAGAACATAACTCCAAAACGGCAGGTGGCAAGATCAAAACTGTTGTCGGCGAAGGGCAGGACCTGGGCATCGGCCTGCCGTGTAGAAAAATTATTCAGCCCGCGCTCCTGCGCGCGTCCTCGGGCGATCTCCAGCAGATCGGCGCTCAGGTCAAGCGCCGTCACCTGCCCTTGCTCCCCCACTCGCATTGCGATGCTGATGGCAGGCTCGCCCGTGCCGCTGGCCAGGTCCAGAACTCGCATGCCAGGTTTCGGCAGCGCATGTTCCACCAGTGCCTCGGTCACCGCCTTGCCCATCACCGCCGACTTCGCTTTCCACTTATCAGAGGCGATGAGGCGGTACTGGCTTCCCCAGCCGTCCGCACTCTTGGAGAGTTCGGCGTTGGAAGGAACCGGCTTGGAGGATGTCGTCATGCGCGCACAACCCGAATTGTTGCTCATCCCTGGGCCGGGACTACGCTTTCTTGCGACGAGGAGCGGACGGGGCCACGCGCGGCGCCTTAGTCTTTGTTCTCCTAGGAGCTTTCGGAGCCGCTTTGGCCCGGGTCTTCGGTGTCAATTCCGAAGGTTCGAGGCGCTTGGCCGTCTTCCATAGGCGTTCGAGGTCATAGAACTTGCGCGCCTTCTCGGAAAAAACATGGACGATGAAGTCCACATAATCGACCAGGATCCACTCCGCCTGCCTGTATCCTTCTACGCTCGCCGGCCTCAGCCCTGTAGCCTTCAGGCGCAGCTCTACTTCGTCCGCTATTGCCTGCACCTGCCGCGGGTTCGTCCCGCTGCACAGTACGAAGTAGTCGGTGAATGCCCCTGACCCCTTCTCCATTTCCAGTATGGAAAGTTCTTCAGCTTTTTTGTCCAGGCAGGCCTGAATGGCCGCCGCTATCTGTTGTTTCGAATCATTTTTTTTCATGCAGAGAGTCAGTGCTACAGAGAAATCGGTAGTTCGTCCGTGGTCGTTCGTTGTGGGTCGTTCAGCCCAAGCAAAAGGATGAGCATTCATTGTAAATGACAGATCGCCTTGTGGTGGTTTAGATCGTTGGCGAATCTTACGGCAAGAAATTTGTGAACCACCCACGACGAACGACTAACCAGCTTTATACAGTCCCACCTTCTTAATGTAGTCCGCCACAGCTGGCTCTACGAAGCGGCCTAGCGGCTTGCCGGCCGCCGCAGCCTGGCGGATTGTCGTCGAGGAAATGGGCTGGTACACCTCATCGAGCAGATGAATACTCACGCCCTTCAACATCAGGTCTCCACTCGCGGCTTGCTTGTGAAACGGCCGGGTAGCTTCTGGTCGCGGCCGCAGGCTGTCAGGCAGAGCATTGGCGACATCCGCCAAAGAAAAGCCCGGCCTGCTGGCAACCACAAACTCACACTCCCGAAACAATGCCTCGGACTGATGCCACTTGGCGATCTCCGCGAAAGCATCAATTCCGATCAAGAGGAAAAGCCGGTCCACTTTCTTGAACTCTTGCTTGAGCCGCTTGACCGTGTCGATGGTGTAGTTGGGTTTCGCCTCGGACTCTTTGTCTTTGTCCTTGTCCTTCTTACTGCGCGGCTTGCCGGAACCCAACTCCTCTGGCGCCTCCAGCAGCGAAGGAGAGAAGTCTTTTTCCTGCGCTGTGGCGAGAACAGTCATCGCGTAGCGGTGGGGAAAAGCCGACAGTGGCTGGCTCTGTTTATGCGGTGGCACATTCGCGGGTACGAACAGAATTCGGCCGAGCTTGTAGCGCTCCCGCGCCGCCCGCGCCAAAGCCATGTGTCCGCGATGGATGGGATCGAAAGTGCCGCCAAATAATCCAATGTTCATGCGCGCTTAGTTTCTTCGTTTCCAGCCTCGGTTTGCAAGCTCGACCTCGGTGATACATAAGCTGCCCTTGCTATCCAGGCCTCCTGGGCTGATCGTCCATTGTCCGGTTGGACCAGGGAGGTATCTGCCAAGGACCGGCTCACTCTGAGAATTTGGGATGAACTCCTGTAATCTCGCGCATCTAAGATTCTGTCACTAGGATTGCGTTCACTATGCGAGTAACCCTCCCCCTACTCAGCATTCAACCTACACGTGCGCCTATCCTGCGCTACGGTGTAGCGGTTCTCAGCACCACGCTGGCGCTGATCCCCGCAGTGCTGCTCCCTAATGTCACAGAAAGCCGCCTTGCTGTATTCGCCGTCGCCGTGATGGTGAGCGCATGGTACGGCGGCTGGAAGCCCGGACTCGTCGCCACCTCGTTCGCGCTCACCGTGAGCGCCTACTTCTCATTCTCTTCCGAGCAGACCCCCGCGCAATTCCGCTCAACCATGTTGCGGCTGGCGCTCTTCGTTGTTCTGGCGGCTCTCATCTGCTGGTTTAATGCGGCGCTGCGGGCGGCGCAGGAGGGCTTGCGGCGCTCCGAGATGAATTTCCGTTCTCTCGTGACCAATGCTCCCTACGGCATTTGCCGTTGCGATTCCTCCGGCCAACTCCTGGATGTAAATCCCGCCCTCCTTTCGATGTTGGGATATTCCTCAACCCAGGATCTCGTGGGAAAACATCTTGGAGGACTCTACTCGGATAGTCAACACTGGTTTGAGTTGGCGGACTATCTTCATTCTGCCGCGCCCTTTAACGGGCTGATCGCGGAATGGAAACGGAAAGACGGAATCGCTATGGTGGTCCGGGTTTCCGGCCGCGCCGTTTCTGACGTCGACAGGAAGACTGCCTTCGAGTTGTTTACCGAAGACGTAACCGAGCGCCGCGCCCTGGAACAGCAACTTCGGCAGTCCCAAAAAATGGAGGCTGTCGGCAGGCTCGCGGGCGGCATCGCCCACGACTTCAACAACCTTCTGATGGTCATTTCCGGCTACTCCGAATTTCTGCTCGACCGCCTGGGTCCGGACCCGGCCCTGCGCGGCCCCGCACAAGAGATCGCCGGAGCCTCCCAGCGTGCCTCTTCGCTCACCCGCCAACTCCTCGCCTTCAGCCGCAAGCAAATGCTCGCGCCCAAGATTCTCGATCTCAATGGCGTCGTCACCGAGAACCTGAAGATGCTCACGCGCGTCATTGGCGAGGACATCGAACTGATCATGGTCCCAGCGCCGTCCCTCGGATCCGTGCGAGCAGATGCCGGTCAGATTGATCAAGTCATCATGAACCTCGCCGTGAACGCGCGCGACGCCATGCCCTCCGGTGGCAAGCTCACCATCGAGACCTCGAACATTTCCCTCGACGAGGAGTACGCGCGCTTTCACGCTCCCCTGCGCGCCGGGGAGTACGTGATGCTGTCCATCAGCGATACCGGCTTCGGCATGGATTCGGAAACTCAATCCCACATCTTTGAACCTTTCTTCACCACCAAAGGCCCAAAGGGAACTGGGTTGGGGCTCTCCACGGTTTACGGAATCATCAAGCAGAGCGGCGGCTACATCTGGGTATTCAGCGAAACAGGCAAGGGCACCACCTTCAAAATTTACTTGCCCCGTGTCGCGGAAAGAGTCGAACCCGCCCAGGTTGTAGCTATCGACGAAGGCGCCGTCAGCGAGCCCGGAACCGAAACAATCCTTCTGGCGGAGGACGAAATCAATCTGCGCTACCTCGCCCGCCAGTTCCTGGAGAAACAGGGCTACAGAGTTATCGAAGCTGCGGACGGGGCAGTCGCGATGCAAATCGCGGTTGCCCATGAAGGAGTGATTCACCTGCTCTTGACCGATGTGATTATGCCCGGCATGAACGGTCGCGAGCTCGCCCAACGAATTTCAGAAATCCGTCCGCAAACAAAAGTTCTTTACATGTCCGGCTATACCGAGAACGTGATCGGCCACAACGGCACATTGGACGCCGGTGTGCGCTTGCTTCAAAAGCCCTTCACTCTGCGAGAGCTGAAAAGCAAAGTTCGTGAAGTGCTGGATTCAATCCCTGTGGGCACTGAAGCTGACACATCGGTTCGAAGGGCCCAAGCTTCGTCGGAGCGAAGGCCAGAACAACCCACTCTCTCGCGCGCTCCAAGATTTCAGCTTCACTTGCCTTTGAAATATCGCCGTCTGGACGAAGACAAATGGCACGACGGGGAAACCAGAGACATCAGCCGGTCCGGCCTGCTGTTTCAGGCGGGCGACCTGACACAGCCGCATCTTCTGCAACCCAACGTACAACTAGAAATCAATCTGGTGCTGCCCGCTGAGATTGCCGGGCTTTCGCCGACGGAAGTGGTCTGTCGAGGGGAGATCGTGCGTACGGTCAAGACTGCGGGAGAGGAAATGCCGCCCGCCCTGGCGGCGAAGATTCTGCAATATCACTTTCAGCATGGGGCGCAACTGCCTCGCGCCTGAAAGCTAGTTGCAGGCTTTAACTGTCTGTCTCAATCGTTTCGGAGGGCTGCAGCGCTTGTTCGCGCAGAGCATCCACTTCCCTGGCCATCGCGTACTTCAGTTCGTCGATCCCTTTGCCCGTCACCGCGGAAATCTCGTAAAGCTTGAGTTTGTACTTCTTGCAATAACGTTTCAATGCCGACACTTTGTCTTTGTTAGCGACGTCGATTTTCGAGGCAACCATGATCATCGGCTTGTCTTCCAGATGAGCGCCAAAGCTTGCCAGTTCACCGAGAATCACTTCCACATCTTTGACCACATCGGGACGTCCACTGGAATCCGACACATCGGCCATGTGAACCAGAAGTTGGGTGCGCTCGATGTGCCGCAGAAACTGGATGCCCAGCCCAGAACCGGCATGCGCACCCTCGATCAAGCCCGGAATATCGGCCACCACAAAGCTGATTTCGTTATTAAGATCGCCCACCGCCACCACGCCCAATTGCGGCTCCAGAGTGGTGAATGGATAGTCCGCGATCTTAGGCCGGGCCGCAGAGATACGCGAGATCAGCGTGGATTTCCCCACGTTCGGATAGCCCACTAGCCCAACGTCGGCGAGAAGTTTCAGCTCGAGACGGTAGTTATGCTCTTCGCCGGGACGTCCCGGCTCATGCTCGCGCGGAGCCTGATGCACCGAAGTAGCGAAGCGCGCGTTGCCGCGGCCACCGCGGCCGCCACGAGCAATCACCATGCGCTGGTCTGGGCCGGAGAAATCAAACACTTTCTCGCCGGTTTCCTGATCGTACACAATCGTCCCCACCGGGACCTTCAGAAGAATGTCTTCACCTTCCCGTCCGCTTTTGTTCGAGCCTTCGCCGTGGCGTCCACGTTCAGCTTTATATTCGGGATTGAAGCGAAAGTGGACCAGCGTATTGTGCCGCTCGCTGGATTCCATGATCACGTCCCCGCCCTTGCCTCCGTCGCCTCCCGACGGCCCTCCACGCGGAACGTATTTTTCGCGTCGGAAGGCCATGCAGCCGTTGCCGCCGTCTCCTGCCTTCACCCGAATTTTCGCCTCATCGATAAACATGATCGCTACCAACTGTCCGACAAAAATGTTTGGCAAAACAAAAAGCCCCGTCCCGAAGGCGAGGCTGAAGCCGCGTCACCCAGCTCACCGCGGCCGATAGAGCAATGCCATTTCAGTAAACGGAGGCGACGACTACTCCATCACTTCCATCGGTTCGACCATCACAAATTTTCCCATCGAGCCCTTGTTCAGGAACTTGATCCGCCCCGTGATCTTGGCGAAAAGCGTGTCGTCTTTGCCGCGGCCTACATTGAGCCCCGGTTTCACGCGCGTGCCGCGCTGCCGCACGATGATGGTCCCGCCGGGCACGATCTGCCCGCCGAACGCCTTGAATCCAAGCCGCTGCGCGTTAGAGTCGCGGCCGTTTCGTGAAGTTCCTTGCCCTTTTTTATGTGCCATCGATCAACTCTCAGTCTTCGATTTGAACCAACGTTACTTCTTTTTCTTAGCGGACGATTTCTTGGCCGCCTTCTTTGGAGCACTTTTCTTCTTCGCGTGTCCCTTGGCCGTGTGGCCCTTGGCGCTCTTCACGTCAGAGTCCGCCTCGTGCTCCTCTGCGGCCTTCTTCACCTTGGGCTGCTTTTTCACCAATTCCGGAGCCTTGAAGCTCTGACCGTTAAACGCAATCTCGGTAATGCGCACCGCGGTGTAGGACTGACGGTGCCCGCGCAGCTTCTTGTATTGCTTCTTGCGTTTGTAGTGAAAGACGAGAATTTTCGGGCTGCGGCCCTCTTCCACTACTTCGCCGACAACTCGGGCTTCCGCTTCCGGTTTGCCGATCTGTCCTTCTCCGCCCGAGACTGCCAAAACATCGGGAAAGCTCACCTGGCCATCGGTTCCGGTAGCCAGTTTCTCCACTCGAATCACATCCCCGGGCGCCACCCGGTACTGCTTTCCACCGGCGCGGATGACCGCGTACATACGTCTGCCTCCATCAAAATGTCGTGAAGATTCAGTTTATCAGGCGCGACTCACGCACACGCGTGCAATCATGGCGCCCGCTGAACTTGCTCTGCTTGCTGTGTTTCCGCCACGGCGCTTCGGCAGCCAAGGCAGGCGTCCCCAGAACGGGTCGGCGAGTACAGGCAAACTCAACTATTTTAGCGTGCGCTGTGGAAATCGGTCAATGCGCTCTTTGCGGATTGCCTGTCCGTGTGCGAGAATTTTGCCGACCTCGGAGGATTATCAGCAATGAAGCGCCTTTTCGCCCTCTCGCTGTGCCTGCTTGCTCTCTCAATCTCCAGCTTCGCGATGCCGCCTAAGCCAGCGGCGAAGAAGTCCTCAGCCGGCCCGGCTCCCGACAAAGCCTACCTCCAGAAAATTTGGGACGGATGGTCGACTCTTGATCCCGCCAACGTCGCCAAGTTCTACGCTACCGGCCCTCATACCTTCTTCGATATCGCTCCCTTGAAATATGGCAGTTGGGACGAATACGAAAATGGAGTCAAGGGCGTGCTCTCCGGATACAAGAGCGCGAAGTTTACGATGAACGACGACGCCGTCATTCATCTTCACGGAGACTTAGTCTGGGCTACAGCGACCGTGAAAGATGAAATGACCACCAAATCCGGCAAAGTGGAGATGGGCAACCTCCGCTGGACCGTTGTCTTTGAGAATCAAGATGGCAAGTGGATCATCGTTCATGAGCACGTCTCCGCGCCAATCCAGTAGGATGGAGGCTTGTCCAGAAACCTGCTCACCGCGCTGGCGGCGTTCGTGGCGCTGACCATGTCCGCGGCAGGAATCGCATCGGCATTTACGGCGCGTTCGGTGCGCAGCTGGTATCCGTCGCTGCACAAGCCGCCGGGCAATCCACCCGCATCGTACTTCGGACCGATGTGGACGCTCCTCTATCTCCTGATGACGATCGCCGCCTGGAACGTATGGCGGCTGGGCGACGGCTGGTCCGAGGCCTCGGCGGCGATCACCATCTATCTGATTCAACTCGCGCTCAACGCCGCATGGTCGGTGATTTTCTTCGGATTGCGTTCGCCCGGCCTGGCCTTAATCGAGATCGTCCTGCTCTGGGCGGCAATTCTCGCCACCACAATTTTCTTCTGGCGGATCTCGACTTTCTCCGGCGCTCTGCTCGTGCCCTACCTGGCATGGGTTGGCTACGCGGCTTATTTGAATGCAGGAATCTGGCATCTGAATCCGGCGAGCCCTCGTCGTTAATAAGAAGCGCAACCTGACGCGATTTCTCTCCCGCTCTACGATGATTTGTACTCAGCGATAATTACGTCAGTAATCCCGGTAACCTTGGATCGCTTGCAGAAACATCCGAACTGCGACAGGGTTAATACGAATTGAGTATGCGGGGAGATTCTCCATGCGAGACCGAATCGTCCTTCTGATTTCGCTTTGCCTTCTGGCCAGCGTTACGTGGGGCCAGCAGCAGTCATCCGGCGGCAACACGCACCAGAGCATACCCGGCATGGACATGCCGGCTCATGACATGGCGAATATGAAAGGCATGCCCATGGGCGCGGATACAAATAAAGACAAAGACGCAGACGCCGGCATGCACGCCATGCATTCCATGGAAGGTCACATGGATATGGGACCGCACATGAAGATGACGGCGCTTCGTCCGGCAAAGCCGGGCGACGCCGAGCGTGCTCAGCAGATCGTGGAAGCCGCACGCAAAGCTTCCACGAAATACATCGACTATCACGCCGCATTGGCGGACGGCTTCAAGATTTTCCATCCCGAGCTTCCGCAGAAGATGTATCACTTCACGAACTATCAGTTCGCATTTGAAGCGGCATTCAGTTTCAATCCCGAGCACCCTACGTCTTTGCTTTATGAAAAGCACGGTGATGATTACAAGCTAATCGGCGTGATGTATACGGCGCCCAAGCGTCTCGGCGAAGATCAACTCGACCAGCGTGTTCCGTTGAGCATCGCGCAATGGCACGAGCACGTAAATTTCTGCACCGCACCGGTCGGACGAAAGAACGAATATCTGAGCCCGCATCCCCAGTTCGGTTTGAAGGGATCGATCACGACCCAGGAAGCCTGTGATGCCGCCGGCGGAACCTTCCACCCCGTAGTCTTCAACTGGATGGTTCACGTCTACCTGTTCGAAAAGGATCAGGCCGGCATCTGGTCAGTGGAACGTCAACACGGGGACGCGGATTAGATTCTGCAGCGCGGGCATTTCCTGCTCGCGAGATTTTCCAGCCCGCTCGTGGAGGCACCCGCTGCGAATCTTGCGAAGGAAGTGCCACGCACCACAAAGACTCACTTTGTAGCGCAGAATTTTTTGCAGCGGCTCATCCTCTCGATACAGAACAAGGCCCCACTGTTCCACACTGCCGAAAACAAATTCGTCGCGCTTTCTTGCTACCAGATAAGCGCACTCTCCGTCCATACACTCGTGATCAGCAACTATAAAAACAGGGAACTAAGCCAGGGAACTTTCTGCGGAGCCGCTTCGTAGTAATGGGAGTGCGCAGCCAGCGCGCGGCTGGCGAGATTTTTCCAGCGTAGGATTTTGCGGGGTTAGGGGATTCTCTCACTCTCGGTTTGGCGGCCCAGGTGAGAAAACCCCCGGCACAGCAGACAGGCCCTGCGGCTTGTTCACTGAACCCCAACGGCTGAATTGTAGGCGATTCGCGGCAAAACACAACAGTTTTCTCGCGCCAGTCGTGAGCCGGGCCGCCCTAACCGTTTCCCGACGCAATTTCGGGAAAGAAAAAGGAGCAGTCATGAAGTTCGCGACAGTTTCAAAGAGCGTCGTACTGGCATTAGCGTTGGTACTAGCGTCGACCGCATTTGCCGCAACCAAATACAACTTGCAACTTAGCGATCCGGTGACCGTGAACGGAACAACCCTGAAACCGGGGGACTACAAAGTGGAGTGGGAAGGCACCGGTCCCAGCGTCGAACTGAATATTATGCAAGGCAAGAAAGTCCTGGCAAAGGTGCCCGCGCATGTGGTCGAGCTACAGGCGCCGGCTTCCAACGATGCGGCCGTAACCCGAACGAATGACAGTGGTCCGCGCTCTCTCACCGGCGTCCGCTTCGGAGGCAAGAAAACTGCCCTGGACCTTGGGGAAGCCACCGACAGCATGCAGGCCGGTGGTTCCAGCAAGTAACTCGTACCGCGGAGCCCGCAATCACGGGAGCGCCCAGGGCGCTCCCGGTTTTTCTCTAATTTGGCGAGGCCAGCACGTCGTCGTAGTAATTCAGCAAAGCCCGGCGCGGTTTCGCTTTTAGTCCCTTCATCGGAACTTTCTGTTCCATGGAAGAGTCTCCCGTCAATTTGGCGCGCCCCACAAAAGCAATGTTGCCGTCGGCCAGCTCAAAGTAAATCGGCACTGCCATACGGAAATTGTCACTCACCTTCGACTGCGTCACCTTGAAGCTGAAGACCACGTTCCCATCCGTACCGGTATCAAAGGAATAATCGAGCTTGTACGAGGGCAACTGCGTGCCATAAACATATTCGTTGAAGAACCAGTCCATCCTCTGGTTCCCCTCCATGTCCATGTCTTTGGTCATATGTTTTTCCACCATGGCCTTAAAATCTTCTGTGGTGGCCGCCTTACCATTGTAGGTGGCGACAAAATCGTGCATCGTTTCCTTAAAACGTTTGTCGCCGTTCTGGCGGTCCCACATCATCATCCGGACCATGTGCAGAATGTAGGCGCCTTTGGGATAGATAAGCCGCCGGGTCAAATCGAAACCGGTACGCGAGTTCATCATGCGGTAACCCATGGTCACCGGACCAGCATCGATCGCGCGGAATCCTTCGGCATTGCGCTCCAACAATAGCTCCCGCTCATCGTTCCAGAAGCTGATGAACTTCTGCTGACTCTTCTCAGTGTTGAACAGGTACATGGATGCCGACATGTCGGCGAAACCTTCACTCATCCACTGATCGCGATAGGAGCTGAAACCAACCGTGTGCCCCCACCATTGGTGCGCCACTTCGTGCGGCGTCACAACCTTCCAATAACCGCGGTCGCCAAAATCCATGCCGAGCTGGTGACGCACCGTGGTATCGAAGTAGTAGCAGATGGGAATCCACACCAGTTCCGGCCAGGATTGGCCGAAATTGCATGCCGTCTGCTGTGTAATTTGCAGACGCTTGAACGAGGATGGTCCGAAGTAGTCGGTGTAAAGCTCCACCGCCAACTCTCCCTCGGCGAGAGCCTTCTTGTTCAGCAGCGTCGTGTTCATGGTGCCCAGCGAAACGCCTGCACCCATGTGGGAACCTTGCGAAGGCAGAGCGTCCCCGCTGGCTACGCGTTGCAGGTTTTGCACCCACTCTGGCGGATCCTGATTGGCCAGAGCCTGAACCACATACTCAGGCTTTGTCAGCTTCGCCTCTTCCATCTTGAACTTCCCAAAATTAAATCCCGCAACCGTCTGCGGAGCTTCGCTCTTCCACACGCTTACGTTCTGTCCGCCGTCATTACTCTCGCTAACCAGCTCGCCGGTAGCCGCCATCTTCATCCCTTTGGGGATGCGGAAGGTCATGTCATACAGCGCATATTCGCCAAGCGAGGCGCCCGGATTATTCGGATACCAGTTCTCCCGCGAAACCGGAAAGTAATTGCCGTTGCCCTCGTTGCTCACCGCTTCTTTTCCGCTGTACGTGGTTGTGATCGTGTACTTCTCGCCCACGGCCAGGGGCTGGGGCAAGATCACCGCAAAGTCGGCGTCTTCGTTCTTATCTTCCTGGACAAAGGAAAGCGGTCGCCCATCCGCGCTGACGCTCTGCACCCGCAGGGTGCGGAACAAGTCGAATGGAACCACGCGCAGCCCGTTGATCTGCGACACGAAGGTAGTCGTCGCTTTGCCGCTCAAGCTGGCATTCTTCTCGATCGTCGTATCCAGTTGCTGATGTTCAATCCGAATCGGCGTTCCTCTCGCACCTCTCTTGCGCCGGCTCGACATAGGAAAGCCGGCCCAAATGCCATACTTGTTCTCGTCGTAAGTCATGAGACCTACTTCTTCTCCCATGACATATCGCGCCCCTTGCGGATCGACCACGAAAATTTCTTTATCGTTGTAGCGCTTACCATGCACGAACGCCACAAACAGTCCACCAGGCTCGGCACTGAGAACATCCTGCAGGATGCGAACATCGAGGTTGTGCTTGAGAGTCCGGCCATGCCGCATCGCATTCTGGCTATCCTTCAGCAAGCTGGCGTCGCAGCCTCCGATGGCAGGAGTATTCCCATTCTTAAGCTCTTCGTAAGTTGAGTCAGTAAAGCGCAGCGCCAGGTGGCTGAAATTTTCGCTGAACTCGTTTTCTTTGGTCAGCAACTTCAGCATGCCGAGTTCGGAGGGTGGCGGCGCGATCACGAAGTTTCCGTCTCCCACGAATGCCGCGCCCGTCACCTGCCCTGCACGGGATTCGCAAAGCACACGGTGCCGGACCGAAGATGGAACGTCCCCACGTCGCGCTTGAGATCAACGTTGGTCACGCTCACGCCCTCGCCGCTCAGCGTAAGGTTGCGCAGAGCCTGATAAGTTGGATCGGAGTTGGGCGCCATGAGCGAAGCATTCTGCGCCATCAAAAGCGCAGAGCCATGCAACACTCCAATCGTTATCGTTAGTGTTGCGATAAGTAAAAATGTGAATGGGATGGATGCAAGCGTCTGCGTCAGACACACTTCGGCGCAGCGCAGGGACCGACCAACTAGTAGCATGAAGCCTCCCGGGGGAAGGAAACTGGTAATTATCGCGACTTACTGGAAAAATGCAAGTGCAGGGGTGAGATTAGTACTGCCCAGAGGATTAAGCGCACTACTGTTGAGGCTTCCCATCAGGGGAGGGGTCCGACTCGTATAGGGACAAGGATTCGTATCTGGGGTGAGGACTCGTATCAGGGCAGGCCTTTAGGCCTGCCAAAGGCCCGCTCCCTCGGTTCGCCTTTAGGCGCTGCGTCGCGAAATCCGATCCACCGGCCTACGGCGTCCCAGCCTTCTCCAACGCGGCATTGAGATGCACGCTGCTCCCGCCTGTAACCTTCAACTTCCGCTCCCAATCCTTAAATCCGGCCTTCTTTACCGACACCGTATGCTCGCCCTCCGTTACCTGCACGTCCGAAGGCGTATTGCCTACAAAACTGCCATCGACCTCGATATCAGCACCAGGGGGATCAGAACCGAGTTGCAGCTTTGCCGAGACGGAAGCCAACTCTTCGGCGCCGCCATTTGCGAACGCATTGGCGGGCGGGGCCGGTTGCAATTTCGCCAGGTCCATCTTCACATCCCCGTTGACGTATGCGGTGATCTCGGTGCCTTTCGGAATGCTGATATCCTTGCCGTGCATTAACAAGAAAAGGGGCGCAGCCGGAAAGAACACAATACTGGTCGCCACCATTCCGCCCACCATTCCGCCGGTGTGGCCGCCACCTTTCAGATCCTTGACCGCACGCAGCGCCGCCTTCTCACCAGTAACCAACTTAACGTAGTCGATGTTCATGTCAAGCTTTCCGCCGCGAGCCATTCTTCTCTTGGGCTGCGCGTCAGTAACAGTCGCAAATGCCAATCCTCCTTTTGAAATTACGAGGGTGCCGTTTACCGAGATGTCATCGAGGACCTCAAAATCTACATTGTCTCCAGTGTGTGCATCAGCCGAAGAAACGGTCCGATTGATCCGCAGCCGAATCGGCGTTCCCTCCTCTAGCACGAAGCCTTTTGCCGAGGTGAAGTTCGTTTGCGGAGCTTGCTCCTGAACCGCTTGTTGTTGCGCGGTTGATGTGGTCGTAGCTTGGGGCGATGAGGCTTGCGCAAACGAAGTGCACAACCAAACCACGGCCACAAGAACAACAGGCAGCGAAATTTTCAAGGCGACCCTCCGGTCACAGGAGATTTCAAAATGTTTGGGGGCCCAGGGACAGGTCATTATCCTCTCCCCCGAAGAATTGTCAAACGATTCGTATCAGGTCGGCCTCCCGCTGGGCGGCGTCTAAAGCGTCTTTCGATGCAGCCAACTGCGGTATGGCTGAAGCCATGCCCTGATACGAATCCTTCCCGTTTTGAACTTACGAAAGTCGAAGAAGCTGCGTTCTGTGACAAGCGTCACAACCAAATGAAACGGCTTAGATGTAGAGATTCGTATCAGGGCACGCCTTCAAGGCGCGCCGAACCAAGCCTGAAGAGGAGCCGGCTTTAGCCGCTGCCATGGCTATCCCGCTTCGACACGCCGACCGGCTCCGCGCGACCGCCGGGGGCACGTACGTTCTTCGTCACGTCATCGATATCCGGCAAGAGACATCTTCTCCAGTCCGAACGAGCTGCCGGGTTATTCGTCCGCGTACTGTATGACTATCGCGCACAACAAAAATTCCGCCTGCATGAATTCGCAGTCATGCCCGATCACTTTCATGTTCTATTAACCGTCGAATGCGATCTAACGATTGAACGAGCGATGCAGTTCATCAAGGGAGGATTTGCCTTCAGGGCAGGGCGGGAACTAGGGTTTCGTGCGCCGGTCTGGGAAAAAGGTTTTTCCGAGGTACGTATCCTCGATGCAAACGCTTTCCTGCGCACCAGCGAATATATTCGAAATAATCCTGTGGCGCGACATCTTGCGGACGAGGCGGAACAATATCCTTACTCCTCGGCGCATCCGGGATTTGAACTTGATCCAGTACCGCAGGGGCTGAAGCCCACTTCTCCACTGCCCTTGAGTAGTATGGCTAAAGCCATACCCTGATACGAATCTCGACGTAGGAAATATCTGCTGAGCTTCGTAGGACACAGCTTAAAGGCGTGCCGAAAGTACCGCTTCTAAAAATCTGCCCTTAGGCGCTGCACTTCGGCACCTGCCTAGTATTTCGGCACCTTCGGATCCACGCGCTCCGCCCACGCATTAATCCCGCCCGCCAGATTGTGCACCTTGGTGAAACCGGACTGCTGCAGGAAGGCGACAGCCTTGGCGCTGCGTCCGCCCATTTTGCAGTGGACAACAATTTCGCGGCTCGAGTCGAGTTCATTTACCCGCTTCGGCAAGTCGTTCAGCGGGATCAGATGTCCGCCAATGTTGCAGATCTGATATTCGTGCGGCTCGCGCACATCCAGCACGAAGAGATCCTCTTTCGCGTCCAGCCGCCGCCTCAATTCTTCCACCTGAATTTCCGGAACCCCATTCGACACCGGTTTTTCCTCCCCGCGAATTCCACAAAACTCGTTGTAGTCTATCAGCTTCGTCACCGTCGGATGCGTTCCGCAAACCGGGCAGTCCGGATTCTTTCTCAGTTTCAGTTCGCGGAACTTCATCCCCAACGCATCGATCAGCAGCAACCGCCCAATCAGCGGATCACCCACGCCCAAAATTAATTTGATCACTTCCGTGGCCTGCATCACGCCAACCAGCCCAGGCAGAATGCCGAGCACCCCGCCTTCAGCGCACGAGGGGACCAGCCCTGGTGGCGGCGGTTCGGGATAGAGGCAGCGGTAGCATGGCCCATCGTCCGTCGCAAACACGCTGGCTTGGCCTTCGAAACGGAAGATCGATCCGTAGACATTCGGCTTGCCCGTGAGCACGCAGGCATCGTTCACCAGGTAGCGCGTGGGGAAGTTGTCCGTGCCGTCGGCGATAATGTCGAAGTCGCGGAAAATTTCCATCGCATTCTCACTGCTGAGCCGCGTGTCGAACTTGCGCAGATTCAAAAATGGATTGATCCCCGTCAATTTATCCGCGGCGGAATCCAATTTTTTTCTGCCCACGTCAGCAGTCGAGTGAATAATCTGCCGTTGCAGGTTGGTGTAATCCACCACATCAAAATCGACCAGACCCAGCGTGCCCACCCCCGCCGCCGCAAGATAAAGCGCCAGCGGCGATCCCAGCCCTCCCGTGCCGATACAGAGCACACGTGCCGCCTTCAGCTTCTGTTGCCCTTCCATGCCAACCTCCGGCATGATCAGGTGGCGTGAGTAGCGGAGGATTTCGTCTTTACTGAGTGTCACTGGAATTTCGCTGGTCGTGGCCATAAGTCCTCGTTTGAAATTGGAAACGCGCTCCGTCAGACTTCGGGCGCTAACAACAGGCAGGGCACATACAACAGCGGTTTGTGGCGGCAGGATTCAACTATGCATTCCCTGGATCTTTGAAACTCGCAGTCACCGGGCCCCTCCGGCAATGGAAGGCACAATGGAAATGTTATCACCTTCCTTCACCTCAGTCGCCTCCTTCTGCAGGTAGCGAATGTCCTCGTCGTTGACGTAAAGGTTGACGAAGGCCCGGAGCTTTCCGTCTTCGGTATACAAATGCCGTCGCAGATCTGGATGTCGCGCCACCAGCGAGTTCAATGCTTCGCCAACGGTCGTGGCCTTCACTTCCACTGTGGATTGTTTTCCAACATACTGCCGCAAAGGGGTCGGGATATGAATCTTGCTCATAGTCACAGGATAAAAGATGCTCTGGGCGATGGGGAAGATTCAGCGGACACGAGTTTGTCCCAGAGCAGTCACTTACGCCGGCGGCCAATCCTCCCTTAGAATCGCCGCGGGGAGAAAACTACGATGACGGTGTTTGATCCGGTTCGCGGCAGAATTATCGATGGTGGCGGCGGTCACGGCGGCGGACTTCTGCGCCTGATCGCAATCGGTATTGCGGCATTCTTGCTGGTGATCTTGCTCTTCAGTTGCATAACTAGAGTTGGCACTGGCCACGTCGGCGTGCTCACCCTCTTCGGGAAGGTGACCGGCGAGACTCTCG